>Ga0192277_1144_pt1 | contig 13134 bp, 11 predicted proteins | sample Koala_Koa24_J3_FD_131302 | JGI IMG/M metagenome (GOLD analysis project Ga0192277, IMG submission 131302) | Enriched cells from koala feces incubated with labeled cellulose particles, San Francisco Zoo, California, United States - Koala_Koa2-4_J3 ...
TATTTTCAGAAGCAATTCCCGCTCATCTATCGGCATCACTACATAACCCTCTAAATCAGCTCGAGACACTTCGTATTTCTGTGTCGGCATCTTTTTGCCTGTAAACATCAGAATCGGAAGATCAAAACCGCTTTCGCGAATCCGTCTTACGGCCTCCTTTCCGTTCATCCGAGGCATACTACATTCCAGCATAACCAAATCAATTGTCTGCCATTTCATCACTTCAAGCGCATCCGTCACACTAAAAGCAAGAACAGCCTGATATCCATTCCTCGATAATACCGTTTGTATGCTGCCTACTATATCCATCTCGTTTTCCACTATCAAAATCTGAATCATAGATTCCATCTCCAATCATTTTTTCTGTCTGATTATCTGTTTATAAAAAACCAATTCCCCCTTTCAATACAAAAAGTGTGCGCCTGTGAATCGGATTTAATAACAGCCCATTCTCTCCATTTCCGGCACCTTAACTTTTGCGCTAATCATAAACCGGTTTGATAAACTGAAGATTAAGTTTTCAAGGCTTTTTATGAAAAAGTTGTGAAAAAACAGTGTGGTTTGAAAATGATATATCAGAAGAGGAAAAAATATAACGCTGTTCTATGAACACAAAGTGCTTCACTGGGTTCCAAACAATTACATGAATATCAACTGGCGTATATCCAAAAAATAATGCCTTGACATTTTTCTACAATCTGTTGTATGATGATTAAAATCATAAAGAAACAGATATCAAACATCAATGTTTTGAAATTTGTCGGATAATGGGGTGTTTTTGATGAACAAACAGCCGGAGATAACAGAAAAGACACGTCAGAAATTTATTGACGCTTTCTGGACACTGATACGCGAAAAACCAATCTCAAAAATTGCAGTCAACGAAATCACACGGCGTGCAGGATATAACCGCAGCACCTTTTATGAGTATTTCCTCGATATAGATGAGATGCTGTCCTACATAGAAGACGAGTTGCTGAACGAAGTAAAACAGACAGCACTTGATGCCATGTCTGAAAGCAGCTCTATGCAAGATCTTTTCCAGACCGTTTTTCTGGCCATGAATGAAAAAATATATCTTCTGATGGGGTCAAACGGAGATTCCGCTTTTACTGTAAAATTAAAAGCAGAACTGGGTCCAATTCTCATAAATCAGCTGCCTGTTCCGGAAGATATCCCGAATTTCGATTATCTGTCCAGCTTTATAAATGCCGCCATGTTCGGCCTTCTCCAGCACTGGAATGAAAAAGACAGGGATATCAGCGCAGAAGAGCTCTGTACAATGATGCAGGAATTGATGATAAATGGAGTGATCAATTATGTAACCACCCGCTCGTGACTGGTCATTCTGAACAGGTTCGAAACGCCGCCGCAGCGCTCATTTTTAAGCACTGCAGCGGCGTTATTTCTTTTAGGATGCCTGTTCAAACTGGCTGTTATACAGTTCTGCATAGAACCCATTCTGCGCCAGCAGTTTCTCATGATTGCCCTGCTCGACGATATCACCATCGCGCATCACCAGTATGATATCCGCATTCTTAATGGTCGACAGACGGTGAGCGATCACGAAGCTGGTGCGCTTATTCGTCAGCTTATCCATCGCCTGCTGCGTGATCATCTCGGTCTTCGTATCCACGCTGGAGGTTGCCTCATCGAGGATCAGCATCGGGCTGTTCTGGATCATTGCCCTCGCGATGGTCATCAGCTGCTTCTGGCCGGCAGAGATCGCGGTGTTGTCGCTTAAGACAGAATCATATCCGTGCGGCAGTGCCTGGATGAAGCTGTGGATACCGCAGGCCTTGCAGGCCTCGATCATCTGAGCGTCCGTGACGCCCTCTGTATTATAGAGAAGATTCTCTCTTACGGTGCCTTCAAACAGCCAGGTATCCTGCAGCACCATGCCAAACTGCTTGTGTACATTCTCCCTCGGGATGTCCGTCGTCGAAACTCCGTCGATCCGGATTTCTCCTCCTGTCAGTTCATAGAAGCGCATCAACAGGTTGACCATGGTAGTCTTGCCCGCGCCGGTCGGGCCAACGATTGCGACCTTCTGCCCCGGTTCGACCTTTACGCTGAAATCATGGATAATCTCTTTCTCTGGCGCGCTCGGATACGCAAATTTCACGTTCTTAAATTCCACCTCGCCGCGCACATGGTCAATGTGCTCTGTCTTCGCTGTTTCATCTTCCATTTCTTCCTCGTCAAGGAATTCAAACACACGCTCGGAAGCTGCCGCGCAGGACTGTACCTGTGTCATGGCCTGCGAGATCTGGCGCAGCGGCGACTCGAACAGACGGGTGTAGATCAGGAATGCCGTGATCACGCCAAATGTAATATTGCCGTTGATGATCTGGGAAGCCCCCACCACACAGACGGCTACATACCCCAGATTCCCGACAAATGTCATCAGAGGCTGCATCAGTCCGGACAAAAACTGGGAGCGGAAGTTTGCGTCCTTCACCTTCTGGTTCATAGTACCAAACTGTTCCTTTACCTCATCTTCCGCGTTCAGGATGCGGATCACATCGTGGCCGGTGTACATTTCCTCGATATACCCGTTCAGTTCTCCAAGGCTTTCCTGGCGGGCCGTAAAGTACTTCTGCGAACGGCTCATAATCACAACCATCAGAACCAGCCCGATGAGGGTAGCAAGCACAGTCGTTGTCGCCATTACCCAGTTCGTGTAATACATCATGATCAGGCAGCCGATAAACTGGGCGACCGCTGTCACCAGGTTCGACAGGCTGTTGGACATGGCCTGCCCGATCATATCCACATCATTTGTCATACGGGAAAGCACATCACCCGCGGCATTGCCGGAATAGTATTTCAGCGGCAGACGGTTGATTTTCGTGCTGATATCCCCACGAAGACGTTTCGCGGTACGTTGGGTCACGGTCTGCATGATATAGTGCTGGACAAAGCTGCAGACGGCGCTTGCCAGATAAATGCCGACCAGAAGGAGCGCCACAGAGGCAATCCCGTCCATGTCGATGCCCTCGTCCGCATGGGCTTCCTGGTATTCCTCACTTAAAGTGATGTTCTCCATGATTGCCTGTGTCAGCTCATTGTCCGTGTCTGTCAGGTCAATGCTTGTAAGATCCAGCTCGGATACGTCTGTCCCTTCGGGCAGGTAATCCATGATATTGATCTCCCCGCTCATGATCTGCTCCTGGATATCCTCAGCCATCTCCTCTGAGGAAACGCCTCCATAGAGTCCGTCATAGATATAGTCAGTCAGCCGGGAGAGCTGATCCGGTCCGATGATTGTAAAGACCGCACCTGCCGCGGCAAGCACCAGTGCCAGGGCAATGATTCCGGCCTGGCTCCTGCAGTAATTGAGAAGGCCTAACAGGGCGCCTTTCATATCTTTTGCTTTTCCGCCGCCCATGCCGCCCATCGGGCCTCCACCCATTGGACCTCTGCCGCCCGGGCCACGCCCCATCGGGGCGCCGCCTTGTGCTCTTCTGTTTGTTGTATTTGATTCTGGTATAATAAACACACCTCCTATAATATATCCCGCATCGGTTTCAGATGCAGGATGCAGACCGCGCCTTCGTGCATCAGCACGAATTTTTAATGGCGCGGTTCTCCTTTACGCGTTCACCGCGAGCTCATCCGCGGAAAGCTGCGACAGCGCGATCTGCTTGTAGACCTCGCAGTTCTTCATCAGTTCCTCATGGGTGCCGATTCCGGCTACCGCACCATTATCAAGGACTACGATACGGTCTGCGTGGCGAATTGTACCGATTCTCTGTGCCACGATCAGGCAGGTCGTGCCTTTCAGGTCGGTCTTAATTCTCTGACGCAGGATGCGGTCAGTCTTATAGTCCAATGCTGAGAACGAATCATCGAAAATCAGAATCTCCGGCTTCCGCGCAATGGTACGTGCGATGGCAAGGCGCTGCTTCTGTCCTCCGGAAACGTTGGAACCGCTCTGGGAAATAGGACTCTGCAGTCCGTCATCCATGGCATGAACAAAATCCGAAGCCTGGGCAATATCCAATGCCCTCTCGACATCTTCTGTCGTCACCTTCTGTGCGCTCTTTCCAAAGGAAACATTTCCTTCTACCGTATCGGCAAACAGAGTTGCTTTCTGCGGAATATAGCCAACCTTATTATAGAGTGTCTCAAAGCTATAGGTTGAAACATCCTTCCCATCTACAACTACCTTTCCCGATGTGGCATCGTAAAGTCTCGCAGCAAGTGCGCCGAGCGTCGATTTGCCGGAACCGGTCGCACCGATAAAAGCAACTGTTTCGCCTTTCTTCGCTGTGAAGGAAATATGCTTCAGGCAGTCCTCCGAAGCGTCAGGATAGCGAAACGATACATCTTTAAATTCAACCGTACCGGTTTCTTTTGATGCCGTCTCCGTCCCTTCCTGTACCGCAATATCACAGTCCAGTACTTCATTAATACGGTTCGCGGATACCTGCGCACGGGGCAGCATCATAAAGATCATCAGCAGCATGACAAACGACATGATCACATACAAAGCGTAAGAACTGAATGAAACCACCTCGCCCAGCATCGTCGCACGGTCTGACACCGCAAGCATCATTTCTGACACCGTGCCATTTAAAGGAACATTGATATCGTTGATGAGGCGTGCCCCCACATAATAAATCGCGACGCTCACAGCGCTCTGGACAAACATCATAATCGGGGAGAGGAACGCCATCCCCCGGCCGGTAAAGAGCTGGGTCTTCATCAGGCTGGTATTTGCCCCGTCAAACTTATCCTCCTGATACTTTTCTGCATTGAACGCACGTACCACGCGGATGCCGCTTAAGTTCTCCTGCGTGATCCGGTTCACATCATCAATCTGTTTCTGGACAATGCGGAATTTCGGAATCATCACCGCCAGCAGAACGACCAGAGACGTTACTACAATGACTACCGCCGCGGCAACGACCACGGACAGCTGCCAGCTTTTCCCGACAATCTTGACAATCGCCCAGATAGCCATGATCGGTGCCCGCAGCGTCATCTGCAGCCCCATCGCGATGATCATCTGGATCTGGGTGATATCGTTCGTGGTACGGGTAATCAGACTGGCCGTCGAGAATTTTTTAATCTCACCACTTCCCAGCGCTGAGACCTTGTGGAAAAGCTTTGCCCGGATATCAAAAGAAAAATCTGCAGCGATCCTGGCCGCAAAATAACCGACGACCACCGTCATGATCGCGCTGCACAAGGCACAGGCGAGCATTTTCCCGCCTGCTGAATAATATTCCGAAAGCTCGGTGACCTCACTGCTGATCAGCACTGTGATCTCCGCCGTATAATCCGGCAGCCGCAGATCAAAATACACCTGCCCACAGACCAGCAGCAGACAGACGAGCGCCAACCACCGGTCTTTCACTTTCATGTTTCTGAAAATATGAAGCATAAGTATCCCTCCTTATTAATCCAACGTTCCGTTGTCGGATGAATCATACACGCTTGAGTTTCAATCATCAACCATCAGATTTTCAAAATCTGTCGGACAGTGTTTCATATGTGCTTCTCCTTTAATTGCTGCTGCAAAATCCACTTAATTCCGGCGGCTGTTCTTCCGGTGGAATTCTGGTAATGGTTTCCCTTATTCAGATGAAACGTTGTTCGAATGCCTTTTTCTGAAAAATAGAGAGAAAGCAGTCGGGTATTTTCTTCTACTGGAGCAAGATATGGATTCTTCGTATGGCTCTCTTTATCTCCAAGGGAGAAATAGATCACTTCTGTTTTCTCTGAAATCTGATTCTGGCGGACAAATCGTACAAAATCCGGATACCACAGAGAGCCGGATGCGGAAACAATACGGGAAAAACAGTCTGTTTTATACGCCGCATAGACCGCGAATAGTCCTGCAAGAGAATAGCCCGCAAGTACACAATACTCCGGAGGGAACAAAAGAGAAGCCTCAATCTGCGGCAACAATTCACCCGTCAGCTGTTTCAGATATATGTCAGCACCGCCGGAGCATGGCGTATCTCCTTTCGAGATCGGTGGAATTGGCCAAGGCGTCATTTCGTCATCCCAATTGACACCATTTATAACCGCAAGGGAGAATTCCGGGCAGTCAATATCCTGGCAGGCCTGCCACAGCCTTTTTCCTTCACCCATCACAGCGTGATAAATGATCAACGGCGCTTTCTGTTTTGAGCAAAATATCTGTATCTTCTTATTCCCTGCTTCCAGGGTAACTGCATCTCCTGCTTTCATTTTTTCCCTCTTTTCCGGTTTCCTTTTGTGACCTGTCCTAACCCGTACAAGCCGGTACCAAAATTTTGCTATTCTGCGCAAGATTTTATTCTTAAGTTTCTAATCCCCAGGCGGATTACCCCTATATTTATAGTAGCCTTCCATATCATAAAATCCAAGTTCTTTATAGAGAGCCTTCGCTTTCTCGGACGCCTCTAAATAAATTTTGCCTGCAGCCCAACGCTTTGCTTCCTGCACCAGCCATTCGACGACTGCTTTCCCTACACCGTGCTGACGCACGGCTGGTACGGTATAGATATTCATCAGATACGCACATTTGCCGGTGGGATTATCTGGCGAGGGCATTTCCTGATAAAGGCAGACACCGCCGCATCCCACAGGTTCTGTATCTGAACATTCGTCCGCATACGCAAAGCAGGCAATATGTTCTTCTCTTTTCAATGCAGTATGATAGTACTCCCGGTTTGCGGCGAGAAGGCCATCCATGTTTTCGCCTGCAGGAATCGAAAATACTTCTCTTAAAACGACTTCTCTCCAGCGCATCAGCTCGTCCAGATCCGTGACATTGGCTCTTTTTATCCTGATTTCCATTTTCAGCAGACTCCCTCTTTTAATACGACCGGCAGACTGTTCAAATCCGGTTTCCCATTTGGAGTGAGCGGAATATGATCCATAATCACAAAGAATTCCGGTATCATAAAGGAAGTCAGATAGCGTGACAGCTTCTTTTTTATCTCTGACAGGACAAATTTTGTGCTCTCCGGAACTACGTAAGCCGTCAGATAAGAAAGACCGTGTTCATCCGTAAACGGACGGACAACAGCCGTCTGCACTTCGTCACAGTCGCAGAGTACATTCTCCACTTCTTCCGGTTCCACCCGTTTGCCCAGGATCATCACCTGCGAATCCTTGCGATGCAGGAAAGCCAGATTACCGTCCGGCAGCAAATATCCCAGGTCGCCGCTCCGGTAAAGAGGTCTTCCGTCCGCACTGGTCACAAACATTTTATTTTTACTTTTGTCAAGATATCCGTTGGAAACGCCATCGCCCAGGATGCAGATTTCTCCTGTGCTCCCGTCAGGCACCGAATTCAGATTATCATCCAATATCTCAATCTGCGAACAGGGCACTGCTTTCCCGATCGGATAGGTTCCATCCTCCAGCGCTTTCTGTCCGTTGCAGTGAAAGTAACTGCAGCAAACCGTTGTTTCGGACGGTCCGTATGTGTTATAGACCGCAACCTGTGGCAAAAGATGTGTTACATAGCTTTCCCGAAGCACATCACCGCCGCTGATCAGAAGACGCAGACTTGACGGAATCGCTTCCAATTCATTCATTTCCATCAGAAGATATGGAAATCCGCTGATGATGGTCACCTTCTTTTCCCGGACAAAATCCATCAGGGACCGGATATCCGCCCGTGCAGTACCTCCGGGAATGGCAAGGGCAGCACCGGAAAGCAGCGTCGTAAAGACTTCCTCCACGAATATATCAAAAGAGCAGACGGAATACTGGAGCATGACATCTCCTGCCGCGGGATGGAATTCATGCTGAAATGCCCGGACATAATGACATACATTTGCATTTGTCACGCATACGCCTTTCGGGACTCCGGTAGAACCGGATGTATATAGAATATAAGCGAGGGATTCCGGACGTGCCGCTCTGACAGTGCCGGCATCCTCTCCCTGCGCGGGCAAAATTTCCGCAGCAACATCTGCAGCCATCTTTTCCGCTGATCGTCGGCCGGGAGCTTCTTCCGTTATTTCCTCCAAAAACAACAGCGGAAATTCCTGCAGCTTATCCCGATACTTTCTCTGCGTAATGATAAAGCTTACACCGCTTTCTTTCATCATAAAGCGGATCCGTTCTTCTGGAAAGTCCGGTTCCGCCGGAACATAAGCCGCCCCTGTTTTCAGCACAGCAACGATAGAAGCTATCTGGTCAATTCCGTGATCTGCCACGATACCTATACAAACGCCCTTAGCCCCGTCTGCGCGTGGTGTCTCTACGTCTGGAAACTTTTCTGCAATCCTCTGAATACGCTGATCAAGCTCCCTGTATGTCAATGTTCTTTTATCTTCCACAATCGCAGTCTGCGTGGGAGATTTTTCTGCCATTTTTTTTGAATTGCTCATAAATTACAGATCTGCTATTGTCATCAGAAACCATTCCGTTCCTTCCTTTCCTTATGATCTTGTTTTCAAGGTAAAACCGTCCTCCCTCACATGATCATGCGGAACACCTCATCTGCGCCCGCACGAATATTGATTGACGCGTAAGAATCAAAGTTTGTCTTTCCCGGGTTGATCTGAATGATTTTTGCACTGCGTTTCCTGTAATTAAAATAGGCATTCCCATAGGAACCGTTTGCGCCAATGATCAGAATCAGATCTGCTCTGGATATCCAGTCCTGTGCTTTCTTCAGATTCTCCTCATACAGCCCGACGCCGCTGTAAAATGGGAATGTCCAGATCACATCGCCGCATTCATCGCATCTGGGGACTATTCCCTGATTCCAGATATGGTAGTCGTCAAAATGCTTTCCGCATTTTGTGCATCGGTTGATCTGCAGGCTGCCCTGAATTTCAGCCACATTCTCCGAACCGGCTATCGTGTGCATACAATCCACATTGGTCGTGATGATGCCCTGCAAAAAGCCGTCGATTTCCAGACTTCTCAGTGCTTTATGCGCATAGGATGGCTCGTGGGCAAACATGGAATGAAGAAAAGCATGATCCAACAATTTATAATACCTGTCCGGTTCGTTCCTGAGTATGTCTTCCGATGCCAGAGGCATAAGCTCGTCAACATTTTCATGGTCAAAATTCATGCCACCTGCAGAAAACGAAATACCGGCTCCGGTGATGGCAACCGTATATCGGCTCTCATTCAGCGCCTTTTTTAACTGAATCGCCTGTTTTGAAATATCCATCCAGGATTCCTCCTTTCACCTGCTCATCGTTCTCTTTTGCTTCTGCCACACAATGCTGCGAAGCGGTCCTTCCAAATGCAATTGTACGCATCCATTCCGTCCGGTGAGCGGCAATTTTTGTTCATCTACTATAGCTGCATAGGCGAGAAATACCTGGAGAATTCCCGGTAATTATAATCTTTCTCCGGACGGCAGAGAACAGCAAAATCAATCGACTCAAACAGTTGATCGCTTCCTTTCCCTGCATAAGAAAACTTCGTGATAGCGCGATAAAACGAATCCGACACAACCGCTGCATCGTTCCCAAATACGCCGCATCCAAAAGCCCCCAGGATCAGATGGCGGTATCCCTGTGATGCCGCGACAAGAAGCATTCCCTGGATACGATTGTAAAGCATTGTTTCGTATTCCTGCTGCGACATTCCCTCCAGACCCATGCGGATCATCGGCGCCGCACAGCTCATAACGGAAATCGGAAATGGTTCCTGAAGCATTTCCGCAGAAGCATCCTTAAGCACTTCCACACTGGGAGAAATCATCACACCATCCGAACCCATGCGCGTCTTTCGCGCATTATTGTAATCATAATATTTCTTTGCATTCTCACTTTCCAGAGACAGCAAAAGGGACGTCCTGCGGCAAAGGTCTTCCTCCTGTGCGCTGGCTCCTTTCCGGGTCTGACCGCCCGGGTGTGTAGAGCTTGCAAGATTCAGGACCAGAACCCTGTGCGATGCTTCTCCCTTTTCTTTCAGTTCAAGATATTTTCTCTGTGCAAGGACAAGGGCATCTATATTTTCGCAGCCAAACGTGCAGGATGTGTTTTTCGCCTGCTGGCCATTATACTCAGATGCACCGGTTCTGCTCCGCAGCTCGTCAATTTCATCCGGCAGGAATACCTGTATCCTGCGCATCTGATCAGGAGTAAACTGCAGCTTTCTCTCCTGCCCGTCCTTTTCATAACTACCCTTTCCCAGAGTGGACAGCGTATCCTCCAGAACCTCTATATTCTTTTTTCTGCGCATTTCCTTCTGCCGCTCTCTTTCCTGAATTTCTTCTTCAGAGAGTCCCTTATATTCCGCAGCCCGCATCTGTGCTGCCATCTGTTTTAACCGTTCCTCTTCAGATTGTTCTTTCGCTGCTTCCTGTTCCGCCATTTCCGCTCCACCTTTCGATCAGTTTTTTAAATACATCATCGCACGCTTCCCGGATATTCAGAGCAGCAACGCGATCAAAGCCGGTATGCCCGGGATTGATCTGGACAATCACGGCATCTCTTCTCCGGTAATCCCAATAGGCACTTCCATAATAACCGTTCGTCCCGATCACAAGGATCAGGTCTGCCTCGGAAATCCATTCCCGTGCTTTCTGTACGCCTTCATCCCAAAGGCTGATGTGGCTGTAAAACTCCCAGGGAAGGATGCTTCCCCCGCAGGATTCACACTTCGGCAGTTCCTCCTGATTCCAGATTTCATAGCCGTCATAATGGCGGCCACATTTGGAACAGCGGTTGATCTGAAACCCTCCCTGGATTTCCGCCACATTCTTAGAACCGGCCATCGTATGCATACAGTCTTCATTTGTCGTGATAATCCCGGTCAGCTTACCGGCCGCTTCCAGATCGCGCAGCGCGTAGTGGCTGAAGCTGGGCTTATAGTTGTGCATTGCCTTCACATAAGAGCGAAGGAACTCATCACTTCCGAAACCGCCCGATCCAGAACGAACCGTCCTGGAGAGCTGGCTGTATGTAATCCCCCCGCCGGCAAGTGAGATCCCTGCCCCGGTAATGGCAACCATGCTGCGGCTCTGGTCAATATAGTCCGCTAACTTCTGTATTTTATCCACGTTCCGGCCTCCTCTTAAAAACCCCATCCTGATTCCCTTCATCCCTTTTTATCCCGCATTTCCATTAGCTTATGAAAGACCTCATCAGAGCCTTCCCGGATATTCAGATCCGCGATACTGTCAAAGTATGTATGCCCGGGATTGATCTGGACAATAGCAGCATCCCTTTTCCGGTAATCCCAATAAACATCCCCATAGTTTCCATGGGTTCCGATGACAAGGATCAGATCCGCTTTTGCAATCCATTCCTTCGCTTTTCTGACATCCGGATTCCACACGCTGATATGGCTGTAAAGCGGCCAGGGGAGAATCTCTCCGCCGCAGGATTCGCACACTGGCAGATTATCGTGCTTCCAGATCTCATAACCATCATAATGACGGCCGCAATTGGAACAGCAGTTGACCTGCAGACTTCCCTGAATCTCAGCAACATTCTTTGACCCGGCAATCGTGTGCATACAGTCCACATTCGTTGTGATGATCCCTGTCATCTTTCCCTCCGCCTCCAGCTCTGCCAGGGCATAATGCGCAAAGCTTGGCTGATAGGAAAACATCGTTTCCAGATAAGTGGGCAGAAAAGAATTGTGTCCATCTTCCAGGCTGCGCCTTCTTGCGCTGCCCCGGTTGGCGAAACGCATCTGTCCGTATGTCACTCCCCCGCCGGCGATCGAGATGCCCGCTCCTGTCGTAGCGACAATGCTATTGCTCTGATCAATATAGTCAGATAACTGCCTTATCTTATCCTGATTCAAACTTCCTTTTGAAAATATCATACACACCCCCAAACTTTCTTTTATTCCACTGGAAACGACAAATCATTATTGTAATTCACTCAAACTTCGCAGTTTAAAAATGTCAATGTACCTTGAAAACTCAATAAATATTGGAAATCAATTAGCTTTTGGAAGCTTTCAACTGTCGCTGTATAGAGGGTGTGAGCACCGATAAAAAAGTATCCACTAATTCCTCCAGCTTTTCGTTGCTGACGGAAAATTCTTCGGACATAATCTTACGGAACATGTCCATAATCAGAGTTAATGCTTGCACCCAGGTAATATCTGCCAGCTCGTCTGAAAAATAAAGGAATAATTCTCCCAGCGTGCGTGGATCTTCTGTCTCACGGTGTTCTACTGATAGCATCATATATCGTGTAAACACAACCGCAACGTGTGCTGTCATGGCGTCATAAGACAAAGACCGGCATTCCTTTGCAAGACGGAGATAGCTCTTGCATACTTTAAAGAAGCATTCTACCTGCCACCGTTTGCCGTATATCCGGATTATCTCGTTTTCATCCAGGCTTGTGTCTGTAGACAGAAGGCATAAATATTCTTTCCGGTTCGTACGGTTGCGTACGTAAACAATGCGTACCGGAATGACAGTTCCGTCTTTCTCTGCCTCAACTTCCACAGACAGGAGATACTTTGAACGTCCGCGACGCTTTTTGTTCATGCGGTAAATTTCGGTCAGGCTGCGTTTCTTCCCGTTGTAGGTAAATGTCATTTTCGGAGATTTCTTAACCATTCCGATTACATGATATCCGAGTTCCCTGACGGCATGAACTGTTTTGGGTGATGTGAACCAGCTGTCAAATAGCACGTAGTCAGCCGGAATTAACGCCTTTTTTGCGTACTTAAGTAATTCCAGCATGACTTCGGTTCCTTTTTTCATTGCCAGAGTCCGTCGATGGTAACCATTTGTGCGCTTATCAATGTCATTTGCCTCGTTGATGCGGGTTTTCTGCTTTTCGGACGAAAGCAATACGCTGTTGACCGGAACGAAAGAGTTCCCATCCGTCCATCCAAGGGTGAGCATCCGGAAACCATAGAGATATTTATGCTCAGCATGATCATAGATCTTTGCAAGCAGTTCTACCGACTTTGACCTGCTTCTGGAGAACACAGAATCGTCAATGATAAATGCATTAACACGGTCCTTCGCAGTAGCAGGCACCATGACTTCATTGGCAACTCTGGAGGCGACAGCGGTTGTGAACTTCAGCCAGTTGATATGGATCGACTTCATGAAGCGGTATGCAGTATCTTTGGCAAACTGTCCTTTCGTCTTACCCATTAGGTAATCCATATACATTGATTTTCCACTAAAAACCAGCAGGAACAGATACTGAAAAATGTTTACAGGAGAGAATCCTT
>Ga0192277_1145_pt1 | contig 13061 bp, 14 predicted proteins | sample Koala_Koa24_J3_FD_131302 | JGI IMG/M metagenome (GOLD analysis project Ga0192277, IMG submission 131302) | Enriched cells from koala feces incubated with labeled cellulose particles, San Francisco Zoo, California, United States - Koala_Koa2-4_J3 ...
CCAACCGCCCGCCGATACTCCGATACCGACCAGAAGCCGCACTATCCAGAGTCCAACAGAAAGCACCCGCACCAGGGCCGCCATCCCACCTACCGCCCAATCTAGCAACCCTCCAACCAGTATTCTGATTATAGCAGTAGTCACCAACGGGAAGGGAAGAAGTACCGCCGACTTCCGTAACAACAAAAAGCCAATCAAAATCTTCCGAATATCCGAAAGCTTTAATATAACCGCCTGTTGTATATACGGGGTGGATTCCGGTGTCCTCATATGGATCATCGCCCGTACCGTCTGCAAAATCATGATCCGCAACATAAAGCGTTCCATAATCACCACTTGCGAATGTGTCACCGTTGTATTCGTTCATACCGTCAACCCATCCCCAAACGTTACCCCAGAAGTTTTCTTCACCTCTGTAAGAAACACAAACATAACCGTTATCGTTGGTGACTGCACCGGATTCATTGCCAAGGTTGACCGTTGCGCCCGTTGCTTCACTCATATTGGTTGAACCGTCATCGGTTTTGGTTGTAACACCCGAACCAATCTTTGTCTGCATATTGAAAGAAGCATATTCAATTAGCATGAGCAACTGTGAAGCTGCGATTGTTGCGGCGTAAGCCTGTTCCCAACCGCCACCACGATTTTCAGCAAGCAACCTTGTATTTGCCCTTGTCAAAGTCTGCGATAAACCGGAAGCCGAAATTGCATTTGCGATACTTGCAAGCATATCCGCACTTGTGTCCATAACGCCCGAATCATCAAGGATATATGCGCTTGCACTTGCATCCCAAAGGCAAGCTTCAAACGCTGAAAGGTAAATATAATCGTTGGTGTTCCCGTTCTCAATGAACGCCGGATGAAGCTTGAAGCCTGTTTTCGGTGTATCGGAAACGTAGTAACGGGCTTTTCTCATATGGTGTCCCTTGTTGTCACCCTCTGAAATAATTTCGGTGTCAAGGGGTACAACACGGTAATAAAATTTCGGCTGTTCAACCATCGTCTGAACGATTGTTCCGACTGCATAGGTTGTCGCATCGTCATCTTCACCGATTGTAACCGCCGTTGTAAGCTTGCCCGTTGTGGTATAAGCTGCATCGCCGTAATAGGCAACCACAACACCATCATCGGTGACATTGCAACGCTTCCTTCCACCGAATGCGTTAATATCATCGAACCCTTCACCTGCTGTACGGTTTACCGCCCCGGCAAGGCGTGTGAAGGTCTTATTTGCAAAATCCACTTCCACGCCGTAAATATCGTCATCGGTATAACCAACAAACGCCTGTAAATCAGAAATCTGTTCCTGCAAATCCTCAATGTCACCGATTGTGGCAACCGCCGCCGAATCGACTTCAAGTGAAACGCTGTCCGAATTTCCAACCGTAGTTACAAGCTTGATATAAGCCCCCGACACGGTAACGCTATTGTAAGCGGGCATATAACAGTTGCCGGAAGTTTCGATTGTAACGGCATAGAGAATTTCACCGTCATCGGGATCGGTTGCGTATAAGCCTAACGCCCTCATATAATATCCCGTGGTTAATTCCGTGTTAGTGAACGCTGTTTCAACCGTAATTGCGGTATCGTTCGTTCGTGTGACTTTGGAAACAAGGCTTGTCTGCTTGATATTTGAAAGGGAAGTGAGTGCTTCAAGTGCGCTTTCACTGTATGTGGTGGAAGAAGCGCAAACCTTTGTGAACTCAACATCGCCCGTTCCTGCAATCATTTTCGCAAGCAAAGCCTGTCCGTTGGTGGTAATCACCAGTTTTGAAAATTCTGCCATTTTCTTTGTCATCCTTTCTATTCATTTATTTCAATCGTTTCTGCAATCACCGTTCCATCCGTAGCAAGGGCATCGCCGGAAATGCTAAAACTTTCATTGAAATCATTCGTGATAATTACGGTTGCCGTATTTACCACACCGCCGCCAATATAGGCATCCTAATCCGCTTCATAATCTTCTTCAAAATCATTTGTGATAAGGTGCTTTGAAGCGAATACTGTACCGCCCGTTGTAAGGGCTGAACCGTTGATTGTGTTGGTTTCGTTGAAATCGTTGGTAATCATGAAGCTGTCACAATAAACAATTCCACCACCAAACAAGGCATTGCCGCTTGAACTGCATGGAATTTCATTCAGGGAAACAAAATTGATATTTGCCGGAAGCCACGAAACAAGAACCGCTTCCAGTTCTTCAACCTGTCCGTAATTCTCCAAATTAGTAACAAGCGTTAATGTGTACCCCGTTTCAAAATCGTGCGTAAGCGTGAAATCTGTATCGCCGCAAATCGTTTTCAGCTTTGCAAGCAATGATTTCATCGTGTAGGGAATTGTATTGAACCATCGTGCGGCAACCCTCGCCCGTCTGCTTTCAAGGGTATCTTCATCGTATGGAAGAATACCCAAAATGCTTTCAAAACGGGAAATACCGTATTCATCGGCGGTTTCAATGAATTCATTTTTCAATGTTTCATCTGCCGCCGTCCATACAAGAATGAATTCGGGGTTTTCTGCTTCAAACGTTACCTGAATTTCTTTGAAATCCTGCATGAACAACGGAAGATAATTCATAAGGTCAACTTCACGGATCATGCGCTTGCACCCCCTAACACGGGGATTTCATACGCACCCAAGGTCAAGTTGCTTTCATCGCCGTTGATTTTGGTACTTTCAACATCCACAACCCCATCAACGGTTAAAATGTGGTTTTCAATCTGCGAAATACGCACAACCAAATATTCCGAATCCGCCCAAGATTGACGCAAGCTAAGAAGATATTCTTCAATCGCTGCTTCAATGCTTGATTTCAAATTCGACCATGAATAACCGCTTTCAAACGTGATTGTGGTTTTTACGGTTACTTCCACTTCATCCACGGTCTGAACACTCACCACATGACCGATAGGCGCAAGCCCGTAACCTTCACCGGAACTGTCCGTTGGATCAAGGGTTTCTTGTACCGTGTCAATCAGCGTATCACTTGCAGCATCGTATTCACTGTTTATGATTGTGATTAGAACCGTACCACCCGTTACAAGCTTCTTTGCCAAAGCCGCCGTGTAAACGGCTGTAAGCCATGCAGCAACTTCTTCATCCAAACTGTCAATAACTTCTTCATACCACGCTTGAACGGTTTCGGAAGGTATCAAATCCGTTGGTGAAATGTCGCTGTTCCAAACCCTTGTTACCTTTGTACCGCCCACACCCGAAATAGCGTTTACGTTAGTAATGTAATCTTGCACATTGCCGCCAAAGGCTTTTTCTTCAAAGGAATCGAAATAGCGTTCCCGTAGTTCTTCCGTATCTTCTTCATCTTCACCGGGGATAAGAACGGCGGTCAATTCGGCGGTTTCCAAACCGTCAATATAATCAATGGGTGTCATCTGCCCCAAATACTGATTTCCAACTGTACCCGCCGTTTCACATTGCACTTGATAAATGCTTTTTTCGTCATCCTCTGAAATAAGTTCAAGCACAACATAATTCAGTTCGCCAATGTTGAACCGCTGCCCGGTCAAGTCAATACCGGAAGGGGTAAATTCGCCCTGTAACACGGCGTATGTTGCTTCATAAGGGGTAATACCTCTTTCAGCGCATCGCAAAATCAGATAGTCACGGCTTGCCGTGTCCCCGTATGCTTCTTTCAGTATCACATCAAGTTCAATGTACAGAATTTGAAGTTCAATCGCCGTTGGTGAATGGGTGTCCCAAATAACCGAACCTTCCCGCTTATCGAATTTACTTGATACCCTGTCAAGCATTCTTTGAAGTATCACTTCATAGGTTACATCTTCATACATTAAATGTTCACCTCCTTCTCAGCTTCAATATCTCCAAAAATGGTGTGCGCCGTGAATGTCACCGCAACAATGCCCTTTTTTGAAGTATCAAATTCAAAATCTGATACACTTTCAATTCGTTCATCCACCGAAAGCGCATCGGTAATACGCCGTTCCAATTCAGGAACAACATACGAAACGGGTTCGCCGTATAGGTCAATCAATTCAATCCCGTAATTCCACGAATACATAATATATTGATACCGTTCTGTATTCAGGATTTTATAAATTGCCTGTTTCATTGCTTCCTGTCCGTCCGTATACCCACGAATACGGTTTGCGGTCAAGTTCATTGCATAAGTAAGGGTTGGTAATTCTTCAATTTCAAAATCTTCATCTAAGAAGGCTGTTGTTGAAGGTATCATGCGCCCACCCTATCAATCACGATATATTTTTGACCGCCCTGTTGACGCAAAAGAATAACTTCATCGCCCACTACCAACCCATTGTGAACGGTTATGCTTTTCTTTCCTGTTATATTGTGGGTATGCGCTAAATTCGTTGCGCCCGTTGTCAAATCGATGGTATCACCATTGCTATCCGTTCCGCTTACCGTGTGGGTATGCGTGGTAAGTGCTGATTCACTCACCCAATTCACCGTGACATTGGTTGTGTATTCGGTGACTTCACGGCAAAGAATCAGCTGCTTTTCTGTCAATGTCATTTTCTGTTCAACATTGATTTTCAGGGGTGAAGCACTTGTTACCGTACCGAAACACACATTCACGGGTTTTGTCGCTTCCACGGCATCAACAGAAGATTGTTTTAATGTTTTCAATAATCCAACTGCATCACTCATGCGACAAACTCACCCCCTCGAAGTGTTAAATCCATAAAGTGTGAATCAAGCTTGAATTTGTGTACCACCTTTTCAACCATCATAAAATTTTTGACGGTCATATCACCCAAGTTCAAATTCACAACCACCATTGAACCCGCCCGAACCCTGCAATCACCAAAAGCATTTGTGATTTTCAAATTTCGGGTTTTGGAATTGTAAAGGGAAAGCAAGGCATCCGCTTTTATCTGCCCGTTTTCCCCTTCTGATAGGGTATCAAAATACTGCAAAATACCCCATTTGTTTATGTTGCTGCTATCCTGTGATACATAGACTTCACGAACGCCGGAATCCTCATTGTCATAGGTTAGCTTTACTTTGTTATAAGTGTCATCGTCAATGGAAGAAGTATATTCAAAATTTTCTCCCGTTTCTTCATCAATCATAAGATAGCCGGAAGAATTGTCCCCCACATACATCGAAGAAATGTTTTTCAAGGTCAACTGCCCGAAATCATCATAAAGCACATACATTTCCTTTTTGTTCGTAAGTTCCAAATCAAGCGCATTTTCGATAATATCAAAAAGGCTTGTATTTTCTTCCACACGGCTTTCAATGGTGAAGGAAGTGCTTTCAATCGTTCCCAAATTCAAAGAAAAGTCGTTTGCTATCATCGTGATAACCTGTGAAGCGGTTTTATTTTCGTATACATAGGTATCTTTGTTTTGAAGGTATCGTAATTGATCGTATGCTGTCACCGTGATAATCTGATCCTTATCACGCTTCTTTTTGAATACCCAGCCAAAGAAAACTTTATTTCCATCGACTTTTAGACGCACCGCTGAACCTTCCGAAAAGTTGATAATATCATCCTTTACCACATTGAAGGTTAGCTTGCCGGGGGTGCTTCTTCTTTCCGTTGTCCATTCAATACCCGATTCAACAACGGGCTGATAGACTGTATTTCCATCTTCACTTGCAATAAGAAGTTCAACGGACATTGAAACACCCCCTTTTACGCTGCCGGAATAGTCAAAACTTGCCCCGGATAAATCAAATTCGGGTTGCTACCGATAACGCTTGTGTTTGCGTTGTAAATCACGGTATATTTCGCACCGCTTCCATAGAACTTCTTTGTTATGTTCCAAAGACAATCACCGCTTACAACCGTGTACGTCTGCGAACTCGAAGTTGACGGCGCACTTTCGGTTGAACGTGTGCTTGAAACACTTGCTTTGGAAGTGGAAATTTGAATATTCACGGTTTTTGTTCCGTATTCCCTATACTGCTTCAATTTGATTTTCACGGTCAAATCAAATGCGTTTTTCGCATTCTCTGTAATCGTGTAATCTTCCATGCTCACCTTGATATTCGTGGAATAAAGAACCGTTCCATCCGGTCTTGAACGTGAAACAATGAATTGGAACGGTTCTTTACTTGTTTTCAAATCCTCGAAGTAATCAAGGAAATAGCTTGCACCCTGAAAACCCGACTTGTAACTTGCAAACGGATATTTCACTTGTGGAATTTCGCATTCAAATTCAATATCCGTAAGTTCGGGAGTTTTCAAAATATTGATTTCCCCCTCATTTATCAATGTCAAGGTTTCGTTTGCACTGTTGATTTTCAACTGTAACTTTTGGGGTGCAATAGGAAGCAAGCATTTTTTCAAGTAGAAATCATAACCGCCTTTTTTCGCCATTATTCATGCACCCCTTCCGTTACAATGTCAATCGCTTCATTTACTGCATCGGTCAAGCCGTTTACAACACCGTCCAAATCCATAGTAGAAGAAATGTTATTGTTGTTTGTCTGTTCAACATTGACTTCCGCAAGCGTGTATCTGTTTACAACTTCCTGTTCGGCAATATCACGCAAATATTTCAGTTCTTCATCGGTTATATCAACGGAATCCGCAACTGTTTCCGTATTGTCTGCAATATCTCCAACATCGGTTGAAAGATCACCCGCTTCATAATCTGTAAGGTAATCTTCCGCTGATACAACATCATCCGTGTTGAACAAATCCGACAAACTCAAATTTGAAACAGTATCTTCAATTCCTTCACCGAATGAATATCCTGCATCCCACGCATCGCCGTAATCAATCCCTTTAATAGCGTAATCTTCATAGGAAATTGTTGCCATGATTTCTTCACCTTTACCGAAGGTTTCATCAACCCAACTTCCCAAAGAATCCCGCCAACCTTGCACCGATCCCGCCAAATTAGAACCGAAAATGGTGTCAATCGCTTGTGCAAGGGTTTGCAGCAATGAAAGAATTGTATCGACCAAATCAAAGAACAACCTTGCGATTGCACCGACCGGATCGGTAAAGACATTTGCAAAGAAGTTTGCAAACGCCGCAATAAAGTTCCAAAGCGTAACGAATACGCCAATGATAATGTTGATTGCAGCAATGACAATATTCCCGATAAATGCGCCCGCCGTTGCGAACACACCGCAAATAACACCCGTTGCCGAAATGGAAGTTCCTGCAAATTTATTGATAGCCGCAACCGCCGCATAAATCACGGCGATAATTGCCAAAATTGCAATCACAATCCATACAACCGGGCAAGCATACAGCTCCCTGTTCAATCCGTATTGGGCGGCTGTTTCGGCGGCTGTTGCTGTTGTCAATGCACCTGTGATCGCAAGGTGAACCATTTGCGCCGCTGCCATCGCAAGGTGAATTCCCTTGCTTACAAGGTTGATAGCGTTTACTGCAAGCTGCCATCCGTAATAAACCGCTAACGCCGCCGCAAGTGCGTAAACAATCGGTGATATAATCGACCAATTTTCCGCAACGAACGAACCAAAGCTTAAAGCGGCTTCAAGCACAACGGAAAGCACACCCATAAGAAATTCAAGGGCTGTTGCAATACCCTGAATGACCGCCGTGATTGTAGACCAATTTTCATTGATTGCATCCACGAACAAAATCACATAGGGGTAAAGTTCACCGCCGATTGTTTCTTTCAAATCACCGAAAGCGTTATTCATCTGAATAATCTTACCTTCCGGGGTGTCACTCATACTTTCGTACAATCCCGCCCACGATTCTTCAATCACTTGCGAAATAGCCGCCGCTGCTTGCATATCTTCCGACATATCAAGGTATTCTTCACCAAGGGTTTCAATGATCTGTTCCTGTGTGGCTGTACCCTCAATGATAGCTTCTTGCGCTTCCGTGAATTCAAAACCTTTCTTTGTCATAGCGTCATACGAACCGGACATAATTTTTCCAAGGTTGGTTGCGTATTCTACCATTGATTCAGTATCAATTTCACCGCCCCCGGACATACCCATTGCATAATCCGCAAGGGTGTCCATCATGGTTGTAATAGCATCGACATCCGAAAAGTAGGTTGCAAATTCGGCGGCGGCTGCAATCATAGCTTCATCGCCGTAAATACCTTCCGATTGAATTTCAGCGGCTTTTGCTGTGATAGCGTCAAATTCAGCTTCAAGGGCTTGTGTTTCCGCACTCACCGTAACAACCATTTCATCATCAATGGTGGGAGAAATAGCGTTGATTTCAGCGACTGCATCGCTTGTATCAGCTTCCACACCAATTTCAAATTGGGAAACATAATCCGCATCAAGCATATTCCCCAAAACAACCATCAACTGATTTTCGGCGTTCAACTGTGTGTTGAATGCTTCCGTGCATTCTTCAATCCAACTTACCGCCTTTTTAATTCCGGCAATTCCGGTATAGGCTGCAAGCGCACCTTTAATCATGGTTTGAAGGCTGTTTGCCGATTCAACGCCCTGTTCAATGGTACTGTTGAACTGTCCTTGTTCCGTGGTGTTATCCCTGATATATCTTTCGGTATTGCTTACCGTCTGCGATAACTGCAAATATGCAGCGTTCGCCGCTTCCACATCCATATTGTCAACGGCATCGTTCATCGCCTGTTGCTGTTGCACCGCCTGATCCAGTTGCGCCCTTAACTGCTCCAATTCAGAATTTGCCGCATCCGTCCCCATATTCAGGGGGTTGCTTTCAATCTGTTGCATTCGGGTTTGGATAGCCTGCAAACGGGTTTGTAACCCGTTCATATCCGTAACCATGTTAGACGGGAAAATGTTTGTGTTCGCCGCTTGTGCTGCAATCTTACTTTGTGTTTGGTTCAAAGTGTTCAACATATTGTTTGCACTTTGAACTTCCTGAGTAACGGCGGCTTGCTGTAAATTCTTCAAAGCCGCCGTTGCCGAATCTATCTGATCCCTTGCTGTTGCAAGTGAACTTGTATCAATGGGGGTTGACATCGTGGCGTTCATTTGCTCAATCATGGAAATAGACGTGTTCACCGCATTGGTTATGTTATTTAACACGCTTGAAAAGTTATCTTCAAGTTCAATGCTTGATTTAAGCGTTGCCATTCAATCACCTTCCCTTCTTCCTTTTCGCTTTATTTTCCGCTTTCTTCTTTTCCTTCTTATCGTTGTCAAGCTTGATTTTGATAGCTGCTACAACGAACGCTTTTTCTTGTTCGTCCAATTCAAGAAAAACCGAAGGAAGAATATGCAGCTTATGAAGGGCATAGTAAGCAAAATTCGCTTCCCAATCCCCTTCTTCAATTAGTTTTTTGCTTCATCGACCTTTTCATCGAAAGAAGTGGTAAAGCCCTGTAACTGCTGCACATATGCCGCAAGGTCATTGTATTCACCCGGATCATCCACAAGTTCAAGAAGCAAATCTTCCGGCTTCATCACACCGTAAGAATCCTGCAATTCCTTGTCGTACAAATCGGGGGAAACAACAGAAGCAACAATCATCTTCTTCACATAGGCTGCGCTGTCAATTTTCTGTCTGTACATATTGGGCTTCCCGGTAACGGGAACTTCCTTTGTACAAGAATCACGCAAGATTTCATTTTCCTTGCTTGTAAGGTGCTTGAACTCCCATTCAAAGGGGTTGCCGTTCTCGTCACACAAAGACTTTGTAACGGCGTGCATCTCATTTTCCTTCACGATCTTGTTGACCTTCATAAATTTCGCAAATTTAGACATCTTAACTTCCATCCTTTCAGTTATTCGATAAAATGAAAAATCCCCTTATATGGGCTTATATAAAGCCCACACAAGGGGTTTTCCGCTGTCCTTAATTGGTTGCAAACCCGGTAAGCTTTGCGAAGCTTTCGGCAATGGAGAAGTCCTCGAAAGTACCTTCAATTTCTTCATCCAAATATTCGCCGTCTGCATCGAACTTAGCCAAAATACCGCCGTCCGTATTGCAATCATAGAAAATCACGGTCTGTCTACCCGCATCCGAACCCGGATCATCGTTGGTGATCTGCATCTCGAAATAGGTATCAAGTCCCGTGTCCTTATAATCAGCAAGCAACTGACGCATTACAGACTGATTATAATGCGCCGTACCGCTGAAAGTTCCTTCCATGCCGCAACTCTTATGACCTACCATAATAGCACCCAAGCGGGGAACGTTTGCTTTGGTTTTCTCAACCTGCGCTTCCATATCAATCATCTGCATAAAGTTATAACGCTTTGTGCCAATGGTAATATAGCATTCAGCAAGCTTTGCGGCAATGGTATCCTTGCCCTTTATCTTGACATTATCGCTCATTTTAAGCACCTACCTTTCATTAAGATACGGTTACGGTCATATACAACTTAGACATTGCATTAACAACCGTAATTGCATCCGTAACAACAACCGCTTTCTTAGAAGCACCCTGTTCAACGGTAATATCGGAATCGGTGAAATCCTCAATCGCCCTCATATCAAGCAATTCAGTATGAATCTTGACAATATCCGACCAAAGGGAAATTCTACCGGAAGCATCGTTCGGAACAAGTCCAAGATACTTTTCAACGAAAAGCGTTGCGACATCGTTTGCAATCTGATCAATAACTCTGATTGTCTGATTGTCCTTGAATACATCGCCGCATTCGTCCGTGGTAGTAACCATTGTGTTAATATCGTCAAGCACACGAATATCCGAACCCACACGATGAAGTGTAAACTCACCCGCCAAAATAGCGGCTTTCAGTTCACTCTGCGTGTAATCCGCACTCGCCGTAAATTCACCGTCATAAACGGAATTCTGACAAGACCTGTTCGCGGCGCAAGCTGCTTCCAGTCCTGCAACCCAATATACAAGGCTTGCTTCACTCCAACCGTCATCTGTAACGGGGTTCTTTACGCTGATAACACCCAAGTAATCCGCATCGGTGTAATCATAAACAACCACCTGAAACTTCATACCGACTTCATCACGCAAACGCTTAACCCAAGTCGCAAACAACGCCTTGATTGTGCCATCGGTTGTAACCGCCGCCGCAATGTTGAAGGTGTATGCTTCCGCTTTGTCAAGGAAGTTCTGCCAAGAAGTACCGTCAACTTCACCATTTGTACCACCGGAAAGCGGGGTAGAAGCGGTGATTGCTAAAGTTGCGGTTGTATCGAAGGTTACATAATCGTTATCCACCAAATCAGCGGCACTTGCAACGGTCTGTTCATCAACCGTGGTTGTGCCAAGCATAGTGGTTACATCATACATGGATTCATCGTCCACATTCGCCTGAATAACGATTTTCAGGTCATTGCCCCTAACACCACTGTAAAGGGCGGTTGCGTAAGCGTTGCTTGCCTTATCGCCGCCGCTTGTAAGCTTGTAAGCGTAAAGCGTCTGACAATTCAGGAACAAATCACGCAAGCCCTTCATCTGATCTGCGGAATAAGCATAGCCGAAAATCTTCAAGCTATTCTTCTGAAAATCTTCCTGCGATACCTCGAAGATTTCACCATCAACGCCCCAATCCAGTTCAAGGGGCATCGCAACCGCACCACGGTCTGAAAGTGTTGCGCTTGCTGTTGCCGTGGAAACGAAATTGATATACGCACCCGGCAAGGTCTTATTCTGCGAAATAAAAGTTCCGCCACCGTAAGCCATAATTATTTACCACCTTTCTCAAATTCTGCAATGATAGCTTCCACCTCTGAAATGGTGTACTGCTTATCATTTTTCAGCTTGACATTCAGAATGTCACGCCTGTTTGCGAAACGCTTTGAACCAACCAACTTAGCCTTTGAAAAAGTATTTTCAACCGCCTGTTCAACGGTTTCATTGGTTACGGCTGCTTCTGCTTCAACTACCTGTTCGGTAACTTCAACAGTTTCAGTTTTCTTTCTTGCTGCCATATTAGACATCCTCACTTTCTACTGATTGATTCAGTTCTATTTCTTCCGTAGCCGTCTTATCAGTAAGCACATGGATAAACAAATCATAGTTGACAAAGAAGGAAAGCACATCATCGACAATTTCATAGTGCATTTGTGTTCCCCGAACCAAATCACCATCGTTGGTGATCCACTCCAAACAAAATTCAAGCCGTTCACACACCGAATGAATTTCATTTCGGGGTTGCAGCTCATCTTGTGGGAAATACTGAATGCAAAACTGATTTTGCCTAAAATAACGCTTCCTTTGACTGTCAACCAAACCCAAGAACAAATCATGTGTTGGGTTTATGCACTGAATAAAAAAGCAAGGTTCTTGAAAACCCTGCTTGTTATTCTCTGCATATACTTTGTAAGCATCACCAAATTCAGCATTCAGGGCAATGCTTACGCTTTCAATGATAGAATTTATCACTTAAACGCACCCCCTAAAAACTTTTTGATTTTGCTTTCAAGCACTTGTGGGGCGATATTCTGCAATTCCTGTTCGGAAATCGTCAACATGAACCGACCTTGTACCCACCCTTCATGATCCGCTGTCCTATGCCCGTATTCAACATAGGGTGCGTATTCAACGGGGTTTACAATATCAACCACGAATTTGTTTCCAACGTGTTTGATTGTGAGTGATTCAACATAGCTTGAAGCACTCGAAGTTTTTCCTGTTGCCGCTTCTTCATGGGTTTTTGCTGTCCACCCCCGGCGTAATGTACCGCCTTTTTTTGCCCGTGCTATTGGGGTAATCGCCTACGGGCGTTCGCTTAATAACTTTTGCAAGTAGACGGGCGGCAAGTTCCTTTGCACACGCTTCCATGAACGCTTCACATTCATCGCCCTGCAACTTGTTCAACTGCTTTTGAAGTTTTTTCAATCCCGCCGCTGTCATCTTGCCCGTTTTAGCCATCAAGCCCACCCCTTAAACAATTCAAGTGTGATTTCTTGATGATCCGGGTAAATAGCGGGTACACCACTTAAAGCGTATTCGCCCGTAATGTCATTTTGGGTGACAATTATTTTTGAACCGCTTTTTATAGTGACTTCCGGTGCAATGAACAATTTCAAGCCCTGTGAAATCGCTGCCGCTGTATCAGTCTGTACCGCCGAATTCAACTTTTCAAAGGACAAATTGCAAGGCTGATCTTCAAGTACGGTCACTTCTTCTTGACGGGTGATTTTCGTTGTATCATCGGTCACATCCTGATATTCTGTAACCGTACACACACCACGG
>Ga0192277_1148_pt1 | contig 12908 bp, 10 predicted proteins | sample Koala_Koa24_J3_FD_131302 | JGI IMG/M metagenome (GOLD analysis project Ga0192277, IMG submission 131302) | Enriched cells from koala feces incubated with labeled cellulose particles, San Francisco Zoo, California, United States - Koala_Koa2-4_J3 ...
ATAAAACCGCCATAATGCTCACCTCCCTTCCGAAGCAAACCGCCAGCATTAAACTCACTGGAAAGCACGGTTTGCTCACCGGCCGGAGTGAATTCAGCTTAAGGATTCAACAAACAGCCAGTTTTTAAGAGGTGATGCATTGATTTTAACACCTTTTTGCATTTATGTCAGTTTCTTTTTTATTTGTGTTTACTAACTTTTTATAAATATGCATTGTAGAGAGGGCAAATGGATTGAAAACACAGCTTCCACTCACCTACGAGAACTATATTTTTGACTTATACGGGACTCTGGTGGACATCCACACAGATGAGAGTCTCCCTGAACTATGGGAAAAGATGAGTTTTTTCTATGGATATTACGGTGCGCGATATACACCGGATGAACTGCGTATGACATGGAATGCGCTGACGGAACAGTATCGGCAGGAAGCAGCAGAAAACACAGGCCGCGCCGCACAGGGCTATGAAGCCAATCCGGAAATTGATCTCACGCGCGTTATACAGGCACTTTACACCCAAAAAGGAGTGACTGCCTCCCGTGAACTCGCCGTCCATACCGGCCAGTTTTTCCGTGTGTTATCCACAGAGTATATCCGCCTGTATGACGGAACCGTCCCGATGCTGGAACGGCTGCGAGTGAATGGGAAAAAGGTCTGGCTGCTCTCGAACGCGCAGCGCATCTTTACTCAATATGAGCTTTGCCTGCTGGACCTTGAGCGCCAGTTTGACGGCATTCTGATTTCCTCCGACTACGGCGTGGGCAAGCCAAACCCATTCTTCTTTCAGCAGCTGATCGAACAATTTGGCATTGATTTTAGCCGTTCTCTTTTCATAGGAAACGATGCGGTCAATGACATTGGCGGCGCACAGGGCGTGGGACTGGATTCCTTTTATGTACACTCCAATCTCTCTTTTGTTAAACCCTCCTGGGTGGAAGCCCCTCTCCGAGGCTGCAAAGAGCAGCGGAAAGCATCCGCTGTCAGCGAGATAACCGCGCGGAAGGAAGCTTCCCCGATGCAATTCCGGCTGGGCGGCACAACAAATTATACTGTGCTGAATTTTACTGCGTGGGCGTAACCGCATCCTGTCCTTATTTTGCTGACTCACGCAAAATCACCTGATAATTCAGCGGCACAAATTCTCCATCCACCTTTTCCCCCAGCTGCTCTAAGAGAAGCTGGCAGGCATTCATTCCCAGGCTCTTCGTATTAAAATGCAGGCTGGTGACCGCCGGAATATAACATTCAAGCAATGCGCTGTCATAGAGACTCGCCACCCGGATATCCCGCGGGATTTCTACCCTGCGCTCCCGCAGGCAGCCAAGCAGCATATTTGTAATAATGTCGTCCATACAGACAATGCCATCCGCTCCGGATTCCAGAATCTGATCTGCCGCTTTTGCAACCTTTGCGTAACTGTCCATTTCCATAAAAACCAGAGAATCGTCCACATGTACACGGTAATCGCCATGCGCGTCCTCATAGCCCTGCAGACGGCTTTTGGTCACCAGATGCGCCCGGCTGCCGCCCAAAAGAGCGAGGTGGCGGAGTCCTTTCATCAGTAAAATCCCCGTCAGTTCCCGGCTGCCCTCCCGGTTCTGATTGTCTATCCAGACCAGTCCCGGCTCTTCCACATCCGGCGTCCCGATGGCAACAAATGGCACATTCTTTTCCTTCAGATAATGCCGCACGCTCGAATTAACCAAAACGCGCGTCACAATCACACCGTCCACCTTGCGGTTCGCAATCAGGCGCTGCAGCTGCGTAAAATCCTTCCCATCAATCATCGAAATGATGATATCGTAATTATGCTGTGCAGCCTTTGCGCAGATTCCGCTCATACACTCCTTAAAAAATGGAAAATCAATATCCGTATAATCCGTCGGCAGCAGCAGGCCGATATTGTAGGTTCGGCGCTGCGCCAGCCCCTGTGCGACCACATTCGGACGATAGTCATTGCGTTCAACACAGGCAAGCACCTTTTCCCTCGTCGCCTGGCTGATCCGCCCTTTCCCGGAAATTGCCCGGGAAACCGTCGTCTTGCTGATCCCAAGCTCCCGCGCGACATCGTCGATCGTGTACCTTTTCTTCCCCGTCTCTTCCATAATGAAATCCCCTAACAACGCCCCTTGCTCATTATAAAAACGCCCCATAAAGGCCGCTCCGCAGCATCGTCAGATAGTCTCCGCCGCAATCGTCACCGTGCAGCTGTATGGCTCATCAGACACGGTACCGGAAAGAGTGATATCTGCCAGAACCGCTCCTTCCCCCACCGGCCGCTTCAGGCCCATCCACTCGCTTGTCGCTTCCTGGATCTCCGCAAGCAGCGCATATTCCTCTTCGTCCAGTGTTTCCACGCTCCACCCGTCACAGAAATAATTCTCGTTAAAATAATCCGGAAGAGAATCCTTTAACTGGCTCTCCAGGGCGGTACTTCCGCTCTCTTCCGAAAACGTGCCGTAAACAGATTCCAGACTTTCAAGGATCGTCTCCTTTGCCGTCCCGTCAACCGTCAGGCTCACATTCATTAATCCCTGTGAAAAAACAGCACCGGATTCGTCTGTCAGATTATTTTCACCGATATAAAGCACCAGCTGCGAGCAGTCGCCCAGACCAGATTCCAGTGCATCCTCGTACTCCCAGATATACGTCACGCCATACTCCGACTCCTCTGCAGATGTCGGGGCGCCTAATATCTCGACCGCTTCTTCTTTTGTCATCCCCCAGCTCAGTTGGCCGTTCAGAAGAGGAATCTGATCGCAGGAATACGCATTCCCATCCGCATCCAGAATATCTGTTTTCACCGAAGAATCCTCGAAATTCTCCGTGTTGATTTCAGAATTATCTTCTGTATTAGTATTTACTTCTTCCATCCCCTCCGCGCTTTCAAAGGAAAAACCGCTTCCAGCCAGAACCGCGATCACCAGCGCCACTGCCACAAATGGTGTACCGTTTCTTCTCTTCTTCATGTTTGACACCTCCTCCAGTCGATTCTTTAAGGCTGTTTTTTCATCCGAAAAACAGGTTGTCAGTGCATTTTGAAATCTCAGCTCACCGGTCGCCTCCCGCAGCAGCATCTCCCCGTATGCTTTCCTGTACTGCGTATCCTTTTGGGCTACCACATCTCCGTCACAGGAAACCTCCAGATTCGCCATGGCGCTTTTTGTCATCTTCCATACAAACGGGTTCATCCAGTGAACCGTCCGTGCCGCGAACAGCACCAGCTTGTACCAGATATCCCGCCGCTCAAAATGCGTCCGCTCATGCGTAAAGATCATCTCCAGCTCCTCGCTGCTGTAATTCTCATGCGGAAGATAAATTGCAGGAGAAAAGAGCCCCGCCACCATCGGAGTCGTAAGGATCGGACAAACCCAAAGCTCCGGCGCTTTTTTATCTGCTTCTGTCATTGCCTGATAGCATTGAAGAACCACCTCACCCGGCCGCTTTTTCCACCGTCTCAGCCCTTTGCTCAGACGAAAGCCGCTCACGATATGGCGAAACAGGAAAAACAACATGCCCAGCATCCAGACCGCCATCAAAATCGATAAACCCGGCACCTCCATGCCCGTCCGCTTGTCCGCTTCCGGCAAACCATCTTCTTCTGCGGCAGAATAGCTTCCAGAAGAACCGTTCGCCTCACCGCCGATTCCACCTGTCAGAGTCAACACATCGGCTTCTGCAGCGCCGCCGCTATGACTGCCGCTGTCCGCTTTATCTCCTTCCCCAGATGAAACTTTGCTCCCCGCAGACGCAGTATCCGATGAGACTTCTCCCGCTGTGCTATCGGCCAAAGCCCGTGTGTCCGCAGCATCTGTCTCCGTCCCTTTCGAGAAGAAAGAAATCGCCGGCAATGTGACCGTCGCCTCTTCCAGCTTAACATCCCAGGATAGCCCTTCCGGAAGCGTAACATTCCACGGCAACAAAAGCCGCACTGCCAGAATCAGAAAAACCAGATAGGGAAATCGTGCCTGAAACCTCGCCGACAGGCGCGGAAACGCCAATAACGCGACCAGGATCACCGGAATCATACAGATACCGACAACCAGATAATTCAAAAAAACCGTCCTCATACATTTTCCTCCCACCCACAATCCCCCATCTCAGGCAACCATGGTACTCCTACATCCCCTGCGTCAGACATCTCACGCGAGTCCCGCCCTGACCGAAGCCGCCTTCTTTTACCTCTACAGGTGTGCGCCAGATAGTACCTATTCCCTGTTAATCCGCTCTATCAACAGCTGCAGCTCCTCTAAATCCTTCTTTCCTATCGTCTTGCCATCATACAGGGTCGCTACAAAATCCGTAATCGAGCCGCCCTTCCATTTTTTCAGATAATGTCTGCTGTCCTGCTGCAGATACTCCTGCTCCGATACCAGCGGCGAATAGCAGCGGCTCCGCCCTTCCAGTTCCGTTTGCAAAAATCCTTTTTTTACCAGCCGCCCCAGCTGCGTCTGCAGTGCTGAGAGGTTCCACGGACGCTCTTCTTCCAGCTTTCTTTGTAATTCTACTGTGCTGATGGGCGTCTCGCCCTCCCAGATCGTCTGCATGATGCGGAGTTCCGCATCCGGCAAAATCTGTATGCTCATAGCGCATCACCTACTTTTGTATGTTTATACTTATAGCATACACTTGTATGTCTTTTTTGTCAAGTATATTCTCAGATTATATTGTTTCTTCTATGTTCAGCTTATATTTTGCTGCCATTTTCAAAGCCCTGTCATACACCCCCTGCTCGCAGATCTGCGTTGGATTGTGCGCGTCAACGCCCAGAACGACCCGATTCCCGATCCGCCCCACAATCCTCCAGAAACGTTCCGCGGGGTAATGACGGTGCTGCAAAAGACCCTGGAGATTGATTTCCAGGGGAATCTGAAGATCGTACAGGGCTTCGCAGAGACGAGTCATTTCTCTCTCGTACACAGCCTCCTCCCCCTCATAATTGATCAGATCCGGGTGCGCAAGATAAAGAAACGCCCCTGTTTCCATCCCGGCAATGACGGTGTCGACATACTCCTTCAGAAAGGTATCATTTTTCGTTGGCGCGCCAGTATAGATTCCGCCTGGCTCACGTCCCAGGAAATGCTGTCCCATGATCAGATAGTCGCCGTTTACACGGTGCATCATCTCCATCTGCGCATCGAAATAATCTGGCGTGTATTCCGCTTCAAAACCCACGAGCAGACGGATTCTTCCCTCATATTCGCGCGCCAGGGAACGGATCGTGCGCACATATTCATCCGCCTGTTCCATGTCCATACGAATGTTCGAAACATAACCATCCGAGAACGGACAGGGAATATGGTCGGAAAAACCAAGTATCTCCAATCCCATGGAAACCGCTGCTTCAATATAATCGCGTTCACTGCCCTCTGCGTGCTTACAGCGGGTGGTATGTGTGTGATAATTTGCTTTCATATAGTGGTTCATTTTTATCCTCTTTCTGTATCCCAATGAAAGCCCCGGATGTGCTGATCCGGGGCCTTCTGTTCTTTTTTCGCGTGGCGTCCTCTCCATGCGGTTGATTACCGATTTCCTATCGACGACCAACCATATGGTTTATCACGCAAATTTTTCTTCGAAATACGCTTTCAGATCTTCGATCTTCACGCGCTCCTGCTCCATGCTGTCACGATCGCGCACAGTCACGGCGCCGTCCGTTTCAGAGTCAAAGTCGTAGGTCACGCAGAACGGAGTACCGATCTCGTCCTGTCTGCGGTAGCGCTTGCCGATGTTGCCACGGTCGTCAAACTCGCAGTTGTAATATTTGGAAAGCTCTGTGTATACCTTTTCTGCGCCCTCGTTCAGCTTTTTGGAGAGCGGCAGTACGCCAATCTTGACCGGAGCGATGGCCGGATGGAAATGAAGCACGGTACGCATATCCCCGCCCTCAAGCTCTTCCTCGTCATAGGCACTGCAAAGGAACGCCAGCACAACACGATCTGCGCCAAGAGACGGCTCGATGACGTACGGAATGTATTTTTCCTTCTTTTCTTCGTCAAAGTAGGTCATATCCTGACCGGATGTATTCTGATGCTGCGTCAGGTCATAATCGGTGCGGTCCGCAATGCCCCAGAGTTCGCCCCAGCCGAACGGGAACAGGAACTCGATATCCGTCGTGCCCTTGCTGTAGAAGCAAAGCTCCTCCGGGTCATGATCGCGCAGACGCAGCTCGCTTTCCTTCATGCCCAGCTTCTTCAGCCACTCGAAACAGAAACTTCTCCAGTACTGGAACCAGTCGAGATCCGTGCCCGGCACACAGAAGAACTCCAGCTCCATCTGCTCGAATTCACGGGTACGGAAAGTAAAGTTGCCCGGCGTAATCTCGTTGCGGAAGGATTTTCCGATCTGCGCGATGCCAAACGGAAGCTTCTTGCGGGAGGTACGCTGTACATTTTTAAAGTTTACAAAAATACCCTGCGCAGTCTCCGGACGCAGATAAACGGTATTTTTCGCGTCTTCTGTCACGCCCTGGAAGGTCTTGAACATCAGGTTGAACTGGCGGATGTCTGTAAAATTGTGCTTGCCGCAGGACGGACAGGGAATCTTGTGATCCTCAATGTAATCCCGCATCTCTTCCTGTGAAAAAGCATCGATCGGCTTCTCCAGGGTCAGCCCCTGTTCTGCACAGTAATCTTCAATGACCTTATCCGCGCGGAAACGCTCGTGACATTCCTTGCAGTCCATCAGCGGATCCGCAAAGCCGCCCAGATGGCCGCTCGCCACCCAGGTCTGCGGGTTCATCAGAATCGCACAGTCTACGCCGACGTTATACGGATTCTCCCGCACAAACTTCTGCCACCAGGCCTGCTTCACATTGTTCTTGAGCTCCACGCCAAGGTTTCCATAATCCCAGGTATTCGCCAGGCCGCCGTAAATTTCAGAGCCTGGATATACAAACCCTCTCCCTTTCGCGAGCGCTACAATTTTGTCCATTGTCTTTTCCATAATGTTCTCCTCTCCATTTTCCTTTCTTGCTTCTGCGCAAAAATAATTCCTGCATTACTGATTCCATCCCGGCGAAACTGCACCGAACCGTTTCCTTACTCACAGATAATATACACGCGGTTCGCCTCTTTCTGTTCCGCGTATGTCGTCTCCTCACCCTCATATACCTTGCTGGACGGAAGTACCAGAGCTTCTGTCTCTTCCTGTTCCCCGCTTGCATCTACGGTATCAGCAGAGAGCATCCCGGCGTTCGTGCTGATAAATGTCACATCACTGTCTTCAAAATGCACCTCCATCGGTGCCTGAACAATCACAACCGTCGCAGACATATCCTCAAACACCTTTGTATAGCTCACTGCACTGCCGGATGCCTCCCCTTCCGTCACCCGGTAAAAGGACACATCAAACAGATAGCCTTCCAGCTGCGCATTGATAATGGAACCACAGTAAAACTCTACATTATTGAACTCCGCGTAATCCTCGGCTGACGAAAACCATAGCTTTAACGTCACTGTGCTGCCCTCATTGCCAAAGTCCTCGACTTTAATGGAATCCGCACCATGTTCAGAATTGTATTCCGCCACTTCCGTGTTGATCATCGACTCCAGTTCCGTCACATCATAATAAGACTGATCCAGCGTCTCCTGCACAATTTCGGTGATACTCCCATCCGCCGCAATCGAAATCGCGTCAGAGGACTCCGGCGTCCATTCTGTCTGATTCACTATATCGCAGCCGCCGAGCAGCATCACAGCCGCCGCAAACATCGCCGCTACAGCTTTTTTCTTCGCCCTCACTGAACTATTTCCTCCTGGTTCCTGTCAATATCAATAATGCATTATATCGTTAAATGGCCGCTCTTTCAACTGTTTTTTATCTGCCGCAGTATTTCCAGCGATTTAAATTTACGATCGATTGAAATACTGTTATAGTGTTCCTGCACCTGGCGGAATTCCGCAAAGACCTCCGGCTGCAGTGTAAACCGATACAGCTTCTGTACCGGCGCATGTATCACATAGGAAATCGCATAACGCGTGGACTCCTGCAAAGACGGATCCGAGGCTGTCTCATAAGGGTATTCCCCATTTTGCACCATCGCCCTCATCTCAAAGACGCAGCGGATGAGTTCATTGTCCGGCTCCGGTTTCGGCAGCGCACGTAACGTAGCGTACAGCAGGTTCAGCATTTGTGAAGCTTCCAGATTTTCCCTCGTGTAATAATCCGCCAGCTCCATAAAATAGCAGGCGTAGCAGGATGCGACCATGTCTTCCCGCACCTCGCGGAAATAATCAGAAATCTCTGCCTGCACCAGTGTATAGGCACTTTTTCCCTCATAAACGGTAAAAGATCCCAGTGCGAATGGGGTTGCCGCTGCCAGCAAAGGACTGTTCGGTTTGCGGGCTCCCCGCGCAAATGCGGTAATCTTACCCCGTTCTTTGGTCAGAAGGACGGTTCGCTTATCGTAATCCCCTGCAGGTACGGCCGAAAGCACCATGCCTGTCACTTTCAAAGGGTCGCTCATTACAGCCGCCATCCTTTCCTGTCACATTTAATCATACCAGATCCGTCTTATCGTAACCAAAATTTTTGATCATATAATCGCTGTCACGCCAGTCCTTCTTTACCTTGACCCAGAGCTGCAGATTGACCGGTTCTTCGAGCATCTGCTCAATTTCATAGCGCGCCTGTGAGCCGATTTTGCGCAGCATCGCCCCCTGTTTGCCGATCACCATACCCTTGTGAGACTCTTTTTCGCAGATAATCGTTGCCTCAATGTCCATAATCCAGTCTGAAGTTTCACGTACATCCACTTCCGCCTGCTCACGGCGGCTGAGCGTATCATCCGCATTCGTCCGGGTTTCCGTCAGCGTCCTTCCATTCTTTTTACCCTGGAAGTCCTCCCTCTCCTCATTCGGCAGCAGGCCACGCTGCCCATTCTGCTCCACTTCTCGTGAGACAGCCTTTTTCGCATGTTCATGGCGATGTTTCTTCCGCACGGCCTCTGCCCGTTTCTCCCTGTGCTTCTGGCTGCCCGCAGGCCGCTCTTTCATCACTTCGATTGAGACCGCGATCCCATGGGGAATCTCCTCCTCCATGCAGCGCAGCGTTTTCTCCCGGATCAGCTCCGCTACGATCTGTTTCTGCGGCTGGTCGGTCACGGTATCGTCATCGTAATATTTCGGTCCGTATGGCAGACAGCGGAATATTGCGCTGATCACCTCGTCCATATGCAGGCCCCGCAGAGCGCAGACCGGTATCACAGCGTCAAAATCCAAAAGCTCCCGGTAGACATCCAGATAGCGCGGAATCTCACTTTTCGCCACGGTATCCATTTTATTCAGAATCAGGATCACCGGAATCTTCAGGCTGCGGAGCATCTGCGCAATGTGCTGATCCCCTCCGCCGACCGAGTCCGTCGGCTCAACCAGCCATAATACCACATCCACTTCCCGCAGCGTCGACTCCGCCGCCGTCACCATATATTCGCCCAGTTTATTCTTTGCTTTATGAATCCCCGGCGTGTCCAGGAAAATAATCTGTCCCTGTTCGGAGGTATAGACCGTCTGAATCCGGTTTCGCGTCGTCTGCGGCTTATTCGACGTAATCGCGATTTTCTGGCCGATCAGGTGATTCATCAGTGTCGACTTTCCGACGTTCGGCCGCCCGATCAGAGTCACAAAACCAGATTTAAAATTTGCGTTTTCCATGATCGCTCCTCTACCTGCTTCCTTACGCAATGTCCGCCCCGGCAAGCGGCCGGATAGAGCCAAAGAGCTCCGCCGCTCCCTTTATCTTCTCCTCGTTTCCGACCACACAGATCGCCTCTGCGTCGAGAACGCTCTGCACCAGCGGCGCAAGCGCGCGAATCTGCTCTGGAGCCGCAGACAGGACCTCATCCCGCTCCCGCTGCACGTCCTCTTCTGTAATCTGTGAAAAAATACGCGTTCAGAGAACGGGAGCCCTTCATCGCTGGAGTCAGCGGCGTATCCAGCTCACTGATGGCTCCGATCACGTATTTTGTCATCTCACGCTCGTCCGCGTCAAACTCGCGCAGATAAGCCGGAACATTCTCAAAAACTTCATTTGTTCCGCCAAGATGCGGATCCCGGTATGAAACGAAATAGGCGTCGCCTCTTCGGGAGAAAGAGCACATACATCCATACGCGCCGCCTTTTACGCGGATATTTACCCAGAGATATTCATAGCTCATCAGCACCTTCAGAATCTGAAGTGTGCCTGTGTATGTGAATCCCGCGTCTTTAAAGTTCCCCACACGAGCCACATACTGTATCTGCCCCGGTGTTGTAAAGCCCTCATTCCTCTTTTCCAGATGAAATCTCCTGCAGGAGGGAGCGCCATCTTTCTGACAGGTGGTCTCTGCTTTCACCTCACACGCAATGTTCTTGCCTTCTGCCTCCGCAATCGCTGCGGGCAGGCTCCGGGCAAATGCCAGCAGCGGATTCCGCAGCAGCTCCAGTCCTTCCTGGTCAGAGGCCACGCTGACGAACAGGTTCTCTCTCGTAAACAGCACCTCACAGAGTGCGCGAAGCTTTTCTTTCAGCGCTTCTTTTTTCTCCTCAAAATGCTTCTCCAGATCCGCAACCAGATCATAGAAAGCAATCCCGGTCACGGCGTCATTAAATGCGCTGAACTCTGACAGATAAGAAAGTGCCCGTCCGACTGCTGCCTGATGGCCTGCGGAAGCCAGCTGCATGGAAAGACGCGATTCCAGCTTCGCAATGATCTCATAAAGCCGTTTGTCATCGTCAAACCTCGAAGTAAGAATTTCCTTCGACATTTCCAGTGCATATGGCAGCTTCTCATAGAGCACCCTTGAGCGGATCCCCATAAAGGCTTTGACGGTTGTGTCCTTCTTCCCTGCCGGAACAGGGAATACACTGATGCCCGCGGAAATCCCGCCAGTGTTCATATTAATATCGTTATTCAGGTCACTGTATGTGAAATGCTCTGTATCAACCATACCGAGCACTGCTTTGAGTATGCCCAGATAACCCAGATCATCCGCGGAAACCGCATCCGCGTCAAAAAGCAGATCCAGGTAAGAAATCCCATTTGTAAACACATCGTGATGCAAAACCTTCAGCCCGTCCCAGTCAAGCTCTGTATTTTCAAAAGGCGCGGCCTTTTTCCCAATATCCGCACGGGTCAGCATCGGCAGCTTTTTCAATTCCTCCGGTGTGGACGGAGTCTCCTGGAATTCGCGCAGCCGACCGGTCGCAGCGATCATCTCTTCAATCTGTGCCTCGCTCAAAGTTGCTTTGTATGCCTGCAGCTTCTCACGCAGGGCAGCGTCGGTCTTCGCCGTCAGGCCGCGCTCCGGGGCAAGCGTTACCAGAGAGGCATGTGTATTATCCAGCAAATACTTTTGAATCAAATCTTCAAAATAAGAAGTTTCCACACGCTCACGCAGAGCAGCGTACACATCCAGCTGCTTCAGATAAGAAAATGCCGCGTCATCATCATACAGCCAGCTGTCAAAGGCGTCCAGTCCATAGATCAGGCCCTTCGGCGCGGAGCCATAATCCGCCTCGCGGAATTTAAATTCCATCGAATTGATGCCCGCGTACAGCGCCTTTTTATCGATGCCCTCTTTTACAATCTTTTCCAATGTTTCACGGATGACTGTGAGAAAGCGCTCCGCATCCGCCTCGTTCGCATTTTTGGCAATGATGCCCATGTAAGGCTGATAAAGGCCGCTCTCATAATCTCCCATGATGTCATTGCCAATCCCGGCATCCAGCAGAGCCTGCTTCAGCTTCGCGCCCGGTGCGGATAAAAGGGCATATTCCAGCACCACGAACGCAATGGAGAGCTCCACCTCCGGCTCTGTGCCAATGACAGCATTCCAGGAAAGATACGTATTGTTTTCCAGCTCATCGTCCTCAGAGATCGGGTAGCTGCGGCGCACCCGGCGCAGCTCCTCAAAAGGCTTCTGAAGCGCAATCGTCGGCACTTCGCATGCCGCATCAGATGGCTGGTCAAACGCGCTCAGATACTCCCGGTCCAGCCAGAGCAGCCGTTCCTCAATATCCATGTTCCCATAAAAATAGATATAACTGTTCGACGGATGATAATATTTCTTATGGAAAGCCAGGTAGTCCTCATACGTCAGTTCCGGGATATTCTGCGGATTTCCGCCCGAATCTACGCCGTACACCGTATCCGGAAACAGGCTGTTCATAATCTCGCGCTCCAGCACATCCTCCGGAGAAGAGTACGCGCCCTTCATTTCATTGTAAACAACACCGTTAATCTCGATCTCGTCCGCTGTATCTTCGAGCTGATAGCTCCAGCCCTCCTGACGGAAAATCTGCTCATTGCAGTAAATATTCGGATAAAATACCGCATCCAGATAAACATCCATCAGGTTACAGAAATCCTTGTCATTGCAGCTCGCGATCGGATAAACGGTCTTATCCGGATAGGTCATCGCATTCAAAAAGGTATTCAGGGACCCCTTCACCAATTCCACAAACGGATCCTTCATCGGGAATTTCCGGCTGCCGCAAAGCACGCTGTGCTCCATAATATGCGGCACACCTGTACTGTTTGTCGGCAAAGTTTTAAACGCAATGTCAAAGACCTTATTCTCATCATCGTTCTGAAGCACCAGAACGCGCGCTCCGCTTTTTTTATGGCGGAGCAGATAACCATCCGAGTGAACATCTCCAATCCACTCATGCTGCAGCAATTCGTACTGCGGAAGCAACTCCATATTCATATGCTTTTTCCTTTCTACAATATAGAAAACGGCATTCGTCGTTTCCTTTTGCGCCATGCGCGAGGCTGCAAAGCAGTCCTTCCCTGCGCGTCTGCGTGCATCGTTTATAGTTTCTTATCCGGTTTCCGGCGCAGCCGCCCATACAGCACCCCTGTCAGTATTCCACTCAGGAACAAAAATAACAGGATCGCCGCGGCGCAATGCGCAAAAAATTCATCT
>Ga0192277_1150_pt1 | contig 12852 bp, 11 predicted proteins | sample Koala_Koa24_J3_FD_131302 | JGI IMG/M metagenome (GOLD analysis project Ga0192277, IMG submission 131302) | Enriched cells from koala feces incubated with labeled cellulose particles, San Francisco Zoo, California, United States - Koala_Koa2-4_J3 ...
TCTGAGTCTCAAATATAAGATTCAGGTGGGGTGTCCATATAGTGGACATCCGAAATGTTTGGTGGTTTGTTTAATTCAATCGCATAATTGTGTAATAACTCTGTGTTCATTGCATAGTGAAATCTGCAAATATAGGTATCCTGAAATGAAGTATATCTATTAGGTGGTATGCAGCAAAACATTACAGACCTGGGATGGGGGGATAATATGAAGTCTTATGCCTATGTTATTCGTCTAACAATTCGCTATAACTCGCATGAAGAACCTTTGCGATTGTTTTTAACTCAATGTCGGTAACAAATCGTTTACCGCTTTCAATTCTTTGTATAGCATTTTTATCCACATCGAGCCCTTCAATTTGTAGCATATCTGAAAATTCTTTTTGTGATGGATGGGTAGCCATACGTTCTCTAAATAGCTTTACTTTTCTTCCACAGAGATTATTTGATCCATCATCAGCTTTGTTTTTATACATATTTGCTCTCCTGATTGACATTTACTAATTGTCATATAGAATTGCCTAAACATAGGTTCTGTGTTATTATAAATTCATGGAACAATCGTGTCACTGCAAGGGCGTTGGCCTTCCATCCTACAAAAGATGGGAGGTGGTGCGAATGAATTTCAGTTTTCAAGACCTTATTCTCATCCAGGCAGCCCTGAAGGGTGAGGTACTTGCCGTCCAGGTTCTTGCTTACCTTTATTTCAAATAATCGTAAGTAGCGTTTTTCTTTAAAGTCCCAGAAATGGGCATAGAAAAACCACCCTTGTAAACTTAGCCGAGTCAAAAGGGTGGAGTTTCTACCTTTTCATACGAGGCCAACCCCTTGTGGGCGGTTGTTCCTTTTATGTCTATAATATAGCATGGATTGGGTGGAAATTCAAGAGTCTATGGTGCTATATTTATAGTCAGAAAAATGACAGGGACGACTTTATTTGAAGATTCAATAGGTTTTTATCATAAAAAGTTAAATTATTAGCACTCGATAAAAATGAGTGCTAATTTTTTATTGACATTTTCTTCAGTAGGTACTAAAATGTACCTTGTGAGTAAGCATACAGAATTTACAAGAACTATTATTATATAAGAAAGAGGCGGATGAAAGATGGCAAAGAAAGGCAGTTTATCAATCACGAGCGAGAACATTTTCCCGGTAATCAAAAAGTGGCTGTACTCAGACCACGATATTTTTTACAGGGAGCTGATCAGCAACGGCTGTGATGCTATTACAAAACTGAAAAAGCTGGAATTGATGGGAGAGTATGAAAGACCTGAGGATGTGGAATATAAGATTCAGGTCACCGTGAACCCCACGGACAAGACCATCAAGATCACGGACAATGGTCTGGGCATGACAGAGGAAGAGATCGACAAGTATATTAACCAGATCGCGTTTTCCGGCGTGCAGGATTTTATGTCCAAGTACAAGGATAAGGCTAACGAGGACCAGATCATCGGACATTTTGGCCTGGGCTTTTATTCTGCGTTCATGGTGGCTGACAAGGTAAGTATCGAATCCCTTTCCTGGCAGAAGGACGCAAAGGCTGTCCACTGGGAGTCAGAGGGCGGAATCGAGTTTGAGATGGAAGAAGGGGATAAGGCAAGTGTGGGAACCACCATCACCCTTTATCTCAACGAGGACAGCACGGAATTCTGCAACGAGTACAGGGCCAGGGAAGTCATTGAGAAATATTGTGCATTCATGCCGGTGAACATTTTCCTGGATAATGAAACGGCAGAACCCCAGTATGAGACTATTGAGAAGGACGAGCTCACGGACAGGGACAAGGTGATAGAGACTGTCATTGAACCTGCAAAGACTGAGGAAAAGGAAAATGAGGACGGGACCAAGGAAACAGTTGAGATCGAACCGTCCAGGGAAAAATATAAGATCTTAAAACGTCCGGTTGCTTTAAATGATACCAATCCGCTGTGGAACAAACATCCCAACGAGTGCAGCGAGGAGGATTACAAGAGCTTTTACCGCAAGGTGTTCAGGGACTACAAGGAGCCGCTGTTCTGGATCCACCTGAACATGGATTATCCTTTCAACTTAAAGGGAATCCTGTATTTCCCAAAGATCAACATGGAATACGACAGCCTGGAGGGAACCATCAAGCTGTACAACAGCCAGGTGTTTATTGCGGACAATATAAAGGAAGTGATCCCGGAGTTCCTGATGCTGCTTAAGGGTGTGATCGATTGTCCCGACCTGCCTCTGAACGTATCCAGAAGCGCCCTGCAGAACGATGGCTTTGTAAAGAAGATTTCCGATTATATCACCAAGAAGGTGGCGGACAAATTGTCCGGTATGTGCAAGACAGACCGTGAAAACTATGAGAAGTACTGGGACGACATTGCGCCCTTCATCAAATTCGGATATATCAAGGATGAAAAGTTTGCTGAGAAGATGGGAGATTTCATTCTCTACAAGAACCTGGACGGCAAGTACCTCACCCTTCAGGGCTGCCTGGATGAGAATAAGGAAAAGCATGAGAATACAGTGTTCTATGTGACCAATGAGAAGGAGCAGAGCCAGTATATCAACATGTTTAAGGAGGAAGGAATTGACGCTGTCATCATGCCGGCCGCCATTGACAACCCCTTTATCAGCCATGTGGAACAGAAGAAGGAAGGCCTTAAATTCCTGCGTATTGACACGGACTTAAACGCTGCCTTTAAGGAGGAAGTAAAGGAGGATGATGAGGAATTTAAGAAGACTTCAGAGGAATTGTCGGAGCTGTTTAAGAAAGCCCTGGATAACGACAAGCTGGACATCAAGGTAGAGAAGATGAAGAATGCCGGAGTGGCATCCATGATCACCGTGTCAGAGGATACCCGCCGTATGCAGGATATGATGAAGATGTACAGCATGGGCGGTATGGATATGGGAATGTTTGGCGGAACCGGAGAGACACTGGTGCTCAATGCCAACCATCCGCTGGTACAGTATGTGCTGAACCACAAGGAAGGGGACAATACAGGCAAGATCTGCGAGCAGCTCTATGATCTGGCCAGCTTAAGCCACGGTGCATTGTCACCTGAGCGTATGACAAAGTTTGTCAGCCGCAGCAATGAGATCATGATGATCATGGCTGGGGAAAAAGCTGAATAAAAAAAATGGTTCCCGGGTGGGGATCATAGTAATAGAAAAAGCATTGCCTGGTCTGGTGGGACGGGCAGTGCTTTTTTGCTTTGTTCCTCTATTTTAATTCATCCATTGTGTTGAATAGTCATATTTGTGTGTTTATTTAAGATTGTTGGCCGGTATGGGCAATGGTATAATTCGTATATCAAAGGAGATCGGATCCGATACAAGCAAAAACTAATTATAAGAGGGAGAATTATATGAGAAAGAAAAGAATGATATCTTTATTGGCGGCAGTGGTGACGGCAGCTTCCCTGCTTGCCGGCTGCGGTTCATCGTCCGCTACAGCCGGCGGTTTGGGGGAAACAGCCGGGGCCGGTTCCCAGAGAAAAAAGATCACAGCCCTGTTAAAAGGATCCGAGACCTCGGAGTCCAATATGATATACGGCAAGGCGATCAAGGATTTCTGCCAGCAGAAGGGCCTGGATTGTGAGATCGAACTTGTGCCCACGGATGCGGATTATATTACAAAGCTCCAGCTTTACATCAACAGCAATTCCCTTCCTGATATTTACGGCTGTGCCAATGGCTCCTTGTCTGCAGCGGCCCAGGAAATTGACGCCATGGTGAATATAGGGGAGGAACTGAAAAAATTGGAAAATATGACTCCATGAATCAGGCGATCATCGATTTCCTTACGGATGCAAAAGACGGTCAGATGTATCTTATGCCCAACGCGTTGTATGCCGAGTATTTTGCCTACAGAAAGGATATCTTTGGTCAGTACGGGCTTGAGGTGCCAAAGACCTGGGATGAGTTCCTGAATGTGTGTAAGGTCCTTAAGGATAACGGAGAGATCCCCCTGATCGTAGGCGGCAAGGAAAACTGGCAGCTGATGCGCTACCTCTCCTTTGCCCCCTGGAGGGTGACCCATGACGGGTTCATAACAGGATATATCTCCGGGGAGGACAGCTTTGAGAAAAATGAAGCGGCAAAGGCGGGGGCTGGCCTGCTCTATACACTGGGGACAGAAGGCTACTTCCAGCCGGGCTTTTTGAGCACGGACAATACGGCCAACGGAGAACTGTTCTATGGCGGGACAGGCGCTATGATGTACTCAGGCTCAGGCGCTATTGCAAAAGCAGATGAACTTTACGGCAATGGCCAGCTGGGATTTTTCCCGGTGCCGGACGTGGACGGCATGGAGAACATGGAGACCAACGTACCCCTTCACGCAGGATTTGCCTATGCCTTTAATAAACAGACCTATGATGATGTGATGGAAGAATTCTTCCAGTATCTCTGCAATGAGTTCACCGGTCTTTGTTATGACCAGGCTAAGGTGTTTTCGCCCTTTAATGATCCGGTGCCGGATTCAGCAGGTGCGATCATGAAGGAAGTGTACCCGTTCTTTGAAAATGCAAAGCAGAGCTGGGTATCCTGGGACGACAAGCTGGATTCAGCCACCCTCACAAAGCTGGTGGATCTACAGCAGCTGCTGGTTCAGGGCCAGATCACGCCTGACGAATACTGTGCAACTGCAGATACCTATGTAACAAAGTAGTGGGACGGTCCGGAGGGCCTTCCCCTCCGGACCGGGATAAGGAGGAACCATGCAGAACGCATTTGGAAAAAGAAAGGTGATCTTTACTTTCCTGCTTCCTGCTTTTATACTGTACACGCTTTTTGTGGCGGTATCAGTAGTCTGGGCCTGTTTTTACAGCTTTTTTGACTGGAACGGTGTGGGTTCCATGACATTTGCAGGGCTTAAGAATTATATGGATCTGCTGACCGGGGACCCGGTGTTCTGGCTGAGCGTAAAGAATACGCTGATCTATACGGTTGTGGATGTGGTGATCCAGGTGTTCGGAGGCCTGTTGTTTGCAATCTTTTTGACGCGGATCACCCATTTCAGGGCAGGGCTTCAGACCCTGTACTATGTGCCTGTGGTCATCTCGTCCGTGGCTATCTGCCAGATATTCAGCAAATTGTTTTCCGTTACCCCAACAGGTGTGATCAACGCTGTGCTGGGAGCCGTCAATCCGGACCTGTTATACATGGAGTGGATCTCCAACCGGAAACTGGCCCTTTATGTGGCGGCCATTGTAGAAGCTTATAAGTATCTGGGGCTTTATATGGTCATCTTTTATGCGGCCCTGATCGGCGTGCCGGGGGAATTGTCCGAGGCGGCCATTGTGGACGGAGCCAATGTGGTCCAGGAATTCATCTATGTAAAGATTCCGTATATCATGCCGGTGATCGTGGCCAATTGTCTGCTGGTATTAAACGGCTCACTGAGGTCCTTTGACGTCTCCTTCCTGCTGACAAAGGGAGGGCCGTCCAATGCCTCTGAACTGATGTCCACCTACATGTACAAACAGGCGTTTACCAGCCAGCGCTATGGATACGGAAGTGCGGTGGCCATGGCCATTGTGATCCTGTGTCTGGTCATTGGCCTGGGATTTCGGAAAATGACGGCGGAAAGGGAGTGATGGGATGAAAACAAGTCAGAAAAAAATGGTTTTTGCGCCTCTTAAAGGGCTGGCGGCCGTTATCCTTGCGGTCATTCAGGTATACCCTATTTTCTATGTGTTTTTATCCAGTCTGAAAACCCAGGAAGATTTCCGCAAACTGCCGTCCTATGCATTTCCCTCTTCCTTCCAGCTGGCCAATTACAAACGGGTGCTGGAGGTCAGTCCCATTGTCACCTACTTTAAGAACAGCATCATCATTCTGGTATTCACCCTGGCAGTGCTTCTGGTCATCAGTTCAATGGCCGGGTTTGCGCTGGCCAAGATCAAGTTCAAACGGAATCAATTCATGCTGAATTATTTTATGCTGGGGCTGATGCTTCCATGTCAGGTGGCGCTGATCCCCCTCTTTACTATTTTCAGCAAGATGGGACTGCTGAACACATATGCGGCCATCATACTGCCCCAGGTGGCATTTGCATTGTCCTACTCCATTCAGCTGTTTTATTCCTTCAGCAAGTTCATGCCCAATGAGATTATTGAGGCAGCCATTATTGACGGCTGTTCCCCTCTGCAGAGCTATGTGAGGATCGTGTGTCCTATGTCCACCAACTCTCTGCTCACCGTGGGAAGCATGCAGGCTGTTTTTTGCTGGAATGATTTTATATGGGCCAATACCTTTATCCGGTCCAGTGATATGAAGACCGTGACCCTGGGGATCAACGATTTTGTGGGCTACATGGGGGTCACGGATTGGGGGCCCACCTTTGCAGCCATTATCCTGATCACCATAACTACATTAATCATATATTTTTTAACCAGCAAATACATGCTGGCGGGAATGACTGCCGGAGCGGTCAAGGGCTAGAGCGTGTCGGAGTCTCCCCGGCACCCGTCTTTGCGGCTGATTTTTCCGCCAGTCGCACACAAGTCTGAGTACCGGGAGATCCCAAGAGTACACGATAGAAAAAAGGAGGATGTTATACTATGACAAAATTATATTATCAGCTGCCGGGAACCTGGTTTGGAGACTGTATGCCCTTTGGACATGGGGATCAGTTCTATCTCTACCACCAGAGGGATACCAGGAAGCCCTGCCCCTTTGGGGAGCCGTTTGGCTGGGATCTGAGCACCACTTCGGATTTTGTGCATTATGAGGACAGGGGTGTGGCCATTCCCAGGGGCAGTGATGAGGAGCAGGATCAGTTTATCTTTGCCGGAAGTGTGTTTGAGGCGGAAGGCATGTACCACATTTTTTACACCGGTTACAACAGGGACTATCCAAAAGCAGGAAAGCCCTCCCAGGTGCTGATGCACGCGGTCAGCCAGGATCTTGTCACCTGGACCAAGACAAACGAAGCCCTTACGTTTACACCCCGGGAGGGGTATGATCCGGATGACTGGCGCGACCCGTTTGTCATCCGCGACCAGGAACGGGAGGAGTATCTCCTGATTCTGGGTGCCAGGAAGATGGGGCCCAAGACAAGACAGAGCGGAAGGACGGTATATTTTACCTCAAAGAATTTAAAGGACTGGGAATTCCATGGAGATTTCTGGGCCCCGGACCTGTATACCATGCATGAGATGCCGGATCTGTTCCGGATCGGTGACTGGTGGTACCACATCATTTCCGAGTACAGTGATAAGAACAAGATCGTTTACAGGATGGCTAAGAGCATCCACGGGCCATGGATCGCACCGGTGGATGATGCATTTGACGGAAGGGCATATTATGCGGGAAGGACATTCTGCCTGAATGGACAGAGGATCCTTTTCGGCTGGGTGCCTACCAAGGAGAACTGTGACGACAGGGGGAATTTTGAATGGGCAGGCACTTTTATGGCCCATGAGATCTATCAGAGAGAGGACGGAACACTGGGAGTCAAAGTGCCGGAACCGGTGTGGAACGTATTTAATACAGCAGAACCGGTGGCGGACTGTATCATGGATTCGCCGTCCAGGCGCAGTACGTACACGGCAGCGGAACACACAGGCGATCTGTTCCGGTTTGAGGCGGACGTGGAATTTGGGCAGGGGACCCGCTCCTTCGGCATCCGGCTTTATGAAAATGAAGATACGGAGGAAGGATATCAGTACATATTCCATGTGGGGGAAAACAGGTATGAGTTTGAAAAAAATCCCAACTGGCAGTGGCCCGCCCACATGAATATGGGCCTTTTGCGCCCCATTAAGCTGGAAGCGGGCAGAACCTACCACATCAGGATGATCGTGGATGACACCATAGCCACCCTGTATGTGGATGGGGTTGCGCTAAATGCCAGATTTTATACAAAGCCGGGCGAAGCAGTGAAGCTGTTTGTCACGGACGGAACCCTGAAGGCAACAAATATTTCCTGGGCAAAGGGGATGAAGGAATGATATTGGAGAACCGGAGACAGGGACACATCGGGCTGGCGACAAACGACCTGGAAAAGGACAGGGAGTGGTATATAAGTCTCGGCTTCAGGGAGACGGGCAGTTTTCTCACCCCGGCCGGGGAAAAGGTATGTTTCCTGGACAATGGGTACACGGTCTATGAGATGTACCAGCCATGCCGTCCTGTGGCGGGATCGGCGGCAGGAAAGATCGACCACCTGTCCTTTGTGTCCCATGATATAGAAGCGGATTATAAGACAGCGCTGGAACAGGGCTATCAGATCTGCACCAACGGCATTGAGCAGATTGAAACCTTTTGGAAAAAGGGGATACGGTATTTTAAGCTGGAAAGCCCCACAGGGGAAATGATAGAATTCTGCCAGATTCTGTAAGGGTAAGCACATACAGGAGGGGGATGTGTATGAACGCTATATTTGGTGCCAATGGATACCTGACCACTTTGTTGGAACGGACGGGGATGATGATCAAACTGAATCTGATCACGATTTTGTTTTCACTTCCGGTTGTAACTGCCGGGGCGGCAGTTACAGCCATGAATTATGTTTCCATGAAGATCGACAGGGGGGAGGAGGGATACATCCTGAAGGATTTTTTCAGGGCGTTTTCCCTTAATTTAAAACAGGCCTCATCTATCTGGATTTTCATGCTGGGTTGGATTATAATAAATCTCATCAGTGTGAGAATGATAGGGACCAGCGGGCTGACATTCCCCAAGGCAGGTATCTGCGCATGGGGTGTTCTGAACCTGACAATTACGATCGTCCTGGTTTATGCATTTGCTGTCCTGGCACGGTTTGAGGAGCCAAATGCAATGATCCTGAGACATGCCTTTGTGCTGGCCTTTTATCATATTCCGTATACGGTTGCAATTATGATGGCTCTTGTGCTGCCTGTGGTTTTCCTGTCTCTGTTCCCCCAATGGTTTCTGCTGCTTTTTATCTGCGGATTCTCTTTGCCGGCAATGATCTCAGCCCATTTTTTTAACCGTATGTTCCTGAAATTTGAAAGAGTATGAAGGCGGAGAAGGATATGGCCCTTAAAAACCTGTCCATGCGCAACCGGGTATTTCTCTATTTCTCAGCAATTATGGCAGTGTTTACCGCGCTGTCCGGGATGGTGACGTACAAACTGGCCGAGAATATATTGATGGAAAAGACCATTAACCAGACAAGCGAGACCATTCTCCAGATGTCTGACACATATGACTTTTATATGAAGGGAATGAAGGACAGCCTAGCCTGGGTCTGCAATTCCGAGGTACTTCAGGAAGAATTGTGCAATGGTGTGGTCAACAGAAATGATGACTACACCAGTTATGACAGCAACATACGGATCATTGAACGGATGATCGTCCAGGCGTATTACAGCTACAGCGTCAGCGAGATTGCTGTTTACAGTAATGAAGGGGATGCGTTCCTGGTCCCGTTCAGGGAGACGGGGATCGATATAATGCCCCGGGAGCTTCATGAGACCGCAAAACAGGGTAAGGGAAGGCCTGTTATTGTAAATGACAGCGGCCGGGAGGACAGCTTTCTGGTGGTCAAGCAGATCAAGGATTCCCTGACCATGGAAGACCTGGGCGGGGCCGTCATGGGACTCAGAAAGGATTATCTAAAGAGCCTTACCAACAACGCTGATTTTTCCTCCAAGGGCACCATCATGCTGCTGGATGAAAAAAAGGAAAGTTTATTTAATGATGGAAGGTTTGATGGTGCAGATAAATTGACCGGGAAAATGACTGGATTCAGCGGATATTTTCCTTATGAGACAAATGGCGGGCAGTATGTGGCCATCTATCACCAGTCGGATAATACCAACTGGACCACCATTGGCCTGGTTCCCATGGTAGTGCTGATGGAACAGCTGGCACCCTTTAAGATCCAGGCGTTTCTGCTGATGATCGTATTTCTGCTGATCTCCCTTGCGGCGGCCAAGGCACTTGCGGACCGGATGATCCGCCCTGTGGAGGATATGTCCAGGGCGCTGGTAAAGTTTGCCGAGGGTGATTTTTCAGTGCGGATCGCAGAATACAGTGAGGATGAGATGGGGAAACTGGGGCACGTTTTTAATGAGACCATCCGCCAGGTGGAAGGGCTGATCGACACTGTGGTGGAGAGCAAGAGCCTGGAAAAGGAACTGGAGTTCCAGGCCCTGCAGGCTCAGATCAATCCCCATTTCCTGTACAATACCATGGATATCATCAACTGGATGGCCTACGAACATAAGGAGACGGAGATCTGTAACATGGTTCAGTCCGTCAGCCGCCTCATGCGCCTGAGCATCAGCCATAAAGCCGGAAACCTGACGCTGGAACAGGAGATCAGCTATATCAGGGATTATCTTTACATTCAGAAGGTGCGCTATGGGGAGCGTCTGGAGGTGCTGTACCAGATCCATGAGGAAGTAAATAAGCAGGTGATCCCCAAGTTCACCATCCAGCCATTGGTGGAGAATTCCATTGTCCACGGACTGGAGGGAAGCGATGGGAAGTGTCTGGTGCTCATCTCAGCCCGCAGACGCGGTGAAACGGTGGAGATCCTTGTGAAGGATACAGGAAGGGGGATCGATGATGAACGTATGAGGGAGCTGCGGGATCCCCAGGAGATAAAGACCTCCTCCAGCAGCCCTCATGCCCATATCGGGCTTTATGCGGTTGACCAGAGGATCAAATATCTGTTTGGGGTCCAGTATGGGCTGACCATCCAATCCAGGCAGGGGGAGGGGACTGCCATAACCATAAGGATACCTTTTACGGATGGAAAGGACCTGGATCTGAGCTATGGGGAGGTGATGAGGAGAAGGCATGAAGAGACTCAGGGTAATGATATTGGATGATGAGGAGCGCATTCTCCATGGGCTGGAACGGTTTGACTGGGAAGCCCATGGCTGCGCATTGTCTGCCAAGGCAAAGAACGGGGCAGAGGGTCTGGAAAAACTGGAGGAGGCCCGGCCGGATATTATTGTCAGCGATATTAAGATGCCGGTCATGGGCGGGCTGGAGTTTGCAAAGGAGGCCAGGAAACGGCTGCCAGAAGTGCAGATCATTCTTTTGACTGGTTACGATGAATTTGAATATGCCAAATCCGCCATTGGAATAGGGGTGCGTGAATATCTTTTAAAGCCCTTGAATTTTGCAGAGCTGTCCGGCCTGCTGAAACGCCTCTGTAAGGAACATGAGGATGCCAGACTAAAGGAGCAGAAGCTGGCAGAGTTCATGGAGCGTTACCGCATCGCAACACCGGTCATACGGCAGCAGTATGTGGGGGACCTGGTAAGGGGCAACATACGGGACCGGAAGGAAATCGAAAAGCGTATGGAATCCATTGACGTGACCATTGAGAACTATGTGTGCGTTAAGGCAAGGGTATATAAGAGCAGGCCCATGGAGAGCTGGCTGCGGGAATTTGCGGTCATGAACATGGCGGAATCCATGGCATGCGGATATTGCCAGGACCTGCTTACCTGCATGGACGGAGCGGATTATTGTCTGGTGGTAATCTTTGGAGAGGGTGAGAGTGAAAGACGGTGTGCGGATACATGTGTAAAATTCTGCGAGGAATTGCAGAAAGCAGTGGGAAGCACCCTGGGAGAGGAAATCTGCTTTGGAATCTCCCTGACAGACCGCAATCCATGTAATATTCCCCATTTGATGGAGGAAGCCTCTGCGGCCTGTGATCAGAGCTCGTTTTTGGGAAATGACAGCATTGTCCAGTACGCGGATATCCGGAACAGGCAGAATGACTGGAAAACCTCAGATGGACAGAAGAGAAGGATCAACACCCTGGTGTCCACCGGAGATATTGACGGGATCGAGGAGATGGTACGATCCATATTTGGCCAGGATGAGGATTGGGGGGATGGGGTTCGGATCCGCGCCATGGACCTGCTCTGTTCCCTGATCCTGTATTCAGAGCCGGGAAAAGCGGCTAATACAGCCAAGCTGCTTCACGAGAGCACGGAGCGGATTTACGGAGCCAAGAATGCCGGGGAAGTTAAACGGTATGTGTTGAAGCTCCTGGTCATACTGGCCAACAGCAATAAGGAGAGGACCAATGATAAGAACCAGTCCTTTGTGGGAAGCATGCTGGGATATCTGGAACTGCACTACAAAAACGACATTTCCCTGGATGAACTGGCGGATGAATTCCACGTGAGCAAAAACTATGTTACCCGCCTGCTCAAGCGGTATACGGGCAAAAGCTTTTCTGAGAATGTGCTGCGGATCAGGATGAATAAGGCGGTGGAGCTTATAACATCAACGGATTACAGTATTTCCAGGGTTGGGGATCTGGTGGGATATCATGATACCAGCTATTTTATCCAGGTGTTTAAGAAGCAAATGGGGGTAACTCCCAATGATTATAAACGGTTGTATTAGATTTATAGGACTAAAGGAATAAGGGGTGCTGCGGCGATGGTTCTTACCATCCTGCAGCACCCCTTATTCCTTTAACTTATGGTCCAGCCAGTTCCTGTCAACTTCAAGGATCATGGCAGCCTCGTCCAGATCATGGGAATGCTCCAGCACCTCCCTGATATACTGTTTTTCAAATTCATCCGCCGCTGTTTTCAGGGGCTTGAACTGCAAAGCAGATAGGGAGCCGGATGAGCAGGTGGAAAAATGATAATTTTCCCGCAGCAGATCCTCGGTTATGACTGGCGCATCCTCCAGTACATAAAGCTTTTCCATGAAATTCTGTATTTCCCTGACATTGCCCAGCCATTCCTGATCCAGGAGGAAATCCATGGCCCGGGCGGTAAAGGTTTTTTCACATCCGTACATCTGCCCAAAGTGACAGGAAAGGTATTGGATCAAGCCGCATATATCCTTCCTGCGCTGAGAGAGGGGAGGGATGTCAAAACAGACCACATTCAAACGGTAATACAGATCCAGC
>Ga0192277_1151_pt1 | contig 12797 bp, 14 predicted proteins | sample Koala_Koa24_J3_FD_131302 | JGI IMG/M metagenome (GOLD analysis project Ga0192277, IMG submission 131302) | Enriched cells from koala feces incubated with labeled cellulose particles, San Francisco Zoo, California, United States - Koala_Koa2-4_J3 ...
TTTATAAAGCCTGGTTCCTCGGTCATTGGGCCGGATGATAGGATCATCTGTCCGGATCCTGCCCATACGATCCACTTTGAAGGGGAACTGGCAGTGGTGATGGGGAAACGGTGCAGCAAAGTTCCGGAGGAAAAAGCATTGGACCATGTGTTTGGATACACCTGCATCAATGATGTGACAGACAGGACCATGCTGGAAGAGGACGGGCAGTGGACCAGGGGAAAGGGGGCGGATACATTTGCCCCTCTGGGTCCTGTCATCGCGGACGGGATCGATGGAGGCGATTTGATCCTTGAGACACGGGTCCAGGGGCAGGTGAGGCAGCATCTGAGCACGTCAGACCTGTATTTCCCCATCCCATATCTCATTTCCTTTATCTCAACGTATATGACACTGTATCCGGGCGATATGATTGCTACCGGTTCACCGGTGGGAATGGGCCCACTTAAAGTGGGGGAGACGGTTGAAGTGGAAATACAGGGAATTGGCATCTTAAAAAATAAAATGACAGTAAAAGAGGTAAAACCATGAAGATAGAGAAAGTGGAATGCATTCCCATGGTATATCCCTTGGAGGAACCAATCTACAGCGGTGTGGGAAAATGCAGCCAGAGGCAGCTGCTTCTGGTTCGGATCTATACGGACAATGGCCTGGTAGGGCTGGGGGAGGCGGCTGCCTACGGAGGGCCGGTGCAGTCCACATTGACAGTGCTGGAACAGGAGATCGCCCCCATGCTCATAGGGGAAGACCCAAGGGATGTGGAGCGTATCTGGCACAAGTGTTTCTTTGCGCATTTTCAGCACGGAAGGTCAGGAATCCTGATCTCCGCCCTGTCAGGAGTGGATATTGCACTGTGGGACCTGCTTGGAAAATCTGCATTAACCCCTCTCTACCGGCTGCTGGGAGGATTTAAGAGATCTGCTCCCGTGTATGGCAGCGGCGGTTTTTATATGGAGAACAAGGGGATCAGGGAGCTGGTGCAGGAAGCGGAGCATTACGCTGACATGGGGATGAGGGGCGTTAAGATCAAGGTTGCCCGCACAGATACCCCGTTTTCCCTGGGAGTATTTAACCGGCCGGACAAGTGCAGAATGGTGACCATGGAGGAGGACATTGAGCGGGTGGCTGCTGTGAAAAAGGCCCTGGGAAATGACTGCCAGCTTATGCTGGATGCCAATGCGGCCTGGAGTTACCCGGATGCGCTGGCTGCGGGAAAGGAATACGATAAGCTGGGCATCCATTTTCTGGAAGAACCCGTCCGCACGGATGATTATGAGGGAAGCGCCCGGCTGGCTGCTGACCTGGTGACCAGGATAACCGGCTATGAGACAGAATGCCTGGCCACTAATTATATGAGGATGATACGGATGGGGGCAATGGATATGGTACAGCCTGACTTGAGCTGGTGCGGCGGCATCACACAAGCCAGAAAAATTGCAGCCATTGCAGAGGCCAATTTCATGGAATGCACAACCCATGTCTGGTCTTCCGGTATCCTTCTGGCCGCCAGCGCGCATTTCACTTGCGCGATTCCCAATGGGGCAACCATGGAATATGACCTGAGTGATAATATATTCAGGGATGGGCTTTTAAAGGAACCCCTGCGTCCCGACAGCAGCGGAGTGATCACTTTAAGTGATGCTCCGGGTTTGGGCATCGAACTGAGGGAAGAGATCATAGAGAAATACAGGATCTAGCCCTTTTGGTTTTCCCAATATTCCTTGGCAAGTTCAATAAAGTCCCGGGCAGCGCTGCTCAGGTATATGTCTTTGCGGTAGGAGATGGCCAGGTCCCAGCAGGGGTGACCGGGAAGGGCAAAATATACCACGCCTTCCGGATATTTCCGGGAATAAAAATAGGGCACCACACCGCAGCAATAGGTGGACTGGACCATCATTAAGATACTGACCGTGTTGGATGTCTCAAATAGGAGGCTGGGCTCAAAGCCCGCCTCCTTAAATGCGTTATCCACAATTTCATGCAGGGAGGATTCCTTAAATAAAAGTACAAAAGGAGTGTCCTTTATCAGGTCCAGGTTGATCACTGCCAGAGGCCGGCCGGGAGGATTGGCAGATCCGGCGGCTGGATGGGATGCAGGAAGGGCCAGCACCATTTCCTCGGAAATCAGGTTTTCATAACAATCACTGGTCCGCTGCTCCCTGGAAAGGGCGAGGAAGCCCATGTCAATGGAGCCCTGGACAATGGCTTCCTGCTGCTTGTACACATTCATTTCAACCGGTCTGAGGTCCAGGCCGGGATAGCGTGAATGAAGTTCCGGGTAGAGGGAAGCAAACATATAGATCCCTCTGCCATGGGTCAGTCCGATGGTAAGCGTGCCTGTTTTGGAATCGCAGATATCCTGGATCCGCGTATAGGTGTCGTGCTTGATCTTTAACGCATCCCTGGCACCTTCCACATAAATCTTTCCTGCTTCCGTAAGGTGCCAGTTTGTCCTGGAACGGTGAAACAGCCTGGTTCCCAGCTCCTGCTCCAGTTTCAGGAGCTGCTGGTTAAGGGCTGACTGGGAAATGAAGAGTTTTTCAGATGCTTTGGTTATATTATTTTCTTCTGCTATCTTAACGATATATTCTAATAATCGGAAATCCAATGCTGTATCTCCTTTGCGATTGATTGCATGATATGCCCCGGCATGGCAGTAATGCTGGTCTGTCCGGTTAGCTTATTTATACAATAAAACAGCGGCAACTGCAAGCAAGGGGGGATATTTCTTCCATTAGAAAGCAATTCTCAAACAGGCCATTGTGTGTTATGGTATATGATAGATGATATTCCATTTGCAGACGAGGTTAACACACATGAAAATAGACCGCCTTATTGGCATACTTTCCATTCTTCTCCAAAGAGAAAAAGTCACTGCGCCCTACCTTGCGGACAAGTTTGAGGTTTCACGGCGGACCATCAGCCGCGACATTGAGGATATCTGTATGGCCGGTATCCCTATTGTCACGGCAAGAGGAGCAGGAGGAGGCATTTCCATTATGGAAGGCTTCCGCATGGATAAGACACTTCTCACTTCACGGGAAATGCAGTCTATCCTGGCCGGGCTTCGCAGCCTGGACAGCGTGTCCGGTACAAGCCGGTACAAGCAGCTTATGGACAAGCTGGCGGTTGGAAACCAGGACCTGATCAATGTGGACAGCCATATTGTGATCAACCTGTCCTCCTGGTACAAGGAATCCCTGACCCCAAAGATCAAGCTGATCCAGGATGCCATTGAGGACAGCTGCCTGATCCATTTTTCATACTATTCTCCGTCCGGGGAAACAGGACGGACCATTGAACCCTACACCCTGGTATTCCAGTGGGCGTCCTGGTATGTGTGGGGATATTGCTGTCTCAGACAGAATTACAGAATGTTTAAGCTGAACCGGATGGTGGATCTGGAACTGAAAGGGGAGCATTTTAAAAAGCGTGATATGCCTGCATATGAAAATGAACCCAATGGTCCCTTCCCCATCCGGTTCCAGGTAAAAGCCATCTGCCAGCCCCAGATCAAGTGGCGGGTGGTGGAGGAATTTGGAGTAGAGAGTCTGACAGAGATGGAGGACGGCAGGCTGCTTTTTCAGGCCGGATATTCTGACAAGGAGAATCTGCTGTCATGGATACTCAGCCTGGGAAGCCAGATCGAGCTTTTGGAACCGGCAGAATTCAGGGAGGACTTGTTACAGATTGCAAATGTACTTTGTAAGCAGTATGAGCAAACATGACATACAGTTGTCCTGTTTGCAATGGTACAATGAAAAAAAGAAACGGGGTGCTGTATGGAGAAGACCGTTACCTGCTGCGGCTGTATCTGTGATGAATGGGGCACTGGATTGAGAGGAGGTAAGACGGATGGCTTCAAGTTTGGACTATGTCCAGTATGTTGCATCACAGCTGGCCGGCGCCGGCGTGATCACATATAAGAAATTATTCGGCGAGTACGGGCTGTGGTGCGGAGGTAAATTCTTCGGCACAGTGGAAGAAAACCAGTTCTACGTTAAGATAACGGAGGCGGGACACAGGATGCTGCCGGATGCAAAACCAACGGCTCCCCATGGAGGCCGGCCGGGAATGTACCTGGTGGAGGACCTGGATGACGCCGGGTTTCTCACAGAACTTGTGATAGTGACGTGCGAAGCGCTGCCCGAGCCGAAGACTGGGAAAAGAGAGGGGAAGAAGGCGCTTACCTCTCAGGTTTCCAAAAATAAAACTTAAACCTGTCTGTACTTTGGGTCTGCCATTTTGGCAGATCTATTTTTTTTCATCTGAATACTTCCATGGTGTATTTCTCAATGCCCCCACCTTCCTGTTAGGATGACAAAATAGTACAATAACCCGATGAAATAATCAATATTTAATGCAATACTGACGAAATAGTACAGTAATCCGGGAAGATAAACCAAGATTTTCCCAATTAATCCTTTTATAATAGTCCTAAAGATGGCTGTTATGCATAGGGCGTCTAATGGCCATATGATAAAAGGATTGAGATTACCAAAAAATGTAAGGTACATTTTAGGAATCTCCCCGGCCCCATCTTTGCGGCTGATTTTCCGCCGGTTGCGTACAACTGACAAAAAATCATCTCGCAGATCTGAGTACCAGTGGATCCCGAGAGTACACTAAGTATTGAGGAGGAAAAAAATGAATAACGAAGTTCTTTCTTTTAGAGGTGGGAAGTACACAAGTCTTATCCCGTTTCTGCTCATGGTTGCGGGACTGCTGGGATGTTCCGCAATGGGGCTGGCTGCTATGGAAGCATTCTGGGTGGTAGCCTGTGTATGCATTATGCTGGGGATGGTGCTGGCATCTGACTCGGCAAAGTATTTTGACGCCATCATCCACGGTGCAGCATCTCCGCTGTATATCACACCTATTTTCTGCTGGATCTTTGCCGGTATGTTTGCAAGTATCCTGAAAGCTTCCGGGTTGGGAAACGGTCTGGTCTGGATGGGGCTGACCTTTAACATAGGCAAAGGATTTTTTGCGGGTATTACCTTTCTTGTGGCAGCGATTTATTCCACATCCAATGGTTCCGGCAGTTCAGCTATTGTGACAATTGGTGCGCTTTTATATCCGGCAGGTGTGGCACTGGGGGTCAATCCCCTTGTGATGGCCGGAGCCATTGTCAGCGGAGGTGCCTTTGGGGACAATCTTGCCCCGGTATCCGACTCCACCATTGTGGCTGCTGCCACTATGGGAGTGGATATTCCCGGAGTTGTAAAAACACGTCTGCCATATACTTTGGTGGCAGGGGGGATATCCTTTTGCCTGATTACGGCTCTTGGTTTTATCCTGGACAGCGGTGTTTCCATATCCGCAGAACAGTATGCCCTTATCACCGGCCAGGCGGACCCTAAAGGGCTGATCATGCTCGTCCCCGCGATCCTGGTGATCGTCCTGGCATTCCGGGGTATCAACCTGATCCTGTGTATGTCAATGGGGGGCGTGCTTGCCGTTATAATGGGGATTCCCTCCGGACTTCTGACATGGAGCGCTATCATACATGTAACGGATTCCGGGATCGGCGGAGCATTGATAGAAGGTATTTCAGGCTTTATTGGCCTGATCGTATTTATCATCTTAAGTGCGGCAGTTATTCAGCCCATGATATCCAGCGGTGCAGTAGGATCCCTTCTGGGCAAGATCAAGAGATTCATCAAGACGCCCAGACAGGCTGAGGTCACAAACTGGTTTGTGATCGCGCTGTCCGCATTCGGCCTTTGCAACAATGTGACATCCCAGATCGTAGCCGGTCCTATTATGAAAGGGATTGCTGAAGAGTACCACATCTCTTTGTACCGGGCGGCAAATTTCTCAGACTCAGTGCAGGCCATGTTTGGGTATACCATGCCATGGGGCGGACAGAGCATCCTGATGTGTGCAACCGCAGCAGCGGCAGCGGCCACCTATTCCTGGTGCCCGTCCATTACCAATCCGCTGGCTATGATTCCCTTTACGGTCCATGCGTTTGTAATTGCCCTGGTCTTCCTTTTTTCAGCTGTTACCGGAGTTGGCAGGAAATTGGATGAAAAGGCGGAAGATGCTGTTGGATATGTGAAAAAGAATATGGAAGAAAATGTGGAAGAGACCTTAGCGGAAACCACGGCAGAAACCATCATTGAAACGATTGCATGATAGATATCGCTTTTTGATTGATATTCCTTACACCTTAAAAATGGATCAGATAGAGTAATGGTTTCCAGAATTACCATCTATCTCCTAACGTATTTCCATTAATTATGTGGTATTATCCTTTTGTAACAAAAATGTAATATTTATGTAACAATAGGAGGAACATACCATGAAAAAATTATCAATTTGCCTACTGACAGCAGCAACTACCTTGGCAGCAGCGGGAGCGATCCCTGCAACCGCGTATGCTGCAACCGGTACATACAACATTCCAGGAGGAAAGGTGGTTGTGATCGGCGGTACTATGAACGGAGCTAACTGCGACCAGATCCTGCCAGGCATCAATCTTCCGGGAATCCAGTTTCCTGGAGTGAATATACCGGGATCCAATGTACCGGATAACAGCCTTCCCCTTCCCGAGTTCCCAATTCCGGACCAGCCGGGAAATATGCTGCCGGACCAGCCGGGTGACACCACACCGGATCAGCCGGAGACTGATGGAAGCCAGGATGCATTTGCAAACCAGGTGGTAAAGCTGGTGAATGAGGAAAGAGCCAAAGCCGGCCTGTCACCGCTGAGCGTGAACAGTAAAGCTGCAAACGCTGCCCAGACCAGGGCCAGGGAGATCGAAAAATCCTTTTCCCACACCAGGCCTGACGGAAGCAGTTTTAACACGGCGCTGACCGAAGCAGGGGTGAGCTTCAGGGGAGCAGGGGAGAACATTGCTTATGGTCAGACCACACCTCAGCAGGTAATGGAAGGATGGATGAACAGTTCCGGCCACAGGGCCAATATCCTGAATGCAAATTATACCTCCATTGGAGTGGGGCATTATAAGAATGGGGCAGGGGTAGATTATTGGACACAGCTGTTTATCCAGTAAAGATAATTTTATTAAAAAGGGTGAAGTTAGGATAGGGATATCAATACAGAAAGCGTCAATTCCGGATTCGGGATCGGCGCTTTCTGCACGTATATAACATTTATCAGATGAAATAATCGGATAAATAGCAAGTATTGCAACAAAATAGTCAGTTAATGTAATGTACTTTGGTGTAATTATCTGATAAAATAATGCGTGATAATGAAAGATCAGAAAGCAATTTGGCTAAAATGCAGCAATCCATTGGGAAATCAGATGAATCTGATCATGAGAATGGTTGCCGGAAAGGGGAGATCAGAAGGGTTCGGCATTTTAGACCATATAAAACACGAAACAGTTCAGGACGGCGGGTAAATGGGTGCAAAAGCGGGCGTTAAGCTTGCTCATAAGTCCGTTTTTGCATCCATTTTCACATCGTATGTCCTGAACAGTTACTAAAATTTAATATATCTTGAAAGGAGAAAGGTAATCATGTTTCTACAGCATTTAGTTAATGCATTGAGTATTGGAAGCGTCTATGCGCTGCTTTCCATTGGTTACAATATGGTTTACGGTATTTTGGAAAAACTGAATTTTGCCCATGGAGATGTGTATGCAGTTGGATGCTTTGTGGTATTTTCCATGATTGGAACGGGGTGTAATCCAATTCTGGCAATTTTACTGGGATGTTTAGCAGGGTTTATCCTGAATGTTATTGTGGAGCGGTTTGCATACAGGCCGCTGCGGGATTCCGGGCGTGTGGCGCCCACCATTTCCGCTGTTGGTATTGCCTATATCATGAGGAATCTGATACAGCTGATCTGGGGGACTGAGACTTACAATTTTAATCTGGGGATCTTTGATATGTCCAGTATCAGTATTGGCGGAATCGTCATAGGAAAACTGCAGATCTATATTTTGATGATCTCCCTGGTATTGATGATGGTTATTTCACTTTTGCTAAAAAAGACCAAATGGGGTCAGGCGATCATCGGTATTTCACAGAGTATCCCGGCAGCTTCACTGATGGGAATACCGGCCAACCGGGTGATTTCCATCGTATACGGCCTGGGTGCGGTCCTTGGTGTGATCGGAGGACTTCTGTTCTGTTCCTACTACCAGATGATCTATATGGGGATTGGTTTTGCCTATGGTACCATGAAAGCCTGGATGGCAAGCATCTGGGGCGGTATCGGAAGCCTGAAGGGTGCGATCGTTGGAGCGTTTGCGCTGGGGCTGGCGGAAACCTTTATCGGGGCCTACGTGTCATCTGCGTACAAGGATGCCTTTGTATGGCTGATATTTATCATTTTTATCTTAATCCGTCCACAGGGTATGTTCCCTGCACAGATTGCAGAAAAAATATAAGGAGGAGAAGATATGAAAATGGACAGCATACTGAAACGGAAAAATTCTGTTTTATTGGTATTCCTGATTGTAGTTTGTACAATCCCGTTATTTGTTAAAAATACATATGCGTTAAAAGTGATCAACAATGTTATGATCTATTCCATCATTGCCCTTTCCATCAACCTGATCGTTGGCTTTTCAGGGCAGCTGGATTTTGGAAGATCGGCGTTTGCCGGGATCGGCGGATATTTTTCAGCTATTATGATGAGCAGGCTGGGAGTTCCCTTTATTATCAGCTTTATTGGCGGCGGACTGTTTGCCTGTTTATTAGGGCTGCTGTTGGGAATGTTGTGCAGGTACTCCTCCTTTGACTATCTGACATTAATCACCATTGGATTCAGTGAGATCGTTCGGCTGATTCTTCAAAACTGGATCAAGGTGACAGGCGGAGCCTTTGGTTTTGTGGCGGAACGGCCTAAATTATTTGGATATACATTTGCAACCCATCAGTCCATGTTTTATTTTAATTTTGTTCTGCTGATTCTTTGTTACATTGTGATCCGCAGGATCACGCGGTCCAAAATGGGAAGAGCGTTTATGGCATTGCGGGATGACCCCATTGCTGCCGCTTATGCAGGGATTGACGTTGCGAAATATAAAATGATCAACTTTGCAGTGGCATCCTTTTTTACAGGGATCGCAGGCGCCGCACTTGTCCATTATACAATGTTTGCATCGCCCACCAATTATACCATAGATGAGTCCCTGATCATGCTCCAGATGCCCATCTTAGGCGGCCTGGGCAGCCTTCCCGGATCCATTGTGGGAACCGTGATCCTCACTGTACTGCCCGAAATCTCCAGATCCTTCTACAATTTCCGTCTCCTGTTCATGGGCGCTTTGATGGTTATCCTCATGCTGTTTGCACCCAATGGATTGTTTGGTGTGAACGGAATCAGGGATCAGATCATGGCATATGTAAAACTCAGGAAAGGGGAAAAGAAAGAATGAAAGAAATATTAAAGATTGAAAATGTTTCCAAAAATTTCTCCGGACTAAAAGCGCTTTCCGATGTTTCCCTGGAAATCTATGAGGATGAGATCTTTGGATTGATCGGGCCTAATGGCGCTGGAAAAACAACACTTTTTAATGCGGTTTCAGGCTTTTCCATGCCAAGTTCAGGCAAGGTGTATTTTAACGGAAAAGACATGACCGGAAAAAAGACAACCGACTATGCTTTGGAGGGACTTGCAAGGACATTTCAGAATATCCGGGTATTTTCAAAAATGACGGTCCTTGAAAATGTAGCCGTGGGGATGCACAAAAACGTCCATACAGATCTCTTTTCCATTTGCATGAACAACAAAAAACAGAAAGAGGCTGAAAAACAGGCGTCTGAAAAGGCCATGGAAATACTGCGGTTTTTAAAGATTGAAAGATTCGCAGATGAGACAGCCGGAAACCTTCCATACGGTACACAGCGTCTTGTAGAGATCGCAAGGGCGCTGGCCAGTGAACCTAAACTCCTTTTGCTGGATGAGCCTACAGCAGGTATGAACCAGCAGGAAACCATGGAACTGATGATGCTGATCCAGGAGATACGAAAACAGGGTCCGGCCGTGCTGGTAATTGAACATAATATGAAATTCATGATGAGTCTCTGTCACAGGATTGCCGTCCTGAATTTTGGCCAGCTGCTGACATTGGGCGAGCCTGTGGCCGTTCAGAATGATCCTCAGGTAATCGAAGCCTATCTGGGAAATAGTGAGGAGGAATAGCATATGGCTCTGGAGGTAAAAGATTTAGTTGTAAAATACGGTGAGATTTCAGCGCTGAGAGGAATATCCTTTACAGCGGAAGACGGAAAGCTGACAACCCTGATCGGTTCAAACGGAGCGGGAAAAAGTACTCTGCTAAAGACAATTTCAGGACTCCTAAAACCCGCGGCAGGAAGCATCACGCTGGACGGCAGGGAGATTGGAGGAATGGAAGCTGACAAGATCGTGACCCTGGGTATCTCCCAGTGCCCGGAGGGAAGAAAAGTATTCCAGAATCAAACGGTTTATGAAAACTTGAAAATGGGAGCATTTACAAGAAAGGACAACGGGGTGGAGGCTGATATTGAAAATCATTTTAACACCTTCCCCAGACTGAGGGAGAGACGCAACCAGCCGGCCGGTTCCCTTTCCGGCGGAGAACAGCAGATGCTTGTTATCTGCCGGGCACTGATGGCAAGGCCCAAGCTGCTTTTGCTGGATGAGCCGTCCATGGGATTGGCGCCGATCGTTGTCCAGGAAGTGTTTAATATCATTAAAGGTGTAAATGCCCAGGGCACATCCATATTGCTGGTTGAGCAGAATGCAAAACAGGCATTGAGAATTGCGGATTACGGTTATGTGCTGGAGATCGGTAATGTGGTTGCTTCCGATACGGCGGAGAACCTTCTGGCAAGCAAGGCCATCCAGGAAGCATATCTGGGCGGAGCTTAAGCGTACGAAAAACAAATTTTGTCTGAGGAGGAAAGAAAACATGAAATTCTATAAGATTGACGACATTGAAGGATTTTTTAGGACGGTTGACAAGTGTAAGGGCAGGGTTGAACTGCTCACCGAGGAGGGGGACAGGCTGAATCTGAAGTCACAGCTGACCAAATGTGTGTCTCTGGCCACATTTTTCTCAGGAGGAGAGATTAAGGAGATGGAAATCCTGACCTCGGATCCCGGGGATATGGACCAGCTGGTGAGATTTTGTATTTACCGTTAGATGAAAAGCTGAATTGAGTTTTGGTTATGTCCGGCATAACAGTCGGTATTCTTTTGGCGTATAGCCGGTTATGCGTTTGAACTGCTTATAAAAATAGCTGATCTCAGAGAACCCCACCCCATAAGAAATCTCGGAAATGGTGGTCTGTGAATCTCTGAGCAGCCTGGCGGCAACCTCTATGCGGTAGTGGAGTATATAATCAAAGGGAGGTATGTTAAGCGTGCGCTGAAAACACCGCCCGCATTCGCTTTTGCTTATATTGCATACATGGGACAGTTGAGACAGGGTTATCTTCTGTTGGTATGAATGATGGATAAAATCCAACATGAGCCGTATTCTCTGGCTGTCAATTGAGTCTTCTGTCTGAACCTGATCCAGAATAGAGGGAGAATTGGCAACGATCTGATGCCATATGGAGCAGGACTGGGATTTGATGAACAGTTCATACCCTGTGCACCGATGCATTTCCGCATCAAAAATACGGCGCAGGGACTCCAGAGCCTGGGACTTCCACGCAAAGTCCTCCTGCAACACGATGCATTTAAAAAGGGTATTATTGATGATCGGGGCAACATATTTGGTGTAGAGAAGGATATCGCTCTGGCTGCTGATCAGAGACGGGTCCATATGCAGGGTGATGGCGCAGCTGTCTTCTTTGGCCAGTGAGTTGACACAGTGGAGTGCATTGGAGTTGATAAAGATCCCCTCTCCGGGATTCAGTATATACTCATCGCAGCCCATGGAATATTTGACCTGCCCCAGAATCACAAGACTGAATTGCAGTGAGCGGTGCCAATGGTTTTGAAAGGTAGTTAGTGAATGCTGTTTAAATTCATCCAGGAAGATGCTGTAAGGAGAGAGGTCGGAACTGGAAAGGCTGATCTCCTCCAGCTGTTCGTTTACCCCTATCTGCGGGGCACGGGTGATGGTATCATAATAGTCCATAAGTGACTGGCATGTTTCGCTGATATAGTACAATTAATTGCGGATATCACCGAGTGATGACTCTCCTTTCTCGTGATATAATGATTGTATCAGACGAAACGGTAATATTCAACAAATAATCCAGAATAATTACAGGGATAAGCCGGCATGTGCCCTGTATGGGATCAATGAATAGCCGTATGGTTTAACGCTGTTGTTATGCTGTAATAATACAATAATCTTATGATGCAAAATTATGATACAAAATAAGGGGAGGTAATCATGAAAAAAGCGATTGTTAGCGTTTCGGTATGTCTCATTATGGCCATGGTACTCAGCACAGGATGTCAGAAGGCTGCTTCAGTGCAGTCTGATAAAAAGTCAGAAACCACAAAAAAGCAGAATCAGCCGTACAGGGATCAGCCTCGCAGGAAGCCGCTTCACAGGAAACGGAAGCAGGGACCATTCGGTTTGCTGTGGTAGGGCCCATGACAGGAGATGCGGCTTCCCAGGGAGCGCAGCAGCTGAATGGAATCCAGCTGGCTGTAAATGAAATCAATGAAGCCGGTGGAATCCTTGGGAAAAATCTGGAGTTTGATGTGTATGATGACCAGCTGAATCCCAATCAGACGATCATCTGCGCAGAGAAGATTGTTGCAGATCCCGGTTACCGTTTTGTTATGACCACGGTGTCTTCCGGAGGGACTCAGGCATCTTACCCTGTATATAAAACAGTGGATTTGCCTGTTATCGCAGGTAT
>Ga0192277_1161_pt1 | contig 12455 bp, 4 predicted proteins | sample Koala_Koa24_J3_FD_131302 | JGI IMG/M metagenome (GOLD analysis project Ga0192277, IMG submission 131302) | Enriched cells from koala feces incubated with labeled cellulose particles, San Francisco Zoo, California, United States - Koala_Koa2-4_J3 ...
CCACTTTAAAGTTTACTGACATTGTCCTGGACGGAAACCATGCGGAAAGTCAGGATCCCCTGATATCCGCTTCATCCGGAAAGCTGGAGATTAACAGCGGCGCTGTAATCACTAACTGCAGCGGCAGTGAGTCTGGCCAGGGAAGCGCGGTAAATGTAACGGGAAGCGCGGGACTGTCCATGAATTTTGGAACGGTTTCCGGAAATGTGTCCGCTGGAAAGGGAGCTGTTTATTACAATGGGTCAGGTGCATTTGAAATCAGAAACCGGAATCAGATATCGGACAACACAACTCCGTCCGGGAAGAAGGCAAACGTATATCTGGCTCAGGATAAATATATAACAGTTATGAGCGATTTGGACACGTCCCAGATAGGCGTTACAGCAGAGCAGCTTCCTCTGGCATCACCGGGAGGGATATCATCCCAGCCTAGTCAGGAAGTAAAGATAGCTGTGCCGTCAAGTAGTTATCCGGGGGCTGCAGGCTCCTGCCCTTTTGCGGATAATTTTAAAGCAGACCAGGAGGCGGGGAATTCCGGTGTGTATGTAAGCGCGGGAACGGAAATCCTTGGCAATGGGCGGAATGCAGTATTAAAGCGGAATGGATATACGGTGTCCTTTATATATCGGGATTCTGCCACAGGCGGAACTGTGAATGGTGCGCCGGCAAGCATCCCCCTGTCATATGCGGAAGGAGATGCGGTTGAGGTGAACGCGCCCGCCGCCATTACTGGATACGGCCTTACAGGCGTAACCATTGACCAGGGGACAGGCGGCACTCTGAGCGCCCAGGCAGATGCCGGTGTTGCAGATTTTGGCAAGGTAACGGGAACCATGCCGGGCCAGGATGTTGTTATCACATATGAATATACCAGAAACAGCGGTTCCATTGTATTTGAAGCCAATGGAGGGACGCCGGAGCCTCAGGCTCTGACCGGTTCTGTTGGAGGAAGCGTCAATGCGCTGCTGCCTAATATCAGCCGTTACGGCTACCAGTTTGTGGGGTGGAGTACGGTCAATGACAGGGTGAATCCAGATCTCATAAGCGGATTGCCATCAGAATTCCCGGAGGACCCGGTTACTTATTATGCAATTTTCTCACCGGACAGTAATGTGAAGTTTGATTATACGGTTGACTATGTCAATGCGGATGGTTCCATCGTATTCCAGTCGACCACGGCCGAGGATGCCTACAGCGTGGAGGCCGAGGTTCATTCGGGGAAGAAGAACATCCATGGCTATACCTGGAGTTTGGCAGATTCCTCCACGAATCCGGCCATCTACAATTACGGTGATGGGCACGGGCCCGTTCCGTTCGGAAACTTTAATGGAAATACCGGTGACTTCTCGGGGAAGATGCCGGGGCAGGATGCGGCCGTGAAATATGGTTATCAGGTAGACCGCAGCAATCCAAATGCGAAATCCGTATTTACGGTTAAATACATGACAGAAAATGGTACGGTTGTCCATGCGCCTGATGTGCAGGAGGTTTTTCCAGAGGATATAATTGCGGCGGCTCCGGCGGATGTTTATGGCTTCCGGTACCTGTCAGGCAGCATCACGGCGGGAACTGCTGCAGATGATACGGACGGGCATCTGGTAAGCTCTGTCCAGGGCGGTTTTGACAGCGATGGAAGGTTTACGGGAACCATGCCGAACCAGCCGGTTGAGATAACGTACCTGTATGAAGCCACGGAAGAGGGCTATGAGTATAAGATTCATTATTTGGATAATGGCACGCAGGATGAAAGGCTGAGAAACATTACAGGACCGGACATCCAAAATGTAACAGCGGATACGCCTGTGACCGCTGAATTTAAAAATATGTATGGTTATGTGTTTCAGGATGAACGCTCGGAACCTGCATCTGCAGGAACCTTTGACAGCAGCCATAATTTTAACGGAACTATGCCAAATGACCGTTTGGCTGTCACCTATCGTTATGACAGAGACCCATCAAAGTGGGCGAATCTGATATACAAGGCAGGAGAACATGGCGTCTTAAGACCAGGGGATGGTATGTCATCGGATGTCGTTACTTTATCCGGAGGAGCTTATAGGGCTTCCGTACTGATAAATGACGGAACAGATGAGGGTGCTGCAGGTAGCTATACATGGAATAACATACAGGAAAAGAATTTGGTTCCTGAAGCAGTTGCAGACACCTATTACCGCTTTGAAGGCTGGTTTATCGACCAGAATGGAAACGGAATCAAGGATAGTAGTGAGGAGCTGCTTTCAGCCGACAGCAGGTTTACAGGTACAACTATCGTAACTGCATACTTTGGAGAAGATCCGAACCAATGGGTTGATATTCACTTTGCAGCGGGAGAGCATGGAACCATAGATGCGGGGGAAAATGTAAATCTCCATATTCAATATGATCGTACCTGGGCTGATACCGAGGAAAATCGGCCGGTCTATACACCGGAGGTCAATTATCTGGTAGACGGTTGGTATGATGGCGGAGTGCCTGTGGAAGATGAGAGCAGACTTGCGGATGGAAAGACCTATACCATACGGTTCTATCCGGACCCGGCAGTCTTTGGTACAGATGTGGCGGCTCGGGATGCATCAGCAGGTATTGATACGCAGGGAAAAGGCAGGATTACAGTCTATGGGACAACCCAGGGATATCAGTATATCATCACGGACATGGAAGGCAATATAATAGATGTGGTACGCGGGAATATATCAGGACGGGTATATTTTGAAGACCTGTATCCTGGTACGCGGTATTTAATATATGAAGCAACAGGTACGACACAGGTACAGACCGGGCGGCCCGTAGACAGTGTGATCGGAATCGTAAGCAGTGCCACTGAGGTTCTGGTCCCGGTAGTGGAGACCAATTACCAGGTTCTTTACGATGAGGAACATGAGGGGAAGACTGTTTTCGTGATTAAGCCGGCGGATACGGATTCCGATTATGCTATTTTAGATAAAGACGGAAATGTGATCACAACTCCTGAGACGGGAGATGGGGGCTGGCAGTCGGCCGGCGGCGGCCAAACGGCAAGCCTGACCTTCTCCGGACTGGATTACAATGAGGAATATGTGGTAGTGGCAAGGCCTCATGGGTCATCCGGCATCACTGCGGAAAGCAAATTGGAAGACGGGACTCACATCAGCACAGATCCGGGCGGCGAACTGGATATTCCCAACTATGTAGTGGAGGCGATTAATGGCCAGGTCCACTCTGTTGATGGAGTAGAATTAGATATCCCCAGATATGATGAGGTCCACAAAGGCGATGAAGTGGTGCTTCACGCGGAAGAAACCGATGGAAATGGACAGAATTTCCTGTACTGGAAGATAACAATCGGGGCAGTTCCGGGAATGACAGAAACCATACGCCGTCAGGATGTGGCATTTACTATGCCGGATTCCAACGTGGTCATGACAGCTTATTATGAGCGTGCGGCAGCGACACCCAGCAATGCAACGGTGACGGATGAAGTACGGGGAGGTAATAAGTATGAGATGGCTCTGGACCCCAATGAAATTGAAAACCTGGAGGAGGAGCTTACCACAGACGCGGACCGGACTCTTATGGATGTGAACCATGCAGATGTGACCTATAAAGTAGTATATAAAAAGAATGTGGTAAAGGCGACTGAATCCAATGCAATTAAACGTTCGTCTTATTATGATAGTGACCATGAAGAAGCGTACCATGGAGCTTGGGGATTGAATGTAGATATTGAACGGTATGTGAACGGGCGGAAAGTAGGGGTAGCTTCGCCATCAGAAGCAACATTTAATACATATGTGCAACTGGATAAAGAAGATGTAGACATGATGGACTATCAGCTGTTTGCTATTTCCGAGGATCCGGATGATGGGAAGCTGATCATAGACCCGGTTGCTATGTCTGATAATCCGGAAGAGACCGGCGGTTTGTTTACATTTACGGCTCAGGCCGGAATGAGATATGTGCTTATCTATTCCAGGGCATACAGGATTTATTTTATCAATAATAAAGAAGAACCAAAATACCGCTATTATTTTAAAGTGCGCCGGGGTGAGACACCGAATAGTGGAGACTATTCCTTTGAATACAGCCAAGTGGAGACGCCAATCGATTCATTCATTAATAATGAGGGGATTGAATTTAATTATATTGGCTGGAGTTACCGGGAAGACCGGCTGAAAGAATTTGACCCGGACAAGGAAATCAAGAGAAAGACGTATGTATATGCGTTTTATGATGATAACAGCGGTGAAGTGAATGATGCCAGAAAACAGCTGGAGGATGCAATCAAAGCTGCAATCGAAAAATCAGACGATTACTTCCTGACGCTGAAGGAGACGGAAAAGATAAGGGAAGCCATAGAGGAAGCTATGGATGTATTCGACAGAACGGGCCCCCGGGCAACTCTTGATGAACTTTTGGATGCCCTGGACCGTTTGGAGGAAGCCTGCGAACCTTTCGATAAGATTCTGGAAGACCGGTATGATCATTATGACAAAATCCAGAATGGAGGAAACAGCGGAGGTACATCCGGCGGAGACGGCTGGGGAAGCGGAAGCCATGGCGGTTCAGGAAGCGGTTCGGGAGGAAGCAAAGGCGGACCTGTCACAACTCCGGCGCCTTATGTTGCGGAAACCAGTAAAAGTTATGTAGTTGGAACCAATGGGAACTGGGAATTGGTTGATGCGTCCAATGATAAATGGGCCTTTGTGCTTAACGGGGGTATACGCCTGACCAGCATATGGGCAAAGCTTGATTATGCCAATGGTGATGTGAATAAGAATGGTTGGTATCATTTTAATGCGAATGGTCTTATGGATTACGGTTGGTTCAGGGATGAGCATATGAACTGGTATTACTGTAATGCGAAAAAAGACGGCTGGCTGGGAAAGATGAAGACAGGATGGCATTATGATGAGGTGGATAAGCATTGGTATTTCCTGGATTTGGTTACAGGCCAGATGGTAATGGGATGGAAGGAAATTGAAGGAAAATGGTATTTCTTTACACCTCAGAATACGGCACAGACATACTCATATGACCGCAGCACCGGGAAATGGGTGTTTATGCAGAATCAGGAAAGGCCGCTTGGCTCCATGTACAGCAATGAGAAGACACCGGACGGTTATCAGGTAGGCGCTGATGGAGCTTTACAATAGCAGGAGGTTTTATGAAAAGGACAAATAAGATTAAGGCATATCTGACCCGTGTCTTGGCCGTGGCCATGGTGATAACCATGGCCGCGCCTCCGGCGCCGGCGTATGCGTTGAGTTACGGGGATCCGGCAGTCATTCGGTTTGATCCCAAGGAGGGGCCGGATTTATCACATTCAAATTACATAAATGTTCCCAGAGATGGAGACCGGATTACGTATGCTGCCGGACAGGCTGGCCATCCACTGGCTGAAGCAAGTGATTTCAATGGAATTGCCGTGGAAAATCTGGGTTCTGGTGACAGGCCGGTACTGCCAATATTTGACGCGGGTTTGAGCTGGCCGGGATATACCTTTGACGGCTGGTATAATGCAGATGGCAATAAGATACTGTATCTGCCCTTTGCGTTTCCTTACAATTCAGCCACGGTGTATGAGGCACGCTGGAATGGTGATGCGTCCAGTCAGTTTGATTTTACAGTCATGCATTACCGGGACCTGGATGAGGACAGAAATGGCAGCATGAATGGAGAAGACCCGAATGCATGGCCCGAAGCCGGTGACGGCCAGATATATAAGTTTTTTGATGATGGAAGCTGGACAACCCGGGTGACGGCCAATACAGCAGTATCTGCCACCTACAAACGGGATATACCGGGATACAAGGTATCTTCTGTACTTATTAAGAACAACAAAACCCGCCGTTTTGATGACGCCTCAGGCCATGGGACGCTGGGGGAGGCCGCGACCATTAATGAGTCTACCTGGTCTGTTCGCGGAAATATGCCCAATGATGACTTGACTGTGGCATACAGATATGAGCCTGACAGTTCAAAGAAATTTGCCCTTCGTGTAGAATATGCAGATGGGAGTGGCCGTGCGATCCGTACTCCGGAAAGCTATCTCTATTCCGCGGAGTCGCAGGTTTCTGCTGCACCGGCACAGATTACGGCTTATACCCTTACCGGCGCTCAGATAAAAACAGGCAGCGGGGATATAGATGATTTGTCGGGAAGAGGGATATATTCGGCGCAGACAGCAGGATGCACATTTGATGCCCAAAAGAACTTTACCGGAAAGATGCCCAATCAGCCGGTAACCGTGGTATATACTTACGAGATTGACCCTTCTTATGTAACCCATGTAACCATTAACCGGATAGACAACCATAACAATGTGCTGGCTGAGCCGGAAACAAGGGAGGTGTCTCCTAATGAAACAGTGACGGTAAATGTAGAGCGAAAAGCCGGGTATACGTATCCGCCTAACATTGGATGGAATGGAACATTTACCGATATCAGTATGGACCAGACAGCAGCCACGCTGAGTTTTAAAACAGACTTTACAGGCGGCACTGTTACGGTTACCTATAATGAAGATCTGAATGATACAGCACATTGGGCCAGGATAAGCTATTACAACAGCGAATATGGAAGTTTGTCAGGAGACAGCAACCCGCGTTCCTTACGGCTTGGCACCCACTCCATTGATACAATCACAGAAGGGATCACGCCATCTCCTGAACAGCACTATATGTTTAACGGTTGGTATAAAGCCAATGCTTCCGGTACAGGTAAAGTAGGAACCGTGTTGACCGGAGATATTGAACTGACCGGAGACCTCAAACTTTACGCGGATTTTGTGGAAGACCCGGGACAATGGTGTGATATAAGATTTGAAAGCGGAAGCCACGGCTCTATTTCAGGAACCAATTCCATGCATGTGCCGAAAGGGACTCTGTGGTCTCAGATTTCCCTGCCCCAGACCACACCGGACAGTAGCTATATGTTTGCTGGCTGGTTTGATGAAAACGGGAATCAGGTTACGGACTCTAATATGCCGATACTGGCGGATCAGACTTACAGGGCTCGCTTTACACCTGTGGGAGGCGATGATGGAATCCTGTGTATCCCGGACGGAACAGGTAGCATCGGAAGTGGCGGGATGGGTAAGATTGAGATAAGCGGAGCAAATGAGGCGCGTAAATATGCCCTGACGGACAGTGATGGACGGCTTTTGGCAGTGATGACAGGGGAAGAGCTTGGCAGCGGCTGCTTTGAAGAACTGCCGCCCTGTGACAGCTACTATGTGTATGAGATGGCGGAAAGCGCAGCTCCTGTTGTTGGAGACCTACTGACAGATTCAGTAGACCCATCCTTAATAAGTCAGCCGGCCCGTGTCATGGTACCGGCTATTGGAGGGAATTATTCTATAGCGGATGATACGACAGAGGGACGAAAGAAGATTGTTATCCGCCCGGCAGGAGAAAATACTGTGTATGCGGTTCTTGATATGGATGGAAATGTGGTCAGTCAGGATGGGAACGAAGACGGATGGGTAAGCCCGTCCGGCAGTCCGCGGACAGTAGAACTTGCAGGACTTGAACCAAATGTATCCTATATCATCGTGGCCAAACAAGCAGATAACGGCGATGCGCCTTCAGACCGTATGATAAACGGGAGCCAGGTAATGGTAACAGGCACTTCGCAGCAGGATCGTGTGTATACCTTCCGTTTGGTGAACGGAGGTTATGTGGAATCAGTGACAAGAAACGGGGAAGCGCTGGATGTGGAAGAACATACAGATGAAGTCCTGGTAAAGGCAGGGGACCAGATCAGGATATCTGCGGAGGATATGAATCCTTCTGGGCAGTCATTTAAACAATGGGAAGTACAGATTGGTAATTTGCATATCTCATACCTGACCAGAAGAAATCAGACCGTGGAAATGACAGCGGGAGATGTAATCCTCCAGGCCATGTATGAAACGCCTCCTGTAGCGACTGCCTCCAATGCAACGGTGGATTATTCACCCAAAAACGGGATATTTGCCCTGGACAAATCAGATGAAGCACTTCAGGAATTAAAGGAAGAACTGGTTGATAACGATGAGGATAGCACAGCGCTTTCAAACGGGCAGCGGATAGCTTATACAGTTAAGTTCGACCGACACGCACCGGTGGCATCTGCTTCGGAAGCTGTGAGGCAGGAAGTGGATGACGGGGAGAGCGTTAAGACACCATGGAGTTTGGAGATCGGACTTACACGAAAGGTGGATGGAACCAATAAACCACTGGTGGAGGATGCAAATCTGACTCCAGCAATTAAAGCGTTTGGAAAATTAGACACCAGTCTTTTGGAAAATCTGGAATACAGGTTATGGAAAATTAATTTTGGAGAGGATGAGAGTGATACATCCTGCGATGAAGTTCTGATAACACCTGACCCGAATGAGGATGAGAATTTTACTGGAAGCTTTGCCTTTGAAGCTAATATCGGTGATACTCTGGTATTTAGTTATTATAAAGCGTATGAAGTGACCATCATGGATACCGGAAGGGGGCAGGTTCACACATTTAAGGTAAGGGATGGCAGGTCCTTGGATGATACGGAAGACTATATGGATTTAGATATTCACGAAGGCTATACGGATTCCGTTACAGGCATAGCGTATGAGTTCACAGGCCTGTCGAAACGCCAGTCTGGAGGATGGATGTATGATACTTCAGATCCAGTGACAAGAGATTTGAAACTGTATGCTGTCTATGAGCCCGAAGACGATACCCAGTGGCAGGAAGCAAAAGAAAGGCTGCAGGAGGAGATTAATATCGCCAATGCCCTGAAGAATAATGGGTCTGTAAGCGCAGAAGACAGAGATGCCATTACTGAGGCTGTGGAGGAGGCTGTCGAAGTGCTGAACCGTCTGCCCAGACCTTCGGTTGATGATCTGGAGAATGCCTTTGATACACTGAAAGCACTGGTAGACAGTATTAGCAGTGGCGGAGGAGACAATCCTGGCGGAGGAGACAATCCTGGCGGAGGAGACAATCCTGGCGGAGGCGACAACCCTGGCGGAGGCGATAACCCTGGCGGAGGCAGCTCGGGCGGCGGCTCAAAAGGTTCTTCTGGTGGAGGACGTGGACCGGGTAATAGCAGTGCAGAAAACGGTTACCGCACTTATTTGGAAGGAACCGATGGCAGATGGGATAACTTTGACCTGATTAACCATAAGTGGGCATTTGTATTAAACAACGGAGCCTATATCAAAGATAGCTGGGCCAATATACGATACACACATAATGGAAGCAGCCAGATTGCCACATATCATTTTGACAGTGAGGGCGTTATGGACAGCGGCTGGTTCTTGGACCAGAGTACGGACAAGTGGTATTTCCTGTCAGATGTACACGATGGCTGGTTCGGTCGAATGACAAAGGGATGGCACTATGATGATACCGATGGCAGATGGTATTACCTGAGCCCATTCACCGGAGTTATGTTGCTGGGATGGCAGAAGATTGATGGAATATGGTATTATCTAACAGCTGATAACCAGCAGAAGACTTGGACGTTTAACGGGGTATCGAAGCGATGGGAATATACGAACCGGAATGGCCGCCCATTGGGGTCCCTGTATATAAATGAAATAACACCAGATGGATACCAAGTCGATGAAAACGGAGCTTGGATTCGGGAAACACCTTAAGTGGGGTTTGATTCTGCCCTATAGTGCCTAATGGCATTATGGGGCAGAGTTATAATATGCGGCAAGGCGGATAAAGCCATTATCAATGAAGGAAATATGAGAGATAAGGTGACATATATGGAAGAAAGCGAGTTCGTTGCACTGGCAAACACGGATCGTATGAGTGTGTTTCTTATTTGCATTAAAAACAAGCAGGGAGAACTAAGTGGGAATATTATAAATTTTTATTTAAAGGAACCAGTAGAATTTACCGGCATACTGGACTTGGTACTGAAGATTGATATATTATGTGCGAGATTGCATCGGCCAATGGCAACAACAGAGCCAAGATTTTTGAACGCCTACATGAAAGAAGCATATGTGAAGCGGGAACTGGACAGAGAGCATACTCCTCTGAAATATTGTACAAAGATTCAAAATATGAATCGATTTATGGCCTTAGGTACAAGCGCATATGAAACATTGGTAATTGAAATTCATCAACGGCAGTTCTCCAGTATGCAGGGGCGTATAAAAGGTAAATGCAGCAAAGGAAACTATATTTCATTTCGTAGTGCACTGGAGTTGATGAGAATGCTGCGTGAGTATGAGTGTACACGAGGTGTACAGACCGGAAACAAAAAACGCGGGAGAATCTCCGAAAATGAAAAGCGGTGATCTATTCCAGCGAAGGACTATTTTCATATTGCTGGCAGGCAAAGATTAGCTTTAACTTGAAGTTGCACTTAAATGAAAAACTAAATTCCAGTTGTAGACTATTCTAGTAAATTTGCGGAATTAACTTCCACTTTGTACCTTAACAAATTCATACATTTGCCTTATAATGAACCTATAAGCACCCAGTTTTGATGTTTTTTTGCATGCTAACGGGGCATCTGAAAATAGTGCGCGAGACTAAATTCCACATGCCTTTGTGCAAGACTAAATTCTGGTGCAGTGAAATCTGCCTGTGCTTAAACTATTTATTTTAACAAGTTTGGACTAAGCATTACGTCATCAGGTGCGATTGCCTTTAATCCGATTGCTTTGTGAAGCTTATTGTCCAAGAGTAAAAGAGAGAGTTCATATGGGCTATGCCCATTAAGACTGTCTCTTTTTTCGTTATTTATGTGATTCATCATAAGTTTCATTTTTTATCATCTAAATCAGCGAATGAACTGCCTTTTGGACGGATGTAACGTATATATTCATGGTTCTTTTCACAGGCTCCTTTTTGCCAGAAGCAGTAAGGATCACAGTAAAAAATAGTTGTGCTTTTGCTTCCATCACAGAATTCTTCCATTTCCTCACGAGCAGAGAATTCTGAACCGCCATCTGTGAGCATTACTGGAAAAAGCTTTTTGAATGCATCCTTCCCAAGTACAGTTTCGAGCCATACGAAAACTTCCAGCACACACTCTTGATCCTGATATTCTAAGAGGAACATAAGCATTAGATTGCAGTTACGAAAGGTGAACGTCAAGATGGCCCGGCTTTCGTCTTTCTTGCCTTCCACACAGTCCATTTCCACTACATTGGTATCCGGATGATCCTTCATATATTTCTGGAAATCTTCGTAGTTATGACCTTGTCGGTAAGAATGGTCTTTCGCACTGGCCTGAGTAGGTTTCCTGCGTTTCTTATAACGCACAGCCCGCCTTAAATCGCCGTTGCGTACCTCAAAGACACAATCATTGATATACGAATAAAGTGTTCTCCTGGAACATCCTAATTCCTCAGCGTGGGTGGCATAGATATGCCCTATAGACTGGTGCTTTTCCTTGATCAACGGAACCAGCAGATCATTCATAGCTTGAATGCTTTCAGGTGTCTGATTGATTCCAACTCTGCAATCAACCAGGACACTACGATACTCATCATGAGCATACTTGGATGAATAAAACTTTCTTGGCATAAGACAATGCGTCTTTTTACCACAACCATTACAGACATACGGCGGTTTCTTGAGTTTTTCACATTCAGCAGTTTCGTAGCCTGGACATACATTGATACATCGCATATCAGGTTTCCTGCAGAGCTTGCAAAGAGTTCCACACTGTTCACTACAAAGGCAAACGATTTTACAAGTTTTACGATGAATGCATGGTGAATTTGTATATCCTGCATCAGGACGTTCTTTTGTGTGTGCGTGAAGTCGTACCTCTTTTGATACAGTGGAAGGAGCTTTTCCGATCATTCTTCCGATTTCTGCGAAGTTTTTATTCTCGGTAAGTCCTTTCTCAATATCAACACGCTGTTCAAATGTTAAATGTTTCTGATTGCCTTTATTATTCATAATGATCTCCGATCTGCACAGGCAGGCAATCAGCTGCAAGTACATTATACGGAGGCATGAGTATCAAGGACAATAGGGCGAATATCTGTGCAAGATTAATTTCCAGAAATATAGAATTTACTCTTGCATTAAGGTGTGAACTGGAGTTTACAATTTCATTTAAGTAACTTGAAGTTGCTTGAAATATCATAATCAAACAGGCGCAAGAAAAAGAACAAATGTTCACATTTGCGCCTATACTTTTTTCTTCCGCTATGTTATAATTTTGGTGACCTTTGGTATTACTAATTCCACCAGGTTTTATCTGGTGTTGCGGTGTCAAGAAAATAGCGTTTTGGCGACCATCATTCGTAAATTAGCAATAGTTCGATTATCAGGCAGGATAAAAAGGCTTTCCTTTACGAATTTCTGCCTAATAGGCGAACTTTTTAAGTGGTCACCAAGGAAGGAAAAAGCGAAAATGGAGTTCAAATTACACTCAGAATACCAGCCCACCGGCGACCAGCCGCAGGCGATTGAAGCCCTTGTAAAAGGCTTCCAGGAAGGCAACCAATTCCAGACTTTACTAGG
>Ga0192277_1137_pt2 | contig 11877 bp, 10 predicted proteins | sample Koala_Koa24_J3_FD_131302 | JGI IMG/M metagenome (GOLD analysis project Ga0192277, IMG submission 131302) | Enriched cells from koala feces incubated with labeled cellulose particles, San Francisco Zoo, California, United States - Koala_Koa2-4_J3 ...
CTTGGGCTGCACATTAAAGACACAAAGCTGCTATGGCTGATAAATAAATATCTGAAAGCAGGGATTATGACAAACGGAGTTTACGAAGACACAGACTCCGGTTCGGCGCAGGGCAACATTATCAGTCCGATAATTGCAAACATATATATGCACAACGTACTGACGCTGTGGTATAAGTTTGTGGTGGCAAAGGAAACAAGAGGCAAGAGTTTCATGGTAGTATATGCGGATGACTTTATAGCGGGATTTCAGTATAAATCAGATGCCGAGGGATATTATGCGGAACTGAAAGAAAGGCTGGAAAAATTCAGCCTGGAACTGGAAACGAGCAAAAGCCGTATGATAGAGTTTGGTCGCTATGCGGAGGGAAACCGAAAGAAACGGGGAGAGGGTAAGCCGGAGACATTTGATTTTCTCGGCTTCACTTTCTACTGCGGAAAAGGAAGAAAGAGCAAACAGTTTTGCGTCAAGTTGAAGACCAGCAGAAAGAAATATCAGCAAAAGCTAAAGGCAATGAAAATATGGCTATATGATAACAATGACCTGCCGGTAAAGGAACTGATTAAGAAACTGAACGTGAAGCTGGTCGGGCATTACAGGTATTATGGAGTGTCCTACAATTCACGGAAAATAGGTTCTTTCCTGCACTTTACGCAGAAATATCTTTGCAAGGCTTTGAACCGGAGAAGTCAGAAGAAAAGCTACACATGGAACGGGTTTGCAGATATGTTAAAAGTCTACCCGTTGGCAGAACCGAAGATTTATGTGAGGTTATTCTAGAAGTGAATGTTACTATGAGGAGCCGTATGCGTGAAAGGCGCACGTACGGATCTGTGAGGGGCTTGCGGCGTGAGCCGCTTGTCTACTCGACTATTGAGTTGATGTAAAGATAAGAACATAAAATTACAAAGCGTCTGTCATTCCTGACAGGCGTTTTTCTTTGGAGTCGAGCAATCGGCTCTTTTTGTTTGTTCGAAAGTGAGGTGAGGATTGTGGCGGCAAGTCGAATTAAGGGTATCACAGTCGAGATTGACGGCGATACCACTGGTCTGTCAAAAGCATTGAGCAGTGTAAATAAAGAGATGAAGTCCACGCAGTCCCAGCTGAAGGATGTGGAGAAGCTTCTAAAGCTTGACCCTACGAATACGGAGCTGCTGTCTCAGAAACAGAAGCTCCTCACTGAGGCTGTCTCTGAGACGAAGGAAAAGTTGGAAACGTTAAAGACGGCTGCGGAACAGGCAAACACTGCGCTGGCAAATGGTGAAATCAGTCAGGAGCAGTATGATGCCCTGCAGCGTGAAATCATTGAGACTGAGGAAGAACTTAAAAAGCTGGAGACACAGGCGGAGCAGTCCGCGACAGCGCTCCAGAAGATTTCAGCAACCGGTGAGAAGCTGCAGTCTGTTGGTGATTCGATTTCCACGGTTGGCACGAAACTCCTGCCGGTAACGGCCGGAGTGGTGGCACTCGGAACTGCGGCTGTAACTACGGCGGCAAACTTTGAAACAGCCATGTCCAGTGTCAAGGCTCTGATTTCTTCAAGCTCCACGGATATCGAAGGCGATATGGAAAAGCTTGAGGAGGCGGCTCGTTCTGCTGGTGAGACCACGAAGTTTTCTGCAACAGAGGCTGCCGAGGCTATGTCTTACATGGGACTTGCTGGCTGGTCTGCGGATGAAATGTGCGAAGGCCTTTCCGGTATCCTGAACCTTGCGGCTGCTTCGGAGATGGATCTGGCTACGGCTTCCGATATCGTGACGGACTACCTGTCTGCTTTTGGTCTGACAGCGGCTGACTCCGAAATGTTCGTAGACAAGATGGCTTATGCCATGAGCAATTCCAACACCAGTACGGAGCAGTTGGGAGAGGCATACAAAAACTGTGCTGCAACATCTACCCAGCTTGGCTATGGTCTGGATGAGACAACAGCGGCCTTGATGGTTATGGCGGACGCTGGTATCAAGGGCGGCGAGGCCGGTACCGCGCTCTCCTCTATCATGACTCGTCTTGGCAATAATACCTCCGGCTGTACTGACCTTCTGGCAGAGTACGGCATTGAAGTATATGACGCGGAGGGCAATGTAAACTCGCTCTCCAACATTCTTTCCGGGATGCAGGATATCTGGGCTGATTTGACGGATGAGGAGAAGGCAAACCTCGCTTATGTGGTAGCCGGTAAAACAGCGCAGTCAGAGCTTATGACTGTTCTTGGTGAGACGACAGGCAGCTTTCAGGAATACCAGGAAGGTCTGGCAGGGTGCTCCGGCACGGCGGAGGATATGGCTGCGATTATGCAGGACAACCTCGAAGGCCAGCTGACCATCTTAAAATCTCAGCTGCAGGAGCTTGCCATTTCCTTTGGCCAGATGCTACTTCCGGTCATCAAAAATGTAGTAGGTGTGATTCAGAATATCGTGGACTGGCTGAATGGCCTGGACGATAGCACCAGACAGATCATTCTGACCGTAGCACTGGTAGCTGCGGCTATTGGACCGATGCTGATTGTGGTCGGCAAGGTCATCTCTGCGGTTGGAACCATCATGACGGTTATTCCGAAACTGGTGAGTGCTTTCAACATGGTAAAGAATGCCTTTTCCGCTTTGAGTGCAGTGATGATGGCAAACCCAATTATGATTGTGGTTACGCTGATTGCGGCTCTGGTAGCGGCTTTCATTTATCTCTGGAACACGAACGAGGAATTCCGGCAGTTCTGGATTGACCTGTGGGAAAACATTAAAGAGGCTGTCACTGTTGCGGTTGAAGCTATCTCCGCATTTCTGTCAGAAGCTTGGGAGACCATAAAAACAGCGGCGCAGACGGCATGGACTGCTATTTCGGAGTTCTTTGCTTCTGTGTGGGAGACAATAAGCACTACGGTTTCAAATGTGGTTACTTCGATACAGACATTCCTTCAGACAGCGTGGAAATACAATCCAGACGATTATCCAGACGGTGCTGACGACAATCCAGACGATATTTACTACCATCTGGCACGCTATCCAGACCGTGATTATGATAGTGGTTACAGCTATCCAGACATTCATCACGACTGCCTGGAATACGATTTGCACGACTATCACCACGGTGCTGACAGCCATCCAGACGGTCATCACCACGATATGGAACGCGATTTCTTCCGTGATATCGACAATCGTGAATGGGATTTCTTCCACGATTTCTACAGTGTGGAACACAATCTCAAATACGATATCCACGGTGGTAAATACCATCAAGTCGACTGTCACGAAGGTCTTTACAGCTATCTGGAATGGCATTAAAAATACGGTGTCAGGGATTTATAATACGGTGAAGGACGGCTTTAACAAGGCCGTGAGCTTTGTGACAGGTCTTGCCTCATCCGCATTCAGCTGGGGCGCGGATATCATAAACGGGATTGTGGATGGTATCAAAAGCTGTATCAGCAAAGTGACCAGCGCGGTGTCCGATGTCGCGGAAACCATCAAATCCTTCCTGCATTTCTCGGTGCCGGATGAAGGACCACTGACAGATTACGAAGACTGGATGCCTGACTTCATGGAAGGGCTGGCAAACGGTATTGAAAAGAGCCGTGGACTCTTACAGGGAGCGATGTCGGATGTGGCGGCGGACATGGTGATTAATCCGCAGGTGTCTGCGGCGCAGATGAGCGGCACTTATGGCAGTAGTGGAAATGGCGGAGCGGACAATTCAGTTTCCAGTATTCTCTCTGGCATTCGTGAGATGGTGGATTCTTTGAGCGGCCAGAATGCCGGTATTATTTCCATTCCGGTATATCTTGGCAACTCACTCTTGGATGAGGTAATCGTGGACGCGCAGCAGAGACGGAACCTGCGCTCCGGTGGACGATAGGAGGTGTGCGTCTTGGCATTTATTCAATATCTAACCTTTGACGGCGAAGCTCTGCCGGAACCGGATTCTTATGAGGTGTCGATGGAGGATGTGGAGGCGGACTCCTCCGGTGAGACAGAAGCAGGAACGACACAGAGGGATGTGGTGCGCTTTGGCGTACACACTATCTCTGTGTCCTTTACCGTCACGGCAAAATGGCTTAAAAAGCTGACGGCATACAAGCAGCAGGCAAAAATCGTGGTAGAGTTTTTTGATATGGAAACAGCAGAGAGTGCTTCTGCGGAGATGTACATCTCTGGTTACAAATCGAAACGGGAAGCGGATTCGTCTTATGGTGGGCTGTGGAATGTGTCGTTTTCGCTGAAAGAGTTTTAATTAGATGTTTTGTGTGGGAGTGAACGAATCAAATTTAGTAAAAATCCGCTTGACATCTGGCCTGTGGTCGAATACAATAACATTGCAAGGTGAGTCCTACCTATAAGTGGAAACCATAAGAGAGTATTTCTGTTGCGACAGATACTACCATAGAGCTACGCATAGCGTGGCTCTATGTGTTTAAGGAGAGATTTGTGAGCGAAAGATTTAAACTGTACAATGTGAATATGAAGTACATAAGGAACTTACATAACATCGATGATAATGTTCCGTCTGTATCCCCTCAAATCTCTAAGCAAAGGAGACCTTTTTTGGGGATAGTTGTTTTGGTCAATGGTTCAAAATACTGTATTCCTTTGACTTCTAACTCGGGAGGTAAGAAAGGAAAGCTTGATGCAATGCGGGAAAATATTACCTTCAGAAAAATCTGTGATAAAAACGGAAAGGTTCTGGCAGGACTGAATCTGAATAACATGATCCCGGTTCGAGAAGAATATGTATCGGCGATTAATTTGAAACTCCTTCCAACTGATAGTGAGCAGGATAAACAGTGGAAAATATTGTGCAGGAAGGAATTGAGTTGGTGTCAGGAGCACCAAAATGAAATAGAAAGACTTGCAAACGAGTTGTACAGAATGTATGTATCGCAAGACCCTTTTGGTAAAAGAAAAATATGTTTGAACTTCCCGGCGTTGGAGAGGGAATGTGATAAAGCAAAGAAATTATAGCATCAGTCAATAAAACGGCTGGTGCTTTTATTATGCTCTGAAGGGAGGTGCTTTGATGTATGCGGTGAGTGATGAGTTTTTGACAGCGGTGCAGGAAAACACCCGCACCTACTATTGGTCAGGAACGATTACAACGACTGCGGGGAAGGTGTATGACTTTGATTATAAGAACATCGTAAAAGGAAGCGGCTATGTGACATCAAAGTGCTGCTCAAGCTCCGAGATTGAACTGGGTACGGTGTATTCCGCAGAGATGGGAATCACGCTCTACTCGGATGTTGACCGGTACACTCTGGAAGATGCCGTGGTGGAATTATACTACCATTTGAAGCTATCGGATGGCTCTTATGAGACGGTTCTGATGGGCATCTTCGAGGTTGCGGAGGCAAACAGGACGCTAAACTGTCTTGAAATCACAGCCTACGATTATATGCTCCGCTTTGACAAGGATTTTTCCAGCACGGACTCGACCGGTACGGCATGGGGCTTTATTTCACTTTGCTGTACGGCCTGCGACGTGGAGTGCGCCCATACGCAGGAAGAAATCGAGGCGATGTCAAACGGAAATATCACGCTTTCCATCTATTCGGAGAATGACATCGAAACCTATCGGGATGTGCTCTATTACGTGGCACAAATCCTCGGCGGCTTCTTTATTATAAACAGGACTGGCCAATTGGAGCTTCGCAAGTATGGCACTGACGCCGTGATGGAGATTGAGAGCAAGCACAGGTTTTCAAGCAGCTTCTCCGACTTTATCACAAGGTACACAGCGATAAGCTCTACCAATCTTCGTACTGAAACGGCTGAGTATTATTCGCTTGATCCGGATGATGGGCTGACCATGAACCTTGGCTCAAATCCTCTGCTGCAGTTTGGTCTGGAAGCGACCAGGCAGGAAATCTGCATGAATATCCTTTCCGACCTGCAGGCAGTCAATTACGTGCCGTTTGACTCGGACACAATTGGGAACCCGGCGCTGGATTTAGGAGATGTTCTCAGGTTCTCTGGCGGCTCGGCGGATGAGGAGCAGATTACCTGTATCACATCCTTTAACTGCGTCATCGGCGGCAAGATGACACTGAAATGTGTAGGTAAAAATCCGAGGCTTTCTCAGGCGAAGTCAAAGAATGACAAAAATATCTCAGGGCTTTTAAGTCAGGTGGATGCTGCGGAGATTGCGATACACACCTATACGAACGCTTCTGCTTATACAATTGGAAGTTCAAAAACCGAGGTGGTGAGTATTGAGTTTGCCGCATCACAGGATACGAGTGCGGAGTTTATCGCGCAGATACTGATTGACATTGCAGCGGACACTGTGACAAAGACAGCAACTGTGGAAGGGACGATTACCATTCCGGACGCGTCTACTGATAGCGACAGCAGCGAGGATACAGAGACATCTGGCACAGAGGTGGAAGTTTCACTCCCTGTCACGTGGACGGAGGACGGCGAGGCGCTTGTCTATGTGGTTTATGAATTAAACGATGATGAGATTACTGTATTTTATCCGGTTGAGACCTGGCACAGTGGAAAGCATATCTTGACGCTTTATTATCCGATTTCTGACATCACCTCGGATGTACTGAACACCTTTAAGGCTTATCTCAGACTTGAGAATGGAACCGGAACGGTGGAAATCGGCGGATGGCTTGCGGTCATTACAGGTCAAGCTCTCGGCGCGACATACAAGTGGGATGGCACGCTGGAGTTTGAGGATGAATACACGTCGTTTACGATTGGCGGCGGTTTTGCTGTGAAGTCCTTTAACGACAGCATGGACTACGAAATGATTGAGCAGAAGGAATATGATTACACGGAGAGCGTGGCAAGGGTGTCGATTGGTGCTTTCGCTTCTCCGTTTGATGCAGAATAGGAGGCATGTATGAAACTGAAAGGAACGATGGTCATTGAACTGACCGATGTAGACACGGGAGACGTGGAAACCTATACAGAAGAAAACATGGTCACCAATGCGGTGAATAACATCCTCGGTGCTAACCCGCTGGGGTTATTTTATAACGTGACTAGCGGCTCAAATACGATGTTGGATTGGAACGATTATCTGCTCCCTATCTGTCCGAACATGATTGGCGGCATCCTGCTTTTCTCGAATACATTGGATGAGGACGTGGATAACATTTATCCGCAGTCGGATAACCTGCCGGTGGCGTATGCTTCCAATGATGTAAACGGCACCACCGACCTTGCCAGAGGGAGCCTTAACCAGACGGAAAGCAAAGCTCTGGATAACGGTTATAAGTTTGTCTGGGAGTTTACGGCAAGCCAGGGAAACGGCACGATTGCGGCGGCGGCACTCACCGGGTCGCTTGGCGGTCAGTTTGCTTATGGCAATGACATCGGCGATACCACAGCTTACCTGCAGGTAAATCAGATGGCGATGGATGCGGATTTTTCAGACCAGCAGGTTCTGTTTGAGACCGTCAGCATTGATTTTGACAATGAGGTGCTGTATTCATTTGACTGGTCGGATTCCTCTGTGGTGATTAAGAAAGCGCGGATTCCCATCACCTCCATCGGGCTGGTTGAGCTGCTGAATGATACCACGATTACGCTGATTGATGAGACAGTAATCACACCGTCAACATTTAAATTCACGACGAGCTATTATTCGTATGGAGCGTTCATGGACGGCCAGGATGGTTATTGGTATGGTTTTGCCAACGGCTCAGGTAATTCAAGCGGCAGCGCGTCCATGACGTGGATTAAGATAAGCAAGACGGACTACTCCTACACGGAAGGGTCCTGGACACTCTCCAATGCCACTCTTAAGAGCGTGGGCTACCGGTATCTGGCCAGCAACTATATGTATTTCTACCAGTATGCCTGCGTCCGTGATGGGTATCTGTATGTCATGGCGTATGACGCGGCGGGGATTTATAAAATCAACATCTCCAACTCAGCGGATGTGACGTTGATTGACCTTGGCTTTACCTCTGCTTGGAAGGCAGTCGGCGAGACAGGAAGTGCCGCAGGTGTGTATATGCTCCGGGTACAGGATTTGATTATTGGCTATGATTTTATCCTGACAGCGAACGATACGGTTATTGCCACTGTGGGAAGCACGAAGTTTGGGCTTCTGTGTACGCAGATGTTCCAGTACAAAAACTTCCTTATCGGCTGGGGCTGTGCCATTGGCACGAACTACAGGCAGGCGTATCTCTTGACTCCGTACATGGCAACCATCAACAATCTGGACTCCTCCGTGGTGAAGGACTCCAGTAAAACAATGAAGATAACGTACACACTGACGGAGGCGGACAGCGAGTAAGGCCAGATGTCAAAAACGGCAGGGATAAGAACCTCTGCCGCTTAGTGCTTTGGTGGGAAAGGCTGCCGGGATGTCCGGCTGGATTACTTCTTGTGAGATTTGCGGTTGGAGCCGTACTTGACCTGTGGCTCAGCTACCATCGGGAGCGGTTCGGCGTTTCTCTGTCTCCGCAGCTCATCGATTTCGCGGAGCTTCTTTTCGAATTCCAGCTGAAGCTCCCTCTCGCGGATGACGTTCTCTTCCTCTTCGGAAAGTGTCCGAATGCGGATGGAGCCTTCCTCGTATTCGACCACGAGGTGGGTGCCGACCGAGAAGCCGAGGGCTTCAAGCCACTTGCCTTCCATCTGGATTTTGGGGAGCAGGCCGCCGTTTGCCTGATACTTGTTGGAATACTGCACTTTGATGTTTTTTGTCTTCATGAAAAATCCTCCTTTTGGCTTCGCCGTCTGCGCGGCGGTGTTGTTTTTTGTAGTGTATTAATCACTCTGAAAGCCGATAAAAGCAAGCACAATCGGAGGCATAAATTGTACAAATATCGGCACGAAGATTTGTGCTGATTATGGTTTGGAAACTGGCAGCTGTCCTTATAGGAAAGACTGCTTTTTTTAATATAAAAACGAAAGGTAGGTAGTGTTATGAAGGAATTTTGGAACCTGATTCAGATGGTCTTTACCGCAATCGGCGGATGGCTGGGGTACTTCCTCGGCGGTTGTGACGGGCTGCTCTTTGCCCTGATTGCCTTTGTGGTGATTGATTATCTCACCGGGGTGATGTGCGCGATTAACGACCAGAAGCTTTCGAGCGAGGTGGGCTTTCGAGGTATCTGCCGCAAAGTCTTAATTTTTCTGCTCGTTGGCATTGGCAGCATTTTAGATGCGCAGGTCATCGGAACGGGGAGTGTGCTGCGGACGGCAGTCATTTTCTTTTATCTCTCCAACGAGGGGATCTCCATTCTGGAGAACGCGGCGCATCTGGGACTTCCGGTGCCGGACAGGCTGAAGCTCGTCTTGGAGCAGCTGCATGAACGCTCGGAGACGGAAACCGAAACAGAAAACGATAATGAGGAGGATAACTGATTATGAATTTGGTAGAAAGCATTTTAACAAAAAATCCCTGCTACACAGCAGGCAAAACAATTACGGTCAAAGGGCTGATGCTGCACTCGGTTGGGTGCGCACAGCCTTCCGCGTCCGTGTTCATTAAGAACTGGAATAAGGAAAGCTATTCATCTGCCTGTGTCCATGCTTTTATTGATGGGAATGACGGAACCGTCTATCAGACGCTTCCGTGGAACCATCGCGGCTGGCATTGTGGCAAGGGAACGTCAGGCTCATCGGCAAATGACACCCACATCGGTGTCGAGATGTGTGAGCCGGGATGCATTACGTACTCATCTGGCGCGAACTTTACCTGTTCCGATACGGAGACAGCAAAGGCTGTGGCAAAGAGAACCTATGAGGCGGCGGTTGAACTGTTCGCGTACCTTTGCACGAAGTACAACTTAGACCCGACAGCGGACGGCGTGATTATTTCCCATGCGGAAGGATACAGTCGTGGCGTGGCTTCCAATCATGCGGACCCGGCGCATCTCTGGAATGGGCTGGGCTTAAGCTATACGATGGACACCTTCCGTGCTACGGTTAAGGCGGCGATGGGAACGGTAAGTAGCGGCACACAGGCGACAGCTTTTAAGAGCCTGTCGGAGGCCGATGTGATTGCAAAGGTCGGTCCGCCTGCTACGGCGGACATGAAGTCTACCGGCATTCTTGCATCCATCACACTGGCACAGTTTATTCTGGAATCCGGCTATGGCAAGTCCGAGCTGGCACAGAATGCAAACAACTGCTTTGGCATGAAGAAGTCGCTGTCTGGAAACACATGGAGCGGCTCTGCATGGGATGGCTCTTCGGTTTATACCAAGGAGACAAAGGAACAGAATTCTGACGGCAGCTATACGACTATTACAGCGGATTTTCGCAAGTACAGCTGTGTTGAGGACTCTATTACCGACCACTCCGCTTACCTGCTCGGAGCGAAGAACGGAAAGAAGCTTCGCTATGATGGCATTGCTGGGATGACAAATTACAAGGAAGCTGCTCAGCTCATCAAGGATGGTGGTTACGCTACCTCACTGACCTATGTAGAGAACCTGTGCAGCATCATCGAAAAGTGGAATCTCACCCAGTATGATGTTGTTACAAGCACCGATACCATCATCGCCGAGTCCAGTCTTCCGGCTGTGCCGTTTTTGGTAAAGGTCATCATCAGTGATTTGAACTACCGCGACCAGCCGTCCATGAGCGGCGCGGTCAAGGGACAGACCGGCATCGGAACCTTTACCATCACCAAGGTGAGCGATGGCTGGGGCAAGCTGAAAAGCGGTGCCGGGTGGATTTATCTTCTTAACACCAGTTACTGCACGATTGGCTCTACGGTAAGCAGCACTACTTCTACTGCTTCTGCCAGTGCTTCATCCGTGCCGTATATGGTCAAGGTAACAATTACGGATTTGAACATCCGCACAGGTCCCGGAACCAACTATTCTAAGACCGGCAAGCAGACAGGCAAGGGAACGTTTACCATTGTGGAGGAATCCACTGGTGAAGGCTCCACGAAGGGCTGGGGCTTGCTTAAGGCATATCAGAGCACGAGAAAAGGATGGATTTCGCTTGACTATGCTACAAAGGTTTAAGGTTGAACCCGTGGGGAGCGATTTGCTCTCTGCGGGTCTATTTTTATGCCTGGAGTATAGGATGCGTATAATTAACCTGTTTTGCGTAAAACGTGTCAATAAGAAAATGATATTTGTATGGTAGAATGTTTCAATAATAGTCCATATGGAATATTATGAAGGAGAATAGTGTTATGAAAAAATGGATAGTTGGCTTATTAATCGTTGGAAGCTTGGCTATGTCAGCATGTAGCAGTGATTTGATCACATCATCAACCGATGAAAATACTGTTGAAGAAATAGAGACGTTAGATAATACAGAAGAAGAGATAGACACGTCAGTTACTAAGAGTATTCAAGGAATTAAGGATACAGACTATGCAAAGGACTGGTTAGAAGAAAATGGCTATTTGACTTTTCCAGGGTGGGAAATAGAGGCACTATCTGATTTGTATGAAGAAAATGCAGCGAGTTTTAAAATGCAGTTTATTGACCAGACATATAGTGTGACAGGCGTAATATCAACAATAGAATCAGACCATATAGAGTTGATAAGTAAAAGCGATGAAGATTTAACGACCTACTATTATTATGTGTCAGCATATCTCCCTATAGAAGAAATTGCAAAACTGTCACAAGGTGATTCGATTACTGTTGTTGGATACTTTGCAGAGAGTGAATCTGGTGAAAATGATACTACTGGGTGGATGGGACTTACATTTTCGGAATGCTTCGTTATTATAGAGGATGCAACAATTTACATTCCAGATGAGGAAACAGAATATTCAACAGGGGATAAAATTATTACAGATTATTTCGAGGTTACTCTTGATAATGTGGAATTTGCTTCATCGATAAATGTAGATTTTCATCGGAAGATTTTTGTTTATCGTCCAGTAATGGAGATTATTTATTGAAATCTCATGACTATGACTACACAATACTAACGTTTTCGTTCA
>Ga0192277_1165_pt1 | contig 11731 bp, 10 predicted proteins | sample Koala_Koa24_J3_FD_131302 | JGI IMG/M metagenome (GOLD analysis project Ga0192277, IMG submission 131302) | Enriched cells from koala feces incubated with labeled cellulose particles, San Francisco Zoo, California, United States - Koala_Koa2-4_J3 ...
GGGACAGTTTATATTGACTATGGGAAGACAGGATTTTGTCGGGAAACGGAGACTGTTTGCAGAAAGTGAAATGGGGGTTCGAAGATGCCGGATATAAGGAAACAGGAGAATTATTCTTTTCATACACTGATTTTTGGCGGAACGGCTGAGGGACGTCAGGTTTCAGATTATCTCTGCGAAAAACATATAGCGCATACCGTCAGTGTGGCAACGGAATACGGAGAAGAGGTGCTTCACCCGCAGCCGGAGCGTCACATTCATCAGGGCAGGCTGGATATGGAACAGATGCAGGAATTTATGCGAGACGGGCAGTATGCGCTGGTCGTGGATGCGACGCATCCGTACGCGGTAGAAGTGTCAAAAAACATTCAGGAGGCCTGCCGGAGAGAGAATGTGCAATATCTGCGGTATCTTCGCACACAGAAACAGGAGGAGCGCTTAAACAAAGAAGCGGCTGGAGAAGCAGACAGCACTCGATCTGCGTGTGAAAATGCAGGAGAGATTTCAGGGGCATTTTACGTAGATTCTGCCAGGGAAGCGGCAGATTATCTGGAAACGCAGCAGGGCGGAATTTTTCTGACTACGGGCAGCAAGGAATTGCACGTATTCACAGAAGCGATTTCAGACAAAAGCCGTATCTTCGCGCGGGTTCTCCCATCCGCGGAAGTAGTTTCTTCCTGCCGCGCACTCGGCCTGGAAGGAAAGCAGATCTGCGCCATGCAAGGACCGTTTTCTGCGGATATGAATGCGGCGATGCTTCATCAGGCAGGCTCCGCGTTTCTGGTTACAAAAGAGACCGGGGCAACCGGCGGCTTCCCGGAAAAAATCGAGGCATCCCGGCAGTGTCGGGTCACGCCAGTCATTATTCGCAGACCAAAAGAGACGGGAAGCGGATGGGAAGAAGTGAAAGAGCGGCTGGATGCGCTGATTTCCGGAGAGCATGCTTCGGCGAAAGAAGTTTCGAGAAAATTAGAATCTGTCGCAGATAAACAGGAGGCAGAATGTCAGAATACGGTTACAGGGAAAGAACCTTCGAAATTGGAACGATCCGAACAGGAAAATTCACGCCGCATCAGCTGCATTGGCATCGGCATGGGGACTCCGGATACTCTGACACGCGAGGCGGCCCGCGCAATCCGCGAGGCCGAAGTGAGCTTTGGTGCTGCGCGGATTCTGGAATGTGCGAGGCTGCTGCTGCGTGAGCCGGAAGAAATAAGTGCCTCGTCAAAGCAGCCGGAGGGCGCATCCGAAATGGAGAAAAAAGCGAAAGCACCGCTTATGATTTCTGAATACAATGCCAGGAAGATCGCGTCCTGGCTGGAAGCGCATCCGCAGGTGGAACGAGTGGCGATCCTGATGTCGGGGGATGTCGGATTTTACAGCGGAGCGCGCCAGGTCGCGGAAACCTTTCCGGCGGAGCAGGTACGTTATTACTGCGGAATTTCTTCGGTGGTGTATTTCGCGTCAAAGATTCCGACCTCCTGGCAAGACGCGAAGCTTCTGAGCGCGCATGGGAAAGAAATTCCGCTCGTAAATTACGTCAGAAAATACCCGAAGATCATTCTCCTCGTCAGCGGCGCGAAAGAGGTGGGACAGATCTGCCAGGACCTGGTGCTTGACGGAATCGGTTCAGAAGTGCGGGTGACGGTTGGTTCGAATCTTTCTTATCCAGATGAAAAAATACAGACCGGGCGCCCGGAAGACTTCATCATCTGTGAAGCGGCGGGGCCGCATATTATGATGCTGGAGAATCCGCATGCAGGGCGGGTGATCACGCCGGGAATTCCGGACGATGCCTTTGAACGCTGGGAAAAGGTGCCTATGACAAAAGAAGAAATCCGGGCGCTTTCGGTGGCAAAGCTTCGCCTGCGGGAGGATTCGGTGATGTATGATGTGGGTGCAGGCACTGGATCGGTATCCGTAGAGTGTGCGCGGCTCTGCACAGAAGGAAGAGTTTACGCGATTGAGCGTGAGCAAAGAGCGGTGGAGTTGATTAAGCAGAATACTGCCCGCTTCCATCTGTCCAACCTCATCTCAATCAGTGGAACTGCCCCGGAGGCTATGGAGGAGCTTCCAGCGCCAACCCATGCCTTTATCGGGGGAAGCTCCGGAAATATGCGGGAGATCGTAGCGTCCCTGCTGGAAAAGAATCCGTCCGTTCGAGTTGTGATCAATACGGTTGCGTTGGAAAGCATTGCGGAGGTGACAAACCTGATCAATGACCTTGGAATCAAAGATGCAGATATTGTCCAGGTTTCCGTGGCTAAATCCCGCAGGCTGGGACGATACCACATGATGTCGTCGCTCAACCCGATTTATATCGTTTCCTTTGGCGGGGAAGAGGAAAGCAGCAAGTGTTTTTAACCAGGCAATGATCGAGTGTAGATGGAAATAATGTGGAGGTAAGCCATGCAGCATCTGCCAAGAATTATGCTTGCCGCACCTTCCAGCGGCAGCGGAAAAACGATGATCACCTGCGGAATTCTGGAGGCGTTCTGCAGGCGCGGGCTGAATCCGGCCTCTTTTAAGTGCGGACCAGATTACATTGACCCGATGTTTCATTCACGGGTGATCGGTACGCCATCGAGAAATCTGGATACCTTTTTTACAGAATCGCCACTCACACGCTATCTGTTCGCAAAGACAGCGAAAAATGCGGGAATTTCGGTTCTGGAGGGCGTCATGGGGTTCTATGATGGGCTTGGCGGGATTTCCGAAAAGGCATCCTCCTATGACCTGGCAGCAGTGACGGATACGCCGGTGATTCTTGTTGTGAACGCGCGCGGCATGAGTCTGTCGGTGATTCCTTTGATTCAGGGTTATCTGAATTATCAGGAGCAATACGGCCGCGAGGTAATCCGGGGTGTGATCCTCAACCAGACAACGAAAATGACCTGTCTTTTATTAAAGGAGGAAATCGAAAAACAGACCGGCGTGCGGGTGTATGGATATGTGCCGCGCATGGATGACGCCGCGGTGGAGAGCCGGCATCTCGGCCTGGTAACGCCCGGAGAGATTGCGGATCTGAAAGTCCGTCTGGCGAGACTGGGAGAGGAACTGGAGCAGTGTCTGGATCTGGACGGGATCATTGCGCTTGCGCAGGAAGCGTCAGACTTTGCAGATGAAGAGCTTGCGTTGCCAGAGTGTGTACGTGCGTATGCGGAAAACCAGAAATCATCCGGGATTATCGCAGAAAGCGATGAGGAAACTTCCCATATGGATGGAATTGTTTTCCAGAAAAAACATGATGCCCGATCGGAATACTCGGCGCCACGTATTGCGGTGGCGCAGGATGAAGCGTTTTGCTTTTATTATCAGGATAATCTGGACCTTATGGAACTGCTCGGAGCCACGCTTGTTCCATTCTCTCCATTAAAAGACACAGCACTTCCGGAACAGATCAGCGGGCTTATTCTGGGGGGCGGTTATCCGGAGCTTTATGCCAGACAACTCTCAGAAAACAGATCCATGCTGCAGTCCATCCGCGCGGCGATTGCGGATGGGTTGCCGTATTTAGCGGAATGCGGCGGATTCATGTACCTGCATGAGACGATGGAGGATATGGAAGGTACGGCGTGGCCGATGTGCGGGTGCATTCAGGGAAAATCGTATCGAACGAAAAAACTGGGGCGGTTCGGTTATATCAGCCTCAGTCTCAGCACGGCAGATTGCAGAGAAAAACAAGAACAGATGGATTCAAATGAGGATATGAGAATAAAAACACAGTCAGTGCCAGGATTCCTTTATTCAGGTGAGACGATCCGTGCCCATGAATTTCACTATTTTGACAGCACAGATCCCGGCAGCGCTTATGTTGCAGAAAAACCGAACGGAAAGCGTACATGGAATTGTACGCACGTTACAGATCATAGTGCGGCTGGATATCCGCACCTGTATTACTGGTCGAATCCGGAATTTGCAGTGCGGTTTTTGCATAGTGCTAAAGCGTATTCCGGGAATGTCGGCTAATCGTTCGGTGATCTAAGTATACTTTTCGGAGGGAATATCATATGAAGAATTTTCCGGAAGCCGAGATGGCTGTAAGTCCAGCACGAAAGAATGCATATAAGGAAGAACCGAAAACGTTGCTTGCGTTTTTAAAAGATGAAAAGCAAAACAGGGCGAAGGGCGGTATTTATCATAAGGTTCAGATTGAATTGACTTATAATTCCAATCATATGGAAGGAAGCAGGCTTACGCACGATCAGACGCGATATATTTACGAGACAAACACGATCTGCACGGATCCAGATGGAATGAATGTGGACGATATTCTGGAAACGACAAACCATTTTCGCTGTATAGATTTGATTATCGATCAGGCTCATGTACAGGTATCAGAGAAGCTGATCAGGCAACTGCATTTGATTCTCAAAACTGGAACCAGCGACAGCCGTAAGGACTGGTTTGCTGTCGGTAATTACAAGAAACTGCCTAACGAAGTAGGAGGAAAAGAAACAGCTGCTCCAGAAGAGGTTCCTGTAAAAATGAAGAGGCTGCTGAACGATTATAATTCATCCACAGATCGAAGCTTTGAAGAAATGCTGGATTTTCATTACAGGTTTGAAAGCATTCATCCTTTTCAGGACGGAAATGGCCGTGTTGGACGGTTAATTATGTTCAAAGAATGTCTGCGGAATAACATTGTTCCTTTCATTATTGAGGATGATCTGAAGATGTTTTATTACCGTGGCTTGTCTGCCTGGCAGACGGAAAAAGGGTTTCTCAGAGATACCTGTCTGACGGCGCAGGATTGCTTCAAACGATATCTTGATTATTTTCGGATAGAGTATGAAGAGTGAATGGAAACGTATGTGGAGGAGTGAGTAAAATGAAAAAATGCAGGATAACAGCCATTCGTGTTGCCTGTTATAAAGATTTGATGGAGCAATATGAGAATCCGATTTCGGATGCCTGTAATATAAAAGAGGGACAGGTTTTTATTACGAACGGCTGGAAGAAACCGGATGGCTTTTGTGAAAGTGCATGGGAAAGCATCTCACCGTTTGTTATGACTCTTGCCTGTGGCGGAGAAGATATATATAGCGGGTGGATGAAGAACAAAAAATCAGCGCTGATCTCCTGTAACGATGGATTTCGCCCTGTAAGCTTTCTGATTGAAGCATTGGAAGAGGAGACTGACGAAACAGCAAGATAATACGCAAGTCGTGAACCTGTTACACTGCGAGGTTTTACGTACGCAGATATGGAGGGAATATGGTTGTTTTAGATAAAAAGGTTACAGTAGATGAACTCATGCATATGGAGCCAGAAATATTTTTTAATGATATGGTCAAATGCGTTATTGACATAAAAAGAGAACTCATAGCAGTTAATGCAGAATTACACGCAGATTTGGAAGCGTTCCTATTGGCAAATGGATCCGCTCAATCTGACTTGTATGGAATAAATATACTGGATGATGGAGAAATTGAGTTTGATTCTCTTATCAATCCTCCACGGAACAGAGAGGCTGGATATCCGAGAGCCGGACGATATGTAGCAGATCCAGATGCAAGGGCCAGGATAGGGGAGGTTGTAGATAAATGGGTGATTCGATAAAATGGTTTGATTTATCGATAGGAGATCAAATAGGCAACGTGGGCAGTGAGGTCGCAAGAGCGATCAGACGTAAAAATAAAGGTGATAAGCTAGGCGCTGCCGAATTTTGTGTCCATGCGATAGAAATGCTCTCATATTCAAAACAGGATCCTAAAAACGTAAATCGTAAGAAGGAGCTTTCTTATGCGCAGGAAGAGATATTGGATTATATAATGGGTGATAATTATTACAAGAATGATGATAAATCTATTATGAAATGGTATGATGCGTTTCTGTAACTGTTCAGCAATAAACGGAGGAATATTATTATGGAAGAAACACAGTTTTATCAGATTCTGAAAAACATCACTCCAGGCGATGCGGACGCTGCTGCCGTCTGCCGGGAACGCTGGAACAGCATTGCGAAACCACTCCACAGCCTTGGGTGGATGGAGGATGCGATTGCGCGTATCGCGGCGGCGCAGCATAGTCCGGAGATTCGTACCGGGAAAAAGATTCTTGTGCCAATGTGCGCGGACAATGGAGTGGTGGAAGAGGGTGTGACGCAGACTGGGCAGGAGGTGACGGCGATTGTCGCGGAAAACTTCCTCGATGAACAGTCCTGCGCGGCGATCATGTGCCGTCTTGCAGGAGCGGATATCCGCCCGATTGACATTGGGATGGCGGTGGATACGCCGCGCGTAGAAAAGCGCAAAGTTGCCTATGGAACAAAGAATTTTGCGAAGGAACCGGCCATGAGCCGCGATGAGGCTGTGACGGCATTGATGGTCGGCGTGTCCCTGGCGGGAGAACTGATGGGGCAGGGGTATGACCTGATCGCGACCGGAGAGATGGGGATTGGCAATACGACGACCTCCAGCGCGGTGGCGAGTGCGCTGCTTCACGTTCCGGCAGTAGAGATGACCGGACGCGGCGCGGGGCTTTCTACGGAAGGACTGAATAAGAAAATACAGGTCATCCAGGAGGCGATTGATCGCTGGAATCTGTTTGAAGCGGATCCCCTCACGGTGCTTTCCTGTGTCGGCGGATTTGACCTGGCCGGGATTGCCGGACTGTTCCTGGGTGGGGCCTGCTATCATATTCCGGTGCTGATTGATGGATTTATCTCTTCTGTGGGAGCGCTTCTGGCAGTGAAGCTGTGTCCGGCGGCGAGGGATTATATGCTGGCGACACATGTGTCAAAGGAGCCTGCCGCGCGTAGGATTCTGCAGGAGCTTGCTTTGGAACCGGCGCTGGATGCGGGGATGTGCCTTGGAGAAGGCAGCGGTGCGGTCGCCGCGTTTCCGCTGATTGATATGGGAGCAGAGATTTACCACAGGATGAGTACGTTTGAACAGATTCAGGTGGAGGCCTATCAGGAACTGGACTGAGGAAGAAAAAGGAAAAAGTAGAGCAGGAGGCAGAAGACTGCCTCCTGCTCGATTTTACTCCAGATTCCGCACGGCTTCCCGTACCGGCAGGATGAAGGATGGGGAGACGGACAGCTCGTCGATGCCCATTTCGACAAATGTCTCGGTCAGGGTGGTGTCCGCGCCGAGCTCGCCGCAGATGCCGACCCAGGCGCCGCCTTTGTGGCCGTTTTCGATAACCGTCTGGATGGAACGGAGGACAGCCGGGTGGTGGGAATCGTAGATGTTGTCCAGCTTCGGGTTCTGCCGGTCGATCGCCAGCGTATACTGGGTCAGGTCGTTGGTGCCGATGCTGAAGAAATCGACTTCTTTCGCCAGCTCTTCGCTGATCCATACGGCAGCCGGTGTCTCGATCATGATGCCGACTTCCACGTCTTTGTATGGAATATTCTGCTCGCGAAGCTCTGCCTTTACTTCCGCCAGAATCCGTTTGCTCTCCAATACTTCCTGCACGGAAATAATCATCGGGAACATGATGGAAATGTTGCCGAAGGCGCTTGCCCGCAGTAGCGCGCGCAGCTGTGTGCGGAAGATTTCCTGCTGATCCAGGCAAATACGGATTGCGCGGTAGCCCATGGCGGGGTTGTCTTCTTTTTCAAGGTTAAAATAATCGACCTGCTTGTCGGCGCCGATGTCCAGCGTGCGGACGACTACCTTTTTGCCGGCCATATTCTGGGCGACCATTTTGTAGGCCTTGAACTGTTCTTCCTCGGTCGGGAAGGTTTCGGATTCCAGATAGAGAAATTCGCTCCGGAACAGACCGATTCCCTCGCCGTCATTTTTCAGCACCTGGGCGACATCGGAGACACTGCCGATATTAGCGTACAGGTGTATTTTTTTGCCGCTTTTTGTGATGGTTTCTTTGCCGCGAAGCTCCCTCAAAAGCTGCTGCTTTCGCTCGTCTTCGCGCATTTTTTCACTCATCTGTTCCAGAGTCGCCGCATCCGGGTCGATGATCACGGTTCCGGTATAGCCGTCCACGATGACTGTTTTACCGGCCCAGTCATCCTGGATATCGATGCCGATTACAGCGGGAATGTTCATCGTGCGGGCCAGGATGGCCGTGTGGGAATTGGAAGAACCATGACGGGTAACGAAGGACAGAATCTTTGACTTGTCCATCTGCACCGTCTCGCTTGGCGCCAGGTCGTCCGCCATCAGGATAACCGGCTCGTTCAGAGCATGCATATCTGTATTGCCGCCGCACAGCACCGCGACCAGACGCTCGGAAATGTCCCTTACATCCGCCGCGCGTGCCTGCATATAGGCGTCGTCCATCTGCGCGAACATTTCGGCAAAATTGTCCCCGGTCGTCGCGACCGCATACTCCGCGTTGATAAGCTCCCCGCGGATCATATTGTAGATGGAATCCAGATAATCCTCGTCCTCCATCATCATTTTGTGTACCTCGAAAACGGCCGCATTGTCCGCGCCCACTTCCTTCAGCGCTTTTGCGTAAATTTGATCCAGCTGGGCGAGCGCCATTTCTTTTGCCGCGTCGAAGCGGGCAATTTCCGCTTCAGCGTCCTCAATGTGTTTTCTTTTTACCTGTGTTTCTCTTTTCTGGTAAAGAAACACCTTCCCAATCGCTATTTTATTAAAAATTGTTTTGCCCTGGTATTGCTCCATGAGAGAATTCCCCCTTCCGCGCCTGCCGCACCGCATGGGGACGATGCGGCAGACGTGTTTTGCTGATCACTGTTATGCTTTAGAAAAGCAGGCCGCAGGTTGTGCTCCGCTGCGGCTGGTTCTGAATGGCGACGGATTGATTTACAGATTCTCCGAGAAAAATGTCTGCATTCCTGCAATTGCCGCATCCTCGTCCTCGCCGTCGGCTTCGATTGTCACGGTCACGCCTTTCTTTACGCCAAGGCTCATGATCATCATTAGTTTGGTAGCGTTTACTTTTCTGCCGTTTGCGTTGATGGAGATCGTGGAGGTGTATTTCTTTGCCTCTTTTACCAGCTCTCCTGCCGGACGTGCGTGGATACCGAGTTCGTCTGTGATGGTGTAGTCAAATGTTTTCATGGTGTTTTCTTCCTTTCTTTTTTTGATTGTCTGTTCATTTTCAGAATGATCGATTGTCATAAAATCAGTTGTTTTTTTGTTTTGCTGTAATATCTGTATAGTATGTGAAATCCTTTTGTATATTATACTGGTATCGTTGTAATCTGGTATGTCTCTTTCATCCGCCTTACATAGAAGGATTTATCCTGCGCCATATGCAAAGTGAATTCTTAACTGTTCCTGAGGCAGAATAAAATCCGCGATTTACGAGAGCTGTGCAAGTACCCAGTCGACATCCTTTGTCGTTTTCAGGATTTCCATGCGTTCCTCGTCCTCAAGCATGGTGCAGAGCTTCGCGAGCAGGTCGAGGTGCTCGTCGCCGATTCCGGCGATGCCGAAAATCAGCTGTGCTTTTTCGTCTCCGAAATCAACGCCCTCCGGATACTGGAGGAAAACGATGCCGGTCTTCTTTACGGTTCCCTTGGCCTGTGTGGTGCCGTGGGGGATGGCTACGCCCATACCCATGTAGGTGGTGGTCAGCTTTTCACGCTCCTGCATCGCTTCCACATAATTGTGTCCGACATAGCCAAGTTTTTCGAGAAGTTCACCGGCCGCCTGGATCGCTTCTTCCTTGCTCACCGGTTTTAATCCAAGCTGAATGCCGTCCGCAATGATGACCTGCTTCTTTTCAAAGGGGATATCTTCTTCTGTGTCGGAAGCCATTTTTTCGGTAGAGCTGCTTGCTGCATCTATCTGAGAAGGCGTGTTCACAGACGAGTCTGTGTTTGTCACTGCGGCTTCTTTTGCTGCTGCATTTGCTTCTGCTTTTGTGTTCTTCGCGGCTGCATCGGACGGATTTACGTCAGCACTAGTCTTTTCTGAGATCTTTGCGTCAGCGGTCAGCTGCGCATAGAGCTCATCCAGCGCAGGGTCCGCGAGGAAGTTTCCGATGGTGATCAGCTGGGCCTGCGGCGCGGATTTCTGTGCGCGGGCGGCCAGTGTCGTCTGCACGACTGCGGTGTCGCAGTCGCCGGGGATGGTGTCTACCGAAGTGTTTGTTACCTTAATATCCGGGCGGACGTCCTTGATACGGTTGCGGAATTTGGTGGCGCCCATCGCGGAGGAGCCCATGCCTGCGTCACAGGCAAAGATAATTTTCTTTACTGCGGAGGAGTCCGCGATTTTTTCCGTTGCCGGTATCGCTGCGGTCTGACCCTTGGATTCCGCTTTCATCGCAGCTACCTGTCCCTGCGCGGCTTCGAGGCTCTTGTCGCCTGCCATCCGCACAATCGGGGCGGCGATGACGAAGGAGACGCCGGTCGCTAACAGCACGCCAATGATGACCTTGAGCATATCCGAGCCGGGGGTCATCATCAGGAATGCGATGATCGAACCCGGGGAAGCCGGGCCTACCAGGCCGCAGCCAGTGATGGTGTACCAGAAGATAGCGGCCATGTTGCCGACGATCGGAGCGATGATGACAATCGGGTTCATCAGGATGTACGGGAAATAAATCTCGTGGATGCCGCCGAACAGGTGGATGATTACGGCGCCCGGAGCGGAATCCTTTGTCGCCTTATCCTTGCAGAAGAACATGTAGGCCAGCAGCACACCAAGTCCCGGTCCGGGGTTGGTCTCCAGCATGTACATGATGGATTTTCCGGCTTCCGCGGCCTGTGCCGTCGCAATCGGTGTAAATACGCCGTGATTGATGGCGTTGTTCAGGAAAAGCACCTTTGCCGGCTCCAGCAGAATCGAGACAAGCGGAAGCAGGTTGTGGTTGATCAGGATGTTAACTCCTGCGGTCAGAACGGAGAGGATTGCGCTCATGACCGGTCCGATCAGGACATAGCCGAGCATCGCCAGCAGCATGCCGATGATGCCGACAGAAAAATTGTTGATCAGCATCTCAAAGCCTGCGGGCATATGGCCGTCCATTGCCTCATCAAACTTTTTGATGCAAAAGCCTGCGAGCGGTCCCATAATCATGGCTGCCATCAGCATCGTGACATCTGTGTTGCTCATGATGGCGCCGATGACTGCAATAGCGCCGGCCACGCGGCCACGTTCCCCGCCAACCATATAGCCGCCCGTGGAGGCGATCAGGATCGGGATCAGATAGGTGAGCATGGGACTGACCATGCTGTTAAAGCCTTCATTTGGAATCCATCCGGTGTCAATAAACAGTGCGGCAAGAAAACCAAACGCGATCAGAGCGCCGATATTTGGCATCACCATCGCCGATAAAAATTTGCCGAAGCTTTGTACCTTTGCTTTCATTTCTTTCTCCTTACAATATAAGCTGATCGGCTCTGGTCTGCTATCAAAATCAGGGCAAGTATAAATCCTACAGAACCGTGATCTGTTGCTCCCTGCATGCTGCAAGGAATTCTTCCGGCAGATTCCCGTCAGATACGATGCCGTCCACATCGGAGAGCCGACTGAAGCGGAAGCTGCATTTTACGTTGATTTTGGAGGAATCCATCAGCACAATGACCTGATCCGCCTGGCGGATCGCTGTCTGCTTTAAAATGGCTTCCTCGCTGATGCCGCAGGTAAAGCCCGCGGAAAAGTCAAAGCCTGTGGTTCCCAGAAATGCCTGGTCGAAATTGACCCGCTCGAGCTCGTGAACCGCGAGACTGCCGAATACACTCTGGCTGAAGCGGTTCAGCTGACCGCCCGGAATCATGACGGTGGGGCGGGAGAGGTCTTTCAGCTCCGCCGCGCAGCTTAAGCCTGTGGTGTAGATCAGG
>Ga0192277_1166_pt1 | contig 11634 bp, 9 predicted proteins | sample Koala_Koa24_J3_FD_131302 | JGI IMG/M metagenome (GOLD analysis project Ga0192277, IMG submission 131302) | Enriched cells from koala feces incubated with labeled cellulose particles, San Francisco Zoo, California, United States - Koala_Koa2-4_J3 ...
ACAACATAGCATATTTTGAGAACCTTGCCAACTGATTTTCCTGAAAAATACTTAAATATAAGTAGAAATAACGGGAATTCAGTAGTTTTTTCTCCAAAATAGGAATTGTTCCGAAAATAAATCTGACGTAGTATTTATGCGGAAAGGAAAGAATGGTACATAGGCGTACTTGCGAGGAGCAGGTGCGCCTTTTCCGGTATTTTCCGGAAGAAGGAGGGGAAAGACGATGCAGCAGAGGATGAAAGAATTTACCATGAAAGCAGATTCTGTAGATGCCCTTTTGGAGCGCGCAAAGGTAGGAAGAATATCTACGCTTGGTGCGGATGGATATCCTTATACGGTTGCGGTGCATTTTGCGGTACTCGACGGCAAGGTGTACTTTCACGGTCTTGGTCAGGGCGAAAAACTGGATAATATCAAAAACGACGGCCGAGTATGCTTTGAAGTGGATGAATATATCCGGCTGATGGCTGACGGGGTGACGTTCCCCTGCGATGCGGATGCGGAATATGAAAGCGTCGTGATTCGCGGGAATGCTGTGGTTCTGGAGGATTCGGATCTTAAAAAAACGGCGCTGATGGAAATCATTCGTAAATATATGCCGCATTTAGCGGAGCTTCCGGTTTCCGATGCCCGCATCCAAAGCGCGGCTGTAGTGCAGATTACGCCGGTGAGCATCACAGGGAAATATCACAGATAATTTAGAGGAGGAAAAGAAAATGGCAGATAAAAAACAGGTGATTCAGGATCTGGATCGGGTGATTGGTCTGATTAAAACGGATACAAAGGATATTCCGCAGGAAGAGAAGAAGGCGATGGTGGCGGAGACGCTGGACTATTTTGATCATTATGTCAGTCCGGGCTGGCTGAAGTACCGGAAGTCGGTCTCTTCAGACAGCGAGGGCGGCGCGGTGCTGGAATGGCAGGATGAGGGTGCATACTGCTATGGCCTGAATGGAGAGCAGTTCATTGACTGCCTGGGCGGCTTTGGTATCTATACCTGCGGGCACCGGAATCCGGAGATTATGGAAGTGGTGAAGGCACAGCTGGACCATCAGGCGCTTCATTCGCAGGAGCTTCTGGATCCGCTGCGCGGGTATCTTGCGAAAGCAATGGCGGATATTACGCCGGGCAGATTGCAGCAGTGCTTCTTTACAAACGGCGGCGCGGAAGCAGTCGAGATGGCATTAAAGCTGGCTCGTATCGCGACAGGCGGCAGATGGTATATATCGACGATCGGCGCATTCCACGGAAAATCCATGGGCGCGATCTCGATGGGCGGAAAGGGCGCGTACCGTGTGCCGTATACCCCGATGGTGCAGCAGGTACAGCATGTGGAATACGGAAACGCGGATGACATCCGCAAGGCGATCCGCAACCTGCATACAGTCGGTGAAAAGGTTGCGGCGGTGATCCTGGAGCCAATTCAGGGCGAGGCGGGCGTCATCATTCCTCCGGCAGGCTATCTGCAGGAAGTACGGAAGATTTGTGATGAGTTCGGTGTGGCGCTGATTTTTGATGAGATTCAGACCGGTATGGGGCGTACCGGTACCATGTGGAGATGCGAGGCGGAGGGCGTAACGCCGGATATCATGACCTTCGGCAAGGCGTTTGGCGGCGGCATTCTTCCGATTACCGGCATTATCTGCACACCGGAGATGTGGACACAGGAGCTGATTGATAACCCGTGGCTGCTCGGCTCTCCGACCTTCGGCGGGAACCCGCTCTGCTGCGCAGCTGCGATTGCCACGATTAAATATATGCTGGAAAACGATATCCCGGGTGTCTGCAAGGCGAAGGGAGAAATCCTGAAAGCCGGACTTCAGTCGCTGGCGGAGAAATATCCGGAGATCATTCAGGAGGTACGCGGCACCGGCCTGATGCTGGCAGTGGAATTCCGCACCAGCGACCTTGGATATGAAGTTTCCAAGGGGCTGTTCGCGCGTGGAGTCCTGACAGCCGGAACCCTGGTGAACGCGAAGACGATTCGTTTTGAGCCGACGGCGGTGATTTCCGAGCAGGACATAAAAGACGTAATCGAGCGGATGGATGGCTCGCTGGCAGATGTGAAGGCAGCGATGTAGGTGTTATTGGTTTCTGGTGCGAAGAATTTTTTGAAATGACTGGAAAAACAGCTAATAAGAATCATTCTGAAATACGACACGGAAATAAAAAGCTGTTGCTCGATATTATGACGATAGCGGCGGCAGAGCAGGGAGAGGAGGAAGCCTGTGGAAACGAAAAAGATGTTTATCGACGGTGCGTGGGTGGAGAGCAGCTCCGGCAATACCTTTGATTCGATCAATCCCGCGACGGGAGAAGTGATTGCCACGATCACAGAGGCGACGGTGGAGGATGCCCGACTGGCAGTGGCAGCCGCGAAGCGCTCGTTCTATGAAACACGGGAGTGGAGAGATATGGATGCCCAGACCAGGGGAGACGTCCTGCTGCAGATTGCGGACCGGATGGACGCGGACCGGGAGGAGCTGGCCCGCCTGGATTGCATCGATATGGGCAAACCGCTCAGGGAAGCCGAGGCGGACGTGGACGACGCGATTCATACGTTCCGCTATTATTCCAGCCTGATTAAGACTCCTCATGGCGGCGTTTATGAGGTGAACGAGGGGTTTGGAAAAATGCATTCCTATACCGTGCATGAGCCGACCGGTGTATGCGCGCTGATTACGCCCTGGAATTATCCCCTGCTGATGGGGGTATGGAAACTGGCTCCGGCACTGGCGGCGGGAAACAGTGTAGTCTATAAGCCATCCTCAAACTGTGTGCTTTCCAGCATTCGGTTGTTTGAAATTTTCGAATCAATTCTTCCGAAGGGCTGTGCGAACCTGGTGCTGGGTCCGGGCGGGACGATTGGAAACGAGCTTGCCTCCAATATGGATGTCGACATGGTGACGTTTACCGGCAGCACATCGGTGGGGCAGAGTATTATGCGCGCCGCAGCGGGAAATGTCAAAAAGATTGGGCTGGAGCTGGGCGGAAAATCGCCGAATATCATCTTTGCGGACGCAGATCTGGAAGGCGCGGTCGAGTGGGCAATGATCGGTATTTTCCTGAATCAGGGAGCGATCTGCTCGGCAGGCTCCCGGATTCTGGTGGAGGAGAGCTTTGCAGAGGCGTTTACGAAGCGGCTGGCAGAGCGCGCGAATGCCATCACGATCGGAAATCCGCTGGAAAATCCGGATATGGGCGCGATTGTTTCCGAGAGTCAGATGAATAAAATTCTTGGTTACATTCAGAAAGGGATCGAAGAGGGAGCAACGCTGGTCTGCGGCGGAGAACGTTACACCGAAGGAGAATGCGCAAAGGGTTTCTTTATCCGGCCGACTGTATTTGCCGACTGTATGAACGATATGACGATTGTGCGGGAAGAAATCTTCGGGCCGGTCGTCACCATCCAGACCTTCCGGACGGAGCAGGAAGCGATTGACCTGGCGAACAGCACCGAATACGGCCTTGCCGGAGCGGTCTACACGAAGGACGGCTCGAGAGCACTCCGGGTGATCAAAGAGCTGCGCGCGGGTATTACCTGGATCAACTGCTACAACCCGTGCTTCAATGAGGCGCCGTGGGGCGGCTATAAAAAGTCCGGCATCGGGCGGGAGCTTGGCGTGCACGGTCTGGAGGAATACCAGGAGATCAAACAGATCAACATCAACCTTAATCCGGGGATTGTGGGCTGGTATGAACATTAAAATAAGGTAACTGTTCAGAACAGCAGGCGATAAGGCGATCGCCCCTGGCCTGCTGTCCTGAATCATAATAGAGGTAAAAGCATGAGAGGAGGAGCATTATGAGCAAAAGCAGGTATGTGGTAACGATTACGCGGCAGTTTGGCAGTATGGGCCGCCCAATCGCCAAAAAAATCGCGGAAAAGCTGGGTGTAGAGTATTATGACCGCGATCTGGTAGATAAGGCGGCGGAAAAACTGAACCTGCCGGTATCTACGGTGAAAGCGGAGGAGGAGACCGCGAAGAAGAAAAAATCGAATCCATTCCGGTATATGGAATACCCGATGGGCGGCGGCACGACGGCCACGCAGGAGAAAATTTTTGAGGCGCAGAAAAATATCATTCAGTTTCTGGCGGAAAAGGATACCTGTGTGATTGTAGGGCGCTGCTCTGATTTTGTCCTCAGCGAGATGGAGAACGCGGTACATATCTATATTTACGCTTCCAATGAAGCCCGCCTGAAACATTGCATGGAAGATCTGGGCATGGAAGAGGGAGAGGCGCGCAGAATGATTGTGTCCGTGGACGAGGCCAGAGAGGCGTATCATATGAACTTTGCCGGATACAAGCCGGACGACAAGCGCTTCAAGGACATCATGATCGACAGCAGCTTCCTGGGAGTGGAAGGCACGGCGGATTATCTCGTGCAGGCGATTCGTCAGAAGTTTGATCTGGACTGAGGGGCGCAGTGCTGTCTTTCCATTTTGACGCGGTTCGGAACTGTTAAAAACAAAATAGAGCGAAAATACAAAGGCGTATTTATGGAGCATCAGACAGAAGGTGAGATGCTTTATAGGGACGCTTTTTTTGATTGCGAGAGTGCGTAGCAATCAGCTTTTACAAGTAGTGGAATTACGAAAGAAGTTCGATTTGAGGAGGGAAAGTCAATGTCACAGGGATTGATTGCATTGATCATTATTCTGGTAGTGATTGTGGGCGCCGTGCTGACGCATCGGTGCGAGGAGTTTATGATTGCGGGTTCGCTGATTGGGGCAATTTTTGTGTATGGAGGATCGTTCCTGACGGAATGGTGCAACCTGATACAGGAAACAATCACGGATAATGTGTGGATTTTTGTTGTGTGCGGTCTTTTTGGCAGCCTGATCGCGCTGCTGCAGACGGCGAAGGGAAGCTTTGGATTTTCCAGGGTGGTCTCGAAATATTGTAACACCGAGCGTAAAACGCTGCTGACGACCTTTGTGCTCGGCGTACTGATTTTTGTTGATGACTATCTGAATGTACTTTCGATCGGAGCCTGTATGAAGGGTGTTTATGATAAGCGGAAGATTCCGAGGGAGTCCCTGGCTTTTATGCTGGACGCGACGGGAGCGCCGGTTTGCGTTTTGCTGCCGTTTTCTACCTGGGCGGTGTTTTATGCGAGTCTGTTTATTGAGCAGCAGAGTGTGCTGGATTATGGCTTTACCTCCGGTTTCCAGGCGTATGTCAGCGCGATTCCGTTCTGCTTTTATCCCATCCTGATTCTGATCGTTGTTGTGCTGTTTTCGCTGGGCATCATGCCAAAGCTTGGTACGATGAAAAAGGCCTATCAGCGCGTGGAGAAAACAGGAAAGGTGTACAGCGACGCCAGCCGGAAATTCAATCATGAGGAGTTTTTGGAAGGCGGGGAGGACGGAAATATCTGGGATTTCATCCTTCCGATGGGCGTTCTGGTAGCGGTGGCCATTGTTACGGGCGACCTTCTGGTAGCGGTTGTTCTGGCGATTGCCTGCTGTATGATTCTTTTCCTTCCGAGAAAAATCATTCCAGGCAGCGATTTCTTCGGCATCATAGTCAAAGGCTTTGGAGATATGCTGCCGACGCTGTTTTTGCTTCTTCTGGCATTCCTGCTTGAAAAGGTGACAGAGCAGATGGCGCTGACGGAATTTGTGATTGAGATTGCCGAGCCGCTTCTCACGGGAAGTCTGTTCCCGATGATTACCTTTATCATTGTTGCGGCGCTTTGCTTTGCGACAGGCTCCTTCTGGGGCATGAGCGCGGTGGTCGCGCCGATTGTATTCCCGCTGGGCGCGGCGATTTCCGCTAATCCGGTGCTGATCATGGCAGCGATTATTTCCGGCGGAGCGTTCGGCAGCCATGCGTGCTGCTATTGTGCCGCGACCCTGCTTTCATCGAGCAGCGCCGGCATTGACAACATGGAGCACGCCATGTCGCAGTTACCTTATGTGGCAATCGCGGCAGGGTTATCGGTGATTTGCTTTTTGATCTGCGGATTTGTATTTTAATTAAGGAGGATATTTTATGCGTAAGGTAAGTGTGGCCGCGACTCAGATGAGCTGCAGCTGGAACAGGGAAGAGGTATTGGATAAGGCGGAACGGCTGGTGCGCGAGGCGGCGGCAAAGGGAGCGAACATCATTTTGCTGCAGGAACTGTTTGAGACGCCGTATTTTTGCCAGACACAGGATTTTCAGCATTTTGGTCTCGCGACGACGCTGGAGGAGAATGCGGCGGTGAAGCGGTTCTCGAAAGTGGCAAAGGAGCTGGAAGTGGTGCTTCCGATCAGCTTTTTTGAAAAAGCTGGAAATACGACTTTCAATACCATAGCGATCATTGACGCGGACGGTACGATTCTCGGGAAGTATCGGAAAACGCATATCCCGGACGGCCTGCCGTATGCGGAAAAGTTTTACTTTACGCCTGGCGATACCGGATTTCAGGTGTGGAAGACAAAATATGCCGATATCGGAGTAGGAATCTGCTGGGATCAGTGGTTCCCAGAAGCCGCGCGGAGCATGGCGCTTTTGGGGGCGGAGCTTCTGTTTTATCCGACAGCCATCGGCAGTGAGCCGACGCTGGACATTGACTCAAAGCCGCACTGGCAGAGATGTATGCAGGGGCATGCCGCGGCAAACCTGATGCCGGTCATTGCTTCGAACCGCATTGGTGAGGAGACGGCGGGCGATTCGTCCATGACCTTTTATGGAGCGTCGTTTATCGCGGATCATACCGGCGCAATTGTGGAAGAGGCGGACCGCGAGACAGAGAGTGTTCTGGTTCATGAATTTGATCTGGACGCGATCGCTCAGACGCGCAGAGAATGGGGCGTTTTCCGTGACCGCAGGCCAGAGACTTACGGAATGCTGATGACACACGGAAAGTGAGGAAAAAATGAGACAATTTATGGTAAAACCGGAAATCTACCGGTATGAGAGCGCCAGGGCTTTTGCGGAGGAGTTTCAGCTTGGCGAGGACGATCTGGTGATTACAAACGAGTATATTTATCAGCCGTTTTTTGGTGCGCTGGATTTAAAATGCGAGGTCATTTACCAGGAAAAATACGGCGCCGGAGAGCCGTCGGATGACATGGCGGAAGCGATTTATAAGGACATCAAAGGCAGCCCGAAGCGGGTGATTGCGATCGGCGGCGGCACGGTGATCGACATCAGCAAATTGTTTTCTCTGAAAAATGTTTCGCCGATTCTGGATCTGTATGACGGAAAAATGGAGATTGTCAAGAACAAGGAATTGATCCTGGTGCCGACGACCTGCGGTACTGGCTCAGAAGTGACGAATATTGCAATCCTTTCTCTGAACAGCCGGGGAACCAAGAAAGGGCTGGCGACGGATGAGATGTACGCAGACAAGGCGGTGCTCATTCCGGAGCTGCTGAAGGGACTTCCGTTCCGCTTTTTCGCAACAAGCTCCATTGACGCGCTCATTCACGCGATTGAGTCCTCGCTTTCTCCGAAGGGGAATGGCTATACGCGGATGTTTGGCTATCGGGCGATTGAGATGATTTTGAAGGGGTATCAGAAAATCCGGGAAGACGGCCCGGAGGCGCGGCTGCCGCTTCTGGAGGATTTCCTGATTGCTTCTAACTATGCCGGGATCGCCTTTGGCAATGCCGGCTGCGCGGCTGTTCATGCCCTGAGCTATCCCCTGGGAGCGACATACCATGTGGCGCATGGAGAGGCAAATTACGCCATGTTTACCGTTGTTATGAAGAATTATATGGAAATCAAAACAGACGGAGAAATTGCGAAGCTGAATGCGTTTATTGCGGACATTCTGGGCTGCGAGACCGGAGAGGTTTTTGAAGAGCTGGAGAAGCTTCTGAATGTCCTGATTCCGAAAAAGGCGCTCCGGGAATATGGCGTTACGGAGCAGGACCTGATTGATTTTACGGATTCCGTGATGGAAAATCAGGGGCGGCTGATGGCCAATAATTTTGTGGAGCTGGACAAAGCGCGGGTTTATAAGATTTACAAAGAACTGTATTAACGATCAGACCACGTCATCGTATTCGCTGAAAACGAATTGTACGTGAGTTTGTGCTTAAAACTGTAGAAATACAGAATCATAACGAATTGTGCATGATAAGGAGAGAAAAATTATGCTGCGAACAGAATTACCCAAAATCATAACAGAGACTCTGCCGGGTCCGAAGGCGCAGGAGGTAATTGCCAGAAGAAAGGCGGCGACGCCGTCTGCGATCGGATGTATGTATCCAGTCGTGATTGAGCGCGGAGAAGGCGCTATGATTGAGGATGTGGACGGCAACCGTTTTCTGGACTGGGTCGGCGGTGTCGGCGTACTGAATATTGGCTACAGCCAGCCGGAAGTAGTGGAGGCGGTAAAAGAGCAGGCGGACCGCTATTTTCATGGGATGTTTAATATTGTGACGCATGAAGGCTATGTGGCGCTTGCGGAAAAGCTGTGCCAGATTGCCCCGGTCAAAGGGGACAGGAAAAAAGCGTTTTTCGCGAACAGCGGCGCTGAGGCGGATGAAAACGCGGTGAAGGTGGCAAAGGCTTTTACGAAGAGAAACAACATCATTGTTTTTTCCGGCGCGTTTCACGGCCGTACGCTTCTGACGATGTCTATGACGTCGAAAAAGGCGTATGCGGTGGGCATGGGTCCTTTCCCGGACGGTATCTACCGTGCAGCGTTTCCTTATTATTACCGCAATCCGGAGGGAATGCCGCAGGAGGCTGCCTGTGACTATTATTTGCAGTCGATTCTGGATGTGTTTGAGCAGTGCGCACCGGCGAATACGATCGCGGCCATTGTGGTAGAGCCTCTGCAGGGAGAGGGCGGCTTTATCCCGGCTCCAATCGAGTGGATTCAGGCCGTTCGTAAAATCTGCGATGAGAATGGAATTCTGCTGGTGGCGGATGAGGTGCAGAGCGGGTTCTGCCGCACCGGAAGGATGTTTGCCAGCCAGTATTGGGCAGAGGCTGGCGTGCAGCCGGACATCATTGCGACGGCAAAATCCATCGCCGCAGGCGTTCCGCTCTCCGCGATTATTGCCAGAGAGGAGATCATGGAAGCGCCAGCTCCCGGCACGATTGGCGGTACTTTCTGCGGAAACGCACTTGCCTGCGCGACGGCATTGAAGACCATCGAGATCATGGAGCGTGACGACCTCGCGGGGCGTTCTCTGGCGATCGGCGAAACCGTGCGTGCCCGTTACGGCGAGTGGAAAGACAAATATCCTGTTGTGGGCGACATCCGGGGTCTTGGCGGTATGATCGGCCTGGAACTGGTGAAGAATCAGGCGACGAAAGAGCCCGCGCCGGAATTGACAAAGGCACTGGTACTGGAATGTGCGCAGAACGGCCTGCTGATTGAGAGTGCGGGTACTTTCGGAAATGTCATTCGCTTCCTTGCCCCACTGGTCATCACGGAGGAACAGCTGGAGGCGGGATTGCAGATTATGGAAAATGCGTTGGTAAAAGTGATGGAAATGTAATTTGGGAATGCGCATCCGGAAGTGCTAACAGAGAGAATATTTAGTGAAAATTCGGAACCGTTTGCCTTATGGGCGGCGGTTCCGCTTTTTATGCACAGAGCCGGGTAAGGAGTTTTGCGGCTAAAGCCGCACCCGGCTCGCACAGACGGATAGGGAGAGAACTCCCCCTATCCGATTGCACAGGGCCGGGTAAGGAGTTTTGTAGCTAAAGCCGCACCCGGCCCGCGCGGGCGAGTAGGAGCTGACAAGCAGCCTCCTTCTCGATTCCGTATTATATTTTTCAGAAATGGGGACTGTTAAAAAGACAGACGATGTGATAAAATCCTGTCTTTGACAGTTACCAAAAAACTCGAGCGCTACAATCCTTGAAAATACAAGGGGTGTAGCGCTTTTTCGCGATTTCACGAAATATGGTATTTTATTCTTTGCCTTTACTTTTTTTCTGAATTGTTCTCATTTGCCGTTTTGTTATGAATTGGTAGTCTGTACGGAATCCGCATACATCATGGAGATCATCTGTAATCTTTTCGCGGGTGTATAAAGGCATATATCCCTGTTCTTCAATTTCTGCGAAGTTCATAGACTTTAATGTTTTTAAAATCTGCTCGCAGGTATACTTATTGTCCAGTTTCTTTTCCAGCAGCCGATATGAAAGCAGTGAAAGAAAACAGATGAGAAAATGGGCTTTTATACGGTTCTCATTCTGGAGATAGACTGGCCGTGCCGAAAAATCGGTCTTCATGATCCGGAAGCATTCTTCTATCTGCCATCTGCCTTCGCTGACTTTTAAAATGTCTTCGACGTCATCATCAAGGAGATCTGTACATACCGCATATAATCCATCATACTGTGCTTCAGCTTCCACTTTATCGTTATCGAGGTAATGTGAAATCTCTGCGACTTCCCCATCCTTTGTGGCAGCGGTTGTTCCGATGAATCTTGCCGGGTCATTCGGATTTTTACGGTTCTTTTTTGTCTTGCCCGAGCTCAGCATTTTTTCGGCACGTTCTACCTGGCCGTCCCGGATTGTCTTCTGATAAAGCGCGTATTTGGGCGAATACGTGACAATCAGGCGCTGATGAAGTTTGTCTGTTGTATAGGGTTCATCTTTATAGTACAAGCCGTTGTCATCCTCTGGTATTTTTGCAATGTCAACCGGCTGGTCATCAGATACCCTCTTGAATCCTTTTTTATTTAATACCCACTCTTTTTCTTCGGATTTCAGTTTTTTAATCGACTGGGTTACGATATAAGCCCTTTCCCCTCTGTGGTTATATGCCCGGATGCTTTCTGAACCAAGGCCGGCATCACTGCAATATATGAACTTACTGCATCCAAAGTCTGAAATCACCTTTTCTTCCAAAGGCTTTAAAGAAGTCTGTTCATTCGCATTCCCGGGGAAAAGGGAGAAAGCAAGGGGAATTCCGTCCCCGTCCATGAACAGGCCCATCTGCATGATAGGGTTGGGGCGGTGTTCCTTGCTTTTTCCGTATTTTTTTGAACCATCTTCCTGCTCAATCTCAAAGTAATAGTTGGAACAGTCGTAATAGAGGATTTTGTCATTCCTTTTCGTCAGGAAATGGCTGTTTTTATATACTTCTGACTGGATAAAGTCGCATTCCGTCCCAAGCACATCCAGAGCGCGGTAAACATCATGAAGCTCGTAAGTAGGCCGCTCAAGGAACTCTGATGCGGTTTTAAAAGAAGCACGCTTGCTGCAGGGTTCAAGTACCCTGGAGTAAACCAGATCTGACAGAATCGCGTTCAGGTCATACTTAAAGTTATATTTTGCTTTCAGCTTCCGGCAGGTCTTATTTAGCTGCAGCCCATAATAAATGGATTGGACAAAAAGATAACCACCACGGAAAAATTTCTGTTTTCCGTAATCCAGCTGCCTGTCCGCGTGAAAAGTGATCTGGACCAGTTTGCTTTGCTGTTCTTCCTTATATTTTTGCGTTTCAATCCGGGCCTGTTCCCTGGCCCAGGCCATAACATCATCCCGGGTTGGTCCGTGTTCGACTAGCAGCTCATTTAAAGTGCCGAGTTTGCGGATGATCTGGGAAGTGCTCTTTTGGGCATCATTGATATAGGATTTTGTTATATAAAATGATTCTGAATTTTTTGATTTTGTAGTAGTTACACGCATAATGAAATCCTCCTCTAAGTATTATAACATA
>Ga0192277_1176_pt1 | contig 10652 bp, 13 predicted proteins | sample Koala_Koa24_J3_FD_131302 | JGI IMG/M metagenome (GOLD analysis project Ga0192277, IMG submission 131302) | Enriched cells from koala feces incubated with labeled cellulose particles, San Francisco Zoo, California, United States - Koala_Koa2-4_J3 ...
AAGGGCTGCGCGGTTTCCGCGATGACTTTGAAGAGCATGTGCTGCGCCACCGCTGTAAGTGCGAGCTGTATCAGCCGGTACCCTGCGTATCACAGTGCCCGGCAGGCGTGGATATTCCGGGATACGTGGCTCTGGTCGCGGAAGGACGCTACGGCGACGCGGTTCGGCTGATCCGCAAGGACAACCCGCTGCCTGCGGTCTGCGGGCTGATCTGCGAGCATCCGTGCGAGGTGCGCTGCCGCAGAACCCTGATTGACGATCCGGTAAATATCCGCGGGCTGAAACGGTTTGCGGTAGATCATGCGGGCGATGTGCCGCTTCCGGTACCGGCTGCGCCAACCAGGAAAAAGGTCGCTGTGATCGGCGGCGGTCCGGGCGGACTCAGTGCAGCCTATTATCTGACGCTGATGGGGCATCAGGTGACGATTTTTGAGCAGCGGAAGAAGCTCGGCGGCATGCTTCGCTATGGAATTCCAAACTATCGTCTGCCCAGAGAGGAGCTTGACCGGGAGATTGAGCAGATTCTGAGCCTTGGAATTAGGGTGCAGACTGGTGTGACCGTCGGCGAATCTCCGAGTATTGTGGATCTGAGAAAGGAATATGATGCGGTCTATATCGCCATCGGCGCGCATACCGACCGCAAGATTGGTATCGAGGGCGAGGATGCGAAGGGTGTGATTTCCGCCGTGGAGCTGCTCCGTGGGATTGGCGACGGCGAGATGCCGGACTTTACTGGAAAGAGCATTGTCGTCATCGGCGGAGGAAATGTGGCGATGGATGTGGCACGTTCGGCGGTTCGGCTCGGCGCGGAACGCGTGCGCATCGCCTACCGCAGAAGATCCGTGGACATGACTGCGATGCCGGAGGAAGTCGAGGGAGCGGTAGAAGAGGGCTGTGAGCTTCTTGATCTGCACGCGCCGCTTCGCATTGAAAAGGACACGGAAGGCAATGTGGCGGCTCTCTGGGTACAGCCGCAGATCATCGGCCCGATGAAAAACGGGCGGCCGACACCGGAAAATTCCTCGGAGGAGGAAGTGCGTCTTGCCTGTGATATCGTCCTGGTAGCGATTGGCCAGGGCATTGATTCCAGACTTTTCGAAAAGCAGGGAATTCCGGTGAAACGCGGTGTGATTGATGCTCTGAACTGGAGCGGTGTGAACGCGAAAGACATTACCGGTGTATTTGCGGGCGGCGACTGCGTGACCGGCCCGGCGACCGTGATTCGTGCGATCGCGGCAGGCAAAGTCGCGGCGGCGAATATTGATGAGTTCCTTGGATACCAGCATCTGATTTCCGTAGACGTAGAACTGCCGCAGGTACGGCTGGACGACCGGAAGAACTGCGCGCGGATCAATATGAAAGAGCGCCAGGCAGCAGACCGGGCGAAGGATTTTGAACTGGTTGAATGCGGCATGACCTGTGAGGAGGCCAATCAGGAAGCGAGACGGTGCCTGCGGTGCGACCATTTTGGATATGGATCATTTAAAGGAGGGAGGACCGAGCAATGGTAAATGTGACAATCAATGGAAAACAGTACAAAGCAGAAGAAGACTCTACGATTCTGGATGCCGCTGCATCGGTTGGTATCTACATTCCTACCCTCTGTTACTTAAAAGACATCAATAACATCGGGGCCTGTCGTGTCTGTATTGTAGAGGTGGAAGGATGCGCGAAGCTGGTAGCGGCCTGCAACAACAAGGTCTGGGATGGCATGGTAATACATACGAACAGCCCCCGGGTGCGCGAGAGCCGCAAAAATACAGTGGAACTGATTCTTTCCCAGCACGACGGCGAATGTTCGACCTGTGTCCGCAGCGGAAACTGTAAGCTGCAGACCATTGCCAACGATCTTGGAATTGTAGATCTGCCATTCCGGAAAAAAGTGGCAAAAGCGGAATGGCCGATGAAATTCCCGCTGATTCGTGATGAAGGCAAATGCATTAAGTGTATGCGCTGTGTGCAGATCTGCGACAAGGTTCAGGGTCTGAACATCTGGGATGTCTCCGGCACTGGCTCTCGCACCACGGTAGATGTTTCACGGAACCGGATGATCAAGGAATCCGACTGCGCCCTCTGCGGTCAGTGCATCACACACTGCCCGGTCGGTGCGCTGCGTGAGCGGGACGACATTGACAAGGTTCTGGACGCGCTGGCGGATCCGGAGAAAATCACCGTTGTGCAGGTGGCTCCCGCTGTGCGCGCGGCCTGGGGAGAACCATTTGGCCTCTCCAGAGAATTTGCCACAGTAAAACGCCTGGTGGCCGCCCTGCGGCAGATGGGCTTTGACTATATCTTTGATACGAACTTCAGCGCCGACCTGACGATTATGGAAGAGGGAAGCGAGTTCCTTGAAAAATTAAAGAGGAGCGCTGCAAACAACGAGGCTCGGGAAAGTACTCACGATGCAGCTTTACATTTGTCTGACTTAACAGAGAATCCAGACGGAACGAACGATTTGTCAGACGAAGCGAGTATTCAGCAGGCGTCTGAGAAATTCCCGCTTTTTACTTCCTGCTGTCCGGGCTGGGTACGTTTCCTGAAATCACAGTATCGGGATATGGTGGATCAGCTCTCCACCGCAAAATCCCCGCAGCAGATGTTCGGTGCGGTGGCGAAATCCTACTATGCGCAGCTTCTGGGCGTAGACCCTTCAAAGATTTACTGTGTTTCCATCATGCCCTGCCTTGCGAAAAAGCATGAGTGCGCGATTCCAGGTATGGATGAAGGAGCGCGGGTAAGCCGGGAAGACCGTGAAAAGGATCTTTTGGCACAGTCCGGCGGAAGAACGGATGCGTTTGGAAAACCGGAGCAAAGGGATCAGATGGAGCAGACGTCCGTTCCGGATGTTGACGTGGTACTGACCACCCGAGAGGTAGACCGTCTGATCCGCGCGGAGCAGATTCGTCCCGCGCTTCTTCCGGAAGAAGAGTTCGATATGCCGCTTGGCGTCGGCTCCGGCGCGGGCGTTATCTTCGGCGCGACCGGTGGCGTAATGGAAGCCGCTCTGCGCAGCGCTTACTATCTGGTGACCGGCAGAAATCCCGATCCGGATGCCTTTAAAAAGGTAAGAGGGAATAAGGGCTGGAAGGAAGCGGAGTTTAACCTTGCCGGAACGCAGCTGAAGGTCGCTGTGGTGAGCGGTCTTGGCAACACCCGCAAACTGATCGAAGCCCTCCGCAGAGGCGAAGTGAGCTATCATTTTGTCGAAGTCATGGCCTGCCCCGGCGGCTGTGCCGGCGGCGGCGGTCAGCCGATCAGGGACGGAGAAGAGCTGGCAGCGGAGCGCGGCGAAGTGCTGTATGCGCTTGACAAAGGAAACCAGCTGCGTTATTCGCATGAGAACCCGGCTGTAAAGCAGTGCTATCAGGACTATCTCGGAGCGCCGCTCTCGCACAAGGCGCATGAGCTGCTGCACACGGATCACCATGCGTGGAAAATGCCCGGGGAAGAGTAGAAGCGAAAACGAAAAATGGTAAAAAATGAGAAAACTGCGGAACCTATGATCAGGGACCGCAGTTTTCTATGTATCCGACGACATGAGAAACCTTTTGCCTGCGTTTGCCAGACAATATTGTCTGAACAGCATGCCGCATAAAGAAGCCGGCATGTTATCACTTTTCCCATAGTGATGCAGAGAAAACGCTGCATGGAGGTTTACTGCACAAATCTCCGCAGCCGATTCGATAACACAAATGCCAGCGCGATTTTCAGCAGATCCGGAATGATGAATGGAAAAACGCACCATCCGAGTACTGTCAACAGGCCAACGGCTCCAGTCTGGCTGGTGTAGACGACCATAAACCACACCGTACCGAACGCGTAGCAGACAATCAGGCCGACGATCATCGAAAAAATCTGTACCGGCGCACTCTTTCCTAAAGTCTTCTCAATCAGCCACATCGAGAGTGCGGAAAAGAAAAATCCGATGATATATCCGCCAGCCGTACATCCAAGCAGCGAACCAAGTCCGCCTGAAAAGCCCGCGAAAACCGGAAGCCCGATCGCCCCGAGCAAGATATAGACCAGAACTGCCAGAGTCCCTCTTTTCCCGCCCAAAATACCGACTGCGATAAAGACGCCGAATGTCTGCATGGTAAACGGCACCGTAGCCGGAATCGAAATCCACGAGCAGATGGCCATCAGCGCCGCGAAGAAAGCGATGTAAACCATGTCAATGGTCCGCAGGCCGGTTTGTTTTTTTTCTGTTGTTGTCATTGCTGTCATAATTGTCTCCCTTCTCGTTTAAAACAGAGCATTTGCGGCAGGATTCCTGCCAGGTGCTAATTTATCACGGGAAAAGGATATTGTCAACTAAAATTAAAAAGAAGTTAACAATGAAACTCCGATTTTTTGCGCCTCCTCCAAGCTGCTTTTTTCTTTAACTTCTATCTGGCAGATTTTCCGGCGCTTTTTCTGACAGTTCTTTTTAGCAATTCCTTTTCTTCAGGTATTTCGCCCTTGTCGCCATCCCTCCGCGAATGTGGCGCTCCTGCTTATTCACATCCAGAATTTTCCGTACATCCTGTGAAAGAGACGGACTGATCTCGGACAGGCGGTCGACCATATCTTTGTGTACGGTGCTTTTGCTGACTCCAAATCGTTTTGCTGCTTCCCGCACCGTGGCGTTGTTTTCTGTGATATATACAGCAATTGTTAAAACACGCTCTTCTATGTAATCTTTCAAGAAGGTTCTCCTGAAATCATGATTTGTAAAGTTTATTCAAAAAAAGCATGTTTCATACTCTGCGGGAGGCAAAAAGCGCACGTCAATCTCTGCGGGTGGAAAGATATTCCGCGTATGCAAGCAGATTTTGCTGATCTTCTTCACATAACCCGCTCATAATTTCAAGCAGACGGTTCTGTGAAGTGGTAAGAGCAGGATCCGGCTGAAAACCAACGTCCTCAAAAAACTCTGAAAGGGTCATGTTGAACCCAATACAGAGTTTTTCGAGTGTGGTAATCGCTGGAGATTTTACACCTTTGATGTATCTGGTGATGCTGATCAATGGTACGCCGGAGCGCTGAGCCAGACGATATCTGGACAAATGTTTTTTCGCGCAGAGCTCCTGAATCCTCGGTCCTATGTAATCAATCACCGGAGAGTAGGTCGCGGGCGCTGGTTCTTCCTGGCAGATGGCTTGGTTTGCGGTTTCATTTTCATTCATACAGGCATTCCCCACTTTCTAAGTTAGTCGGGAACATTGTACCTGTAATAGTAAGTATTTATTAGACTGTTTGTTAGCTACCCCAAATAGCCGAATAGCTACTATTTCATGAAAAAAACCACCGCTTATTCTTTCCCACGCGGGATTTCCGTACAGAACGAATAAATCAGAGACAATACGATCTGATCATTGTCTTTGCGCAAAATGCTGATGCTCTCGGCTTCCCGGAGCAGGGTCAGGAAAGCTGTCCGCATTTCGGCCGGTGAGGAAGTCAGGATCATCAGACAGTCGGCACTCATGTCAATCCTGCCGAAAAAATTCTCCGTGTTTACAGTGATATCCATGGGCGCCAGCTCTGCGAATTCCAACGCCATATTCGACAGTATCTGAAAACGGTTCAGCTTTTCCTGCTGAATAATCTGATAATTCTGCTTTTTGTCCTGCTCGGCCCTGTCTTCGACCTGTTGTGCTTCCTGCTCGAGACGCAGGAGACGATCTTCCTCTTCTTCAAAGGACATTCCCGCTATGCCCATATCTTCCTCATTTTCCAGGCCGCGCCACAGTGCGGCTTCTTCCGTGTAAAACTTTTTCTCGATTTTCATAGTCACTTGCTCCTCTCTTTTTCCTCTTTTGGTGGATTTGGTAACTTTCAGGACAGCAGGCGGTCTTTTCCTTTTGATGCTGCTCTGAACGGTTACGAATTTTGTATGCTACCAGCTTACACTATGTAGTCTACCAGAATCACCCGATTTCTGCAATCATAATGTATGCTGAAATTATGGGGAACGGAAATTTCTGTAAGCCCAAATTCGATCAGAAAAAGAGGAATAAAATGAAAACAAAAGCGTTTGATCAGTGTCTGCTGGGGAAAAGGATCAGAGAGGTAAGGAAAAACCACGGCTATACCAGCAAACAGGCTGCGGAGGAGCTGAACATTTCCCAGACCTATCTTCGGCAGATTGAGTCCGGGAAAAACTGTAAAGTTCCCAGTCTTTCCATTTTTGTTTCAATCTGTAACCTGTTTCACGTTTCGCCGGATTATCTGCTGCAGGATCAGCTGGAAGAAAATGATTTATCAGATATCAGGGAAATACAGGTCTTGTATGAAAAGGCATCCTGTTCGACACAAAGGGTCGCAATTGCCATGCTGAAAGCTGCTATTGAGCAACTGGAAAGAGGCAATTCCGAGAACGAAAGCGTCGGGCAGGAATAACTGCGCAAAGCGGTTTTCCCTTTCGCGGATGGTCTGCGAAAAGCCTGCAGACGGATAGGGGGGATGTCAGTTTCCCTCCTATCCGTGGCAGGAACCGCTGTCAGCCTGTTTTCTACGCTTCTTCGGGGTTTTTCACATCCTGCAAACCAGGCAGCTTATAGTCATATGCTTCCCGCATAAGCTGTAATCCCATGGAAAGTCCGTATCGGAAAAATTCTTTATTCTGAATGTCCTGTGAGACTGAGAGCAGATCGCACATTTCCTCTACCAGATCATAATCCTCTTTGCTTAGCCTTTTCTCCAGCTTACTCATCAGAAGCTCCATTTCTGCGTCGTTTTTCGCGTACTTCGGATCTTTTGTAAGCACCTGTTCACCAGGGTAAATCTTGCCGTCAAACAGCGCATCTATGATACTCATTTCACACTCTCCTTTTTCCATTTTATTCCCGCGCCTGCTGAACAGGAACGACGATCAATCACTGGCATTACTATAGCACACATTTTTCTCGATATCAAGTTGTTTTTCATGTGCTCATTTTGTTTATGCGAAGCGGACGTGCCGTGGTTTTTACGTAAATATTACTATTAATTTTCCCTGTTTGTGGTATAATATGCACACAGGCTAACAAGGAAGGCAACTTGCGTTGCCTGCGCCTGGCGCGCGAGCATGCGTCGTTCCGCCAATGCTCGATATGAAGTACAGGCGCATAAGGAAGGCAACTAACGTACAAAATCTGAGTAAATGGGGGACTATTTTATGCCGGCAATATATGCCCATGATCTTTTTGGAGTCAGGGTTCGTGAAAATATGGATGCAGAACTGGCCGCGATCGCCAATCGTTATAATTCCGCATATCGGGAAGGCGTGCAGGGACCGGACAGTTTTTATTTTATCATCCCTGGTATAAAAACCGGGTGCAGCGCTATGGTACGCACCTTCATGAGAACGACGCGGCTGCTCTTTTCCGCCACGCGATTTCCGTGATTCGCAAATATGGGCGGGACAGCAGCCAGTATGCGTATATGCTCGGGTTTATCTGCCATTTTACTCTGGATGGAGAATGTCACCCTTATATTGGAAGGCAGATAGAGCGCAGCGGAGTGGCTCATCTGGAGATTGAAGCAGAATTTGAAAAGTTTCTCCTGAAGGAGAATCATCTGGATCCGGTCGGCTTTCCCTCTGCGGATCTGGTCTATACGGATGCGGGCACAGCGGCGGCGATTGCACCCTTTTTCCCCTCGATGGATCAGAAAAAAGTGCAGGATTCCCTGCGTGGGATGCGTTTCGTAAAACAGCTTTTCTGCGCGCCGGGCGCTTTAAAGCAGGGCGTCATTAATTCAATCCTGCGGCTGATTGGTCAATATCATCGGATGAACGGCCTGATGAATCAGCGGAAGGACAATCCGGCCTGTGAGGAGAGCAACCTGGAGCTGCGGAAGCGGCTGGAAGACGCGATTCCTCTCGCAGTGACCTTGCAGGCGCAGTTCGACCAGTGTTTGCTTACGGGTCAAAAACTTCCGGAACGTTTCCACCGAAACTTTGAATAACCAGTTCAGAACAGCATCGAAATGAAAAGACAGACTGTGCAGATTTATCTGCTAAAGGCTGTATTTTCATTTCGGGATGGGCGGAACGCCCATCAAGCCTCAGACATATGACGCGTCAGCGGCATATAGCCTTCGAAGAAGGCGGTCTGTGGCCTGCTGTTCAGAACAGCATCGAAATGAATGGGAGAAGTTATGAATACAAAACTGACCAGACTTGAAAAATACTGGATTCTTTATGATGTAGGCAATTCCGCCTTTGTTTTGCTTGTCGCTACGATCCTTCCGATCTATTTTAACCATCTGGCCAGCTCGGCGGGTATCAGCGAGGTGGATTATCTGGCTTACTGGGGCTACGCGGCTTCTGTGGCGACCGTCGCGGTGGCTCTGATCGGCCCGGTACTTGGGAGTATCGCGGATACACAGAATTATAAGAAGCCGCTTTTTACCGTATGCATGATGATCGGCGTCATCGGCTGCGCCGCACTTTCGATTCCGACTTCCTGGATTGTCTTTCTGGCTGTTTTTGTGATTGCCAAAATCGGTTTCAATGCCAGTCTGATTTTCTATGATTCCATGCTTACAGACGTCACAACGGACGACCGGCTGGACACCGTTTCTTCTGCCGGCTATGCCTGGGGCTATATCGGCAGCTGCGTGCCATTTGTGGTATCGCTGGTATTTGTGCTGCTCTATGATACCATCGGCATTACCTTTCAGACGGCGATGACGATCGCGTTTTTCCTGAATGCGGCCTGGTGGCTGCTCGTCACCCTGCCTCTTCTGAAAAACTATAAGCAGACCCACTTTGTCGCCGCCGAGTCCGGTGCCGCGGGCGGTTCATCCGCCTCTTCTCTGGTGAAAACCAGCTTTTCCCGGCTGGGGCATACATTTGTGGAGATTTATCATCAGAAAAATATCTTTTATTACCTGCTGGCGTTCTTTTTCTTCATTGACGGCGTGTATACCATCATCGATATGGCGACCGCTTACGGCAGCGCGCTGGGACTGGACACCACAGGACTTCTGCTGGCGCTTCTGGTCACGCAGATTGTCGCTTTTCCATTTGCCCTGCTTTTCGGACGGCTTTCCAAACAGTTCCGCACTGACCAGCTGATCCGCTTCTGCATCGGAGCGTATACGTTAATCGCGCTTTTTGCCATTCAGCTGGACAAACAGTGGGAATTCTGGCTGCTCGCCGTTTGTGTCGGGATGTTCCAGGGAGCCATCCAGGCGCTTTCCCGTTCGTATTTCGCGAAAATCATTCCGGCTGAAAAATCCGGCGAATACTTTGGCATTTATGATATCTGCGGCAAAGGCGCTTCCTTTATGGGAACGTTCCTGGTCGGCGTCGTCGCACAGATTACAGGCGTCGCCAACGCGGGCGTATCCATATTGGCGGTTATGTTCATCATTGGGTTTGTGCTGTTTAGCAGGGCGGCGAAACTGAATCGCTAACAGACTATATGTTTTCAATCTGCCAGTCGATCGGCTCGATGCCATTCTGCTTTAAAAATTTATTGGCTCTGGAAAAATGACGGCACCCGAAAAAGCCGCGGTACGCGGAGAGCGGACTTGGATGCGGAGCTTCCAGGATCAGATGCCTGGGGTTATTTAGCATGGCTTTTTTCATCTGCGCCGGACGGCCCCAGAGCATATAGACGATCAGGCGGTCGATTTCGTTCACTGCGCGGATAGCCGCGTCTGTAAACTCTTCCCAGCCAATGCCCCGGTGCGAGTTCGCCTGATGCGCGCGCACAGTCAGAACGGTATTGAGAAGAAGGACGCCCTGCGTGGCCCACTTTGTCAGATAGCCATTGTTCGGTATGTAGCAGCCGCAGTCCTCGTGCAGCTCCTGGTAAATGTTGACCAGCGACGGAGGCGTCTCCGTCCCCGGTTTGACGGAAAAACAGAGTCCATGCGCCTGACCCTCCTCATGGTAGGGGTCCTGTCCGAGAATCACGACCTTCACCTGGGAGAGCGGCGTAAAGGCAAAGGCATTAAAAATGTCATCCGCAGGCGGATAGATGACCCGGCTGCGGTATTCTTCATTGATCTGTCGGTAGAGCTTCGCATAATATGGCTTGGAAAACTCCGCCTTCAGCGGAACCAGCCAGTCATTGGAAATCGGTGCCATTGTTCCCCTCCCGTAACTGTTCAGTATTGTCCTGAATCATTACCCTTTCCCTTTTTTTGTGCAGTCAGACAGAGCTTCATGTACGCGGTATCTGCCTGTCTTTTTACAGCCGCACACTGACGCCGTGTCCCCGCAGATATTCCTTCACCTCGCGGATCTCCAGCTCCTTATAGTGAAACAGAGAGGCAGCCAGCGCCGCGTCTGCTTTCCCTTCGGTCAGGGCGTCATAAAAATGCTCCATCGTCCCGGCGCCGCCGGAAGCAATCACCGGAACGGACACATGCTCGGCGATGGTGCGCGTCAGCTCGATGTCATAGCCAGCCTTCGTTCCGTCGCAGTCCATACTGGTCAGCAGGATTTCCCCCGCACCCAGCCGGTCTGCCTGCATCGCCCATTCTACGGCGTCGATTCCCATATCGACCCGCCCGCCATTCTTGAAAATATTCCAGCCCGACCCGTCCGGTCTGCGGCGCGCGTCAATCGCCACCACCACGCACTGCCGGCCGAACTTTTCCGCCGCGTCCGCAATCAGCTGCGGATTCATGATCGCTGCGGAATTAATCGAAATCTTGTCCGCGCCTTCCCGCAGCAG
>Ga0192277_1183_pt1 | contig 10600 bp, 9 predicted proteins | sample Koala_Koa24_J3_FD_131302 | JGI IMG/M metagenome (GOLD analysis project Ga0192277, IMG submission 131302) | Enriched cells from koala feces incubated with labeled cellulose particles, San Francisco Zoo, California, United States - Koala_Koa2-4_J3 ...
AGGTACGGGGGCGCCGGCCATCGGAGCAGCGGCCGCCTATGGAATCGCATTGCTGTCCTCACGCATCACCGCGGACCGGTACGAAACCTTTTATCCGGAATTTAAGGAATTAAAGGATTACCTGGCTTCCTCCAGGCCCACTGCGGTCAATCTGTTTTGGGCGCTGAACCGTATGGACAGAACCGTGGCTGCCAATCAGGAAAAGGATGTTGCAGAGATTAAGGAACTTCTTTTTCAGGAAGCAGATGCTATCCGTGAGGAAGATGTCCAAATCAGCCGAGTGATCGGAGAGATTGGTTTTGGACTGTTAGAGGAGCTTAAGCAGGAGGGAAAAGAGATTGGCATCATGACCCACTGCAATGCAGGCACACTTGCCACTGCAAAGTACGGCACCGCAACGGCCCCCATGTACATTGCACTGGAAAAGGGCTGGCCGGGAACGGCCATGCACGTTTATTGTGATGAGACCAGGCCGCTGCTCCAGGGCGCCCGTCTTACCTCATTTGAACTGTATAACGCAGGTATCACAACAACTCTGCAGTGTGATAACATGGCCTCTATCCTGATGCAGTCCGGAAAGATAGATATTATTTTCGTGGGCTGTGACCGGGTTGCAATGAACGGTGATTCGGCCAATAAGATCGGAACCAGCGGCGTGGCGATTCTGGCAAAGCATTATGGGATTCCCTTCTATGTGTGCGCGCCCACATCCACCATTGATATGGACACACCAACCGGAAAGGAGATTCCCATTGAGATGCGAAGCCCCGATGAGGTGACACAGATGTGGTATAAGGAGCGTATGGCTCCTGAGGGTATCCATGTGTATAATCCTGCCTTTGATGTGACGGACCATTCGCTGATAACAGGCATCATCACGGAAAAGGGAATGTGCCACGCACCCTTTGACAAGGCGTTTGAAATACTGGGAATCGGAAAGTAGGAGGAACATGATATGCTTGAGGTATTAAAAGAACAAGTGGTTGCAGCGGCAAAGGAAGCGGACCGGCTTGGCATGTGCAAACATAAGTCGGGCAACTTCAGTATATATGACCCGGAAACAGGGTATGCGGTCATCACACCCAGTGGGGTGTCCAGGGATGTGCTTACAGCAAAACATATTTGTGTCATGGATCTGGACGGCAAGGTGATTGAGCGGCTGGAGGATTTAAAACCGTCCAGTGAGGCCATGATGCACCTGTATATTTATAAGGAACGAAAAGACATTCTGGCAATTGTACATACACATGCCCGGTATTCAACTGCATTTGCCATCATGAACAAGCCGATTCCGCCTATTGTGTATGAAAGCGCGTACCTGGGGAAAACGGGCATGGTTCCCGTGGCGCCCTACGGAAGGGCGGGAACCGTTGACCTGGCATGGAAGGTGGCAGATGTTATGAAAGATCACGAAGTCTGCCTCATGGAAAGCCATGGCGCCATTGCGGCAGGAAGCAGCCTTGAGGATGCCTTCTTAAAGGCACAGTATGTGGAGGAAATTGCTGAGATGTATTATATTACCCTTGCCAACACAGGCGGAGCCGAGCCAAAAGCGCTGCCTGTGGAAGAACTTGAGAAATGGGCCTATCCAAAAGAAATCATTCTCTAAGGAGGACGCTATGAAAAAGATAATCAATGCCCCCGAGCAGTATACGGATGACATGCTTAACGGTATTTACGCGGCGCACCCCGATATGGTTAAATACACTGAAAATGATTTGCGCTGCTATTGTATTGCGCAGAAAAAGCAGGGCAAGGTGGCAATCATAACAGGCGGAGGAACCGGGCATCTGCCCCTGTTCCTTGGCTATGTGGGCGAAAACCTGCTGGACGGCTGCGGTGTGGGCGGCGTGTTCCAGTCTCCTTGTGCAGAGCAGATATATAATGTGGCAAAAGAGGTGGAATCAGGAGCCGGAATCCTGTTCCTCTATGGGAACTATACAGGCGATATCATGAATTTTGACATGGCGTCCGAACTGCTGGAAATGGATGACATTAAAACCGCAAGCATTGTGGGTGCGGATGATGTGCTTTCCAATAAGGATGTGGCGGTGCGCCGAGGGGTGGCGGGCATATTCTTCATGTATAAATGTGCCGGGCCAGGGCCGCCCGGATGGGGACACTGGAAGAGGTACTGGCAGCAGCAAAAAAGGCAAAAGACAATACCCGCACCGTTGGCTTTGCCCTGACTCCCTGTATCATCCCGGAAATCGGCCGCTCCAATTTCACACTGGCAGACGGCGAGATGGCATTTGGAATGGGCATCCATGGAGAACCGGGTGTATGGAACGGGCCGGTGAAGACCGCGGATGAACTGGCCGGCAAGTCGGTGGACAAAATCTTAAGTGATATGCCTCTGGGTGCAGGTGAGGAAGTCTGTGTGCTGATAAACGGACTGGGCGCAACCAGCCAGGAGGAGCTGTACATCCTTTCAGGAAGCGTACACAAGCTTCTGAATAAAAAGGGTATCAGGATCCACCGTACTTTTGTAGGCGAATATGCCACCAGCATGGAAATGGCCGGGGCATCTGTTTCCATCTGCCGTATGGCGGATGAAGAGATGAAACAGTGGATAGATATGCCTGTGCACACGCCGTTTTACACCCAGGTATGATGATTCCGGATCTGTGAAGGAGGAAAAGGATGGACAGCATAAGATATCATGAACTCCCTGCATTCTTTCAGGGCGCAGCGGAAATCTTTGCAGAGAAAAAGGAGGAACTCTGTGAGATGGATGCAAAAATGGGTGACGGAGACCTGGGTCTGACCATGGAGAAAGGCTTCGGTGCCCTGCCCCGGTTAATCCGTGAGAATGGGGAGGATGGGAATATTGGAAAAACATTAATGAAGGCAGGCATGAAAATGTCCGGTCTTGTTCCGTCCACCATGGGTACCCTGATGGCCAGCGGAATCATGGAAGGCGCCAAGGTCCTTGGCGGAAAGGCGGAGATGGGGCCAAAAGAGTTTTCTGAATTCCTGGATGGCTTTGCCAGGGGAATTGAACGCCGGGGAAAATGCCGGCCCGGCGACCGGACACTTCTGGACGCAATGGATGCAGCCGCTAAAAAAGCACTGGAAGCCAGCAAAGACGGAGCGGATATGGTTACGGTAATCCATGCAGCTGCGGAAGGTGCAAGGGCCGGTGCCGCAGCCACCAAAGATATGCTGCCCAAGTTTGGTAAAGCCGCAGTGTTCTCAGCCAGGGCCAAAGGGATTCCTGACCAGGGGGCGGTGGCGGGACAGTATTTGCTGGAGGGAATGGAACGATATTTCCTTTCATAAAATCATTATGGAGCTGTCGGGAAACAGGCAGCTCTAAAAAAATCCCCCTAGATATTTCTATCCGTGGGGAAGCGTTCGTCACATTTCCGGGCTCCGATCAACTCCATGTCAATCGGAGCTCATCCCCTGCGCCCATTCTCTTTTTAGAATCCGCCTAACTATATGGAAACTAAATATTCAAGTTTAAAATATGATTTGACAGTCTAGTTAAATACCGATCCTGCCGCTATGAACATCATAATCATGCCTACTGTTTCAATGACCTTTTAATTACATCATCTCCTGCCGGCAATTATTTTTCAAAATATGCCCATGGTATCCGGTAAAGTTTTCCACCAGATATAAAATCCCCAAAAAGGCACCGCAGCACAAAGCCTTACCGCTCCGTACCGCAGCACCTTATTTCTTTTATCCCTTATCCCTTTGCCAGGTATATAAAACATAATACCACCCGCTACCCAGGAAAATATGTCTCCGCATCATATAAAAGTACCTTATCCGAAAATACTTCTCCGCCCACAACCTCTGCAATTACCAGAACGTGGTCTCCCAGGTCGATACACCTGCTCACTTCACAATCCAGCCATGCCGCTGAACCATTGACCACAGGCATTCCTTTTTTATTCACCTCACAGGACACCAGCTTGGACTTGTCCACGTTTCTCCCCGACTGGGTACCACAGATCCTGGCAGCCTGTTCCTGCCCCTCTGCCAGCACGGAAAGCGAAAACTTCTCCTGCTCCCTCACAAGCCCGGCCGTGAGATGGCTGGCACCAATTGCCACTGCCAGCTGGTTGGGATTTGCCGACACCTGCGTCACCCATGCAGCTGTCATTAGATTATATGTTTCATCCTTCTTTGATCCGATCACATAGACTCCCTGGGAAAGGGAATTCATACATTTTGATATGGTTGACATATGATTTCTCTGCCTCCTTGCGCATATTTACTTTTATCGTTCCATGAAACAACTCTTGAACCTATTGTAGTATCAGTTTGATTATACGCCTTTTGTGCAGATACTTCCATCCTATATTTTGCCTGTCAGCTATCATATTTTGCGCAGATGACTATTAGGCATAATTATCTATTTTAGTGCAGTTAGCCAACCATCCCTATCCATCCTTAATCATCCCTGTTCCCACGCTTTAACTCCAAAGCCCCCGCGGCCAGATATCCATGGCTTTTCCCCTCCGCGCTGTCAGTGATCCAAAATGAATATAGTTTTCCATTTTTCAAAATGAACCTGAGACGTATTTTGTCCCCCGGCAGGTCCAAGCGGTCCCTTGTTTTCCACCGGATCCTGTATTTTGTCCGGTCCTGGGCCATTGTGACACAGTCCGCAGCCGAATAGCCTGGGATCACATTTCCGCCTTCATCCAGGACTTCCACTGCCAGCTCCCCTTTGGGACAGTCTGCATTTACAAACACATACTCTCCCTGATATTTCAGTATTTCTGTGGTCAGTTCCCCCTTTTCGTCCTGCGGTTTCATGGCTGCAAACCCGTCACGCCTCAGTTTTGCGATTCCCATGGCTCCCCCGGAATATTTATGGGTACCAAACACAGGGGATTCTCCTGAAAATGCCGAATAAAAAAACCATATCTCATCTCCCACAACCGTACAGATGCCGTTGGCCGGATGGAGATATCCATAATCCCATTCCCCACATATGCGGGAAGATGACAGGAAATTATCATAGGTCGGTCTGTGGAAATGAAACCCGTCCCTGCTGAATGCCAGTTTCAGATCATTTATCTTTGGCATCCCTGTCTTTTCACACACAAAATTGGGAGGGCCCATAAAAACGGAATAAACACCCAGCATCACACTTTCATATGCCACCGCATCCAGATTGTATAGTTGTGTGTAATATCCCATCTCCGGGTCCGGCTTATCATAGATATCCGTCCTTGCCCAGAATCGGATATCATCCTGCGTCCATTGGCTGCCCCTGAAGAAATCATCTGTTTCATAATATCCCCGCACTCTTACCCGGCTGTCCAGCTTGGAAAATGTCCTCATGCTGTATACCCACTTGTTCCGGAAAGGGTTGTGGAAAAAGGTGGTGTTATCCCCTGAAGGACCTGTCTGCCCCGCCTCCTTCCAGTGGATCCCATCTGAAGATTGGTATAAAACAGTCATCTCCCTGGGGGGAATGGATTGGGGATCGTCATGTGCATGCTTGGGTTTTAAATGATAATATCTGTAGTCTTTGTCAAAACACCTGTAAAAGGTCAGCATTTTATAGCGTTCTTCCAGGTTATCTGTATCCGGGTCCATCCAGACCGCATCCCCATCCCTCATATACCCGGGAACATGCTCCAATACCCGGTCCGTTTTGGAGCCGGATGCAAGTTGGCTTAAACGGGTCCAATGCAGCCCGTCTTTGCTCTCGGCATAGGCGCTGCCGTCAAACCATCCGGCCTGGTACCACATTTTAAACATTCGGTCATAAGTATCATAAAACACGCCTCCATTAAAAGGGCTGGCACAGGTGCAATAGCCATCATTTAATTCCATATCTGTCTCGGGCCGGAAAACAGGGGCTTCTGATGTCTTTGGAGACGGGAACTCGCGGATCAGATCTGTGTGACTAATCAGGAAATCATCCACAAACAGCTGCCTTCCAATTGAAATATCGATGTAGTCCGGTTTATTTTCCAGGTACGGAACCGGCAGCGGCTTGTCCAGCGTCTCCTCCTTGTAACGGGGTGGCCATATATCAGGCAAAATTATATTATTATACAGTCGTTCCATGATACTCCTTTTATTTCTCAATATTACTCTTCAACTGGTTTATACATCACATAGGTCAATACAAAAGCGGTTATAAACCCAATGAGGCATGCAATCAAATACGTTCCAAGCTGCCCGTTTAAATACAGGAGCATGCCCGGCAATGCGGTGATGGACATACCGGTTCCTGCCAGACCCACAATGGAGGAAAATACTCCTGCGCATCCGCCTCCGATGCATCCGCAGATAAAGGGAGTCAGCCTTGGCAGGTTTCCGCCAAAGATCAAAGGCTCTGTGATGCCTAAAAATGCAGGTACCACGGATGTAAAGTAAAGGGACCTCTGCTTTTTATTTTTTGTCTTGAGCGCAGCCGCAATGCCTGCAGCCCCCTGTGCCACGATCGCGCCGCACACCAGTGCGTTAAAGGGATTGGCTCCTGTATTTGCCAAAAGCTCGATCTCAAGCGCCTTAAAGGTATGGTGTAATCCGGTTATGACAACCGCCTGCTGCAGGGCGCCTACCATAAAGCCGCCAATGCCAAAGGGAATATTCATCAGCATGGAGATCAGGACCACCAATCCCTGTTCAACCATGTGCATGATCGGGCCAATCACGATCAGTCCGATAAAAAGACTGCTGAGAAGTGTGATAAACGGGGTTACGATCAGGTCCAGGACATCCGGTACGATTTTTCTCAATCCCTTTTCAATCTTTGCAGCGATCGCGCCCAGGATCAATGCCGGAAGCACCGAACCCTGATATCCAATGATTGGAATGTTCAGCCCCATCAGACTTAAATAGATGGGTTCCACGCTACCGCTTGCCACCTGGTTTGCATTGGGCAGCTGAGGTGCAACCAGCATAAGGCCGATCACGATACCCAGCGCAGGGGATGCGCCAAACCGTTTCATTACAGAATATGTAACAAGAGCCGGCAGGAACGAAAATGCCGTGTCGATCAGAACCTGTGACAGTGTCAGGAATGTGGGGTTTAATTCCACTCCCAGATTGGTGATCAGACTGCGCAGTCCCATAAAAAGTCCTGTTGCAACCAGGATTGGTATGATTGGAAAAAATACATCCCCCAACAGCCTGGATGCCTTTTGAACTGCATTCATGTTCACGGCCGCGGCCTCTGCCTTGGACATCATCTTTCCTGTGTCCATTCCTGTAATCTCAAGCACCTGCTGGTAGACCTTATTTACAAATCCGGTGCCCAGTATGATCTGATGCTGGCCGGATGCAAAAAAGCTCCCCTTTACGCCGTCAATGGCTTCAATTTCTTTTTTATCAAATTCAGATGCATCCTTAAGAACAAGTCTCAGCCTTGTGGCGCAGTGTTCGACATTTAAGATATTCTCCTGACCGCCGATATGTTTTAATATCTCCTGTGCTGCCTGTTTCTCTTTACTCATAATGACCTCCTATAAAATTATGCAACAATGTACGCGCGTTCATTTGATGAAATAAGCTTAGCTCAGAATTAAATCTCTGTCAAGCAGTTTCATAATTTTTGTACCTTTTCATAAAATACCCACATGATTTTTATAAAATATTCACAATAAACTGGAGGTGGATTCACGGATTACCAGTCTTGGAGACAGATTGACCACTTCTTCCTCCAGATCTCCCTCGATTCCCTGAATGACCAGACCGACTGCGTTTTTTGCAATCTCCTCTATGGGGGATGCAACAGAGGTGAGGGTGGGGATCATCTTTTTTGCCAGCAGTGTATTATTATAGCCGCATACGATCACGTCCTTTGGGACGCTGATCCCACGCTCCACCAGTGCTTTTATCACATCACTGGCAGCAATGTCGCTGTGTGCAAACCATGCAGTGATCTTAGACGGGTCGTGGGATTCAAAATATTGATCAATGATTTCATAGGCCTTTTGATTTTCTGCTGTCTCATGCTGGCTGCACTCCACAATGGCTTTTATCTTCAGTCCGTTTTTTTCAAGCTCATCCCGAAAGCCTTCCAGCTTATTGTTGCCTGCCAATGATCTCAGCGGTCCTATATACCCCACATTCCGGTGACCTAGTTCGCAAAAATGGCGCGCCACCTGCATGCCGCCCTCCTCCGAACTTATAATGATATTTTTCTTATCCGTAAGTTTAAAAAGACTTACCAGGGGTACGCTGATCCCGCTGTACAGCTTCCTGTTAGGCGTTCCGATAGGCCTGACAATGATTCCGTCCACTTTCCTGCGCTTAAAGCCATTGATGATATTGGCTTCCCTAGCCCGGTCTCTCTGGGCATCCCCCAGGATCACGCTATAGCCGTAGATCTCCGCCTCATGTACAATGGCGGTCATAAGGGATGCATACAATGGATTGGATAAATCTGAAAACAGCACTCCGATAATATTGGTCCTATTCCCCGCCAGGCTCTGGGCCACCTGATTCGGCTCATATCCCAGCTTTTTTACCCAGTACATGACATGACTGCGCGTCTCCATCTTGATGGAAGGGTGATTGGATAAAACCCTTGATACAGTTGCCCGTGATACATTTGCCGCCTTGGCGACATCTTCCATTGTAACCATGCTACCTCCCGTATTACATAAACATTCTGTTTTCAGTATACTTTTTTTTTGCAGGATATGCAATGTGAAAAATGATTCCCCATCGGTTTCAGCAAAAAGATACCATCCGGCAGATAATAGTCTTCCTGCCTGATGGTATCTTGATTTTCCGGTTCAATCATATATAGCTATATCTTTGTCAGGTTATAAAGTGTCCTCTCTAACAAAGCATACACCTTTTCAAAGGAATCCATATAGAGGTGTTCATTGGGTGTATGGCAGTCCCTATAGGTGGCCGCCGTGGTGACCACATCCATATCCGATATCCGCTGTTTTAAGATCACACAGTCATTCCCTCCATGGCTGATATTAACCACAGGTTCCGTCCCAAACAGTTCACAATAGGTTCTTACCATAACATCTCTGATAGGAGAATGCTCTTCCCAGTCCCATCCATAGTCAAATTCCTCCTGTTCCACCTTCCAGTCCCTCAGTATCAGGTAGGTTCTCATTTCTTCCTTCAGAGCATCTCCTTGTTCCTTTTCCTCAGATGATATCACTGAATAGATTCTGATTGCATCATCCTGGGTATAAATTTTTTTAACGGCAACGGAACACGATACCTCATGATGGAAGGGTTTTCTGTTTCTTGCTCCGTAGGGGACCAGGTAAATACTGTGGATCAGATTATCGCTGCATTCTTTTGTCAGCATAAGGTTGGTCTGAGGAGTTACCGAAAAAGCGCGTATCCTTATGTCCGGGTCACACTCCCTGTACTCCCTTCGTATCAGGTCCTGCTGCTGGTTCAGGATCTCCCGCATCCGACATTCGTCACCTGATTCCAGAGAGATCACGGCCCTGCAGCTCTCTGCTATTCCCGAGCCCAGCCGTTCCGCACTAACCACCCTGGCATCCATTTCCTTGTTAAGGAAATGAAGTACCCTAAATGTCATCTTGATCGCACAGATCCGCTCCTTTGGTATGCTCTCTCCCTGGCTTCCCCCGCGCAGCCCATCCACTACTATTTCATATGTGTTCCCACTGATTGTTTCCCTGTTCACAGGAAGGGCTGAGGTCATCTCTATTTTGGTGGTGGTTCCCATTCTGAACACCCCTTCCTCCCCTGCATCTAATCCAATCACCCGCCGGGATCTGATCTGGTTGATATCAAAACCTTTCATTCCATCCATTCCCGTCTCTTCCTGTGTGGTAAACAGGCATTCCAGGGGTGGATGCACCAGGCCGTCATGGTTAAGAAGTGTGAGCATAACGGCAACCGCACACCCATTGTCCGCCCCCAGGGTGGTGCCATTGGCCCTCAGGATATTTCCCTCTGCCACAAGTTCAATGGGATCCTTGTTAAAATCATGGGATGACCACTCTTCTTTTGCTCCGACCATGTCCAGATGCCCCTCCAGCAAAATAGGAGGCAGGGCTTCAAATCCCTTGCTTGCGTCCTTTCTCACCAGAACATTATACATATGGTCCTGATAATACCACAATCCCCTCTTTTTAGCAAACTCCACTATATATCCGGAAACTTCCTTTTCATTTCCCGTGACCCTTGGTATCCGTGATATGTCCTCAAAAAATTGGTATAATGCCTGTGGTTCCCTGTCTGTGATTAAGTACTTGTCCGTCATATACTTTTCCCCGTAATTCTGTAGTCTGTAAGTTCTACTTCAGGCTTTCTATGGCCTGATTCACTCCGTCTATTACCATATCCGCGCATTGCTCTGCGCTCATCTGTCCATAACTTTGAGACTGGATCGTCAGCAGGAAAATCCCGTCATCGGAAGACAGGACACTGTTGGAAAATACTATATCCATCATATACCCGCCCCAATCCATCACATGCTCATTGGCCTTTGCCGCAAGGCTGTCGGAAAGGTCCAGCGCAGCAAGCCCCTTCGCATTGCAGGGTACTCCCCGGCTGTCCCCAAGGAAACGTGCACCCTCTTCGCTTCCAAACAGGTATTCTATGAGCATTGCCGCTTCCTTTGGCTGCTTAGTGGTAGCAGGAATTGCCAGGCACTGAGATATTTTCAGCA
>Ga0192277_1186_pt1 | contig 10431 bp, 8 predicted proteins | sample Koala_Koa24_J3_FD_131302 | JGI IMG/M metagenome (GOLD analysis project Ga0192277, IMG submission 131302) | Enriched cells from koala feces incubated with labeled cellulose particles, San Francisco Zoo, California, United States - Koala_Koa2-4_J3 ...
AACGCTGCAGCTATGATATCATAACACCGTCTGCCGCCCGAGGTATTCTGGAAGCAATCTATTGGCATCCGGGGATGTCCTGGAAGATTGACAGCATCCATGTCATAAAACCGATCCAGTTTACTTCCATCCGGCGCAATGAGGTCAAAAGCAAGATTTCAGCTAATAACGTGCTATCCGTTTACAACGGCGCGAAAAAAGAATTGTTCATCAGCAGCAAGGAAGAAATTGTCCAGAGAGCTTCTCTGCTATTGAAGGATGTGGAGTATGTCATATCCGCCCACTTCGACTTGACGGATCAAGCAAATGACAGCGATAATCCGGGAAAGTTCAAGGACATTATCATGAGGCGGTTAAGGCGTGGGGAATGTTATCATACACCTTATTTCGGCTGCCGGGAATTTCCGGCCAATTTCTGTCTCTGCGAGGAAGACGTCCATGGAGCCTATGAGGTTGTGGAAGACAAGGATTTGGGATTTATGCTTTACGATATGGATTATTCAAATCCGGAGGACATACAGCCCATGTTCTTCCGGGCCGTCATGCGCCGTGGGATTGTGGATCTGAAGGACTGCGAGGTGATTCGATGATATTGCAGGCATTGGTAAAGCACTATGAAACTTTGGCGGAACAGGGAAAGGTGTCGAGACAGGCCTGGTGCCGGGCAAAGGTAACCTATGCGTTGGATATTGATACAGACGGAAACCTGTTGGGAATTATTTCACTCAAGCAGGAAGAGGAACGCGGGAAAAAGACGGTCTGGGTACCGCAGATGGTTGAAGTGCCGGAAATGGCTGCCCGTTCTTCGGGAGTATCGGCGAACTTCCTGTGTGATAATTCCAAGTATCTGCTGGGGATCGACAATGACGGAAGCGGAAAACGTGTGTTAGAGTGTTTTCAGGCAGCTAGGGAAAAGCATGAGAGCGTTCTGGAGGAGGTACAGAGTGAAGCTGCCGTGGCGGTGAAACATTTCTTTAAGAATTGGGATCCCATGAAAGCAAAAGAACATCCGGAACTGCTTGAGAAGTGGGAGGATATCACGGCCGGTGGAAATCTTGTTTTTTATGTGGGAACAATGTATGCACATGAAGACCCGGATATACGAAATGCCTGGGAGAAGTCCCTTCAGGCGGAGGGAAGCGGGACGCAGGAGATTTGTCTTGTGACCGGAAAAAGAGCGGAAATTTCCCGGATCCATACGGTGATCCGTGGGGTTCAGGGGGCACAGTCCAGTGGGGCTGCACTGGTGTCTTTTAATGCACCTTCCTTTGAATCCTACGGGAAAGAGCAAAGCTTTAACGCTCCGGTAGGCAAATATGCGATGTTTGCCTACACCACAGCGCTTAATTACCTGCTTTCACAGAGGAAATACATATTTATGCTGGGGGATACGACCATCCTTTTCTGGGCGGAGGATGGAGAGGAAATTTATCAGGATCTCTTTATGGGATCGATGGAACCGACCGAAGATAACCAGGAAGTGCTGCGAGGCATTTTCTCCAATCTGCAAGAAGGACGGGGAATTGATGTAGATGGAATTCAGGTTAATCCTGAACAGAAGTTTTATATACTGGGCCTGGCGCCCAATGCGGCGCGGTTGTCGGTAAGGTTTTTTTATCAGAATCATTTTGGGACAATCTTATCGAATATTAAAAAGCATTATGAACAGATGGAAATTGTAAGACCAAACTGGGATAAAATAGAATTTCCGGGTGTCTGGAGGGTGCTTTTTGAGACGGTCAACCAGAAATCAAAGGAAAAGAAACCGCAGCCCAATATGGCGGCATCGGTATTTGAATCGGTTTTGTCCGGGAAAAAGTACCCGGAAAGTTTATATAGTAATGTAATGATACGGATTCGCGCGGAACAGGGGAGGATTACCAGGGGACGGGCGGCAATTATAAAAGCCTGTCTGATACGGAATCATGGTAAACAGTGGACAGAGGAGGGAAGCTTTGTGGGATTAAATGAACAGTGTAAGGATGTGGCTTATGTATTGGGACGGGAATTTGCAGTGTTGGAGGCCATTCAGGAAGACGCCAATCCGGGAATTAATGCGACCATTAAGGACCGGTACTTTAACTCGGCCTGTGCGGCGCCTGCGTCAGTGTTTCCTATTTTGTTAAAGCTGAAAAACAGTCACATAAGAAAATTAGAGACCGGGAGACGGATTTTCTATGAAAAAATGCTCACAGGCCTGCAGGGGATGATTGAGGTGGAAAATGATCAGCCTGCGGCATTTCCACGCAGACTGTCTTTGGAAGAACAGGGCATGTTTATACTGGGATATTACCATCAGGTTCAGAAACGTTTCGAGAAAAAGGAGGAGAAGTAAATGAGTGAAGCGATTAAAAACAGGTATGAATTTGTCGTATTATTCGATGTGGAGAACGGAAATCCCAACGGTGACCCGGATGCGGGCAACATGCCGAGAATCGACCCGGAAAGCGGATATGGCCTGGTAACGGATGTGTGTTTAAAGAGAAAAATCCGCAATTATGTGGAGCTGGTGAAGGAAGAGGAAGAAGGATATCAGATCTATATCAAAGAGAATGTCCCATTAAACAGGAGTGACAATAAGGCATTTGAGTATTTACATATTGACGAAACCAAAAGGAAAGATTTGAAGAAAAACGATCCGGAAGCAGACAGGAAAATCAGAGATTTTATGTGTAAGAATTTCTTTGATATCCGGACATTTGGCGCGGTTATGACTACATTTGTAAAGGCTTCTTTAAACTGCGGCCAGGTGAGGGGGCCTGTGCAGCTTGGATTTGCCAGAAGTATTGATCCGATTGTGAGTCAGGAAGTGACAATTACCAGGGTGGCAATTACCACGGAAAAGGATGCGGGGAATAAGAGTACGGAAATGGGAAGGAAGAATATCGTACCCTATGGACTTTACAGAGTAGAGGGGTATATTTCTGCCAATCTCGCAAGGAAGGTAACCGGTTTTTCAGAAGAGGATCTGGAGCTTTTATGGGAAGCAATTATTAATATGTTTGAACATGATCATTCGGCGGCAAGGGGGAAAATGGCAGTTCGGGAGCTGATTGTATTCAAACACAGCAAGGAACTGGGGGACTGTCCTGCCTATAAATTGTTTGAGGCTGTGGAAGTAACGAGGAAGGACGGGATCCTTTATCCGAGAAAGTATCAGGATTACGAGGTTATTGTTCATGAAGGGCAGATTCCGGAAACAGTGGAGGTAATAAGAAAGATATAGTGGAATACAGGGAAGAAGATTATTTGATGATTTCCGGCATCCAGCATTTCCGGTTTTGCCGCAGGCAGTGGGCTTTGATCCATATTGAGCAGCAATGGGCGGAAAATGTGCATACGGTTACAGGTGAGCTGATGCATAAAAATGCACATGATCCATTTCTGACGGAAAACCGGAAGGATGTACTGATTACCAGGGCGCTGCCTGTTTCCTCCCGGACGATGGGCGCAAGCGGAGAATGTGATGTAGTGGAGTTTCATCGGAGCGAAGACGGAGTGCATCTTCATGGGCATCGTGGGCTATATAGCATTTTCCCCATTGAATATAAAAAGGGGAAGCCTAAAATTTCGGAGGAGGATATTCTGCAGCTCGCAGCTTTGACCATTTGTCTGGAAGAAATGTTTTCTGCGGTTATTCCGGAAGCGGCTGTTTTCTACGGTGAAACACGCCACCGTGAGATCATAGAAATGACAGATGATTTGAGAAACAGAGTTCGGGATATGTTTAAGGAAATGCACCAGTACTATGAACGGCGTTATACTCCGAAGGTCAAATGGAGCAAGAGCTGTAATGGCTGTTCCCTGAAAGATATCTGTCTGCCGAAGCTGGGGAAAACCATGCCAGTGGGAGAATATATAAAACTGGCACTGGAGGAAGAAGGATGAAGAAACTACTGAATACGTTGTATGTAACATCGGATGACAGTTACCTTTCTTTAGACGGTGAAAATATTGTTGTTCTGGATAAGGAAAGAGAAATAGGGCGCCTTCCCCTTCATAATCTGGAGGGGATCGTCTCGTTCGGTTATCGTGGAATCAGTCCGGCTTTGATGGGAGCATGTGCGGATCGGAATATTTCTCTCTGCTTTGTAAGTCCGGGCGGCCGATTTCTGGCAAGGGTAACGGGGAGTGTAAAAGGAAACGTAGTATTGAGAGATAAGCAGTACCGGACGAGTATGGATGAAGATAGCAGTCTGGGGATCGCGAAAAATTGCATGATTGGAAAAGTATACAATGCAAGGTGGGTGCTGGAGCGCTCGATCCGGGATCATAGTATGCAAATTGACGTAGAAAAAGTAAAACATGCTTCTCTGTTACTGAAGGATGCCGCACTTAGAATCCGTAACTGTGAATCAAAAGACAGCCTGCGTGGCTTTGAAGGCGAGGCCGCCAGCGTTTATTTCGGTGTATTTGATGAACTGATTCTGCAGCAGAAAAAGGATTTTGCCTTTTCCGGCAGAAATAGAAGGCCTCCGACTGATAATGTAAATGCAATGCTGTCTTTTGTCTATACACTGCTGACTAATCATATTGCATCTGCACTGGAAACCGTAGGTCTGGATCCTTACGTGGGAGTGTTTCATACAGAGCGGCCAGGGCGTGTATCCCTTGCACTGGATCTGATAGAAGAGTTGCGGCCTGTCCTGGCGGACCGTTTTGTTCTTTCGATGATTAATAAGAAGATAGTTCAAAAAAAGGATTTTCTGAAAAAAGAAAATGGAGCTGTTCTAATGAAGGATGATGCACGGAAACGGTTCCTTACAGAGTGGCAGAACCGAAAAAAGGAAATGCTGACACATCCGTATTTACAGGAGAAGATAGAGTGGGGTATGGTTCCCTATGTTCAGGCAATGCTGCTGGCAGGGTATCTTCGGGGGGATCTGGATGCATATCCGCCATTTTTGTGGAAGTAAGGTCAGAGTTTGCTGGTATTGATTACATATGATGTGAATACAGAGACAGCAGGAGGAAAAGCGAGACTTAGAAAGGTCGCCAAACAATGCGTTAACTATGGGAGGCGAGTCCAGAATTCGGTATTTGAGTGTATCCTGGACAATGCGCAGTGTGTGATGCTGAAGTCATTATTGACTGAAATTATTGATGAAGAGGTCGACAGCCTGAGATTCTATTATTTGGGAAATAAGTATAAAACAAAAGTAGAGCATGTGGGGGTTGATAAGGGGATTGCGGCAGATGAGACATTATTTTTGTAGTGCGAATGGGAAGCATACATGAAAAGTACGGGGGATTCGCACCGCAAAAATTGCACAAAAGGTGCTTGATTTGGGAGGGAGAGGCGATGATTTTGCTGTGTGGTATTCAAAGAAATGTATAGATGATATAAAAGTGTGATTGTTTTGTGTTATGATATTGGATATATTTGCTGTCGTTCCCCTTGCGGGGACGTGGATTGAAATTTTCACGCTTAGGTTGCTGTTTAGTCCTCCGGGGTCGTTCCCCTTGCGGGGACGTGGATTGAAATAGAGCATAGTGAAGAAATACGCAACGTGTTTTCATGTCGTTCCCCTTGCGGGGACGTGGATTGAAATTTCCTGGTCGTGGGATCATAGACTGCCACTGGATGTCGTTCCCCTTGCGGGGACGTGGATTGAAATCGCTGCTTTCTCATATTTTTCCTTCTCTTCCTTTGTCGTTCCCCTTGCGGGGACGTGGATTGAAATCCGCCAGGGTGCCAAGGGTATCCCCCTCTGATAGTCGTTCCCCTTGCGGGGACGTGGATTGAAATCTCAAAATGATGGTACGCCACTGGCAGGCCAATGGGTCGTTCCCCTTGCGGGGACGTGGATTGAAATTTCAATACTGTAGTTTTCTAACTGGTTATCCGTTGTCGTTCCCCTTGCGGGGACGTGGATTGAAATATCTATTTGGGGGTCGTTTGATTTACTCAGATAAGGTCGTTCCCCTTGCGGGGACGTGGATTGAAATACTTTATCAACTTTGCTGATCTTGTATCTGTCCTGTCGTTCCCCTTGCGGGGACGTGGATTGAAATTTGATCTTGTTACATACAATGGGAGTAGCTATGGTCGTTCCCCTTGCGGGGACGTGGATTGAAATGTGCATAAACCCCGTTGTACCAACCATTGATTGGTCGTTCCCCTTGCGGGGACGTGGATTGAAATATTTTGATCGGCCAGAATACCTCTATGTGTGGCTGTCGTTCCCCTTGCGGGGACGTGGATTGAAATAGCACAGTCTGATATAATTGTCTGATTTGGATAGTCGTTCCCCCTGCGGGAACGTGGATTGAAATAGGTAGCGTTTGAGTTTGATAGCGATTGGGACGATGTCGTTCCCCCTGCGGGAACGTGGATTGAAATGTAATCCGCATAAGTCCGTTGGCCCACATGCAGGGTCGTTCCCCCTGCGGGAACGTGGATTGAAATATGCCATGTGCTACTTGTACCCAGGTCATGTCATGTCGTTCCCCTTGCGGGAAACGTGGATTGAAATAGAATATTTTGGTTATGGAGATAGGGGAGAACTCAGTCGTTCCCCCTGCAGCAACGCAGATTGAAATCCCTTGACATTACGCCCAAATACGCATATAATAATTGTTCCCCTGCGGGAACGTGGATTGAAATAAAACTGATCGGGGGAGACTTGTCTACGGCGTTGGTCGTTCCCCTGCGGGAACATGGGTTAATATTGTAATATGACATCTATAAAAAGGTATATGGAAGATATTGATAGAGAAAGATATTAATAAAGAAAGATATAAATAAAGAAGTATCTTTGCAAAGGGATACCTCAAAAAGCGGGGAGTACAATATTTTCGGCCTAAGAATATCCTTGACAGATTGGAGACAGCAGTATTCGTCTGTTTGAAGTCATCTAAGATGATAAAATATGCAGCGATTATGGTATTTGGAGGAAAAATGGAACAGTTATCTATATTTGAGTGTATAAATGGAACAGAAGAAAATGGAACCCTTTCCACGGATGAATTGGCTGCAATTCATCCACGGATGGTTTCGTTATTTAGCGGTTGCGGCGGATTGGATTGGGGATTTAAAGAGGCTGGATATGATATTGTTTATGCAAATGATTTTGATAAGGATGCACAGAGAGTGTATGAGGCAAATTTTGGCGAGATGGACGAAAGAAGTATCCTCGATGTACCGGCAGAGGAAGTGCCGGACTGCGATATTTTGACTGCAGGCTTTCCGTGTCAGCCTTTTTCAAATGCAGGGAACCGAAAAGGAGTGAACGATTCCAGAGGAAATCTGTATAAAGAGTGCTTGCGGATAATAGAAGCGAAAAAACCAAAAGTTGTAGTGTTTGAAAATGTCCGCGGATTGTTGTCAATCAAAGATGAAGAAGGAAGTTTATTGATTGATACGATTGTTAGAAATTTGGGAGACATTGGTGAAGGGTATTGTGTAAATTATCAGCTTATTAACGCCAGTGATTACGGTGTGCCTCAAAACAGAGTAAGGGTTGTTGTGGTGGCATTTAGAAAAGATCTTGGGAAAACATTTGTTTTTCCTCCAAAACAACTAAAAGAAGGGCTGAATGTAGGGAATTTACTTGATATTCCTGCTGATGTACCAAACCAGGTAGATTGGCCGTTTTCTCCGCAGGCATTAAATTTAATCCGGCATATTCCTGAAGGAGGATCATGGAAAAGTATTCCATATAGATATTTGCCGGACAGATTCCGCAGGATTGCAGACAATATGAAAAGGTATCATGCCCCCAATATGTATCGAAGATTTTCAAGAGATGAGATTGCAGGAACAATTACAGCGGCTGCTCAGCCGGAGAACTGCGGAATTATCCACCCTACTGAAAATAGACGATATAATGTAAGAGAAATAGCACGTATACAAACATTTCCTGACGAATTTGTGTTTTTCACCGAGGATCCTAAATCCGTTACAGGGATGTATAAGGTAATTGGCAATGCGGTACCGCCTACTTTAGCAAAAGTAATTGGTATGGAAATTAAAAGACAATTGGGTAATCAGTTCATGGATTAAAGGGGTGGTGGTTATGAAACTGCTTTATGTTTCTGAGGAAAGTATCGCATCTTGTATAGACTATTTCAAGCAATTGGATATCATATCCGGTGAACAGCTGGGAATGTTCTTTTTTTTCAAGAGTATAGGGTTTGACGAGAAGAAGTATCGCGCATTTCCTAAAGTCAGTGGTATATCAGTTGAAGATAGAAAAGTATATTTGCAAAGTGTATATAAGCTTTCTGCATTGTACGACTATAACGCTGAAAGTGGAGAAAAGAAATGCTGCTTATTTCCGTTTTCAATCATTGATGAAATAGGCAAGAATAATTTGTTTAATCCAGGAACTGCCTTTAAAGGACTGTTAAGCCGTATGAGAGATACGGTTGACAATACATTGGTGGATGATTCAAAATTTTTGAGAAAGGATGATGCTGATCCTGATAAGTTCAAATTTCCAAGAAATTACATACGTCTGTTACTGTCTGATTTTCTGAACGGGAATAAGATATCACTTGTGTATTTTGCTGCGTGGTATTTTAGGTTTCGTGGTGTAGAAGCTCCTGATGAATGGATAAATGGGACTATAACCGAGGATATTTATAGAGGATATACAAGGGTATGTACTAAAATTCTGATACAGGAATTAAAACTAAATGAAGATGAGCTGAGCGCTCTATTTTATTATGATGAAGATGAAATTCTGAAATTTTCGCTCACTCAGATAAGCGGAATCCAATTGAGAGATCATCTTCACTTTAGTAAAGACTACATTCCGGAAATTGCAAAATTACCAAGAGGAGGAAATGATTATATGGCGGTGATCAACGATATTGAAGTTGATAAGACACAGGAACTTGCCCAAACAACAGGAAATAATATAACGGCGGAAAGCTTAAAAGAACTGCTTTTAGCTACAAAACAAGTCATATTGTATGGTGCGCCCGGAACCAGTAAGTCTCATATTACTAATCAGATTAGGGGGGATTTTACCGGCTGTTCATTGGTACAATTCCACGCTAATTCAACATATGAGCAATTTATTGGCGGTGTTTCTATAGATGATGCAGGTAATTTTGTTCCTAAACCCGGAGTGTTCTTGGATTTTTGTGAGACGGCTCGATGCGATAAGGATCCGGGTCACAGATATCTGTTTATCATTGATGAGATAAATAGAGGAAATGTATCAAAGGTTTTTGGCGAAGCAATATTGACATTAGACAGAGAATATACGGCTGATCTTGCAAGTGATATTAAATGGAATGATAAAAAGATTAAGAAATTTTCAATTCCTGATAATGTTTATATTATAGCTACCATGAATTCGGCTGATAGAAGTATTGCACAGATTGACTATGCAATCAGAAGAAGATTTGCCTTTGTAAAATTTTATCCGAACTATGAGTTGATTTCTTCAATCTCGGATTGTTCATCCATGAAGGAGATTAAGCCAGACCTGTTATTGAAAAATATAAACAAAGGGATATTTAATGTTTTAAAAGATGAAAATATGCTTCTGGGACATGCATATTTTATTCCGAAATGGGCAATGGCCAATGGAAAAATAATGTGGACACCAGATGTATTAAAAATGCTGTTTAATTATTATATCATTCCTATTATTGAGGAATATACATATGGAAATACAAGATATTTAGCCAATATCTTGGGAATGAAGTTACCCCAGAGAATTGATGATACAGACCAGTTTGTTCAAGAAATAAAAGCACAGTTTAAACTGGATTAATGCAGGAGGATGCCTATGGAATCAGATGTGGTTCACATTCCGCAAGGTAGCGTCCTTCGGCTTTTAGACGGCGAAAAGGAGTTTTTGCTAAAAGCATTTGAGCCTCGTGGGATTAGTACGGGATGTATAGATTTTCAACAAAATATAGTCAGCTTTCCCCAAGCCTATGTAGGATATATTAATCTGCCAACAAGAAGGATTATGATTGATCCCAAGCATAATGGTGTGAATCTTAGGCATATTATCAGGATATATTATTTTTTATATTCATCTGATTCATCGGATCTGGATGACCCAATATATGACGTAGATAGTGGCGGCACCTTTGATATCATTGAGCTTTTTATTTCTGAGCTGGATAAAGTGGCAAAAAAGGGCTTACCGGTTGAATATAGGGAGGGAAGAGAAAATCTTCAGTATCTGAGAGGAAATATAAATGTAGTTCAAACTATGATGAATAAGCAATTGGGAAGACGGGATATTTTTGATTGTTCTTTTGATGAATTATCCAGGGATATTACGATAAATCAGGTATTGTATAAGGCATATAATAAAGCGATACGGATAATGGATATGGAAAAAGCAAGCCTGTTAAACAGGGACTTCGGAGATATTTCCGATATTTACCAGGTTCCCCAAATAACACTTAATACAAATACAATGTATTGTAAAAAGGCATTGACGTTAGCATATATGATAT
>Ga0192277_1187_pt1 | contig 10418 bp, 6 predicted proteins | sample Koala_Koa24_J3_FD_131302 | JGI IMG/M metagenome (GOLD analysis project Ga0192277, IMG submission 131302) | Enriched cells from koala feces incubated with labeled cellulose particles, San Francisco Zoo, California, United States - Koala_Koa2-4_J3 ...
GCGTGAGGTCGGTGGTTCGAGTCCACTTAAGCCCATTTGGGATTGTATCTACATAAAACGATTCCATATACGTACCTTGAAAACTGCATATTGAAATAAATGAATTGAGTATCCTATATATTTATATATAGAATAAACAAGACATCCGAGGCCATACAAGCGATTGTATGGAAAGAAACAAACTTTTTATTAGGAAAGTCCACGATCATAAAACATCGTGGAAAAGAACGCGAAAGCGTTTAAGAAGAACCTAGAACCAAAAAGTCCAACGCTATGGACTGAGACAGAAACCCGCACCCGCAGGTGGAAGTCGTTTTGGTTAAGCTAATAAGAGCGCAGGGTGGATGCCTTGGCACTAAGAGCCGATGAAAGACGTGATAAGCTGCGAAAAGCTTCGGGGAGGAGCAAATATCCTTTGATCCGGAGATATCTGAATGGGGAAACCTACTTGAGCAACCCTCAAGTGACGTATGGTGAATTCATAGCCATACGCCGGGAACCCGGTGAACTGAAACATCTAAGTAACCGGAGGAAGAGAAAGAAACATCGATTCCCAAAGTAGCGGCGAGCGAAATGGGAAGAGCCCAAACCAGCGTGCGTGCATGCTGGGGTTAAGGACTGCGTAAGCGAGCTGATTTGTTAATGGAACTGTCTGGGAAGTCAGACCAAAGAGAGTGAAAGTCTCGTACATGAAAACAATAGGCAGCGGCAGGATCCAGAGTACCACGAGACACGAGAAACCTTGTGGGAAGTCGGAGGGACCACCCTCCAAGGCTAAATACTCCTTAGTGACCGATAGAGCATAGTACTGTGAAGGAAAGGTGAAAAGGACCCCGGGAGGGGAGTGAAAGAGAACCTGAAACCCTGTGTTTACAAGCTGTGGAAGCACGTTAAGGTGCGACCGCGTACTTTTTGTAGAACGGTCCGGCGAGTTGCCGGTACTGGCAAGGTTAAGCACTTAAGGTGCGGAGCCGAAGGGAAACCAAGTCTTAACAGGGCGCAATGTCCAGCCCCAAGGGGCAGGACAACAGTCAGTACAGGCAGACCCGAAACCGGGTGACCTATCCATGTCCAGGTTGAAGCGGAAGTAAAATTCCGTGGAGGACCGGATCCACATCCGTTGAAAAGGGTGGGAATGAGGTGTGGATAGGGGAGAAATTCCAATCGAACCCGGAGATAGCTGGTTCTCCTCGAAATAGCTTTAGGGCTAGCCTCGTATTAGTTTAGCGGAGGTAGAGCACTGAATTCCTAAGGGGGCGTCAAAGCTTACCAAGGGATATCAAACTCCGAATGCCGCATAAATGATGTACGGGAGTCAGACTGCACGAGATAAGTTGGGTAGTCAAAAGGGAAAGAGCCCAGACCTACAGCTAAGGTCCCAAAGTATGTGTTAAGTGGAAAAGGATGTGGGATTTCAAAGACAACTAGGATGTTGGCTCAGAAGCAGCCACACATTCAAAGAGTGCGTAATAGCTCACTAGTCGAGAGGTCCTGCGCCGAAAATGTCCGGGGCTGAAACACAACACCGAAGCTTAGGAATGTACGTAAGTACATTGGTAGAGGAGCATTCTTAAAGGAGCGAAGCAGTACCGATAAGGAGCTGTGGACTTTTAAGAAGAGAGAATGCCGGAATGAGTAGCGAGATGGAGGTGAGAATCCTCCAGGCCGAATATCCAAGGTTTCCAGAGTAAAGCTGATCTGCTCTGGGTAAGTCGGGGCCTAAGGCGAGGCTGAGAGGCGTAGTCGATGGACAACAGGTTGAGATTCCTGTACCGTGTATCATCAGAACTGTGGGGACACAGAAGGACAACACATCCCGGGAATGGGAATACCGGGGCAAGCGAGGTAGGAGCACGGTTGGCAAATCCGCCGTACAATCCGAATACGTGACGCGGAGCGAACTAAAGTAGTGAAGTGTGTGATTCCAGCTGTCAAGAAAAGCCGCTATTGTGTGATGCACGCCCGTACCGTAAACCGACACAGGTAGATGAGGAGAGAATCCTAAGGCCGGCGGGAGAAGCATTGTTAAGGAACTCGGCAAAATGACCCCGTAACTTCGGGAGAAGGGGTGCCACAGAGATGTGGCCGCAGAGAATAGGCTCAAGCAACTGTTTAGCAAAAACACAGGTCTATGCAAAACCGTAAGGTGAGGTATATGGGCTGACGCCTGCCCGGTGCTGGAAGGTTAAGAGGAGAGGTTAGAGCAATCGAAGCTTTGAATTTAAGCCCCAGTAAACGGCGGCCGTAACTATAACGGTCCTAAGGTAGCGAAATTCCTTGTCGGGTAAGTTCCGACCCGCACGAAAGGCGTAATGATTTGAGCGCTGTCTCAACAATGCACCCGGTGAAATTGAAATACCAGTGAAGATGCTGGTTACCTGCGCCAGGACGGAAAGACCCCATGGAGCTTTACTCCAGCTTGATACTGGGATTCGGTACTGCATGTACAGGATAGGTGGGAGGCCGTGAAGCAAGGACGCCAGTCTTTGTGGAGCCAATGTTGGGATACCACCCTTGCGGTATTGGGTTTCTAACCTGCGCCCATGACCTGGGCGGGGGACAATGTCAGGTGGGGAGTTTGACTGGGGCGGTCGCCTCCGAAAGGGTATCGGAGGCGCTCAAAGGTTCCCTCAGGATGGTTGGAAACCATCCAGAGAGTGCAAAGGCATAAGGGAGCTTGACTGCGAGACTGACGGGTCGAGCAGGTACGAAAGTAGGACTTAGTGATCCGGTGGTATGAAAGTGGGATTGCCATCGCTCAACGGATAAAAGCTACCCTGGGGATAACAGGCTTATCACTCCCAAGAGTTCACATCGACGGAGTGGTTTGGCACCTCGATGTCGGCTCATCGCATCCTGGGGCTGTAGCAGGTCCCAAGGGTTGGGCTGTTCGCCCATTAAAGCGGTACGCGAGCTGGGTTCAGAACGTCGTGAGACAGTTCGGTCCCTATCCGGCGCGGGCGTAGGATATTTGAGAGGAGCTGTCCTTAGTACGAGAGGACCGGGATGGACAGACCGCTGGTGTATCTGTTGGCTTACCAAGGCCATGGCAGAGTAGCCAAGTCTGGACGGGATAAACGCTGAAGGCATCTAAGCGTGAAGCCCCCCTCAAGATGAGATATCCCATCGCAAGAGTAAGACCCCTTGAAGAAGACGAGGTAGATAGGTTAGAGGTGGAAGTGCAGTAATGTATGTAGCTGACTAATACTAATCGGTCGAGGGCTTAACCAAAAGGTTTAGGGAAAAGAAGGAAGTTTCAATTCGGTTTTCAATATGTGGTTTTGAAGGTATGTATATGCCTTTAATGGCCCGGTGGCTCAGCTGGTTAGAGCGCCGCCCTGTCACGGCGGAGGTCGACGGTTCGAACCCGTTCCGGGTCGTTTTTCTTTCATATACACGCTGAAGAAAATACCTATGGGGTCTTAGCTCAGCTGGGAGAGCATCTGCCTTACAAGCAGAGGGTCACAGGTTCGAGCCCTGTAGGCCCCACTAACGTATTTTTCTTAGAAATGTGTATATACTAACTTAATAAGGGCGAATTCCCGAGTGGCCAAAGGGGACAGACTGTAAATCTGCTGGCAATGCCTTCGGTGGTTCGAATCCACCTTCGCCCATTTAAAATGTTTCTTGACAAAACATTTTAAAACATTTATAATTATATATTAGCGCGGGGTGGAGCAGTCTGGAAGCTCGTCGGGCTCATAACCCGAAGGTCGTAGGTTCAAATCCTGCCCCCGCAATTTTTTTTGCAAAAACTTAAAAACTCTGGGCGTGTAGCTCAGTCGGTAGAGCACTTGACTTTTAATCAAGTTGTCCCGGGTTCGAACCCCGGCACGCTCATCAGATGCCCAGATAGCTCAGTTGGTAGAGCAGAGGACTGAAAATCCTCGTGTCGCTGGTTCGATTCCGGCTCTGGGCACGCAGCACTTATCCTTTATGGGTGGGTGCTTTTTTGTTTTTTGTATTATTGTAAGATTTCCTTCATTGTAAAACAAAGCGAAGTCTGATACTATAATTATGTTTCAACATTTAAAAGTATTTTTGAATAGAACAAATGGCAATGAAACAAAAGAGACCAGAGGAAAATCAGATGAACAGACAACGTAAAAAGAAAGAGTCGGCAGTTAAGATGATATTTCTGATTCTCATAGCTGTTTTGGTTATGACAGCCGCCATCTATGTGGTGGTCAGAGTATTTGGTAAGATCAGCTCCGATTATAAGGAACTGGATTTTTCAAAGGCTGAGGAGACGACCCACATTGAGATTGATACGGACGAGGGTCCAAAAGCAGGATGGTATGAGACAGATGAGGGGTGGAGGTATTATCTGGATGAAAAGAATTTTGTTACAGATGCGTGGAAAGAGATTGGAGGATATCTGTACCATTTCGGTGAAGACGGTTTTATGATCACAGGGGAATGGAAACAGGAGGGACAGATATTTACATTCCATGATACAAAGGGTTATTTAAAGAAGATCGAGACGGATCTGGATTATGTGCCGGAGAGCACGGGAGAGAACCTGGACAGTTTGGTGCGCACCAATGCCTTCTGGTGCTTTTTAAAAGATGAAGAGGGGACAGGTCTTTTTAAGACCATCATGTACCGCAGGACAGTTGAGAATAAGATCATGGTGCTGGGGGGAGAATCGGCGCCAGAACGCACTACAAAGAATTCTATGAGAGCTTACGGCGATTACGTATATTTCCTGCCTAAGGTCAAAGAAAGCCAGCTGTCACATCTCAGTGAGGCTGAGAAGGGACTTTGTAATAAATTGTTCCGCATGATGCCGGGAAGGAATACAAAGGAGCTGATTGCAGAGAACGTAGAAGGGTATCTGGTCCTGGATGATATTATTTATTATTCCCAGGGAGGGAAGATCCTTTCCGCCACCTCGGGTACGGAAATGGCAACCGGTGAAGCCAGGTATTCTGTGGTCATTAAGGATGACAGCTGTTATCTGGTGGATGAGATGGGCAATCCGGCTGTGGCTGAAAGCGGAAACAGTGTGAATGTTGGGGACCGTATCTACAGGATCGAGGAAGACGGCCTGATCAAATATGTAAAACATGGACAGCTGACCATTGACGGCAAAACATACTATCTGGGAGGAAGCGGTACGAATACATCTGTGAATGTGAAGCAGGATGGAAGGGATACGGGGATTATCAAGGAAACCTATGGTGTACAAAGTTACTGTATTGTGGATAACCAGATCTATTACAGCAGTTATGTGGAAAAAACAGCCAGCGGAGAGTGGTACAGTCAGATATTCAAGACAGACATGGATGGGCAGAATAAGCAGGCTGTATCGGAGCGTTTCCCGGGAGTGATGCAGAATATGTATTACTATGAGGATGAGGGCCAGATCTATGGGGAATACCATCCTGCAATCTGGAAACAGGCATATGGTGTGGCTGCCGTTATTTCCCGCGATGGAAATATTTACAGGATCAATGACAGTTCCGCCAGAACAGGAAAGCATGTGGATGGCAATGACATGCTGGAGATCGTGATGGCCAGGGACGGTAAAGTCATCTGTTTGTGGCATGACTGTGACTGGAACAGAAGCAGCGGGATCACCAGCGTGCTTTGGAGTAAGGCTATTGAGTTAAACAGCGGGGATCGGGTACTTATTGATATGGCGGCCGGTACCGCACCGGAGGAAAGCAGTGCTACGGAGGAGACGGACGCAATTGTACAGCCCATTATTACTCCGCCATCCGACATATCACCATCCAATACCCCCACGGTGGCGCCTGTTAATCCCTCCATAAATAATGACCCGCTTATCAGCACGGATAAGCCGGGTCAGGAGACACTTCCCATGCCAACGGTTCCTCCTGTTTCAGAGCCTTCGGGCAATGTGCAGATTATACCCATTGGGTAGGATTGTTTATATATAGCTGTTGATAAATTGGAATACCTTGTTCCAGTATGCTGGGCCGCCAACCATGGCAGATCTTACATGGACGGCGCCTTCTACTGCAAGGTATTCCTTTTCGCTTTTACACGCATCATAGAGCATTCTGCACATTTCAAAGGGGACAAACCGGTCCTCTGTTCCATGGATGAACAGTATGGGGAGTTTTGTCCTGGACACGCTTTTCAGGGCATCAGCTTCCTTTAACCCGTAACCGGCTTTCAGACGGGTCATCAGGCCCGCGCAAGTGAGGGCGGGAAATGCAGGAAGGTGGAACTGGGCTTTTAACTGGTATTTCAGGACATCCCATGCAGATGTGTATCCGCAGTCCTCCACCGCAGCCTTTACATGATCAGGGAGTGGTTCCCCTGCAGCCATCATTACGGCGGCAGCACCCATGGATACGCCGTAAAGGACGATCTTAGCACGGGAATCCTGACGGATGATCCAATGTATCCAGTTTATAATATCCAGGCGGTCATGCCAGCCCATTCCCACATAAGTGCCCTGGCTTTTTCCATGTCCCCTGGCATCGGGCAGGAGAAGATGAAAACCCTGTCTGTAAAATGCAAGGGCTTCCTCATGAAACCACAGACCCGAGTCGTCATAGCCATGTACCAGAATGGCCCAGCGATCTGTATCCTGGGAGGATCCTTTTTGTGTGCACAGGTATCCGTGGAGTTTTAGGTGGTCAAAGGATAGAATTTCCACATCCTGGTACTGCTCCCTAAGCTTTTTGCTTTTCTCCAGGTCCAAGGGGTGTCTTTTGGGAACCGGATTGGCGTGGGGAGAAGGCTTTAAAAGCCCGGATTTGTCTGTATGTGCATCTAGGGCCATATGGTACAGGCATGTACCTGTGATCAGGCAGGCAGCGCCTACAGTCAGGGACGTTGCCAGCAATGATTTGGCCGCCTGGGATTTCCTGTGTTTTTGAAACTGCTTTATGTTCCATACCCCCTTTGTTTGCCGGCGGTTTGATTGGTATAGGGTACCAGGTTTGATTGGTACAGGGTATTAGTCAGGCTCATCCTCATCAAAGTCCACGATCACGTAGAATCCCCTGGAATTTTCACGGATATCCTTTACAATGCCGTATTCGGATTTGATGCGGTAGCGTGCGGCAAAAACAGCCGGACATGGCCACTGCCGGGTCAATGATATAACTGTAGCTGCTGGTACCCTCGCGCTCAATGATCCTAACCTTGTCGCCTTTGTTTACAAGGCCCTGGCGTTCCATTTTAAATTCTATGGTCCTCATTTGGAATTCACTTCCTTTCCAACCTCATCACAAACCATATTGATATAATCGGATAAGGTACTGTTCTGACAGCCGACAATATAGTGATTGCAGCGGTTAACCGGAATCAGTATCTTATATGCGCTGCTGGACCCTATGGCTGTGGCCATGGCAGGGGTGATCTCGCCTAACAGGGAATTGGCCATGACAATGCCGATGGGACCTATAATGATATTGGCATCATGGGAATTTACGATCACTGGATTTTCACCCGTGGCTCCGTAAGTGGCCCCTGCCTTCAGCATGGCGGATGTGGCAATGCTGTTGGTGCCTATGGCATAGGTCTCCAGATCAGGAAAACGCTTTTTCAACTGCTCGATCACGGATTTTCCCATTTTGCCGCCCTGGCCGTCTATGATTACAATTTTCATGGTGTCACCTTCTTTTGTATTATGTTTTGCCCGAATGATAACAGGCTTTCTGAGGATATATTTTAACAGAAATAAGAAGGAAAGTAAATGTTATCCACAATTTGAACGGTATTTTACTCACACCGGTGGAAAAGTTATAAAAACAGCCCTGGATCTGTGTGCGGGAATAAGGGATCCGCAGGGCAGAAAGGGCTGTATGGGTTTATATGTGGTAATACTATAAAGCAGCTTTAAGCGCTTCTTTTGTAATGTCCTCCGTAAGGACTCCTGCAAGTTTGCCGTCCTTGATAAATGCTACGCTGGGGACCGTGGTAATGCCCAGGCGGTTGGCAATGCCGGCAGATTTATAAATGTCCACCTTGGTCACCTTAACACTCCGGCCGTGTTCCTGCTCAAATTCCTCAATGACAGGCAGAAGGCCGCGGCTGGCAGTTTCTACCGCGTTCCAGATGTACACAAGGCCCGGAAGGGACGGGTCCATGATCTGATTTTCAAATATTTCGCTTTCTGCAAGGTATTTCTCAGCTGCATATCCTGCAATTGCACCATCGCCCACCGCGGTGGCCACCTGCTTTAAGAATTTGTCGCGCACATCCCCTGCTGCAAATACGCCGGGCATATTTGTTTCCATCTTCTCATTGGTAAGCACATAACCGGAGCGGTTCATGTCAATGATACCCTTAAAAATTTCAGTGTTTGGAACATAGCCGATAAACAGGAAACAGGTGTCCACAGGCACATCGATTATTTTGCTGGTCTTTAAGTTTTTCAGCGCCACGCTGTGAAGGTGTTCCTCATCGCCTCTGAATTCCTCAGGCAGGGTATTCCAGATAAACTCCATCTTGGGATTGGCCAGGGCTTCCTCCCTTGCAATCTCATTGCAGTCCATCTTTCCTTCCTCATGCATGACGCTGACGATCACCTTGCTGGCAAATTTGGTCAGGAACATGCCTTCCTCTATGGCCGCGTCACCGGAACCAATGACCATTACGGTTTTACCTGTGTTGGCAGCCGCGTCACAGGTTGCGCAGAAGGAAATTCCCTTGTCATAGAGGAATTTGTCCTCACCCGGCGCCCCTGTAAGCCTTGGTTTTCCGCCGCTGGCAATGATGACGCTGCTGCATTCATAGTTGGTGCGGAAGGTTTCCACCACCTTAGTGTCCCCTTCCAGCTGTACGGCGCGCACATCGGTGAGCTTAAATTTTACGCCGAATTTTTTAGCCTGCTTGTGGAACAGCTCCATCAGGCCAAGGCCGGTGCTGCCCTCGGGAAATCCCGGATAGTTTTCAATCTCATTGGTGTATGTGGCCAGTCCGCCTACCAGCGCTTTTTCAATTACCAGGGTCTTTAAACGGGCGCGCCCGCAGTAAATGGCAGCGGTGAGACCGGCTGCACCTCCTCCTATAATCACAACATCATATTGTTCAGTCTTTTTTTCCAATGTTAAAACCTGCCTTTCAAATAAGATCGCCCAACTGGTCATGAATGAGATCATAAACCGAAAAGGCGTAAAATGCGTAATGAAATACAGACACAAAATATAGCTGCTTTTTCTACATTCTGTGTCTGCATTGATGTCCCCATATTTTAAGGTTTTGGGTTATCCCGTTATTTACATGAAGAATTTTGCCAGCAGCTTGCTTCCTATAAATGCCCCGATAAAAAGAAAGAACGCAAATACCCAGCCAGATACGGACATGGAGCCAATGGCTGAAAACAGCGCTCCGATATTGCATCCTCCGGCGAGACGGGCGCCATAACCCATGAGAAGCCCTCCAAGGGTTGCGGCAATTACCTGTTTTAAGGATTTGATCTTCTTAAATTTAAACTGGGATGCCAGCAGGGCCGCTGCCAGGGCTCCCGCGATGATGCCGAAATTCTGCCAGGAGCCGGGATGGTTCATGATCCCTGCGTTTAATGTGCTCTGGGCACCTTCAGAGGAAAAGTAATACCATTTATCCACGTTCCCGCCTACCAGCCGGTACAGCCATGCGCCCCAGTTGGCAAAGATCCCTGACACTCCCCAGGGAGAGCCGGTGGATGCAAACATGGCGATCTGGAAAATGGATAACAGGACAGCGCCGGTTACATATGTAAATGGATTTTTGAAAATTTGTTTGTAATATGGGTTAGAACTTAATTTATCCCAAAAAGCTTTCAAAATACCACCTGTATCCTTTCTATTTTGTCTTTTCGATCACAATCTCCCACTCGCCGTCATCCACTTCCTCGATTTCAACGTTATATCCCTGATTTCTTGCCCACTCGGGAACATTTTTCATTGCGCAGCTGTGGTCGATCTGTGCAACCAGAACATCACCAACCGCCATTTTTTCAATCTGTTTCTGAACCTTCATTAAAGGTACGGGGCAAGCCTCGCCTAAACAATCAATTGTAAATTCTGCCATAATAATCTCCTTTCATGAACACAGGGCCTTAGTCCTCTGTGTTTCCCATACGTTTTTTTTCGTACAAATCAGCTGCAATGTAGAGCAGCCCGATGATCACTAACTGTAAGACCACTGCGCCCGCCCATCCGAACACATCCGGAAGAAAGATCCTGGGAGCAGTCGCAATAAAATTCTCGGTCCACCATCCCATGTGGCCCGCGCCAATGAGGGAACCGATGACAAAGAACAAAAGACTTAACATCTGCATGGCAAATCCTTCGCCGACACGCATCAGGGTTCCGGACGCACAGCCGCCGGCAATGACCATACCGACCCCGAACATAATGCCTCCAACTGCTGTTGCAAGGCTGATGGGCATGATGTAGCTCTGGCCTGGAATTTCCTGGCCATTTACAAATGCGCCGTATTTAATTGCT
>Ga0192277_1120_pt1 | contig 10379 bp, 18 predicted proteins | sample Koala_Koa24_J3_FD_131302 | JGI IMG/M metagenome (GOLD analysis project Ga0192277, IMG submission 131302) | Enriched cells from koala feces incubated with labeled cellulose particles, San Francisco Zoo, California, United States - Koala_Koa2-4_J3 ...
GGTTTTTTCAAAGTATTCTAATCCTTTTTTCTTCGTAATAATTGTTCTGGTAAGGATACCTCCCACTAACGGAATAACCACAAACAGTACCACCGATAGGATAAGTGTATCCCAAGGAATAGCTACACCGCCAACGCCTAGTAAGAATGCTACAATGGGGGTGAATGCAACCAGAATAATAAGGTCATTCGTTGCAACCTGTACCACGGTATAAGCGGGATTACCTTTGGTTAAATGGCTCCATACAAATACCATTGCCGTACAGGGAGCAGCTCCGAGCAGAACAGCTCCGGCCAGATAATCCTTTGCAAGCTCCGCAGGTATCAAGTTGCTAAACACAACATAGAAAAAGAAATATGCAATGCCAAACATAGTAAAAGGCTTAATTAGCCAGTTTGTCACCCATGTAACAAATAGTCCCTTCGGGTTTTTACCAACATTTTTAATACTCTGAAAATCTACTTTCATCATCATTGGATAAATCATTAACCATATGAGAATAGCAATAGGTACGGAAACATTAGCATACTCAAACTTTCCTAAAAACGCCGGAATTGCCGGAAGAAACTTGCCAATGAGTACACCAATAATCATACAAACAACTACCCATAGTGTGAGGTATCTCTCGAAAAATCCAATACCTTGTGTTTTTTCTTTGCTCATAATATCACCTCGTTATATTATTTTTGCAGTTGCATAAATCCTGCAATTTGCATTTGTTGTAACTTTGACTGTCTGCCTCGTAACAGGGCAGTTTACTGATTTGCTCTAAAAGGTATTGATAAAGCTGTGTATGCTCTGTTATAAAATTTTCGCTAATGCTGTAATATGCCCATTGTGCAGATTTACTGCTATCTAAAATACCAGCTCTTTTTAGCGTGGTTAAATGCCTTGAGGCATTGGACTGTGTAAGTCCCAAACATTCCTCAATTTCGCATACGCACATTTCACCCTTGAGCACTTGGGAAAGGATGCGTAACCGTGTTTCATCCGCAAGAGCTTTTAATATATCCAACAAACGGACACCTCCTGTCTTTTTTTAAACTTTTCTTTATCCATTATGTGTTTTATAAAAATCCCCCGGAAAATGTTGGGTTAATGGAGCAGATGAGCTTTTATCTGCATTTTGTGTATAAAAGTTCATCGGATAATTCTTATGTTCACCATTTCGCCCCTGTGTTGTAAGTGTGTTGTTGTAAAAACCAGATGGGGTACTTACAGTAGTCTTTGTAGTATTCTTTTTCATGATAAGCCTCCTTGCAAATGAGTATATGCGTATTCACTCATATACTATGTCTGGTAAAAGCCATTTGTTACAATGGCTTTTACAGTAAATATTACTTTTGCTGTTCGATGAGCTTTACGATTTCATTAGGTTTTAACGCTTTTCCGTAGGATACCACCTTTTCATTGATGACAAGACCGGGGGCGGACATGATACCGTAGGATGCAATGGCACTCATATCCGTTATCTTTTCCAGATTGACAGGAAAACCCAACTGTGCAACTGCCAGTTTAGTGTTTTCCATTAGAGTTACACAGCTTTTGCAACCCGGGCCGAGAACCTTGATACTCATAGCACCCTCGATAAAAGGTGCAGTTTCCTCTGTCCCACAGTCACAGCCTGCACCGCAGCCACATCCCTCATCTGTCTGCTCAGCACTTCCTGTGCCACAGTCGCAATCGCTCTTAATTCCGCCAAACAAACCGCCAAATAATCCTTTTTTCTCACTCATAATAAATTACCTCCATTTTTTAATTGTAGGGCATTTGCCCCACCGCTTTATTTGATAAGTTAAATAATTACACCTAAAATCCAAGATAAAACATATAAAATCCAATAAATAAAATTACTGTTCCCATAATGTATTTTAGCCACTTACTGAATGTTCCGTACCTTTCACTTGCTGTCAGTTTCTTTACAAAACCTATGGATGTTCCGGCAATTAAAACGAGAACACTATGACCGATGGAGTATAGGAGCAATAATAGGATACCCCAAAATACATTGCCACTTCTTGCTACTAAGCCAAGTAGCACCACAAGCACTGGAGTTGCACAGGGCGAAGAAAAAATACCTCCAAGTATCCCTGCAATAAATGCACCTATGTAGCCTTTTTTCGTATTTCTTGAAATAAGATAGGTGGATGGAATAAAATTATATATTTCAAAGGTTTGCAGTGCCATAAGCACCATTAAAATCCCAAGAACCAAGTACCACCATGTAGAGGATGTTCCCATCAATTTTCCAAGCAAAGAGGCTATTGTTCCGAGTGCTGTAAATGTAACCGCCATGCCGGTTGCAAAAGTGAGAGACAATCGAAATGCTCGTTTAGTATCACCACCGCCTGTTCCCCCTACATAACCAATCACAAGTGGTACACTTGACAAGGCACAAGGAGTAACCGAAGTTAAAACCCCTGCTAACAGTGCAACAAGTGGAGCAAGCCATGAGCTGTTTTGCAAAATGACAGACAAGTTATTCAACCATGTATCAATCATCCACCTCTACCCCCAGCTCCTTAAACACCGCCAAAATTTGCTCTTTACTCATACCTCCTTGGTGAGCAGTATAAACATGCTCATTGGTGTCTTTCATGGAATACATCATCATCTGCATTTCTTCTGGATTAGATGGGACATAAGGGTTGCCTTCTTTATCAAAGAAAAATTGAGTGGGAATAACCTCTAACGGAAATCCCTCTGCTAAACTCTGGTTTTTCCAAACATCTACAAATTTAATGATTACCTTGCCTTGGTAAGTTTCGTTTAGCTCTTTGAGGATAGGAGCCATTTCCTTGCACGGAATACAGCTATCAGCACCAAAGTCAATCATAATAGGAATTCCATAGCTTTTAAGCTGTTTCAAATCAAGCTCTGTGGCATCTAAAGCAAAGTCTGCATTATCCGTGATAGCAGGAACTTGTGATGTAGGTTTTTGATTGTTTTTCACTATCCATATGCCTGCGATAACTGCAACAATGACAATGGGAAGGATTATTTTAAGAATGCCCTTTTGTCTGTCTGCGTTTTCCATATTCAGCCTTTGCCTCCACTCCCTTTATAGAATTTTTGTCCGCCCGAGAGGTTGTAAACCTCTTTAAAGCCATTTCCTAAAAGGATGTTTTGAGCAGCATTGCCCGTTACACCTTTGTTGCAGTAAGTGATAGTCGGTTTATCCTTATCAAGCTGTGCCAGTTGCTCACGCAGCTTTGCATGAGGAATGTTAATTGCTTGCTTAACATGACCTTTTTTCTCATAATCTTCGCTGCTCCGAGCATCAACTATCTGCACACTTTCGCCCAAGCTATCAATTTCCTTCGCTGTAATCAGAGGCTTGCCATGATGAATGGCATTGTCTAAAATCATGCCTGTATAATGCACAGGGTCTTTTGTGGTAGAGAATGGCGGGGCATAGGCTAAATCTAAGTGGAACAGTTCCTCAACGGTTGCCTTGTATGTGATGAGGGCAGCAAATACATCAATTCGTTTATCTACTCCATCTTCACCAATTATCTGAACGCCTAACAGCCGTCCTGTCAGTTTATCTGCTATTGCTTTAATGACCATTTCTTTACCGCCCATATACTCCGGCTTATTGGGTTTGATATTGTGGCAAATTACCACATCATATCCTTCAGCACGAGCCTCCTTTTCAGAAAGTCCTGTACTGGCAATAGTCATGTTAAACAGCTTAAAAATACCTGTTCCTAAATTACCACGATAAGAAAGCAAACCTCCTGTTATGCTATCTCCCGCAATACGCCCTGTTTTGTTTGCGGTACTTCCCAAAGGGCGGTATACTGGCTTTCCTGTGATTGAAGAATATGTTTCCACACAGTCACCACATGCGTATACATCAGAGATATTGGTCTGCATAGTGGCACTTACTGCAATCGCTCCTGTGTTGCCAAGTTGTATCCCTGCCTTTATTGCCAGTTCCACATTTGGGCGAACTCCTGTTGCCATGATTACCATTTCAGACGAGAGGAATTTCGCATCAGATAGAACTCCTCCACCCTTATCTATTTTCACAATTTGCGTGGATTTCAGCACTTTTACTCCTTGCTCAAGCAGCTTGTTTTCCAAGAATGTTGCCATATCAATATCTAAATTTGGTGTGATTTTATCTGCCATTTCCACAATGGTCACATCAATGTTTTCGTGCATAAGGTTTTCAAGCAGTTCAAAGCCTATAAAACCAGTGCCTGCAATTACAGCCGTTTTAGGCTTTTGTAATCTCATAAAATCCTTGATTGCCAGTGCATTTTTTACATTTCTCAGAAAGAACACATGGTCTAATTCAACACCCGTAATATTGGGGCGAAAAGCTGATGCACCAGTGGCAAGAACTAACTTATCGTAGCAGTCGGTAAATACTTCGCCGCTTGTAAGATTTTCTACCGTTATCTGCCTGTGGTCAACATCAACATCCAACACCTCATGTCCTGTAAAAATATCTACATTGTATTTCTTTTTAAAGAATGCAGGATTACGGGGGGTCAGCTCATCAATTTCCTCTACTTCGCCGCCGATATAGTAAGGCAATCCACAGCCAGAATAAGAAATATGCGTATCTCTCTCGTAAATTACAATATCCGCTTGGTCATTATTCCGTCTTGCTTTTGCAGCCGCTGAGGTTCCGGCAGCCACAGCACCAATTACAACAATTCTCATTTGCAGTCCTCCTTAAACAATAAACGGTTGCAGGAAGTTAAAGAAGTATCCTACAAGGATAATGCCCACGGTGCAGATACCAATAAACAGAGCAAGCAGTTTAGGCTTTACAGCCTTTTTCAGCATAATCATGGATGGCAAGGACAAGGTGGTGACTGCCATCATAAAGGAGAGGATAGCACCGAGTTGTGCTCCCTTGGCGAGCAGAGCCTCTGCAATAGGAATTGTTCCGAAAATGTCAGCGTACATTGGAATACCAATTAAAGTTGCTAATATTACACCAAAGGGATTATTAGAGCCTAGCACAGCGGCAACCCATTCTTGTGGTATCCAGTTGTGGATAAAGGCTCCAATTCCAACACCGACAAGAATATAAAGAATTACTTTTTTAAAGGTAGAGAACATTTGCTCTTTTGCAAATACCACTCTGTCTTTTCTTGTCAAGTCAGGTGATTCTATATCGACATTTCCTGCGGTCATGATAAAATTTTCAACATGCTTTTCCATGTGCAGCTTTTCAATAATTGTTCCGCCGACTACCGCAATGACAAGACCAAGTACCACATAGATAATTGCTACTTTACTGCCGAAAATACTCATGAGCAGAACCAGTGAGCCGAGGTCAACCATTGGTGAAGAAATTAAAAACGAAAAGGTTACGCCGAGAGGCAAACCCGCCGATGTAAACCCCATAAACAGCGGAATGGAGGAACAGGAGCAAAAGGGTGTAACTGTTCCTAAAAGTGCTGCCACAATATTAGCTCCTATACCATGAAATTTTCCAAGGATTTTCTTTGAGCGTTCTGGTGGAAAATAGCTTTGGATATAGCTAATCATGAAAATAAGGAAACAAAGTAAAACCGTAATTTTGATGACATCGTAAAAGAAAAATTGAATGCTTGCTACCCATCGGTTAGTAAGGTCAAGTCCGAGAGCAGACATTCCTGCTCCGATAAGGTCATTTAGCCATTTCATTCCAAGTATTTGACCTTGAAAGAAATCCCACATAGATTGTATTAACTGCATTTTGTATAAGCCTCACTTTCTGGTAAATTATTTTGTAAAACTAATGCTCCTAAAAACAGTTGGAGCTGTTTGAATTTTTCGCTATCCACAGAATAGCGTATCCATTTTCCTTCCCTTGTAGTAGTAATTAGCCCTGTATCTGTTAGTATCTTCATGTGATAAGACAAAGAGGATTGTGCAATATCCAGTTTAAGAGCCTCTTGCAATTCGCAGGCACATAGTTCTTTCATGGTTAATTTTTGAATAATTGCAAGCCTTGTTTCGTCACTTAAAGCCTTGAATATTTCTAAAAACAGATTGTAATTTTCTATCATATAACATTCTCCTTTGCATTGCGGCTCCTTTTCCTTAGTTCCATAAAACTAATTTTGTCGATATATAGTGTTTTGGTTAAGCCATCCATAAGAACGGATGGCTTAATTTAGTTGCAACGGTCGCAAACAGCAGATGGGGTGACACGGGTTAATGTTCCAAGCAAACTCATTGCCTGTTTACTGTTTTCTTCGGAAATAGAGTAATGTGTCCACTTGCCTTCTTTACGACCAAGGACGATACCAGATTCGCATAACACTTTCATATGGTGTGCCAAAGTGGACTGTGGTATATTCAGTTCTTCTTGCAGTACACAGGCACATTTCTCACCAGTTTGCAATAGCTCTAAAATCATTATTCTGCTAGGGTCGCAAAAGGCTTTGAAAATTTTAGCAGTCATATCATAATCCATGCTCATCTTCTCCCATCCTCAAAACTAATTTATTCGATTTAACAACAGTATATTCCTCAAATCGAAAAATGTCAATATATATTTTTGAAAGTTTGAGTGCTTATATATTTTTGAAAGTTTGAGTGCTTTCATTATTTGCAATCATGGAGGGACTAAATTTTATTTTATGCCAAAACACGAAATAATACACTACTAAACATAAAATTGCTTTTCGTTCAAATTCTCTCACCCGAAATGTACAATGATATAGGGTGATATTAAAATGTACCAAGATGAAAGAAAACTCGATTTTAAGCCTTTGGGTATGGCAATTAAAAAAGCTCGGGAGGCAAAAGGTTGGACACAGGAATACCTTGCCCAGCTTGTTGACCTCACACCACGCTCTATAATGTACATAGAGAACAGAGGGCAGCATCCAAGACTCAACAAATTTTATCTGCTTGTTACCTTGCTTGACATTTCGGTAGACCAGTTCTTTTTCCCTTGCAGTGATGATGGTGATAATAATCGCCGCAAACAAATTGATGTACTGCTGAATGAGATGGAAGAAAAAGAGCTTATCGTTATAGAAGGTACAGCTCAAGGCTTGAAAAAGGCTCGTGAAACAGCGGAATAATTAACGCTGTTTTTCTGCCAAGAAAGCTTAAAAAGTGCGACTCCTTTAATTAGGCTATCGCACTTTTTAGGGTATCTCTTATTCTCCACATTCATCATGGAGCTGTTTGCATCGGTTCTGGATATTTGCGATTTCATCTTTCGTTAAGCTCCTACGATTATGTGTGAGCTGCTGTTCCGAAAAATCACTGTAACCTTCCAGTAAGGCATCACGCAAAAGCTCGGGTGTTTTGCAATGCTCCACACCATACCATTGCTCGTCTTTTTCCTCCCAAATCATAACCGTATAACCTCGTTTGGTATTTACCACCTCGAATATATCATCTTCATTTAGATAATCTTTGAATACCTCTAAAACCTTTTCAAAGGTCAGCATTTTATCAGTCCTTTCCTGTCTTTAGGTGTTTATGCACCAGTAGATTCTACTACTATTATGACCATGATAGTAAAAGTATATCACGGTGTAAAGGATACAGATGTTGTTTGAGAACAAAAGTGGCAAGCAGGGCAAGGTGGTACACACCTTGCGATTTTGCTCAAAATTCCCTGTCGGGATTTTTGGCAAATCTGCTTGTTGGGGAGAATCCCCAATCCCCATTTGAACACTACCTTGCGGTAGTGGCTACGCCTCCTGCGGAGGCTCATGATACACAGGTCAGCTTATCGCTGTTCCTGTGTTTTTTCTTTCTCTCTGGAGAGTTCATCATACCCTAAAAGGCGGTCAACATTCGCTTTTGCCGTCTGAACTTCCTGCATTGATTTTTTCACGGTTATATACTCGGCATAGGCTTTTTTCTTAGCAGAAAGCAGCTCTGCATATTCCGCTTGCAGGGTCATGACGGTAGGTAGCTTTTTCATTTGCAATTCATCAAAAGCCGCTTTTGCCGCCTTGTGTAAAAGTAAATCGGCGATATGTTCCTCATAAAACTTTTTTGAGTATCCTGCCTTGCGGTAGGCGGCATATGTATCACGAGTTTTTGAATAATTGATAATATGGGTTTTCAGTACAGCAATTTCACTCATACGCTTTTCAGCGGTTTTGATTTTAGCAGAAAGCTCATTAAATGCAGCGGTGGCTATCTGTACTTTTTGTTCCAAATCCTCATAGGCAAGGAGATTGTTTTCTGTTAAAAAGTTGATGGTCTGTGCCATCTGTTTGAGATTAAAAACCTTTGCCCATCGTTCGTAATTTGCCCCTTTTCCTGCTTGCAATTTTGCCTGTATGTCTACGAGCAGACTGACACGCTGCACAGGTTTTGGTGTCCGTTTTCTTTTGGGTGTAAGCGGCTTAATTCCTTTGATGGTAGCTCTGATTTCGTCCTCAGAATATCCCTCTCCGAGAGAGCGAAAACGAATAGGTTTTTTCTGGTCTTTACCTAAAACGGATATGTGCTTGCCATGTTTTATTTCATAGCCTGCGGCTTGCATTTCCAGTAAGAAGGCATTGAAGTCGGCAGGCTTTTTGGCAAGAACGGCATCAATGGTTTCTCTGATTTTATCAGAGAGCGAGGGAGCTTTTTTTATTGCCGAGCCACTTACCATAATTCGTTTTCCCACGCTTTGGTTTTTCGATAATGGACAGTCCATGTTCAAGGCAAATGCGGTCACTGATTTTTCCAACAGCTCTGCCGGAGCCTAAAAAATCTCTGAACTTTTTGCTGCTGTCCAAAGAGGTGGAATTATAAATAATGTGATTGTGAATGTGCGATTTATCTACATGGGTTGCAACGATAAAAGCATACGTTCCCTTTGTCCATTTCTCTGCAAGCTCATAACCAATTTGATTAGCAAGTTCCGGTGTGATTTCTCCCGGCTTAAAGGACTGGCGTATCTGATAGGCTATCACATCACTTTGCTGCTCCCGACCTGTTATCTGGTGGTACTGACGCTTGGAAAGCATAAATTCTCCCTGCACTGTACGAGGGTCACATTCATAAGAGCTAATAAGCTCTCCATCATTGGTTTTGTCGGGGTTTTCGCATAATCAGTGCGGTCAGAAAGACACTGAGCAATGCTCTTGCCTTTGTTCTGGTGCATAGAAATCAAACGAGTGGCAGCCATTGAAACACCTCCTTTTTACAAAATAAAAAGCACCTATGAGATAGGCACTCTTTATGACATTATCTGGTATGTTTTTTCAGTTCTTTTGTTGCATGGCGGATAAATTCATCTACCGTAGGTACTTCGTTTTTTCGAGGCACTCTTTGCTGATAAGCTTTTGTAATTCCGTCATTGGGGGGATTGCTGTATGCGGCATCAATCGCTGTCTGCATATCATGCTTTACCTCCACTAAAGTTACACCGTTTTCTTTTGCAATTTTGCGATAGACATTTCTCATGCTCATGGCATCTTCTCCTTTGCTTAGTATGTTTTTTCAGAATATTGAGGATATAAAATGATATGTTTCTTTTTCCTTTTTGCGTATTCCAAGGTTTTTGCTGCACCTCCAAAGTTGTGTGTAACATAAGCTACCATTATATCGGACTGGTCAACTATCCATTCATTGCGTTTGGATATAGCGAACCGCTTTGGCACAGTTTCAAGTGGTGGGTATAGTGTATAACTGTAACCAGTTTCGTCCATAATCCTATGAAGATAAGGCAAAATTAAAACACTTTTGATATGCGGATATTCTTTACACAACTTTGCAAGTACAGACTTTGCTATACCGTCAAATGCACCGTACCCGCCGAGATAAAAGACATTTGCACCATTCATAATTAAGTCACTTGTCACAGCAAGTATCCACTGTCTTACTTTTTCGCTTTCCATAACATCACCATGTCCACAAAAAGATACAATCATCGTACCATCACCCATAAGCAAGTGTAGCACAAAACTTTAAAATAGTACAGTTACAGGGACTAATTTTAAATATCCCATTGTTATACTGATTACATAGTACAGTTGCAGGGATGGTGATGGAATGAAATTAAATGAGGCGGTCAGCAAGCGTTTACAAGAGCTGTTGGATGAAAATGAGATGACACAATACCAGTTGTTTATGAAAAGTGGTGTACCAAAATCCACAATCGGAAATGTTATAAATTGCTCGTATGACTCTGTGAAATTACGCATCATTCATGAGATATGCCAAGGGTTAGAAATGGGAATACCCGAATTTTTCGCATCATCGTATTTTGATGAAAATACCCTTGAAGATTAAACGCTCGGCACTTATGAGTTGTCGAGTTTTTTTGTGCAAAAAAATAGCAGGAGTGCCACGAAAAAACAAGGGTCGAGATAAACGGCTTTGCCGCCCTTGTTTTCCCGTGACACTCCTGCTAAGGCGGCAATTAAGGGGGAGAAAGCAGACTTGTGCTTTCTCCCCTTAAT
>Ga0192277_1188_pt1 | contig 10366 bp, 9 predicted proteins | sample Koala_Koa24_J3_FD_131302 | JGI IMG/M metagenome (GOLD analysis project Ga0192277, IMG submission 131302) | Enriched cells from koala feces incubated with labeled cellulose particles, San Francisco Zoo, California, United States - Koala_Koa2-4_J3 ...
ATGTGGATGGTGATGGTGTACCAGATGTAGCTCTGATGGATTCTACGGGGGATGGTAATATTGATACGCTTGCCATGGATCTTTCTGGGGACGGGGAATTTGATTTCTATTTCCACGATAATGATGGCGATGGACTGCCTGATATGGTTTATCTGAGCGAAGAGGGTGATGAAGCGCTTGAAACAGCTTTTATCGAAGAAGAAATCAAAAACAGGATGATTGGGTCGGCAGATGCAATCCTTACTGCGATGACAGCTGGAGAGTATTTGGCTGAAGCTTTAGATCGGGAACTGGATAATATGCAGGAAATGTTGCTTCTGACAAAGGAGATGCTCAAAAAAGCATAATACTATCAAATTGCATCACTATAAAAGCTGCAATGTGATCTTACTGGTTTATAACTCAACCTCCTGTATGAAAAGATAAGCAAATTCGATTGCCTGACAGGTGATGGATTCACAAAGATGCGGAGGGTCATTTTTTGAGAACCCGCCCGGGCGAAGCTCCCGGCATCTCAGAGAGCCGAATGTTTTCTCAAATTCCCTGGCGTACTGATAGCATACAGATACGATCTGCTTTTCACTCATGTTTGCTGCAGAAAAATACAGGCCGATAAACATCAGCGCGCCCTCGATGAGCCCGCACTGTGCTCCGTAACCGCCGGCACCGTGCATTCCGAGGGCGGCAGTGTAAACATCTGCGCTGATGGGAAAACTGAATAGATCAGATAAGCAGGTCAGTGTTGTCCGTGCGCAGTTCATGTCATATTGGTAGTAGAGGCTGTGTACTTTGTTCCATATGTATTCTTTATAGTTCATAGCGGTTTCCTTCTTTGGAATTTCTTATGGACAGTGTAGCAGATTTTATGAAGGTGGGCAAGAGAGACTTTTACCCTGGCGGCGTAAATTTACTGTAGGAATAGTCGTGGCGGAGGCCACCGGAAATGCATCAGAATATTAGTCTTGATTCACTTCTTACTATACCACATTTTCTGACTTATGCAAGACTTTTAAAATTTACACTGTTTATCATATCTGGCTATAGCAGGCCACTCTGCTACTCGCTAAAGCTATATGATTTGATGTGATTTAAATCTCTGTTCCATTTTTCGCCTTTCAATCGTTGGCAGCAGCCTATCGGATTCCGGAGAGAATGTCAAGGCTAAATGAACGCCCACGGCGGCCTTGACAGTCTCTCCGAAATCCGATGTTATACGGCCAAGCGATTGACAGGATGAGTCTGACACTCTGTGTCGTCCTGCCGAACAATACAATACCTGTTCTGCAGAAATCCTGCTGCCACGCCGGATCATTCCCTGCCAAGCTTACAGATCGAAAATGTGCTGGTTAAATGCGACTTTCTTCCTTGTCTGCAGGCTGACACTGTGGGTGATGCTGTCCACATATTTTCCTATGTCTCTCTGGTGCTTCCTTTCCCATGCCAGCATCTCCGCACTGCTCAGAACCTCGTCCTCTGCTCCAACGGCCGCAGGCAGTTCCTCTGACTGGTTCCTCACCAGTTCCAGCATGTCCCCTTTGTTCCAGTAATACGCTCTCAGATGCCCCATCCGGTCGGCACCTGTACGGCTCCAGCCCATCGGGCGCGAACTCATCCGGCTTGACAGCCCAATTCGACAGGATATAGTTCGAGCTCTCCGCCACTCTTTTCTTTGTGGCGTCGTTTTGCGCGCAGCCGTCGATCTTTTCCACAACCCTGCGGAATTCGGCCTTCTTTCCTTCCTTGAGTGCCGCATACAGCTCCTTCCTCGCGTCCTCTGCGCTGTCGAGCATATGGGATGTCAGTTTCAGCATGTATTTGCTCAGGTGGAATTCGTCCAGCACGCTGGTCACGCCGGATATCCGCTTCACCCCCGCCTGTATCCATCCGCCGCCATCCGCATTCAGATAGATTTTCTTTACCTTTGACAGGTCATAATAGCTGTCCAGGTATTCATAAACCTCATCCCATAGTCTCTGGTTGTCTGCCCCGTTATACACCCCGCTGAAATAATGGGGGTTGACCAGGCGGTGCCTTTTGCTCCTGGGAGCTTCCGGCTCTACTCCTTCATATACATATACAAGCTTTACCAGGACACAGTTGTTCTTCCAGCCGTTCTCCCCCTTTTCCAAGTCACCCTTTTGCTCTTTGAATTGCAGAGAGACATGGTCCTCATCCGCATCTATGTACAGATAATCCACCACCTTCTTTTCCGCCGGTTTTGACGCCTTCGGAAACTTCAACGCATGCAGTTTGTTCATCACTGTTTCCTTGCATACGTTGGACATCAGGCTGGTTTCCTCTCCAGCCTTTCGGTAGGATGTCTGCACTGCCTCCTTAAGCATCTGCGCCTCAGCATCCTCCGTAAGCCGCTCGTGCGGCTCTATCCCCATAATCCTATCCAACAGGTAACAGCTATCCCCACCCTGTTTGCTTTTGAACAATGTCTTATTAAATGTAACATCACCAATGGATGTAGTCAGTGTTTTCTTGTCCCGCTTTACAATCTGCCAGTTGAGTTTCCTTCTTGCGCTTTCGCGAAGCATCGTATCGCAATCCTCAAATGTCTCCTTGATGATATTTAACCCCAGTTTGATGACCTCATCCCTGACTCCACTGACAAATGAGGCTATGTCAGTAGGATCCTTCATGTAATTTTCTATTAAATCAGATAAATTTTTGATGCCAGATTCTCCGAATTGTTGTATACTTGAAACCATAGGGAACGCCCTCCTTTGTGTTTTGGTTTTGGAGAACTAATATTATAACACAAACAGGTGTTCCCTTTATTACTTTTCCTACAAAAATTTTACGCTAACTTTTACCCTTTACAGTCTACGTTTTTCCCTTTATAATGAAATGATAAAATAGGAGGTATTCACCAATGGCCAGAGTACGCAGAACCAAAGAACAAATCATTAATGACAAGATCGCTGTCATAGACCAGACGATTGACGGAATTCAGGCAAAAATTAACGCGGCGCAGGCAGAAAAAGCAGATCTACAGGCGCAGTTGGACGAGATAGAAGCGGCAGCTGCAAAAGCAGCCGAGGAAGAGACTCTCAAAGAAATTCTTTCCATCATGAAAGAAAAAGGGCTTTCTCCTGCTGAATTGAAGGATTTAATCGAAAAACTATAATCAAATAGGGAAACAGGGTAGCTAAGATATGGTTTTAGCTACCCTGCTCTTTTTTATGTGAATGTTGAGAACATTTTACGATTATTTGGTCTTATCGTGATATAGAATATCGGATACTTCGCAATCCAGTATAAAACATAGTGTGTCCAGCGTTTTCGTGGTGATAGGAAGCCCTTTTCTCATGCGTTGTAGAGTATTTGCAGAGATTCCTTCCTTATATATCAGATGGTATTCCGTAACATTTTTCTTTAAAAGAGTTTCGTAAAATGGTTTGTATGAAATCACACTGCATCACCCGGATTGAGAACAACATACTTAATTTATTGACTATGCCTAATATATTGAGTATAATGCAGAAAAATATGCGTTGAGTCAGCGGATGCGCGGATTGATGATTTGGCAATGTGCAATATTATTTTAGCTGTTATTGATATGATACAGTGGGTTCAGATTTCAAAAAGAGAGGAAGAAAAGATCGAAATGGACAGGCAATTTATGACGGAGTATTTTGAAAAAATGTATGAAAACCCAATATCGGAAGCAGTAAAGGGCGATGGTTCTGGCGGTTCTTGCCTGCCTGTTGCAATCGGTTTTTGGTGGTTTGCTTATCCAGAGGGAAAATGATATGAAGATAGGGTGCTGACAGAATCTATGTACGTTCAGGCTGCAAGAATGAAGATTCGCTTTTTAAACATAATCGAAAGTAAGGCGCAATTCACCAAAGATTCGAATTGGGACAATTGAGAAATCAGGTATCAGATTGTGTATTTGCATTAGGTGAGGCGGGAAAGCCTATAGGTTTTCGCTTGTTAGAGATTATAACCAGAGCAAACGATAAAATACCGGGATGGGTAGCAGGGACAGTAGGGAAGGCACCAAAAGCAGAAAATCAGGGAGCAAAGATAGAGGAGACGGTTTGCCGTCTCCTTTTTTTCAAAAACGCAAATTTAATTATTTGCTCTGGCACAGAGCTTTTGCAATGATACGAGGTGGCCATTCATTATCCTCGATGGATTGCCGGTGCCCTGCGGTTACCTGAATTTCTTCCTGTATTCGGATGGTGTCATATTTTCCTGGTTTTTGAACTGTTTTGAAAAATAAGCAATGGATTGGAAACCATTACGGGTGGCAATTTCGCTAATAGGCAGGTCTGTTGCTATAAGAAGGTTTTTTGCCCCGTTTATACGTTCCTGGGTGATATATTTTGTCAGGGAAATCCCTGTTTCCTGCCGGAACAAAGCCGAAAGATAATCCGGATGCAGATGTACGACATCCATAAGCTCACTGCGCGAAAGTTCATTCCCAAGGTTATCATGGATATATCGGATAACAACATCGACCGCAGTTGCGGTACTGTTTTTGGAAGTTATCCTGTTTACTGTTTCATTTGTCACATTTTTTACCCACAAAAGGAAATCTGGTATGGAATTTAAATAATTATCAGCAGCCATGCCGGATACCTCCTTATGCTCCTGGTTCCTATATACACTTAAGGCACCGTAAACTGCATCCATGAGCATGTCATGGATTTCCCGTATCCTGTCCCGGGTGATATACTGCCCGGATGGGATCGAGGTCAGATACCGGTTAATATTCTCCAGAACTGGTTCCGGATCCCTGGAGAGAAGCGCGTTTGTCCATTCCTGCACGGAAAAACCGGGTTCTCTGGTATATCCCTCATCCTGGCCGGAGATAAAGACAGATGTCTGAACCGTATATTTTTCCTGCACGTCCTGCGTCAGCTGCTGGAAAACTTCAACCGCCTGTCCTATGGGGCATGCAGGTGTGATATGCGCAATATATTCCCCGGATATCAGACTATGTAATGATTTAACCATATGCCTGCAGGAAATACTGTAGTCCGGGAAATCATTATAAGTCACATCGGCTGTGACTACGATAAAGGTAAAGCTGTCCACAAGGACACAGGCAGGCTTCATGGATTCAACAATGATGTTTTTAACTGCATTTTTCCATATACTGTCCATTTCCTGCCGGGGAAGGATACGCAGCAACATGATATACCATGAATGTCCAAGTGTTTCTGGTTTAATTCCCCTGTTTGCACATTCCCGCAGCAGTGCATCTTCATCAGATGGGATATTTCCCCTGAGTAAACTGTACCAGAAATTAGCAAGCCGGTTCTGGTAATCCTTAGACCAGAGGACGCCCATTTCTTCCTTTTCCTTACGCTGGAGGTCTTCCTGGCGTTTTTTAACCGCCCGGCTGATAACATCCTCCAGTGCACTGTACTCACAGGGCTTCAGCACATAATCAAACATCTGAAGGCGTACGGCGCTGGAAGCATACTCGAAGCGCGAGAAACTGGTAAGGAAAATACAGACGGGGCTGTATCCTTCTGCCCGGATCCATTCCATGAGGCTGATCCCGCTTCCCCTTGGCATCTCAATATCACACAGTAGGATATCAATTATGGTATTGGAAAACACGGCCTGTGCCTGCTTCATGCTGTAGGCTTTGTGGATTGTACTTATGCCAATTTCTTCCCAGTGGAGGGAAGATGCAATACTGTCAACACTTAAGGGCTCATCATCTACGATCAAAATATTCATACAGACAACCTCTTTTTTGGAAAAATGCTGTTTACAGGGTGCGTGCCGGGATACGGATATCAACCTGTGCCCCAGCGTTTTCACGGTTACGGAAAACCATTTGGAAGTCCCCTTCGAAAAGGAGGTTCAGGCGGCGGTAAATGTTTTTCGTGCCAATATTATGCCCGTCTGCCTGGCTCAGCATTTCCTGGCTGTTCAGCTGGCGCAGGACGTCTGGTTCATAACCCGTCCCGGTATCCCAGATGCAGATATGGGTCTGGCTGTCCGCCTCCTGGATTTCAATGTGTATTTCGGTTATTTCATCAGCAATCACCTGGTATTTTATGATGTTCTCAACCTGGAACAGGAGAACCATGGGGGGAACGAGAGATTCCAGACAGGATTCCCCTGCGTTTACAGATAAAGAGATCCCCTCTGGGAAACGGAGCCGTGACAGTTCGACATAATTTTCGGCCATCTCTATTTCTTTTTTTAACGGAACCACGGAGGTATCAGCCAGCGCATAACGGAGGTGGTTCCCAAGGCACACGGTCATTTTCTGGATTCCTGGGGTGTTTTTTGCTGCTGCCATATGGAAAATGGAATTCAGGCAGTTGATTAAAAAATGGGGCGCAATCTGTGCCTTAAGGGCCTGCAGCTCCGTTTTTTGCTGGGCAAGTTTTTCTTCATATACGTTAATCTTCAGGTTTTTGATACGTCCCACCATTTCGTTAAAAGCGTGGTTAACACTGGCAAACTCCCGGCATTCCCCATCTTCCGGAACCTGTACGGAAAAATCACCGTCCTGCAAAGCGTGTATGGAATTATCCAACTGTGTAAGCGGGGCGGAAAGATAGTTCCGGAATATGATAACAAGGAAAAACCCTGACAGGAGCAGGAGTGTGGCTGCCAGGGCACAGAACAGGTAATGGCCGATTAGTTCCTGCCTTATCTGGCTTACCGGGACCAGGATGCCGAGGCTGCCGTCGGCCCATGAAACGTCGAGGGAAGTCATGATATAGCTTATTCCGTTGATCCGTACCTGCCGTTTTCCCGTTTGTGTGCTGTATATATTAGAAAAGCCTGTTATTTCTGAATCAATGCCGTATGCTGAACCGTCAGCAGCGATAAATAAAGGAATGGTTTCCAGTGTTGCCGATTCGTTTACCTGGGAGAGCAGGGTGGAAAAATCTGTCCATGCACCCAGGTAGCTGCTGCCAATATGGAGCACCCGTACAAGGTAGGTCTTTCCCTCTATTTCAATGGGATACCAGGACTTGCTCACAAACCCATCGAGATCCCCTGTGTCAGCAGATGAACGAAGAAGGTCGCGCATACCCTGTGCAAAGGCGTTATCGGCTGTACTTGTGGCAGCGTAAATAAATTCCTGGCTGGTGGATGGGAATACAAAAAGCCCCTGGACGGAGGAAAGGGAGGATAGTGTATTGGTAAGGGCTGTCTTAACGTTGTACAGGGTTGAATAATAAGAAGTATCTTTTTTGTTCTGTTCCAGCTGGGAGAGTGAAGAGGTATCCAGCATAAAAGTGGCCATGTAAGTACTGGAGGCCCCAGGTCATCCGAAATCTCCTGGTTTACCGTGGCCAGGCTGTCGTACAGCTCGTCGTATATACGGTCCTGCATGGCTGATATTGTATAATAATTATTCAGGGAAAATAAGCCTATCATGGCAACATAAAAGGTGACCATAGCGGCAGAAAGACGGAGAATTAGGGAGTAGCTTCTTTTTTTCTTACGGATGGTAATGTCCATGGTAAATTCCTTCTTTAGTATAATTATTCTCGCAAAGCAACGGGGAAAGTAGCCGTGCCTGCGCGGATGTTTGGTGGCTGCCGCGAGGGTCATATACCCAGATGCTTGCATCGTTACAAATTTGATGCCCCGTATGCTTGTATCGGGGCCTTTGGCTAATGGTTTTGACAAGTATATCACAGGGAACTCAAATTTGTTATAATGAATTAGGAAAGTATCGGATTCAGAGCCACGAAAAAGAGCAGCTTTGAAAACGAAACTGCTCTGAATCGGATACTTTCCTGTTGTACCTGGTCGCGTCGGTTGGGCTACAACGTATGGGGATTGCTTCGCTTGCTTTTGGTAAATTTACTCATATTATGCAGTAGTGGAACAAGCAGAAACTGTTGATTTTCTCCTTCTTTTTTAAAAAAGGCCATGCTTCGCAGACCTTCCGGAGGGAGGCCGGTTACACAGATATAGAAACTTACAGTTAAATCATTGGCTGCAGGCATGCACTTTCCCAAGGTACTGCATCCTGATACAGCCACAGGCAGGGCATACATTAGGATTGGTCTTCCAGATCTTCTCCAGAAGCTCCGGCATTGTCATTCCGGTGTAAAGGGAATGGAATCTCTGGTGTCCCTGCAGTTTAAAGATGAGCTTCAGATTTTTGCTCTTTGACCGGTTGTTCAGAAAACCGTAATACCGTATTTTCTGGAATCCGGATGGGAGGATATGCATCAGGAGCCTCCGGATAAACTCTGTATTTGAAAGAGTGACAGTCCTTTTAGGTTCTCCCGGTTTCTTTCCCCGGGCTGAAAAAGTTGTCTCCGTTTCGGTGACAGACAGAATCCGGCTGTTGGAAATGGCAATTTTGTGCGTATATCGCCCCAGGTATTCGATGGCGTTTCCAAACCCATTGAAGGTCTCTTTAATATAAGGACACCAGTCCTTATCATAAAGGGAACTTTTAAATTCCTTCCATTCGTAAGAGTTACGGAGCTTTCCACAGGAATCAGAAAAAACAAGTTTCTCCTGTGTGTAGAGAGCATTCAGAGAGTCAAGAAATTTGCCTTTAAACTTGTCGCGGAGGACATATACAGGAATGAAAAACTTTTCTTTTGATTTGCGGATCTGCCGGTCAGGAGTCAGCCCGCCGCCGGAGACGATACAGTGCATATGCACATGATAACCAAGCTCCTGGTTCCATGTATGAAGAACCTGGATGATCCCCGGAGTGGCTCCGAGATATTTTTTATCCGCGCATAGTTCCAAAAGTGTTCTGGAAGTACACTGATGAAGGAGCCCGTAAAGCAGGGACTGATTACTGTATAAGAGCGGGTTCAGCTCATGCGGCAGGGTGAAGACCACATGGAAGTAAGGGGCATCGATTACTTCAGCCCTGCGTTGGTCTATCCAGAGTTCCGTATTGACCGCCTGACAATTCGGGCAGTTCCGGTTGCGGCATGAGCAATAATGGATTTTCTGATATCCGCAGTCCGAACACTGGCTGAGGTTGAAGCCGAGCTTAGCAGTTTTGCAGTTCATGATATCAATAGCAGCCTTGCGCTGCTCGGCTGACTGGAAGCCCCCATTTTGGGAGTAAGCATCGTAGGAATAGTGAAAGATATCCTGAATGTGAAAGGAAGTCCCCAGGAACTGCTGCACTTTACGATAATCCATGGATCTCACCTCCGATCTGCTCAAAGGGATTGGTTGCGCGGGATTTTGCGGAGTCATCCGCGAGATGCACATATATCAGCGTGGAATTCAAAGATTTATGACCAAGATTCGCTTTTAACGTGAGCAGATCCAGTCCATTCTCGTAACTGTGGGTTGCGTATGCGTGCCTTAGTGAATGCGCACAGAATCTCTGGTCCATGCCAAGGGCGTCCCTGCAAATGCGGAATTCACGCTGAAGCCACTGCGTATACATGGGTTGTGAAGTATCCCTCCGCCGTGTAAAGATCCATCCATGCGGACGGGTGCCTGCCGGAAAGGAGAGCCACCGATTCAGTAGTGCTTCCCAGATAAGTTCCGTAAACGGCACATAACGATCCTGCCTGTTTTTAGAATGATGGATATACAGTTTGTGGCTTGAACGGTAAATATCCGTATATTTCAGGTGGCAGAGTTCATCAATGCGGAGGCCGGTTGCATAGATGATAGCAGCTGCAAGCCGGGCATCCGGGTCATCGAGAGCATTGATGAAAGCACAGACCTGTTCTCTGGATGGAACAAAGGGAAGATAGCAGTCAAATTTCCGAAAAGGAACCTGTGTCCTGTCCCATTCTTTATGGAGGACATAGATCTGGAAGAACTGGAGCTGGGAAATGATGGAATTTACAGTACGGTCATCGAGGTCTCTGGATTTTTGAATCCATGCCACAAAATCCCTGATCATTTGCCAGGAAGCATTCTCAGGCAGGATGCGCAGGGAAGCAAGATAATTCAGATAAGCCTTGATGTAAGTTTTATAGGAACGGACCGTGTTGTCCGTAAGGCCTCTGGCCTCAAGCATCTGGATAAAAAGAGCAAAATAGTCCATAACAGGAACCTCCTTTGTAAATGATGAATGTTAATAAGGCGACAGACATCCATGCCGGAGGTGACCTGCAAAAAATTTCAAATATGTAGTTGTTGAGTTTTGAAATCCGTGATAACATAAGCATGGCAGTTTTGAGGTTTATGTTAATAGTTGCGTGTGGTAACTCAACAATAAAACATAAAACAAAAAACTGCCACTTTTTTTGAAAAAAATTAGAAATGAAAAAGTAGTGGAATCACAAACTTAGAGCAAGCCGTCGTGTAAGCGACTTGGTACAATGACCTTGCAAGATAGACAAATCGAAATTGGGAAGGTGGCATTTGAATGAATATCCAATGGAACACAGCAGATTACACGAAAAATTTTGATTTCGTTCAT
>Ga0192277_1064_pt1 | contig 10066 bp, 6 predicted proteins | sample Koala_Koa24_J3_FD_131302 | JGI IMG/M metagenome (GOLD analysis project Ga0192277, IMG submission 131302) | Enriched cells from koala feces incubated with labeled cellulose particles, San Francisco Zoo, California, United States - Koala_Koa2-4_J3 ...
AATTCGCCATGCCCATTCTGTGCGAACCACTGTAAGCGCACGATTGTCCGTTTCTCGAACGGGAATTCCTGGATTACAAACAATCGCTGTGAGCGGGGGGAAATCCTGGGCGATCCGAAGGATGCGGGCGTGCGCGAACAGCTGAAAGAAAAGAAAGCGGAAAAGGAACGGGTGCCAAATCTGTTCCGGCTGCGCGAGGAGCTTTTGTTCCGCGAGTATCCATATCCGAAAATATACAAAGAGGAGCGCGGCATTACGATCGGCATCCCCCGTGTGCTTTCCTTCTGGGAGACGATGCCGTTTTGGACGACATTCTGGAAATCGCTTGGATTTGGGGTACGGATTTCGGATAAGAGCACGCGAAAGATTTATGAGAACGGCCTTTCCGCAGTGACTTCGGATACGGTTTGCTTTCCGGCAAAGCTGGTACACGGACATATCCGGAACCTGGTGGAGAAAGGAAAAAATAATAAGGACGGTTCTGTGGATCGCATTTTCATGCTTTCGATCACGACGGTGAATTCGGAGAATACCGAGAAGACGAGTGAGTCCATGTGTGCGGTAGTGAAGGGCTACCCGATCGTCATCCGCAATTCGGATAATCCGGAAAAACGCTGGGGGATTCCGTTTGACGCGCCGCTGTTCCACTGGCATAAGACGACGGACCGGAATCATCAGCTAACGCAATACATGGAGGAGACTTTCGGTATTCCGGCGGAAGAGACGATGCAGGCAATCGCGGCCGGAGACGAAGCGCAGGAGACCTTTTCCCGCGAACTGAAAAAGGCTGGCCAGGAGATTATCGACCAGGTGGAAAAAGAAGGACGTTATGCGGTGGTTTTGGCGTCGCGTCCTTATCAGAACGACGCGCTGGTCAATCACGACCTGCCGGAGATGTTTACAAGTCTTGGTATCCCGGTGCTGACCGCGGATTCTGTGCCTGGCATCGAGAAGGTAGATCTGAGCAGGAGCCGTCTGGATATTGTAAACAATTACCACGCGCGGATGCTCTCTACCGCGATTCTCGCGGCGCAGAGTGAGCACCTGGAATATGTGCAGATTGTCAGCTTCGGCTGCGGCCATGACGCCTATCTGTCGGATGAGATTATCCGACTGATGAAGGAGATCTCGGGCAAGACGCCGCTGGTTCTGAAGGTGGATGAGAGTGATATCCAGGGGCCGCTGCGCATCCGTGTCCGCTCCTTTGTGGAGACTGTGGAGATGCGCCGCCGCAAAAAGGAGGCACTGCAGGTACATGAGCTGCCGGATCCGTATCCGGTCAAGTTTACCAAAGCAGACCGGAAGGAAAAAATCCTGCTTGTGCCCAACACCTCCCACGCGTTTGCACGCCTGATGGCCGCCGCGATGGGAAGCCAGCATCATATGAAAGCAGAGCCGCTTGACATTGGCCGTGAGGAAGCTATTCATCTGGGAAAGCAGTATGTACATAATGATATCTGTTTCCCGGCGCAGATCGTGATCGGGGAAGCGCTTGCCGCACTGCGGAGCGGCAAATATGACGACAAAGACGTCACCATCGCGATGGCGAAATACATCGGCGACTGCCGTCTGACGCATTACAGCGCGCTTCTGCGCAAGGCGCTGGATGATGCCGGATATGCACATGTGCCGATACTGACGAACGATGACGTAGACTACCACAACATTCATCCGGGATATAAGCTGAGCATGCTGGCGTCCATAAAGATCGCCTTCTGCCTGCCAATGATTGATGAGCTGGAGGAGCTGCTGCGCAAGATCCGTCCGTATGAGAAGGTGCCGGGCAGCGCGAACCGCGCGTTCGAGGCGGCGATGGATGAGCTGATCTTCGGTCTGGAAAAGCATGGCCTGAACGGGGCGCGGCACGGCTTTAAAAAGGGAATCGAGCTTATGAAAAATATTGACTATGACCGTTCCCACCCGAAGCCGCGCGTACTGATTGTCGGGGAATACCTGCTGAACTTCCACCCGGGCGCGAACCATGATATTGAAGATTATCTGGAAAAGAACGGGTTTGAGATCATTGAGGCGAAGATGACGGACGTCATTCAGAAAACCTACTTCTATCAGGATGCCCAGAACAAAGAATACCATCTGGATCGGAAGCTGACGGAGAAGGCGTGGCCTGCCACTGTGAATGAAGTGTTTGATTTTGCACATAATGTTTCTGACTCCATCGCGTGTGAGCACCCGCTCTACGAGCGTCCGGCCCGGCTGCCGGAGCTGGTACATGACAGTGACCCGATCATCCATCACACTTTTGACGCAGGCGAGGGCGTACTGATTCCGGGTGAGATTCTGCATCACGCGAAGAAAGGCTGCCGAGCCTTTGTCATCCTGCAGCCCTTTGGCTGCCTGCCGAACCATGTGGTCGGCCGCGGTATCTCTAAGAAGCTGAAGGAACTCTACCCGGATGCGCAGATTCTGCCGCTTGACTATGACCCGGATGTCAGCTTCGCGAACATCGAGAATCGTCTGCAGATGCTGATCATGAATGCGAAAGGCGACAGCCATGCGGCAGAGATCGGCAGGGTTTCAAAAGAAAAAAAGCATGGGCAGCACAGCAGCAGACTGGCGACCGCGCACTGATGGAAAGCACAGAGCAGTACCGTTGACAGAAGATTTGAGATATAGTATAGTGAGAATTACTGGTCACACCTGTAGAGATAATAAAGTAAATTTGGTCAGGATGTGACCTGTAATCAGTGATGGCAGCAAGTGGGGCTGCCTGCGTTAGATGAAATGACAGTGATTCTGGCAGGCAGAGTATATACCGGCGAGAGGAAAAGAATATGAATTACGAAATATTTGTAGATATGTCCCTGGATATTGATCCGAAAATAGCGGAACACTATGGAATTCGCTTTGTTCCGATGGAATACGTGCTCGGCGGCGAGACGTTCCTCGAGACGGGGCCGGAGAGCGACGAGCGGATGCATTATTTTTATGAGAGTATGCGCCAGAATGTAGCGACAAAGACCAGCCAGATTACGCCCTTTCAATACGAGGAGACCTTTGGCCCTTGTGTGAAAGCGGGTACTTCGATTCTGTATATCGCCCTTTCGAGCGGCCTGAGCAAGACCTACGAGTCTGCGCTGTTGGCGGCCAGGACGATGAAAGAGCAGTACCCTGACGTGGATATTGAGGTCATAGACAGTCTTTCTGCGACCGGCGGCATGGGGATGCTTGCCGAGTCAGCGGCGAAAAACCGCGAGGCGGGGATGACGCTGGAGGAGAACGCAGCCTGGCTGCGGGAGAATCTCACCTATCTCAACCACTGGTTTATGGTGGAAGACCTGGTTTACCTGCGCCGCGGCGGACGCATTTCTGCGGCGACAGCGATTGTCGGCTCCGCATTGAACATCAAGCCGCTGCTGACCATTGACGCGCAGGGGAAATTGGTATCCGTGGCGAAAAAGCGGGGCAGCCGTCAGGCAATGCGTGCTCTGGCGGATTACTATAAGGATCGATATGATACGAAATTTGGCAATGCGGTTTATATCTGCTGCGCGGACTGCAAGGATGCGGCGGCGGAGCTTAAAGAAATGGTGCTGAAAATCAATCCGGACGCGGATGTGCGGATTACCATGCTTTGCCCGGTGATCGGTGCGCACACCGGACCGGGAATGCTATCGATGATTTTTTATGGGGCGGCGACGGAATTAAATGCGTAGCTGTCATTCTATGCGCGACCCTGCGATCGAGTAGGAGGCAGCCTTCTGGCTTCTACTCGCCGCGCGGGCTGCGTCCGGCGACAGCCGGAAAATACCTCTCGCAGCCCTGCGCATAAAGAAAGGCTCCGGCTTTTACGCCGGAGCCTTTGCTGTGCGCAAGGGGGCTGTGCACAGATGTTACTTTTACAATTGCCTGTCATGGATGCAGCTGCACTTACTCTACGTCGTTGAGCGCCGCCAGGTTTTCCTCACCAGTACGTACCTTTACAACCCTGTCTACGCCATAGACGAAGATCTTGCCATCGCCGATGTGGCCGGTGTAAAGCGCTTTCTTAGCGGTTTCAATGACCGTATCTACCGGCAGGTTGCCGACGATAATTTCGACCTTTACCTTCGGAAGCAGAGTCGCGTCGAGCTCTACTCCACGGTATTTCTCGCCCGCACCCTTCTGGATACCGCAGCCCATAACCTGGGTCACAGTCATGCCGGTTACGCCGATGTCGTTCATGGCCTTTCTCAGCACATCATAGCGGGACAGTCTGGCAATAATCGATACCTTGTAAATGCCGGTATCGGAAGCCGGAGCTTTGACCACTTTGACCGCCGCATCCTTCTGTGCCTTTGAAGCAGTTACATAGTCATCATTGCCAAGCTCTGTATTGGCATTGATGCTCATGGAAGTATTGGATACATCCATGATACTGAAGCCCGCATATGCGCTTGGCAGGCCATGCTCGGTCGCGTCCAGACCAAGGATTTCTTCTTCCTCAGAAACGCGCAGACCAAAGATGGCTTTGATGATGGAAAAGGTAATGGTGATGGTTACCGCGGTCCAGGCTGCCACAGCTACAAAGCCGGTCAGCTGTTTTCCGAGAAGGCTGAAGCCGCCGCCGTAAAACAGGCCGGTGAGCGTGTCATTGCCCGGAGCGGAGGTGGTAGCAAACAGACCAACCGCGATCGTACCCCAGATACCATTCATCATATGCACCGCAACCGCGCCGACCGGGTCGTCGATGCGAAGCTTATTGTCGAGAAGCCAAACGCCGAATACAACGAGCAGTCCAGCAACCGCGCCGATGACCAGAGCGCCGAAGCAGTCCGTCACATCACAGGGAGCGGTGATTGCTACCAGGCCTGCCAGGGAAGCGTTCAGGCACATGGAAACATCCGGCTTGCCATATTTAATCCAGGTGAAAATCATACATACGACCGTCGCGGTAGCCGGAGCGACTGTTGTGGTTAGGAAAACAGAACCAAGCTGTTCTACACTTGTACAGGCAGCGCCGTTAAAGCCATACCAGCCAAGCCAGAGGATGAAGCAGCCAAGGCAGCCGAGCGGGAGGTTGTGTCCCGGGAAAGCGTTTACCTTTGTGATGTTGCCGGATTTATCTTTCTCAAACTTTCCGATACGCGGTCCAAGAATTTTCGCACCGATCAGAGCGGAGATACCGCCGACCATATGAATGGCGCAGGAACCGGCGAAATCATGGAAGCCCATCTGGGCAAGCCAGCCGCCGCCCCAGATCCAGTGTGCTTCGATCGGGTAGATCAGCGCGGAAATAACCGCTGAGTAAATACAATACGATAAGAACTTGGTACGTTCCGCCATGGCTCCGGAAACGATCGTAGCGGTCGTCGCGCAGAACACCAGGTTGAATACGAAGTTCGACCAGTCAAAATCCTGATAGCTCGTGAAAATGTCAAATCCCGGTTTTCCAATGAAGCCAGCCAGATCTTCACCAAGCAGCAGTCCAAAACCAATCAGAATGAACATAATGGTTCCGATACAGAAATCCATCAGGTTCTTCATGAGGATGTTACCGGTATTTTTCGCCCGTGTAAATCCCGCCTCTACCATTGCGAAGCCAGCCTGCATCCAGAATACAAGCGCAGCGCCGATCAGGAACCAGACGCCAAATACTTCTCCATTAATGGCACTTAAAATTTCTTCTGTCATAATATCTCCTCCTCTTTTCGATGCGCCGGGCGTTACCGCCCTTTGCTCTGTTTACGTCCGAAGTTTCCGCCGAGCCAGATCTTTGACGGAAACCCCGGCACTGCTGTCCATTTTTCCTGGCAGCTGAAATTCCATTGCAGCGGCATATGCATACAAACACGATGATTCTGTAGTCTGTAGAATTTCAAAAGGCAATTATGAACCATAAAAGCCTGCCGCCCGGAATTCGGACAACAGAAAAGGCGCCGGAGAAAAAATCTCCAACGCCTTCGTTGTTGAAGATATTATATGATTGCCGGGGGCAAATTGTCAATCAAAGATAGTTCCAAAGAAAAAATGAAATTTATAAATTTTTTGTAAAAAAGAGAGAATTTTGCAAGAATTTGAGGAAAACTTAAGGCTTTCATCGTTGCATTGCAAAAAGATTATTGCTATACTCAATTCATGTATGAGTAAGGCGGGATTACCTGTAAAAGTACAGGCATATATGTGTGAGGAAATATCTCATCCGAAGAATGAAGAAAATGCCTGCGGGAATTTGCGGTCTGGGGATCTGGAGGAAGGGAGGCGCGGTTCCGCGCAGGGAAAACAGATTGTGCGGGAGTAGCGAAGTGTGTATGAAAAGAAAAAGGAGAATGCCAGCAGCTGCGGTTGTGGCTGGCGCAGCGCTTGCAGTATCGCAGGGGAATATGGGGGTTCTTTCTGCGCGAATTTCAGACAAGATCGTGCTCACGGCTCAGGCGGAAGATTCCGGGATATTGATTGTGGAGGAAGAAAGCGGGGAGGCAGAAAATTTGCAGTCTCAGACAGATGAGAGCTTTGTTGTAATAGGAAGTGAGGAAACAGAAGTATCTGAGAAGGCTTCTGATGGGGAAGAAAATGAGGAAGGCAATGAGACTTCCGTTACAGGCTTTGTCCAATATGATGAAATTTTGCGGCTTTACTTAACCGGGCTGAATGCCGGATGGGGTGCGTCGGAGTTTGATGAAAACGGTCTCTGCTATCTGGCCGGATATCTGTCTTCTGCGGATGATCTTGGATATTTTCTGATGGACCTGGATGGCGATGGCACAGAAGAATTGCTGGTCGGGCAGGTGAGCAAGGAAGAGGATGCTTATCTGGGGCTGTTTTACGATTTTTACACGATAAAAGAAGAGGAACGGATGCAGGTTACTACCAGTGCAGAGAGAGGGCGCTTCTACCTGTGTATGGACGGAACAATCGCCTATGAAGGCTCCTCGGGTGCGTTTTGTTCGTCCAACGCATTTTATACCTTTACAGGTACGGAACTGGAGCTGACAGAAGCTGTGCTCTACGATGCGTGGGAAGATGAAGAGAATCCTTACTTTTACAGTACCACAGACGAATGGGAGGATCACAGCATTCCCATCTCGCAGGAGGAAGCATCTGCCATATTAAGCTCTCATGAATATCTGGAAATCCCGTATACAGCTTTGTCAGAGGTGGCGGAGGAGTTAGGTCTGGCCGAGATTGTTTCTCCTTTGAAACAGCAGGCAATCGAAGAGGTAGAAGCGGCCAGTGCGGAAGCAGAAGCGATCGCTTACCGACTGGATAACGACCCGCTCTCCCAGAGCGAGCTGAATCAGCTTTCCTATGAAATGTATCAGATCTGGGACGACGCTCTGAATGTCCTGTGGGGCTACCTGAAGGAAAGCCTTCTGGAAGAGGAGATGGCTGCCCTGACAGAAGAGGAGATTGCGTGGATTACGGAAAAGGAAAGTGCGATCGCTGCGGCGGGCGCCGAATTTGAAGGCGGCACCATGCAGCCTTATGTGGAAAATACGACTGGAGCGGAGCTGACGAAAGAGCGGGTGTATGTCCTGCTGGAGAAGCTTTCCTGACAGATTATAACGCGGATGCGGGGGACGAAGCTTCTCTTTTAGCAAAAAAACAGAACTGAAAAAATGAGATAGGAACAGGCCCAACTGTAATCTTTTGATTTCGGAAAGTGAGGAAAGGCCGGTAGAATGAAAAAATATGTTTGAGGAGGAATGATGATGAATTACACGATCAAAAACGAGTACCTTACTGTGACTGCCAGCGACGCGGGGGCTGAGTTACAGTCGGTCAGGAGCGCGGGCGGGCTGGAGTATCTGTGGCAGGCCGATCCTGCTATCTGGAGCGGAAAAGCTCCGAACCTGTTTCCCTACATTGCCCGCCTGACAGATGAGACCTTCACGCTGAATGGAGAATCCTACCATATGAAGCGGCATGGACTGATCAAATATCATACGCTGGTGATGGAAACGCCGGCCTGCTATGTACAGAGCGAAGAAGCGGATGATGTACTCCTTACGGCGGATGAAATGACCTTTCGCTTTGAAAGCAGCGAACAGACCAGAGAGCAATACCCGTTTGACTTTATCTATCGGATTACTTATGCACTCAAAGGCAGTACGCTTATGATTACGAACACAGTAGAAAATACAGGGAAGGAGCGTATGTACTTTGGCGTCGGCGGGCATCCTGGTTTCCGTGTGCCGCTGGATGAAGGGCTGGCATTTGAGGACTATTATCTTGAATTTGACCGCCCCTCCCATCCGTACAGAGTCGGCTTTACTGATACCTGTTTCCTGACCGGTCAGGATCAGCTGTATCCGTTAGAGAACGATCGGAGGATTCCGCTTCATCACGATTTGTTTGATCATGACGCTGTGGTTTTGAAGCATGCGCCAAAGACCGTGAAAATCGGAAGCGATAAGGGGAAGCACAGCGTTACCGTTCATTATCCGGATTTCGCGTATATCGGATTCTGGCATGCGACTGGAAAAGAGGCACCTTATGTGTGCGTAGAGCCGTGGACGTCGCTGCCGTCCCGTGATGGGATCATAGAGGATCTTTCCTGCCAGGCAGATTTGATTGGTCTGGATGGGGGAAAGACTTATCAGAATCTATGGACGGTAGGACTTGAGTGATGTTTTATAGATGTTAAAATACGCACAGAAATGTTTACTGAGAAATATATGCTTTGATTAATGGTCAGGAACAGATTGTTCCTGACCGGATACGAAAGATAGATGATTGATTATGACACAAAAAGATTATGTAATTGATGCAATGAGAAAAAACGGTGGATATGCTACTCTGCGGCAGTTATACAGTTTGGTTGATGTTTCAACATGGGGAACTAAAACACCATTTGCGACGATAAGACGCATCGTGCAGGAGAATGCAGATTTTTTCGGATACAATCGGGCTTGTGGGCGTTGAAGGAAAGCGAGCAGGATGTTTTGCGGAAATTAAACATTACCAAAAACAACAAAAAGAGCGTTGACGCATTTACTCACTCATATTATCAGGGGATTATCGCAGAGATCGGAAATATCCGTAATAAGGATACTTATGTTCCACCGCAGGATAAAAATAAGCTGTTTCTGGAGCGTAAGCTTTCAGAAGTTACAACGATTGACCACATCTACGAGTTTACACATCCGGATATTTTGAGAAGGGCCAAAACAGTTGATGTGATCTGGTTCAATGAGAGAAAAATGCCATGTGCGTTCTATGAGGTAGAGCATTCGACGAATATCAAGAATTCGCTCGATAAATTTTTTGAACTACAGGACTTCAGAGCCAGTTTTTTTATAGTTGCGGACGAGGAAAGACATGGCCAATTTGATGATGTGATTAAATATTCTATTTATAATCCGATTCGTTCCTTTGTAAAATTTGTCGGGTACGACAGCCTGATAAATCAGTATGCAAATGAAAGTAAAAAATATGAGCGGGTAATATGATTGCAGCCTGACAATGATTTTGAACAGGACTTCGCAGTTGCTACGAAGCCTTGCATATAATGGGAAAACAAATGATTATAAAGTAAACATTTTTGCAATTTGATGCAAGAAATAAATATACCCTGAAATAATACTTTTAAATCATATATATGCTATAGTAAAAACTCACAAATCAGAACATTTGTTCTAAAAACTGTTGAAAATTTAAAGCGCGTGTAGTATACTTGTAAAAATTGAGGTCGCCTGGAAGTAAAACAAAAAGGCTTTATGTTGAATATTTGTGAGGAGGATTTGGCAATGGTATTGGCTGAAAGATTATTTCAGTGTTTTAGGGATAAAGACTCTTTTACATTATGGGAAGCTTACCGGGAGAATGCGGACAAGCCGCATGAAACGGTTCGTGCCCGTATTTATGATAATCTGAATATTAAATTCAAACGCATCGCAAAAGGTGTATACAGAACGATTGATTCAGAGGAGGCCTGTGTTGTCATAGAAGGTGATGGAAGGGACTTGTCGATGATTCAGGATGAAAGTATTGATTGCATTTTGACAGATCACCCGTGGCTGGACCCGAAATCAAACAGAGGTGGAACCAGAAAATTTGCGGAATATGACTGCTTCTTTTGCCTTCATCGGCGTAATTTCACCATCTCTATCAATTATTTCAATAATAG
>Ga0192277_1192_pt1 | contig 9832 bp, 9 predicted proteins | sample Koala_Koa24_J3_FD_131302 | JGI IMG/M metagenome (GOLD analysis project Ga0192277, IMG submission 131302) | Enriched cells from koala feces incubated with labeled cellulose particles, San Francisco Zoo, California, United States - Koala_Koa2-4_J3 ...
AGGTGAGACCGGGGCAGGAAAGACTACTACGGCCCTTGCCATTATGCGCCTCCTTCCGGAGCGTATTGGAAAGGTGGAGCAGGGACAGGTGCTTTTTGACGGGGAAAACCTGCTGGATCTAAAGGAGAGTGAGATGCTGTCCGTCCGCGGACAGAAGATCGCCATGATCTTCCAGGATCCTATGACCAGCCTGAATCCTGTGCTCACAGTGGAGGACCAGATCCTGGAAGTGCTTCAGTTCCATAACCACAACAACCTGAGCCGGGCACAGATGGGAAAAAAGGTGGAGGAGATGCTGGAACTGGTGGGAATACCTGCTGCCAGGAAAAACTGCTATCCCCATGAATTTTCCGGAGGTATGAAGCAGAGGGTGGTGATTGCCATGGCCCTGGCCTGCAATCCCAGGCTGCTGATCGCAGATGAGCCCACCACGGCTCTGGATGTGACGATCCAGGCCCAGGTTCTGGGAATGATGGAGGAATTAAAGGAACGGTTCGGTACATCCATGCTGCTGATCACCCACGATCTGGGCGTGGTCGCCCAGACCTGCGACCGGGTTGCCATTATGTATGCGGGTGAGATCGTGGAGCATGGGACCATTGAGGATATATTCACGGGGAAGAGACACCATCCCTACACCCAGGGCCTGTTCGGCTCCATTCCCAGCATGACAGGGGATGCCAAACGCCTGAATCCCATTGCTGGGCTGATGCCTGATCCAACCAACCTGCCCCAGGGATGTAAGTTCCACACCAGATGTCCCCACTGCATGGAAGTCTGCAGGCACAGTCTGCCCCCGGTCTGCAAGGAGGGCACCCATGAGATCGCCTGCCATCTGTTTGTTGGTAAGGAGAATGTGACATCTGACGGAGAGGAGGTTATGCGCATATGAGCCGGAACAGCCAGAATACGCCTTTGATCGAGACAGTCCATTTGAAGAAATACTTTGATACAGGTTCCGGCGTGCTTCATGCAGTGGATGATGTGAACCTGACCATCAGCCCCCAGAAGACCCTGGGTGTGGTAGGGGAGTCGGGGTGCGGAAAATCCACCCTGGGCAGGACCATCCTCAGGCTCACACCGGCCACAGAGGGAAAGATACTGTATAATGGAAAGGATATCCTGTCCTGCAATCCCAACCAGCTGAGGGAACTGCGAAAGGAAATGCAGATTATTTTCCAGGACCCCTATTCCAGCCTGAATCCGCGTATGACGGTCAGCGAGCTGATCGCGGAACCCCTGGTGGTCAACCGGGTGATGAAGAATAAAGCGCAGCTTCGGGAAAGGGTGGCGGAGCTGATGGAGACGGTGGGCCTGGCCCCGCGCCTGGAAAGTGCCTACCCACACGAGTTGGACGGCGGAAGGCGTCAGAGGATCGGAATTGCCAGGGCCCTTTCCGTAAATCCCAAGTTTATTGTCTGTGATGAGCCGGTATCGGCCCTGGATGTGTCCATTCAGGCGCAGATCCTCAACCTGCTGATGGATCTCCAGGATAATATGGGCCTTACCTACATGTTTATTACCCATGACCTCTCAGTGGTGCGCCATATCTCTGATGAGATTGCGGTCATGTATCTGGGGCAGTGTGTGGAGCGGTGTGAGTCAAAGGAACTGTTTGACAACCCCATCCATCCCTATACAAAAGCGCTTCTAGATGCCATCCAGGTGCCTGACATCTCCCTGAGGGGAAAGAGAAAACCCGTTATCCACGGGGAGGTAACAAGCCCCATTGATCCCAAACCGGGATGTCGTTTTGCAACCCGCTGTCCCCTTGCCACTGACGGATGCTGGGGCAGCCCGGTCCCGCTTCGAGAGGTGAGCGCAGGTCATTTTGTTGCCTGTAATCTTATATAGCAGTGAACTCCCGGAGTCTCCCCGGCGCTCATATCTGCGGCTGATTTCCCGCAGGCCGCACACGAATCGGATCAACGTACACACCGTGTACGCCTCATAAATATGGGGTACACAACACAAATAAGGAGGAGAAGTTATGAAAAAGAAAATGTTGAACTGTGCCATTACAGCAGCAGTGCTGGCCTTAACCCTTACAGGATGCGGCGGACAAAAAAGCACGGACGCGCCCGCGTCCTCTGAAAAGACACAGACAGCGGCATCCGGGGAAACCAAGGATTCCCTGACCATTGCGCTGACCAATGAACCCACAACCCTGGATCCACAGCTGGCAGCAGACTCCATCGGAGGCATGATCATCCTCAACCTTCATGATCCGCTGGTGCGCAGGGACGCGGAGGGCAACGTGGTGCCAGGACTGGCGGACTCATGGGATGTGGCGGAGGACGGTTTGTCCATCACCTTCCATCTGCATGAGGGCGTGAAGTTCCAGGACGGTTCCGCCCTGACAGCGGAGGACGTGGCGTTTTCCCTGAACAGGGCCATTGACAAGCCCCAGTCTGAGCTGTACACATCCTTTATGGACAGCGCAGAGGTTGTGGACGAAAACACGGTAAAAGTGAATTTAAAGTATAAGGAGCTGGCAGCGCTCCAGTATCTGACCCAGACTAACAGCGCCATTGTATCAAAGGCATATGTGGAATCTGTGGGTGATGAGAACTACGCTGCAAAGCCAAGCGGAAGCGGTCCATACAAGCTGGTGGAATGGCAGAAGGGAAGCAAGATCATCCTGGAGTCCAACGAGGACTACTATAAGGGTGCGCCGGCCATCAAACACATTGAACTGCGTGTGCTCAAGGAAGCCACCACTGCCATGGTTGCCCTGGAGAGCGGGGATGTGGATCTGGTGCACAATATAGGAGGGCTGGATGTAATGACCGTACAGTCCAACGATAAACTGGGATACCAGGAGACCAACGGCACATCAATCTGGAATCTTGCATTTAATGTAAACGCAGAGCCTTTTAATGACGTAAAGGTGAGAAAAGCCCTGGCTATGTCTGTAAAGCGCGATGATATCATAGCAGGCGCAATGGACGGCGCAGGAATGCCGGCAGAGATCATTCTCACTGACCAGACCACTCCCAACCCGGGCGCGGATACCATTGATACGCCCAAGTATGACCCGGAAGGCGCCAAGGCCCTCCTGGCAGAGGCAGGATATCCCAATGGATTTAAGACCACTATCTCTGTGAGGGAAGATTACACCAAGAAGATCGCCAGCATTGTACAGAGCGAGTGGAAAGAGATCGGCGTGGATGCCGAGATCCAGGTTATGGAACGCGCAGCACTGCTGTCTGATATCAAGGCCGGAAAGCTGGGATGCTATACGGTTGGGAATGTAAGCATGACCCTGGATTCCACCTTCCTTCTGGGAACATTGTCAACTGACAATATCCCGGATTCCAACATGACATTCTACTCCAATCCCGAGTATGACAAACTGGTGGAACAGCAGGCCAATACAGATGACCCGGATCAGCGTTTGGATCTGATCAGGCAGGCTTTGGACATAGAGGCAGAGGACGTGCCCAGGATCAACCTGTTCTATATGGTGTCCAATATTGCCTACAACAAGGATTTAAACTGCAAGGTATGCCCTGCCATGGAAAGCTACAACTGGTCTGAATTTTCCTGGAATTAAACAGAAACCCGGAATGGTCTCAGCAACCATTTTGGACCTTTTATCAGATGCCTGTATTCCTCTGAGGAGTATGGGCATCTTTTTCTGCGCAGGATGGACCCCGGCTGCATTTTGCCGCGAAGGTTGAATCCCGGCTGCATTTTGGGTATACTGAGGGTAATGTCCCATAAAAAAATTATATGAAAATTTGTCTTTGTCTGTAACGAATCCGGGGGCCGTGACACTAATTAACAGAAGGAGGAAATACATATATGGATTCCATGGAAGAAATCTATTTAAAGCACGGAAAAATGATATATGGTTTTCTCTTGACCCGGACACAGGATCCCGATCTGGCGGAGGAGCTGACCCAGGAGACATTTTACCAGGCGGTAAAGAATATTGGTACCTACAAAGGGAAAAGCAGCGTATCCACCTGGCTTTGCGGCATTGCCAGGAACCTGTGGTATGAGCATTTGCGGAAGCAGAAAAAGCATGTGCCCCTGGAGGAGGCAGCAGAGATACCTGTGGATTCTGCTGAAAAGCAGATGTTCCATTCCTGGGACAGCATCCAGATCCTGAGGCTGGTGCATGGGCTGGAGAATCCCATGCGGGAGGTGATGTATCTCAGGCTGGTGGGAAACCTTACATTCGGTCAGATTGGGGAGATTATGGAGAAAAGTGAGAACTGGGCAAGGGTGACCTATTACCGCGGAAAAGAGCGGGTAATGAAGGAGGCGGAAAAATTATGAACCATAAGATACCATGTGAAGTCATAAGGGATTTGCTGCCTTTGTATGCGGATGGGCTGACCAGTGAGGCAAGCGGGCAGGAGATCAGGGAACACCTGGAGCAATGCGGGGAGTGCAGGGAAATGTACCAGCGCATGAAAAAGGATGTGGAAGGAGAAGGCCGGTCCGCCAAGGAGGAGGGGCAGATCGATTACCTGAAAAAGGTAAGGAGGAGAAACGTAAGGAGTGTGCTGGCAGGAGCCGCGGCCGTATTCCTCCTCACTGTCTCTGTGCTGTTTGTAAAACTGTTTATCATTGGGCTTCCTGCGGATTCCTACATGATCACTTACACCAATGTTAATCATGATCGGGTGCAGGTTGGAGGCGTATTCTATAATTCGGCCTCTGTATACAGCCGCTATAAGGTGGTCTCAGGGGCGGACGGAAAGGATAGGCTGGTAATCTATGCATGCCTGGCATCCCCATGGAACAGGAGCGGGTCCTTTAACCTGGATTTAAAGCTTCCCCAGCCGGGCAGGCAGATGGATATCAACGGCATCACTGTGAAGGGGGACGGTACGGTTGTGAGCCGCCTTGCCAATGATCTGTACGCGGCCAGGAATCCCTATGTGGGGAACATGTCGGCCAATGGAAAACTCGCCGGGCTTCTGGGCATAGGAAAGGAGCTGGGAAGCTTTAAAAATGAGCTTCAGACAACAAAAGAGCCCTATGGATGGACCATGAAGTTTGAGGACAGCACATCCAATTCCGCTGTGATGGAAGAAAAGATGCGGGCATATTCCTGTGTGCTCATAGCCCTGACCGGGAATCTGGGGCAGGTTGACTGGACGTACACCGTGGAACTGGAAAGCGGACCCGCCAAGCGCTGCGGCACCATCACGGAGAAGGAGTGTTCCCAGTACGCCGGCGCGCCTGTTAAGTCCTTTGGAGACAGCCCTGAGAAGGTGCAGGAACTTCTGGACCTGATGGGGATCGGGGAGTGAGTGAACAGGCCGGAGGGGGATTTAACGGCCGAATCCGCACAAAAGGCTTGAATAAAAATTAGCAATACTATATAATAATATTATTATAGATGTTGCGGAGGCCGAAATGACAGAAAAGGCAAAGAAGATAACGCTGGATGATATTGCAGCGGAGACAAAGCTTTCAAAGTTTTCAGTGTCGCGGGCAATAGCCGGTAAAAGCGGTGTAAGCAAGGAGACCAGGAAACAGGTGCTGGATGCCTGTGAGCGTTTGGGTTATGTGAGAAAGAAGGCGCAGAACAGCGGTAAAAAGTATGTTTTATTCATTATACCTAAATATGATGCCCAGGATACGGGGTTTTGGATGAAGGTGATGCTGGGGGTGGAGAATGCTCTGGCCCTTATCGGATATTCCCTGCATTTAAAGGTTACATCCGATGTGGAGGACAGCCTGGTGGAGCAGGAGGCGGAGGAAGCGGCAGGGATACTGTTTGCAGGATACAAGAGCCTGTCTTTTGTGGAAAAGGCAGCGGTTTATGACCGGCCTATGATGATCCTGACATACCCTCCCTATAACTTATTTCCCTATGACACCATGCATTTTGCGGACCGGGAGGGCGCCTTCTGCCTGTGCGAACGTCTGATCCGGATGGGCCATACGAGGATCGGCTATTACGGTTCCCTGGAACGGCCGTCCATGAAAAAACGGTTTGACGGAGTCAAGGAGGCAGCTGCCCAGTACGGGGTGGTAATATCCAATATCTGGGATAAAGAAAACTACTTTGAATCCAGTGACCTGGTGCATGAGCTGCAGGATCTAAAAAACAATGGAAGCCTGCCGTCCCTCATTATATGCAGCACGGATACATATGCCCAGTCGCTGATATTCCTGCTGAATAAAATGGGGATTGAAGTGCCCGAGGATGTGTCAGTGACCGGATTTAATAATGATCTGGATGATCATCTTCCCATTCCTCTGACCAGCGTTGGTTTTAACAAAAGAGAGTATGGCAGACTGGTGGTCCATTATCTTATGGACAGGATTGAGAACCCCGGGCTGGCTGTGAGAAGGATTTCCATTGTTCCGCAGCTGGTGCTGGGAGCGACCACAAAGGCAGTTGACTGAGCCGGCTATATCAAGCCCCCTTATCGATCGTAAGAGATTGGTAAGGGGGCTTTTTTGTTAGTCTAACAACTAGAACCTAACATAGATAAAATTAGGTTATATATTAATTTGACATAGGTTAATTATGATGCTAATATTATTGTATAAAAATAAAAAATTAGCTAATTTTTCCCTGCGAGGAGAGGTGCTTTATGGCAAAAATTCCTTTGTTGGAAATAAGAGGATTAAGGAAGTCATTTAACGGAGTCGAAGTCCTTCACTCAGTGGATCTGACACTGGAGAAAGGAAAAGTAACTGCATTAGTCGGAGAGAATGGAGCGGGAAAATCAACCTTGATGAAGATTCTTATGGGAGAGTACCATGCGGATGCCGGTGAGGTCTTTCTGGAGGGGGAGAAGGTGGTGTTTTCCAATCCCCACCAGGCATTGTCAAGGGGAATATCCATGATCTTTCAGGAAATGTCCCCGTTTCCGGAACTTACGGTGGCGGAGAACATGTACGTGGGGCGGGAGCCCCACAAATTTATCTTTATCAGAAAAAAGGAACAGCGGAAAATGGCGGAAGCCCTGCTGGAACGGCTGGGGATCCATTTAGACCTGGACCGCAAGGTAAAGGACCTTACGGTTTCGGAAATGCAGCTGTTGGAAATAGCCAAAGCCATCTCATATGATTCCAAGATTGTGATCATGGACGAGCCCACCTCGGCGCTGACCGACTCGGAGGTCAGGATTTTATTTGCCACCATCTCAAACCTGAAAAAACATGGTGTGGCAATGGTATATATTACCCATAAGCTGGATGAACTGGTACAGGTTGCGGACACGGTCTGTGTACTGCGGGACGGCAATATCATCAGTTCCCGCCCGATCCATGAAGTGGAACAGAATGTCATGATCAGTGAAATGGTGGGGAGGAAGATAGAAAACATATATCCCAGGGTGGAAAAACAGATCGGGGATGTTGTTTTTGAAGTAAGGGGGCTGGAACGAAGGGGAGAATTCCACGATATAAGCTTTACCATCCGCAAGGGTGAGATACTTGGGCTGGCCGGCATGGTGGGGGCGGGGAGAACCGAGGTAGTGTCCTCCATATTTGGGATCAATCCTTATACAAAGGGAAAAGTCCTGTTAAATGGAGAGGAGATCCATATCAGGTGTCCGCGGGATGCCATGAGATATCATTTCGCATTCATACCCGAGGACCGTGCACGTGACGGACTGAATCTTGTGGGGTCTATCCGATCCAATATGTGCCTGACCATCTTAAAGGGAGTCAGCCGATGCAGGGGGATATTTCCGGATAGTAAGGGGGAACGGGATTGTACGGCAAGGATGATCGAGCAGATGAATATTAAGTCCAACAGCCAGGAACAGCCGGTCAATTCCCTGTCGGGAGGGAACCAACAGAAGATCGTGGTTGCAAAATGGCTTTTGACACAGCCTGATATTGTGTTTTTGGATGAACCCACAAGGGGAATCGATGTGGGAGCTAAATTTGAGATCTATCAGCTGATCCAGGAACTGGCAAAGGAGGGGAAGGCGGTTCTGATGATATCATCGGAGATGCCGGAACTCCTGGGCATGTGTGACAGGATCGTGGTTCTTAAGGAGGGGCGCCTTGCTGGGGAGCTGCTTGCGCAGGATGCCACACAGGAAAATATTATGGCCGCCATTGTAAAAGAATAATGTCTGAGGAGCGGGGTTATGTTGAAATCGAAAGATAAGAAGCCGGATATTAAAAAAATTGTTTCAAAAATGGGAATTGTGTTTGTGTTGATCGCACTGATCATACTATGGTCCGTTGTCTTTCATAACCTGCCGTACACCAGTAGCCATACCATCATTCATACACACCACGCCATCAATCTTGGTCCCTGATGAAAACCAGGTTTCTGTCAATGCCATGGCATCCTCTGCGTTCCAGTTGCCTGCTCCGTCAAACACCACATTGATATTGGGATACTCTGCCAGTGCCTTGTCATACCCCTTGCGGATCGCCACGGTTGCGCCATGTCCTTCCGAGCCGTTTACAATTGCCAGGTTAAAAGCTTCTCCCAGTTCTTTTACTTCCAGGCTGATGGCTTCATATCCGGTCTGGGCCAGGCTGCAGGCCACTACACAGTCAACATATGTATTATCTTCCACGCCTTCATGTAACGTCATAACAAACATACCGGCTTCCTTAGCCTCTTTAAATCCCAGGGTCACGCCCTCACCTGTACAGTCGCACACAATGCCCACATATTCCTTGCTGGCAATTCCCTGCTCGATCTGGGACAGCTGCTTTGCCTCATCGGAATCAGCGGTAAGGTGATCACACTCAAATCCGTTTTCTTTGGCAACCTCCACAAAGACCTCCCCCATATATGACATAAAGGAATTGTTGTTGTGTGTCTGAAGAAACAAGATTTTTCCCAGGCTTCCATCGCTTTTTTCCGTTTGAGCTGATTCACCTGCTGTGGTTTCCTCTGGTTTTGTAACCTTTTCCTCTGATGTCTCCTTTGCAGTTGATGCCTGCGCTGCAGGAGCCGGTTCATTCTTCTGACCACACCCCGCCAGGCCAAGCACCATAGTTGCCGCCATTGCCACTGCTAATAATTTTTTCATCTTTTTCCTCCTTTTATTTTGGGTGTACTTCTGGAATCTTCCAGAGTACACTTTGCTTTTTATTTCTTTTTTCCATTTACACGCACATCAATATATACGGCAACGAATATGATGACTGCCTGCAGAATCTGCTGAAAGTATGTGTTAATTCCCAGGATATCCATTCCGTTGCTGATAACACCCACGATCAGCACGCCCACCATTGCCCCGTACATGGTGCCTACTCCTCCGGAAAGTGAAACGCCTCCGATCACTGCGGCGGAGATAACGGTCATCTCATAGCCGCTGGCGGAATTGGCATTGCCTGAGGAAATACGGCTTGCCATCAGAAAGCCGCAGATTCCGGCGCACAGTCCGCTGATCGCATAGGCGGAGCATTCTATGAGCTGCGTGTTGATACCCGAGTACCTTGCCGCGGATTTATTGCCTCCCAACGCATAAATCCTACGCCCATATGTGGTAAAATGAAGGATCAATACTCCGATGATCACAGCTCCTGCAAAATAAAAACCATGTAGGGGATTCCATAATTATCTATGATCCCGTCCGCATTATAGGTCCTTCCCAAAAAACCGTTTGATATATTGACAAACCTTTCATTGAGATTAAAGATCGCCTTTGCGTTGGTGTACACATAAGCAGCTCCTCTGGCCGCAAGCATCATGCACATGGTCATGATAAACGGGGGAATCTTTGCATAGGCAACTCCCAGTCCGTTGATGACCCCGCATGCAGTGCCGATCAAAACGGCGATTATAATAGGTATATACAGGGGCATATTAAGATGATCACCCGAGCAATAGCGGGCTGCAAATACCGCGGACAGCGCTACAATAGATCCAATGGAAAGG
>Ga0192277_1193_pt1 | contig 9788 bp, 8 predicted proteins | sample Koala_Koa24_J3_FD_131302 | JGI IMG/M metagenome (GOLD analysis project Ga0192277, IMG submission 131302) | Enriched cells from koala feces incubated with labeled cellulose particles, San Francisco Zoo, California, United States - Koala_Koa2-4_J3 ...
CTGGTTCGGTCATAAGTTTCCACCATCCGCATTCCCAGACGCGTATTCCAGTCATGCTTCTCCAATATTTTACGCATGAAGCGGTACAGGTCGTTTACCTGAAAATCAAACCGGCAATTGTCAAAGTTCGTTGTGGCAACTTCATATCCTCGCATTAGAATATGATGGTGGCTGTAATCGCCATGGCATACCATACCGCTTTGAGCCGTGCGCAAAGTTTCCAGACGTTCCGAAATATCCGTAAGCTGACGCTCCGCCTCCAGCGCCTGAACAAAATACCGCTCAAAACATTCCAGAAATGACCGTTCAAACGCACTTTTTCTCGGGCGTGTGCGTACAAAAGAGCGAATTTTTCGAAGCTGGGCGTTCCAGGCATGAAGCTCCATAAGAGGCGGCTGTGCCGTATAATTTCTTCGAAAAATTTCTATAGATGGCACGCAAACCGAGGGAGATTCTCCTTCTGTATTCGCCATCTCATCTGCTGGAGTCATCTCTACTGTCGTACCGCTGGCATCTTCTCCATTCGCCATCCCAACGCCTGCGTCTGCTATCATCTCTACCTCATCGCTCTTTTTCTTCCGGTCATCGCTGGCTCCTGCAATGGAAATCTCCGGATAAACCGAATCTTCTTTCAACCGCATCAGACGGTGCAGGCGAGCCAGATTCTGAACCGCTGCCAGAATTTCAACCTCATTTGATGTGTCGCACTCATGGCCGGTATACCATTCTTTTACCACATAGCGATGCTCCTCCCAGTCTTTTGAGACCAGAAGCCCTTCCTTATTCGGAAGGATTCTGTCCACATTCGCGTATCCGCCCTCCCGAACCCTGTCCATCACACAATTCTGAAACAGAGCCCGATTCTCTGAGCCGGAATAATCGCTCAAAATCCTTAATCCCTGAGACGTCTCAAAAATCCAGGAGCCACGTCCCCTCCTCGTACTGATGAGTTCCAGTTCATACTGCTCCAATACCCGCAAAGATCTGTCATTCATACCCCGTCCTCCCTCTCACAGCTCCCGGAATTCGCCTGTGCGTTTTCCGATAAGCTATCTTATGAGGAGATGCGGGAAATTATGAAATATCCGTCTGAGCGTTTTTCTTCCATCCTTTTCCACTTTCACAATCTCTTCTTCCAGCCAATTGCAGCCGACTTATTTCAAAAACAGGCAACCTGATTACAAGCGGGAAATCGGTTTTCAGGAAGGGATTACCTGTCATATAAAATCCGAATTTCCTCATATATCTGTGCAAAATCAACCTTACATTTCCCATCATAGATCCCCACCGGCACGGAATCTTCAAAACTGTAAATCACATAGGAATCTCCCTTTTCAAACTCGTAAACGAATACTTTCTTCTGATCCGGATCTACGATCCAGTACTCCCGTACCCCAGCTCTTCTGTATTTGGTCAGCTTCAGGCTGCGGTCTTTCTTTGATGTGGAAGGAGAAAGTACCTCCACCACGAGATCCGGTGCGCCGTAAACACGCTCCCGGTGCAGCTTCGACGAATCACAGACGATAAGCACATCCGGCTCTACAATTGTCCGGTCGTCACAGTCCAGCTGCACATCTACCGGCGAGGTAAAAGCCATACAGGAACCATGATTTTCAGCAATATAATTGTCAAACTTCCGAACCAGCTTCACGCACACTGCCTGATGGATCAGCGTCGGAGATGCCATATCATAAATCACACCATCGATCAACTCAAATCGGCGGTCTTCCGGCAAAGCCAGATAATCCTTCAGCGTATACTCTCCCTGACGCTTTGTAACCGCATATTCTGACAAAGCCTCTGAAACCATATCGTCTACAGGTGTTTTCTTATCATAATCGTATCCATAACCCGAAGCTGACGTTTCACTTATTCTGTCAGCCTGCGGATCTTTCAAAGGAAACGCCGTCCAGACAGTTTCCTGCGGCATGGGCTTCCACCCGCTTTTTTCCTCAAACACTTTCTGCAGCGCCCGTACAGTAGCGTAACGGGGTGATTTCGTAATACCGCCCAGAACCTTCTGAACCGTCCCAACCGGAAGACCTGCCAAATCGGCGATCTGTTCATAGGAATAGCCGAATTCCTTCTTTTTTTCTCTCATTTCTTCTATCGTCATAATAAAACCGCCTTTTCCGTTCCTCACCTGTATCGTAACCACTCAGACCTGTAGCCGCTTATTCTGCAGCACCTTCTTGCATAACGATTCTGAACGGCCTCTCTGCTTGCAATAATAAAACAAAAGCATCTGCATGTCAAGTGTCTTTATCCAATTTTTATCCATTTTTTATCCATTTTTCATCCATTTTTCATCCATATCTATCCATTTCGCAAAAAGCTTAAGGCTCCGATTGCCAATCATAACACTCCCTCGCGCAATCGTACGGCTTTTGGTTCTCGTGGTATCCATTTTTTGCTTTCGTCCGTGCTTCATGGAAATAACCGTACTTTCGGCTACGTCCCCGCTTCCCGCATCCGCCGCAATATCCGTTTCTCCGCACGGGAAACCTGCACCTGTGTCATGTCAAGCGCCGCAGCAACCTGTACCTGTGTCATTTCGTCAAAATAACGCATCCGGATGAGTTTTTCCTCATCCGGCTCCAGCATCTGCAAAAGCTGTGTCAGAAGCATGCGGTTGAGCAGAGCTTCGTTATAATCCTTTTCATCAGGAAGATGGTCGCCGAGCAGCACCGGTGTCCCATCCCCCTGATAAATGGTCTGGCTCAAAGACTGAACGTCAGCCGCCGCATCCATCGCCAGCACCAGCTCTTCCGGAGGGATGCCAGCTTTAGATGCGATTTCATTCAGCGTTGGCTCAGTACCGGTCTGTTTTTCCAGCGCGTCCCTGGCTTGCCAGGCTTTGGCAGCGGATTCTTTGAGCAAACGGCTCACCCGGATCAAGCCATCGTCGCGCAGAAAGCGGCGGATCTCACCGACAATCATCGGTACCGCGTAGGTGGAAAAGCGCACCTCAAAGGACGAATCAAAATGATCGATCGCTTTCAGCAGACCAATGCAGCCAATCTGCACAAGGTCCTCGTAATCGCAGTTTCGTCCGAGAAAACGGCGCGCAACCGTGAAAACCAGCCCCATATTTTCTTCCGCCAGCTGCTCTCTGGCTTCCTTATCCCCCTCGTGTACTCTCTCGATCAACGCAAGGGTGTGCTCCATCAGTCTGCGTTCCGCCTTTCTGTCGAATTATTTCCCGGGTATCCGTCGGTCAACCCATAAGCGTTACCCACAGATTCCCTTCCAATCATTGCCACAGTATTTCGCTCCACGGCACTCATAACTCGTTCATGTCCTTCCATATGTGTAGAAATTTCCTCTGCATATTGCGCATTGCCTCGCGCGATCCGCTTGCTCATGCGCACCGTCGTTCCCTTTCCCAACTCCGATTCCACCTCCAGCGTGTCCATAAATGCCTCCATAAAGGCAAATCCCATGCCCGCGCGGTCACATTCCGCCTTTGTCGTAAACATCGGTTCCATCGCACGCTTCACATCCGCAATACCGCAGCCGGTATCGCGCACTTCCACTTCCAGCACATTTTCATAGATACGGCAGGTAATCTCTATCTTCTCTGCTTTTTCCGCACTTATCCGCATTCTTTTCCAGGACTCCCCATATGCATGAATAATCGAATTCGTCACCGCTTCGGATACCGCGGTTTTAACATCCGCCACTTCTTCAAGCGTGGGATTCAGCTGTGTCATAAAAGCCGCAACCGTAACCCGTGCAAAGCTCTCATTGCAGGAGCGGCTGTCAAATACCAGTTTCATTTCATTTTGATGCATCGTGCTCTCCCCCTATAATCCCAACGGCACCGTTTCATAGATATCCATAATCTTATCAATTCCAGCCAGAGCCAATACCCGCTCCATGCGCCGGCTGACGTTCACCGCCATCACATTTCCCCCCATAAAGCGCATGGTTTTATAGCGGCCAATCAGCATACCCGCGCCCGCGCTATCCATAAAGGTCGTATCCGCAAAATCAAACAGGATGCAGCGAATATGCTTCCTCTGCACAAGCCGATCAATCTGGCCGCAGAGCTGTTCTGATACATGATGGTCGATTTCCGCAGGCAAATGAATGCGCATGATCGTACCCGCGATTGTAAATACAGAATCCATAATGATACACCTCCTTAAAATTGAAAAGGAGAGCGCATTCGCGCTCTCCCATACTCCCGGGGTTCTCTTATGTATATGTATCCCTCGGCGGATAAATCCGCCTGGTCTGTTCTTCTGTTTTGCTGCTACCACAATACGTTCCGAACAGCAGGCCGCAGACCGCCTGCCTTCTAGTTTATCACGTTTCCGTTGGCGTCGTATTGGAGGCCGGTGGTCGGGTCGGTCCAGACGACCTCACTGGATGTGGTCGTGCTGTCGTTATCGTAAATCACGATATCGTCACCCGTATCGGCGGTCGCCGTACTGGCGTCGGTCTCGGCTGTGACGTCTGTAGCCGCGTCCCCCAGCCCGCTTAAATCCAACGTATTGGTGCTCGTACCGTCACTGGTGGAGGAAGAGGAGGAAATATAGCCCTCTACCACCGAAGCGTTCTCCGGATAGTATTCCACGATCTGGTTGAAGACCTCGTCCGCGCTGTCCCGATCACCCAGGTAATAATACGCCATACCTAAATAAAGCAGGGCATTGTAATGATTGGACTGCTCGCGCTCCGAGTCGGCTTCTACCGCCAGAGCCAGATTGTCCGCAGCCGTCTGATAATCTTTTTGGACGTAAGCGGTCGTACCTGCGTTGTAGTATTTGGTAAACAGGCTCGCGGCCACCGCGCTCCGGATACTCTCGTACAGAGCCAGCGCATTGTCCTCGTAATCGTCTGCGTTCAGCGTCAGAATCTGATCGGCGGCACTGGATTCATTGCCGCTGATATAAAGATTCGCAACCGCAAGCAGTTCGTCGTAGCTGTCCGCTTTGGCAAGTGCCGCGTCGCGCTCATCCTCGGCGTCCGCAATCTGCTCCTCATAGCCGTCGATCTCCTCCTGGAGCTCCTCCGCCTGTATCTGAACTGCTGCCAGCTTCGTATTCGCCTCAGTGACCTGTTTGTTTGCAGAATCATTGACAGACTGACGGTTCGCCGGTACGACAAGGAACCAGACAATCGCGCCGCCCAGCAGGATTCCCAGAATAATATTGATAAAGGTTGCGATGGTCGAGCTGTCGCGGAACGTGGTCGGCTGAATGATCATTTCATTCCCGCTCAGGTAACGCAGCGTGCCGGATACCTGCTCTTCGCCCTCCTCCGGCTCCCGCTCGTATTTTCTGTGACGCCGGCTCAGGCTGGTGCTCTTGCCGGTCGCAGTCTCAATCTCCTGGAGATAACGCAGCGTCGTCGTATTTGTCGCGTCAATCTGAACAGCCTTTTTGAGCAGCTTTCGTGAACGCTCATATTCCTGCCGCTTCATATAGAGAAGTGCCAGAAGCTGATAAGCCTTCACCAGCTTCGGATTGTGGCTGATCACCTTTTTCAGCTGAATGATCGCCATGTCCTCATTGTCTTCCCGGCAATACAGAACGGACTGATTATATTTACGAATCGACTGATTGATAGTATCCAGCCGATTCTTATTATTCTGCAGCTGGTCAATATAATAATCAGCGAGGTTGTCCTCCGCCTGAAGATTTTTGCTGATAACCCACTCGCAGAGCGCAGAGACCGCCTCACCCGTCTCGTAATAACACAGCCCCAGCAGATTCCGCGCGTCGGTGTTCTCCTTACTGAACTTCAGGCTGCGCTTCAGACAGGTAATCGCTCCCTCCATGTCCCTGACGCGCGCCTTTTCCAGACCCTCATTATACAAAAGATTGGAAATGCGGACAATCCGCTTCAGTATCGAGACATCGGCTCCGCAGCCCGTACAGTAGTCAGACGCGCCGAGAGGGGTATTACAATAAATACATTTCATCGGCTGCCCTGCTTTCTGTTCTTCTTCTCTTCCCTGAGCATCTCTTTGAGAATATCACTCATATCCGTCAGATCCCGGCTGTAAATCGCGTCCTCCGCCTCATTGACGTCCATGCTGGTGTGAAATTTTTTCAGTTCTTCCTCATAATTAATCATATGTACTCTCCTTTGCCTGCCGTGTATTCCCCTGTACAAATTTTACGCAGGCCTTGACGCAATCCCCTGTGAATCTGCAAAATCATATCTTCTGGCCGCAGCCATCGGTATATAACGTTGCGCCGCTTTTACGCTTCTGAAGCAAGCAAACCGGGCATTCCGTTGCGCTCCGCCAGGAGCGCTTTCAGCTCTCCCACCAGGTACAGCGATCCGGCGCAAAACAGCATCCCGTCTCCCCGTCCGGCAAGCGCCGTCTCAAACGCTTCCCGCACGCTTGCTTTCGCCGTGACCGGTGCGGACGTATATTTTCGAAAAACCCCCGCCAGTTCTTCCGCAGGCACAATACGCGAACCGCCGACCTGCGTCACTACCACAGAAGAAAGGCTTACGCCCTCGCAGATCTCCTGAATCATTCTTTCGTACTCTTTATCCGCTACCGTGGAAAACAAAAGAGACGTCTTTCCCGGAACACCCTGAATCGTGCGGATGAATTCTTTAATCCCATCCGCGTTGTGCGCACCGTCCAGCACCACGCCCGGCATCACGGTCTCCATCCGGCCCGGCCAGCGTGTCCGGGCAATTCCGGCCGCTGCCTGTGCCGTACTGATCGTACGCTCCGGGTCGATGACCCGCAGGGCAATCAGCGCCAGCGAGCTGTTGACCACCTGATAAGGCGCCAGATATGGCACGGTCACATTCATTTTTTCATCATAACCGGAATCCAGCAGAAAATCAATGCTTTTATCGGTTTTTCCCAGTATTTGGCACATCGAAGCGTCATACCTGTACGCTCTTGCATGCATTTTCTCCGCCTGCGCGGCAATCACTGCCGCCGCGTCCGGATCGCGCCCGTCATAGACCACAGGAACGCCTTCCTTGATAATCCCTGCTTTTTCGCCCGCAATCTTTGCCACCGTATCGCCCAGGTACTCCATGTGATCCAGGCTGATGCTCGTGATCACGCAGGCAATCGGCCGCTCCACCAGATTCGTCGCGTCCAGCCGTCCGCCCAGCCCCGTCTCCAGAACCAGGTATTCGACTTCTCTCTCTTCAAAAATCAGCAGTCCCACCGCAAACAGCGTTTCAAAATACGCCGGATGCGCAAAGCCGTCCGCGACCATTTCATCGATCACCTGCTTCACCCGCGTAAACGCGCGGGCAAATTCGTCCCTGGACGCCTGCTCCCCATCAATCGCAAAGCGCTCCGTAATCTCTACCAGATGCGGCGAGGTAAACAGGCCGGTGCGGTGTCCCGCCTCCGTCAAAATGGTCGACAAAAACGCGCAGACACTGCCTTTTCCGTTCGTCCCGGCCACATGGATAACTTTCATCTTTCTCTCCGGACGCCCGATCCGGCAAAGCAGCTCGCGTGTATTTTCCGGGCTATTTTTCTTCGTAAACTTCGGGGTACTTTCTATGTAATCACCGCTTCTGTATAATTCATAATGCGTACGCTCCGATGCCGCCGCAAGGTAAACCTTTCCAATGCAAACGCACACCGTCCTTCCATATATCCAGCTGTATTTTTGCGCCGCACCATGCCAGGAAAAAAAGAGCAGAACCAATCCGGCATTTCAACCCTGACAGGTGTGGACAGTAACCAATTGTACACTCCGTGAAATATTAATTCAAGCTGTTTTTACCGCAAATTCCGCCAGAAAGAAGCAAAACTTTTTCTTAATTTTCATTATTTCCAATATCTTCTGTGGACACTTTAAAATCAGAATGGTATAATTGCGCGTGAAGGTTTTGCGCATATCAAATACAAACAAGAAAGGATCAAAATTTATGAAAAACAAATGGTTAATCGGGCTTCTGGCACTGGGCAGTGTCTCCATGCTCTGTGGTTTTGACAGTGCCGAGACGGCAGAAAGCGTCCTGACGAAGGTACAGGAAAATGCCGCGGCGGTTGAAAGTACGACTGCTTCCTTCGACGTGAACTGTGACGTTACGATCAATGTAAGTGACGATACGACCTCTTCCTCAATCGGCATCTACGTCGGCGCTGATTACGACATTCAGGCGACGACGGATCCGCTTGCCGCAGCAATGACAGGCACCATGACGATCTCCACTTTCGGAGAGGGTGAGACCATTGATATGCAGATGTACATGGTCAGCGGTGACGACACGATGGAAGTCTACGTCTACACAGAGGATTCTGCTTCGGATGAAGAAGGCGCGGGCACCTGGGAATATTCTTCCGTCTCCATGGAAGACTATGACCTCCAGTCACTGATGGAGCTCTCCGAATCACTGGATTACAGCAAAATGACCGAATGGGGGATTGATTTCACCCTTGCTTCGGAAGCAGCAGACTACGAGGGCACAGAATGCTATCTTCTGACAACCACCATGGATACCTCCACGGTAACCACCATCCTTGAAAAAGCAGAAGAACTGGCTGCGGAAATCGGGGAAGACGCCTCCGAGATTACGGAAGATGCGGATCTGGATGCCGCTCTGGAGCTGCTCGAAGGACTGATTGTCAATATAGAGTATTACGTAGATACTACAACCTACCTGCCGGTCGCTATGCACATCGACCTGAACGACAGCGACCTGACCGCGCTGAATGATTACCTTGCCGAATCCCTTGCTGCCGAAGGAGATACCTCTATCGTCACGCTTATCATCAATGATCTGTCCATGGACTACACCATGTCCTATGACGATGTAGAAGAGATCACGGTTCCGCAGGAAGCGCTCGACGCGATTGCGGCCGGAGAAGCAGAAGATCTGGAAGAGACCATCGAAGAGGCGGTTGCGGACGCAGTCTGAGATCTGTCGGGTTTATCGGATAAGAAAATGGTAACTGTTCAGTATCTTTACAGTTACAGAAAATGTTTAAAAAGGATGTATTGGAATTGTCCCAATGCATCCTTTTAATATACTCATCCTGAATTATTCACGGCGATATGAAATATCCGTATCCTAGCCGTAATAATAACCATGGATACCGCTTGTAGTGAATCGTTTCTCGCTGGAATACAGCAAGGTCTGTAAAAGAGGGCAGACTCCTCCTGTAATATTAAGAAATTTCACTTTTGCGGCTGTCAAGGTTCGTTATCAGTTGCTACGCCAACTGTGGTCGCAGTCGATGGATATTATCCATAGTCTCATAGAACTCCTTCTTGTAAGGACAGCTGCTGCACAGTTTGAAAATTTTGTATCTTGCTGACCTCACCACTCTTGCGGCGATTTTCAGCAATTTCAACCGAATGGTGTCTATCTGCTGCTTACGCATACTGGGCGGCAGCACCAACCGTTTGAACCAATTGAATAAGTTGTATGCCAGAGCGTGTACCTGCAGGCGGTTCGCATTCACAAGCATGGACTTACTGCTGACGGAGACAAAATCGAATCCGCTTTTTCCTTCTTTGATAAAGTTCTCCATTTTTCCTCTGCCGCAATAAAACCGGATCACCTGGTATGGCTCCATATCCATTGTTGTGACAATAAATGTGTACATGTGAATCATCTGTCCGTAGGGTTTCTCTATTTTAAAGACCACCCTGCGTGGATGGCTCCATGTTCCGGCCCGATACATGAATTCGCCGTACTCAACTGCGTAGTCAATCTGGTTTTGCTTTGTGGCGCGGAATAAGGCTTCATCTTCGTCGCTGGCCAGTTCCCGTAACCTGCTGTTTTCTTTAAGACGGATTGCATATTTGCAGTCTTTTTCCTCAAGAGTTTCATAC
>Ga0192277_1169_pt2 | contig 9771 bp, 7 predicted proteins | sample Koala_Koa24_J3_FD_131302 | JGI IMG/M metagenome (GOLD analysis project Ga0192277, IMG submission 131302) | Enriched cells from koala feces incubated with labeled cellulose particles, San Francisco Zoo, California, United States - Koala_Koa2-4_J3 ...
GGGACCGTTTTACGGGAAGATCCAACAGCCGCAGTGAGATGAGCCTTCCCGTATATTATCTCATCACACTGCTCCCCCTTGCATTTCTGGTGAAGTACAGCTTCAGGGCATTTAAAAGCAGCTTTGGCAGCGGTATCATCAGTCTTGTGATGTGCGTTCTCTATGTATATTTGGCCTATATGAGGCGTGTACACGTGTATCTTAAAAAGGTGGAAAAGAGTGGGGAACAGGACGCCCAGGAGAACGGCGGAGAGAGGGAGCAGAAGAACAACGGGGACCGGGCGCAGGGGGATTCCCATGAAGAAGCCCTTTAAACTGTATGACCGGGAAGGCATATGGGTAAATCATGGGATCACCCTGGAACTTGCCGGTGACCATCCCGATCTTTTCCAGGTACAGCTGTCCCTTCCAAGTGAGGCGGGTAAACTGAGCCGGGATGTGTATTATACGGCAATTGTCCGAATGGGCGAGGAGAAGGAACTGTTTTACGCAGTCCTGGACTGCCGGGACGGACTGGAGAGCCTGAAGACCGGAAAGGAGGTCTATGAGGTGAGGCTGTACCACCAGGATCAGGTCCAGAAGAAGCTGGCTATACCAGCGGACCTGCGCCTGTATCATGAGGACCGGACCCTGGTGTGTAACGGAACGGTTACATACTATTTTGCAAAGCGTTATTTGTTTGAATATCCGGGATGAAAAAGAAACACGTAGGATTCTGAGGGATGACACCCTTTGGGATCCTACGTTTTATGTTGCGGGAAATAGATTGACTCTTTCTCAGGCATCCCATATACTTAGGCTAGAATGAATTTGGTTTTCATAGACCTGTAGTGTATAGATTCTGGAAGGAGCGCATGATCATGATGGAGCAGATGTCGTTGTTTGACGACCGTGAAGTATACAACCCCCTGGCCAGCCGGCTGAGGCCGGAGGATCTGGATGGATTTGTGGGACAGGAGCATCTTTTGGGGAAGGGGAAGCTTCTTCGCCAGCTCATAGAGCAGGATAAGATCCCTTCCATGATCTTTTGGGGACCGCCGGGAGTGGGGAAGACAACCCTGGCCGGCATTATCGCTCACAAAACACATGCCCAGTTCATCAATTTCAGGGCTGTTACCAGCGGTATCAAAGAGATCAAGGACGTGATGGCCCAGGCTGAGAACAGCCGCAGAATGGGGATCAAAACCGTTGTTTTCGTGGACGAGATCCACCGTTTCAACAAGGCCCAGCAGGATGCCTTTTTGCCCTATGTGGAAAAGGGAAGCATCATACTCATCGGAGCCACCACGGAGAATCCCTCCTTTGAGATTAACGGGGCTCTTCTTTCCCGGTGCAGGGTATTTGTACTTCAGGCACTGACCCAGGAGGACCTGACAAACCTTTTAAAGATTGCCATCCGCAGTGAGAAGGGACTGGGTTATCTGAATGTGGATATTGATGACCATATGCTGGATATGATCGCGATGTTTGCTGCCGGAGATGCCAGAACCGCGCTGAACACATTGGAGATGGCAGTGACCAACGGAGAGATCGGCGCAGATAAGACAACGGTCACCATGGAAGTGCTGAAACAGTGTATTGGAAAGAAAAGCTTTTTGTACGATAAAAAGGGTGAGGAGCATTATAACATTATATCAGCCCTCCACAAATCCATGCGCAACACGGACCCGGATGCGGCCGTGTACTGGCTGGCCCGGATGCTGGAGGCAGGGGAGGATCCCTTATACGTGGCCCGCCGCCTGATACGCTTTGCCAGCGAGGATATAGGGATGGCTGACAGCCATGCCCTTCCCCTGGCAGTGGCAGCCTATGAGGCATGTCATTTTCTGGGCATGCCAGAGTGCAATGTGCATCTGAGCCACGCGGTGATCTATCTGTCCATGGCCCCTAAATCCAATTCCGCCTATGTGGCCTATAATGCGGCCAAAGAGGATGCCCAGGCCACAATGGCGGAAACCGTTCCGCTGAATATAAGGAACGCTCCCACAAAGCTGATGGAAGAGCTGCACTACGGCAGCGGATATGTGTATGCCCATGACACCGAACAAAAGGTGGCGCGTATGCAGTGCCTGCCGGACGGGCTTTTGGGCAGGACATACTATCATCCCCATGGACAGGGGGATGAACCTGAGGTAAAGAAGCGGCTGGATGAAATAAAGGCGTGGAAAGCAGGGCAATAAGGCCCCTTATGCGTTCCGTATATTTTCTCCAAGTACCTTTAGCAGATAATCCATATCCACTGGTTTTGACACAAACCCGGTCATGCCCGCTTTGGCAGCTGCATCGGAGTCTTCCTTAAAGGAGTTGGCAGTCATTGCAATGATCGGCACTGAGGCGCTGTCCGGATGGGAGCTGGAGCGGATGTTTACGGTTGCGTCCAGTCCGTCCATGACAGGCATCCGGATATCCATCAATATGGCCTGGTATTGTCCGGCAGGGCCGCCGGTGAACAGGTCCAGGGCCTCCTGGCCATTGCAGGCCCTGTCCACCTGTGCTCCCCACATCTGAAGCAGCTCAACGGCGATCTCTGCATTCAGGTCATTGTCCTCAGCCAGCAGGATGCGTACTCCCTTAAGGCTTACTGTCTCCGCGTGTCCCGTCTCCATATGGTCAGGGGCCGGAGATAACTTCGGGGTCTCCTGGGCGCATTGGGAGAGGGGGAAGCGGAGAAGGAAAAAGAATTCAGATCCCTTATCGGGAATGCTGCGTAATTCCAGTTTACCGCCCATGGCCTGGACAATGCTGCTGCTGATAGGAAGGCCCAGTCCCGTGCCTTCACTTCTGGATACCGAGGATCCCAGCTGTTCAAAGGAATCAAAGATCCGTTTCTGGTATTCCAGGGGGATTCCCACTCCATTATCCTTTACAGAGAACAGGAAGGATGCGGTTCCCATGTCTGAATCCGTCTCATGGACCAATATCTGAACCAGGCCCCCTTTTGGGGTGAATTTGATCGCGTTGGAGAGCAGGTTTACAAGCACCTGGCGCAGCCGCACCGGATCCCCGTCTATGCTGGAATGAGAAAGCTTAAAATCCACTTCAAACCGAAGCTGCCTGGCTTCCGCCTGGGTGCGCATCATGCTTTCCAGATCATCCAGAAGGTTCCTGAGTGAAAACGTCTCCGGAGAGATCTGCAATTTTCCGTTTTCAATCCTGGACATATCCAGTATGTCATTGATCAGGGACAGAAGGTACTGGGAGGAGGAGAGTATCTTTTTTAAATTGGTCTCCACCTGGGCTGGGAGATGTTCTTCCATGCAGGTCAGGTTTGCCAGTCCCATGATGGCATTCATGGGGGTCCGTATCTCGTGGCTCATCCTGGACAAAAATTCTCCCTTGGCTTTACTCTTGGCCTCTGCTTTTTCCAGCTCACTTTGGATCATGGAATTTTTTAAGCGAGCCCTCATGATCATGACCAGGGAAGCGGCTGCCATGAGCACAAATGCGCTGAAGATGCTTATAAAGGCCAGCGGATTGGCGTAGATCAGTTCAGACATGGACATGGAGGAATATCCCATGGATACCATGTTGCGGTTTGTCAGGGCATTCCTTTCACCCGTGGACAGGTTGCCGATCGCTTTGTTCAGGATCGTCATAAGGTCGGGATTGATGGGGCGGTCCATGGCAAAACATATTTCAGTGCTGTTGTTAATACTGCTGATAGGAACCACATTGGCGTACCGGTGATTCTGCATCTCCTGTTCAATGGAGGAGGAAAGGCCATAAGCAAAATCCACTTCATTGCTGTTGACAGCCCGCAGGCAATCCTCCGGGCTGTCATAATACCGGATCTGGGAGCAGGGGATTCCGGCGGGCATAAAACGTCCGTTCATGATACCTGCAGTAAGTCCATCCGATGGATAGTTGGCAGATTTATTCTTGACAATAATATTGTTAAGGTTCATGTAGGACCGGGATAGGGCAAGGCCGTTCTGAGCAGCATATTCCTGTGGATCCAGATAATTTCCCAGCATATCGGCCTTTCTGGCCTTTACCAGTTCCACTGCCTCCTCATAGGTCTTTGTAAATACATAATTAAATGTAAGGCCTGAGTAATCAGAAATATTTGCAAGCAGGTCAGGCAATATGCCGCTGTGATGGTCTGAGTTATTATTCAGACAATAAAAAGGATGCCAGTTTTCCACGGCAGCCACTGTGACCGTTTTCTTTTGTGCAACATAATCCAGTTCCTCCTGGCTCAACTGGATTTTGGAAGTGTCCACATTCTGAAAATTCTTTTCATATCTTTCATCTGAGAATCTAGGTTCGGAATCCAGGATCTTTTCCAATCCCAGATTCAGCCCGTCCAGGATCTCCTGATTCCCCGGTCTGGTTACAATATAATATGGCTGGGCGGTAAATTCAGCAGCGATCCTGAAGTCAGTGCCCGCCTCTGTTTCATTGCCCAGAAGGAGATCCACATCCCCGTTTTCCAGAAAACGATACAGATCCCCTTCTGAGGACAGATCTTCTATGGAATAGATCCGGACTCCGCACTGGATGCTGTTGAGCTGGAGGAAGTCTCTGAGCCGGCGGATTTTTTCATCAGCCTGTCCGTATACGCCGATTATCTTTCCGTTTAGGGTATTGAGTTCATAGCTTTTTATATCAGGATCATCTTTGCGGCACAGGAGGACCGCTTTGCTGTTGCCCATGCTGTATTTGGGATATGCCATGTATTGCTCAAGGGATGGGAGATAATAAGCGCCTCCCACAAGATCGAATTTCCCCTCAATGAATTCATCGATCAGATCATTGGGGTCCGCCTCCACGTATGTATAATCCCAATTATTATATTTGGCGATCTCGTTTAGATAATCGATCATCAGCCCCTGGAGATTTCCGAAGGCGTCCACGGTGCAGATGCCGGAAATGGGGGGAATAACCAACGGTCAGGACCTTGGGCTCAGAGTCAGGTATGTCCTGTATGTACTCCTGGCTGTCCGGTTTTTGGGAAGCATAAAAAGGGGCTGTCCAAACCGGGAGCAGGATAGCCAGGGCAAGTACGATATATATGGTTGTGCTGCGAACATATTTCTTCATGGTTGTGCTGCTTCCTTTCAACTTGGTTCCGGAAAACTACGCTTCCATTCTACCACGCTTTTCACTCCATAAGCAACAGAATGGCGGTTATTTGCCAGAAAATATTAAGGAAACCGTTATATGTATTTAACAGGCCCCATGCTATACTGAATATAGTTCATAAAAAGGAGGTTTTGTGGGATGCGGGAGTACAGATCAGTGATCATTGCCCTGATCGCAGCGGTCAGTGCAGTTGCCTGCGTGATGATCTTTACCAGTGGGCTGGTAGACTACAAGAAAAGCGCAGGAGGCAGCGGTATTACGGCCACGGGCTCGGCCAGCTGTGATTTTGAGTCGGACCTGATCGTGTGGAGAGGCAGTTTTTCCGTGCGGGGCAACACGCCCAAGGAGGCGTACAGCGTGATCAAGAAGGATGCCGGGCTGGTAAAGAAGTATCTGGAGGATAACCAGGTGTCGGAGGATGAGATGGTATTCAGTTCCATTAACATTTCCCAGAAATACACATCCAGATATGATGATGAGGGAAGGTATCTGGGAGATGAACCGGACGGATATGAACTGACCCAGACCATGACGGTATCTTCCTACGATATCGATAAGGTGGAGGCGATCTCCAGGGATATCTCCACATTGATCGAGGCAGGGGTGGAACTGGAATCCAATCAGCCGGAGTATTATTATACAAAGCTGGATGAGATGAAACTGGACCTGATTGAGAAGGCAACCGCCAATGCCAAGAAGCGGGTGGATATCATAGCATCGGGAACAGGGGGCACACCAGGGACGCTTCTCAGCGCCAATCTGGGAGTATTCCAGATCACGGCCAGGAATTCCAGTTCCGAGTCCTACAGCTATGACGGAGCCCTGGATACCAGCTCACGGCTTAAAACGGCCATGATCACGGTGCGGCTGAATTACAGCGCGCAGTAAGGAGCCAGGGATCTGAGGCGCCCTTGTCCATTGAGGGTATAGATAAGATGACAGACAAAAAGTGCTGTACCGGGTATGATTGGAAAATCATAAACGGGACAGCACTTTTCTAATGAGACAGATTATTTTAGGAGAGCTTATCCAGTCCTGCTTTTTTCATCGCAGCAGTCAATTTATCAGGAAAATTGATCGTCATTCCTCCGTCCACCCCATAGGCGATACATTTTCCCATCCTGTTCTCATCCGTGATTCCCCATGCCCTGACAGAAAAGCCTTCTTTTTTCAGCTGCTTTACGTTATCTGCATTAAGCATATCCACATGGGGACAGACCTGAAAGCAATTTATTGCCTTGGCCTCCCCTATAACCTGGGAGGTTGGATTCCGGAACAGGTATCCAATACGTACATCTGCGTCATGTTTTCTTAAACAGACCAGGGAACTGTAATTAAATGATGTGAAAATACATTTATCCGCAGCCCCGTAGCTTTTAATGATATCCAGGGAATCTGCTTCAACCCCGTTTTCCTTTAGTTCAATGGCAAAGGTCAGTTGACGGTAGCCGAAATAGTACATGAATTCATCCAAAGTTACGATGTGATCCGGAATAAATCCCGGTCTTCCGTAGATCATCACCTTCCTCAGCTCCTGAAGCGTGTAACGGTCCACTCCACCCTGAAGACCTGCTGCCTGCTCAAGGGTGGCATCATGAAAGAGAACAAGCTGTCCATCCTTTGTCCTTCTGATGTCTGTCTCGATTCCGTTTGCCCCCATTTCCAGCCCCAGATAAAATGCGGAAAGGGTGTTTTCAGGAGCATAAGCGCTGGCTCCTCTGTGCGCGTAATTTATAAACATGATCATTTACCTGCATATTCATTTAGATATTTTTCTATTTTACCATCTATTTCTGCCAAACGTCCATCCAGATCCACATCGGGTTCTGCTTCCACGGAATCTACCAGGCTCATGACCTCACTCCATACCAAAGAGTCGGCCGGATTCACTGCGGCACCGCCCAGATACGGAAGCTGTTCATTAACCACCTGGCGGTTTGGATCCTCCAGATATTTCCTGTAGGTTTCTGTATCAGTGGCACCATTGGTTACAGGTATATAGCCTGAGGTCAGACAGTTTGAGGCAACCCTCTCATCATCCAGCATAAATTCCACAAACATAGTGGCTGCTTTTTGTTTTTCAGGGGTTGTCTTAAACAGTCCAAGTCCGTTTCCGCCCATGGTAATATCCATTGTATTGACCCGGGGAAAGGATGCCAGAGCAATCTCAAATTTACCATCCACCAGTTTTTCTACTTTGGCATAGCTTGCACAGGAAGTCATGAGCATTCCGATCTTCCCATTACAGAAGTCTTCCTGAGCGGTGGAATGCTGATTTTTAGGCATGCTTCCATCCACATTGGCCATCTGGGATACTTGTTCAAAAATCTTTTTCACAGGCTCTGTATTCATCTGTGGTTTGTTGCCTGCAATAGGCGCCGTAGAGCTGTTGTACATTAACGCCATTATATACCAGGGATAATCGCTGTGAAAAGTAAACCCATAATTGCCGGTCACATCCTTGATTTCCTTTGCGGCAGAAACCACATCTTCCATGGTCTTGGGAACGGGAATGCCTGCCTGGTCAAACATGGTTTTGTTGTAATACAGCATAGGCATGCTGTTCTGGAAGGGAAGGATCACTTTTTTATCCTTGTAGGTAAAACGTTTCCAAAAGCCCGGAAGAATGTCATCCATGATATCCTTTGAAATATAATCCTCCACTGGAAGAAGATAACCGCTGTCATACATCTGGGCAAGCCCGTGACGCTGTCCCAGCTGTGCCACATCCGGAAGCTTTTTTCCTGCAATTCCCGCCATCACTTTATTTACCATATCGTCATAGCCGCCCATGTAGGTTGCGTTTACTTTGATTCCTGTCTCCCTGGTGAACTCCTCACAAAGTTCAGCAAAGCAGTCCTCTTTGGTAGACCAGAATGTGATTTCATCCGCAGGCTCAATATCTGTCCCTGAAGACAGTGATTCCTGGGTCGTCCCCTTGGGATTCTGCGGTGAACTGGTTTGAGCGTCTGCAGATTCAGCCCCACTTTTTTCCTGAACAGCAGGGGTCTGCCCGCAGCCTGTCATTATAAGGGCTGCGGCCATACTGATTACCAGGCCATACATTTTTCTTTTCATGTTCGTTCTCTCCTTTTTATTTTATTCCTGATGTAAGCATTCCTTCCACAAAATACTTTTGAAGGAAAACAAACAGCATCATTACAGGTATCAGGATCATAGTGGAAGCAGCCATGATCATGGGCCATTGGGGACCCAGATCAGGTCTGATCAGATATCGCAGACCGATCTGCAGGGTCCGGAAACGGTTCTCATCCGTTACCATATAAGGCCACATATAGTTATTCCATGAATTTAGGAATGACAGCAGTGCCACCGTTGCTATACTGCTTTTGGCATTTGGAAGAATGATATGCCAGAATACCTGGATACTGCCGCATCCGTCCAGACTGGCTGATTGGATCAGGTCATCGGGCACGGTCATAAAAATCTGGCGCATCAGGAAAATATTAAATACATTTACCAGCTGCATCATAGCCACCCCAAAAGAGGTATTTACCAGGTTCAGCTTTTGAGCCAGAAGATAATTTGAAATAATGGCTGCCTCCTCGGGCAGGATGAGCATGGCCAGCATAAGAGAAAAAAGCGTTTTTTTAAACGGAAATTGCAGTTTGGCAAAGGCATATGCCGCCATGGAGCAGAATGTGGTCTGGCAGACAACGGAAATGGCTGCCGCTTTCATGCTGTTGATGAAAAATGCTCCAAAGGGTGCTGCATTCCAGGCATCCACATAATTTTCAAATTTCCAACTGCTGGGGAAAAGGTGAAAGTTTTCAACAAACACATCCTGTTCCTCCTTAAAGGAAGCACATATCATCCACAGGAAAGGAAACAATATGACTGCAGCAAAGGAAATCAGGATTAAATGCCTTATAAAGTCATAGACCGTAAATCGTTTCTTCATAACCTGTTTTCCTCTCTTATATGTCATAATTTACATATTTCTCAAAAGCCATCTGAACAAAATTAATGATAAGGACTGTTAAAAGCATAATAACTGCCACTGCTCCACCATATCCTACCCGAAATTGCTCAAATGCCTGTACAAACATGTAGGTGAGCATATTTGTGGTAGCGGAATCCGGCCCTCCTGATGTCATGACATTGATCTGTGTAAATACTTTAAATGCCTCGATTGTCACTGTGATCACCAGCATAAAGGTAGTGGGGGAAACCAAAGGCGCTTCTATGAGCCAAAGTTTCTGCAGTCTGCTGGCGCCATCGATCTCAGCTGCCTCCTTCAACTCATCTGACACATTTAACAGTGCTCCCAAATAAACCACGGCGCAAAAACCGGTTGTTTTCCAGCAATTCATCGCAACAAGGGATGGAAGCGCCGTCTTTTTGCTGTTTAGCCACTGCAGGGGTTCAATTCCCAGGGATTTCAGCAGCGTATTCAGTGTTCCGTACTGAGGATGATATATAAAAAGGAAGACGGCTGACATGGCTACCATGGATGTTACATAGGGGGCAAAAAAGATGGTTCTGTACAGCACATTGACCGCGCTTTTTCTGGCCAAAAGGGATGCAAGGAGAAATCCCAGGGCTATGGTTACGGGAACAAACATTAGTGCATAGCGGACTGTAACGATCACGCTGTTTCTAAAATCCTGGCTGGTGAATAGCTCCTTATAATTATTGAGACCCACAAATTTCGGATCCCCCACA
>Ga0192277_1194_pt1 | contig 9763 bp, 5 predicted proteins | sample Koala_Koa24_J3_FD_131302 | JGI IMG/M metagenome (GOLD analysis project Ga0192277, IMG submission 131302) | Enriched cells from koala feces incubated with labeled cellulose particles, San Francisco Zoo, California, United States - Koala_Koa2-4_J3 ...
TGATGATGTGGAGATCATTGGATTTGAAGACGGATACAAGGGACTGATGTATGCAGACTATCAAATTATGAAATCTTCAGACTTTTCAGGTATTTTGACCCAGGGTGGAACGATTCTTGGAACCTCACGTCAGCCGTTCAAGCAAATGCGCATTCCCGATGAAAATGGTTTGGATAAAGTGGAATCCATGAAACATACCTATAAAAAGCTGAAACTGGATTGCCTGGTGGTACTTGGCGGCAATGGAAGCCAGAAGACAGCCAACCTGCTGAGCCAGGAAGGCCTTAATGTGGTATCCCTGCCTAAAACCATTGACAATGACCTCTGGGGAACGGATATGACCTTTGGATTCCAGAGCGCTGTGGATGTTGCGACCAATGCAATCGACTGTATACACACCACTGCCGCGTCCCATGGACGTGTGTTTATTGTGGAGGTTATGGGGCATAAAGTGGGATGGCTCACATTGTATGCAGGACTTGCAGGCGGCGCAGACATCATTTTATTGCCGGAGATTCCATACGATATCAATACGGTGTGTGATGCTCTGATGAAGCGCTCCAAAGCAGGCAAGCGTTTCTCCATCCTTGCAGTGGCTGAGGGAGCCATTTCCAAGGAAGACTCGGTCATGACCAAGAAGGAATTAAAGGAAAAGAAAAAAAGCGGCATGGTATATCCGTCAGTGGCATATGAGATCGGTGCCAGGATCCAGGAAGTTACAGGCAGCGAGGTGAGGGTGACGGTACCGGGACACATGCAGAGGGGCGGAGAGCCCTGCTCTTATGACCGCGTTCTGGCCACAAGGCTGGGAGCCGCTGCGGCCAGGCTGATTGCAGATAAAGAATACGGCTACATGGTAGCTGTTAAAAACAATGAGATAACCAAAGTACCGCTGTCCGAGGTAGCCGGAAAGTTAAAGACAGTGGATCCGGAATGTTCCATGATCCGGGAAGCCAAGATGGTGGGAATCAGCTTTGGTGATGAATGATATAAATAACAAGGAGTAACTAAAATGTCATATACGGCGTTATACCGCAAGTGGCGTCCTGTTTCGTTTGAAGATGTAAAGGGACAGGACCCCATTGTGCAGACCCTGAAAAACCAAATAACGTCGGAGCGCATCGGCCACGCCTACCTGTTCTGCGGGACAAGAGGTACGGGCAAGACCAGTATTGCCAAGATATTTGCAAGAGCCGTAAACTGTGAACACCCGGTGGATGGAAGTCCATGTAATGAATGTCCCACATGTAAGGCCATTCAGACAGGTTCATCCATGAATGTGGTGGAGATTGACGCTGCCTCCAACAATGGTGTGGAGAACATCCGTGATATCCGGGACCAGGTTCAGTATCCTCCCACCGAGGGACGGTACAGGGTCTATATCATTGATGAGGTGCACATGCTGTCGATCGGTGCCTTCAACGCGTTGCTTAAGACATTGGAGGAACCGCCCTCCTATGTAATATTTATACTGGCCACAACCGAGGTGCACAAGATCCCCATCACGATCCTTTCACGGTGCCAGCGTTATGATTTTAAACGCATTTCCCTGGATACCATAGCGGACCGGCTGAGGGAACTGACCCAGGCAGAACAGATTGAGGTGGAAGACAAGGCCTTGATGTATATTGCCAAGGCGGCGGATGGATCCCTGCGTGACGGCCTGAGTCTTCTGGACCAGTGTGTGGCGTTTCATTACGGCAAGGTGCTGACCTATGACAACGCTCTGGAAGTTCTGGGGGCAGTGGATGCCGGCGTGTTCAGCCAGATGTTTGGAGCCGTTGTGGATGGAAGGACAAAAGACTGCATCTGTGCCCTGGAGGAAATCGTGATTCAGGGGCGGGAATTGGGACAGTTTGTAACTGATTTTATATGGTATATGAGAAATCTCCTTCTCATCCAAAGCGCAGATGATGCAGAAGGTCTGCTGGACATGTCGGAGGAGAATTTAAAACAGCTGAAGGCAGACGGGGAAAAGGCGGATGGACCAACCCTGATGCGTTATATCCGGGTATTTTCAGAGTTGTCCAACCAACTGCGCTATGCCACGCAGAAGCGGGTTCTGGTAGAGGTTGCGCTGATAAAACTTACCCGTCCGGCCATGGAACCTAATCTGGATTCCATCCTTCAGCGCCTGGGCGATCTGGAGATGCTGATGGAGGACCTGGAGGCAGGACGAATGACCATACAGGCAGCAGCTCCGGCATACGCTGCTGCGGGAACTGCCGGACAGGCGGCCCGTCCTGCGGCAGCTTCCGCAGAGCCGGAAATACCGGCAGAGCGGGTAAGTCTTCCAAAGGCACAGCTGGAGGATCTGAAGCTGGTCCGCAATGAATGGGCCAGAATTGTCCGCAGTATGGGCGGAGGAGCAAAGTCCTATCTCAGGGATACCGTGGTGGAACCCGGAGGCGAAGGATGCCTTACCATAGTGTTTATGGATCCCATGAACTATGATATGGGCAAACGTCCAACGGTCATCGGTGAACTGGAACGGTACGTGGAGACCAATTACGGCAAATCCATTTACTTCAAGACCCGTCTGGCGGGCAGAGGTGAACGGCTGAACACGATCTATGTTACTGAGGAAGAATTGGAAGATAAGATTCATATGGATATTACATATGAAGATTAGAAGTTATATCAGAAGAATATAATAAAAAGGAAGATAACAGGAGGAACACACCATGGCAAAACGTGGCGGATTTCCAGGCGGAATGCCTGGCAATATGAACAATCTTATGAAGCAGGCACAGCGTATGCAGCGCCAGATGGAAGAAGCAACCAAGGAATTGGAGACCAAGGAATACACGGCTGCATCCGGTGGCGGGGCAGTGAGTGTTACAGTGTCAGGTAAGAAAGAGGTCGTATCCGTAAAATTATCCGAGGAAGTAGTGGACCCGGATGATATTGAGATGCTGGAGGATTTGATCGTGGCGGCAACCAATGAAGCGTTTCGTCAGATGGAGGCAGAGAGCAGCGAAGCCATGTCCAAGCTTACAGGCGGACTTGGCGGAGCATTGGGTGGAGGTCTTCCTTTCTAATGGATTATTACAGCAGTCAGATTACCAAGTTAATAGAAGAGCTGTCAAAACTTCCGGGAGTTGGCGCCAAATCAGCCCAGCGCCTGGCATTTCACATCATTAATATGCCGAAGGAGCAGGTGGAGGAGCTGGCGGGAGCCATGACAGGAGCCAGGAATAATGTGCGCTACTGCAAAGAGTGCTTTACCCTTACAGACAAGGAGCTTTGTCCGATCTGCAGCAGCGATAAGAGAAACCATAAAACCATTATGGTGGTTGAGAATACCAGGGATCTGGCTGCCTATGAAAAAACCGGCAAGTATGAAGGTGTATACCACGTACTTCACGGCGCCATCTCCCCTATGCTGGGAATTGGCCCGAATGACATTAAACTTAAGGAATTGATGCAGCGCCTTCAGTCTGAGGTGGAGGAAGTCATCATTGCAACCAATTCCAGCCTGGAAGGTGAGACCACAGCCATGTACATCAGCAAGCTGATCAAGCCTACCGGGATTAAGGTTACCAGGATCGCCAGCGGTGTACCGGTTGGCGGCGACCTGGAATACATAGATGAAGTAACGCTTCTTCGGGCATTGGAAGGCAGAACAGAGATATAGTACAGACTGACAGACAGGTAATTCCATACCGGGGCAATAGGGAGATGCAAAAGATGGATAAATACGAGTTTAACATTAAAGTTGAGCAGATTAAGAAGATGGTAAACAAAGGCGACTATGAGACAGCCATGAAAATTGCGGATACCATTGACTGGCGGAGGGTGCGCAATGTCAATATCCTGTCCATGGTGGCAACCATATATGAGAAGAATCAGGAGTACCAGGAAGCCAAGGATATCCTGCTGCTTGCATTTGAGCGTGCGCCCATTGGCAAGCGCCTGCTGTTTAAACTGGCGGAGCTGGCCATAAAAGAGGGCAGCACCGGTGAAGCGGAAGACTATTACAGGGAATTCTGCGACCTGGCGCCTGATGATCCCAGGCAGTATATCCTGAGGTATATGATATTGGGAGCCAAAGGCGCTCCTGTGGAGCAGCTGATCCATACCCTGGAACAGTACTGCAACATTGAATTAGATGAAAAATGGCTGTACGAGCTGGCTGAACTGTATGCTGAGGCCGGCATGGGAGAGCTTTGTATCATGGCCTGTGACAAGATCATGCTTATGTTTGGCCTGGGTAAATATGTGGAAAAGGCAATGGAACTTAAGATACAGTTTGCCCCTCTTACCAAATACCAGATGGATTTGGTGGAAAACAGGGACAAGTATGAGGCAAAACTCCGGGCAGTGGAAAAAGAATACCGGATGGGTGCCCCTGTGGAGGAATACAGTGACACGCCGGCAGCCGGTTCCCGCAGGGATCATTATGGGGCTCAGTCTGCCTCCTATGCAAGGGAGGCAGCAGTGACCAGGGAACCCGGCTATGAAGAGGAAGGGGATTATGCTCAGGAGTCAGGTTATGCCGGGGAATCCGATTATGATCAGGGATCAGACTACGGCCGGGATACGGACTACGGCCAGGAATCCGATTATGCCCAGGAACCGGGCTATGTCCGTGAATCCGATTATCTCCAGGAACCAGGCTATGCCCAGGAGTCTGAGTACCCACGTGCAACAGAAAATTCCCGTCAAGGCAGCTATGACAATGGCCATGAGGGAGAATTTGGCTCGGGAGGCGGATATGGGGAAGAGTCGGTATATACCGAAGAACCGGAATACGCAGAAGAACCGGAATACGTAGAGGAACAAGAATACGCAGAAGAACAGGAATATGCAGAGGAGCCGGAATATACCGAAGAATCAGCATATGCCCCGGGATCCGGCTATGGTCATGGGCGGTATTCCCAAGAATACTCCGAATATTCCCGTGACGGATATTCCCAGTATGCCGATGACCGCCTTATGGAGGAGGATCCGCCCCGCACTCAGGTTACTATAGAACCGGAAGATGGGGAGGAAGAGATGGCGGCAACAGAGGAAATGTCGGAAAAACCATATGGAGATGGGGCGGCAGAGGAGTCCTTTGAGGAGCGTTTACAGGAGTCCGGCGCAGGACAGAAGGAGTCTGCAGGCGATCAGTGGATGTCGGATGAAGCCCTGAAGGCCCGTATTCATGAAGCAGAGGTTCAGGCCAACCTGGCCATGGAAATGTCCAGAATCTCCGGCAGCGGTTTTAAGCAGGAGGTAGAGGCTGCTCAGACCCGCGTACTTTCAGATATCCGTGATATAAAAAAGGGAGCAGTCCGCGAGGCCAGACATCTTATGATAGAAGCCGAGACGCCTCAGCAGGGGCTTGAGAAGGCCATTGAAGCATTAAAGGAGATCCACAGGGAGACAGGTGCGAAGAACCAGGCAGCTAAGATAACAGGAGAGCGGCTTAACAGCAAGGGTGTCTTCAACTTATCTGACAAACTGACCGGAAAGGATCTTATGATCGAACAGGCGGGGGATATGACTGAGGCCATACTTCAGGAATTAAACCAGCTTATGGCAAGGGATGAGACCGGCATGAATGTGGTGCTGATCGACACTGCAGAACGTCTGGCCGCCCTTCACAGAGTGTATCCGGGTCTGGCAAAACGCTTTGAATACATTGGGAAAAGCCGGCCCCCAAAGGAAAATGAGTATGAAGCGCCCAAAGAAGATAAACGACCGGTAAGGCAGGTCCAGGTCCACAGGCAGGAGATGCCAAAGGAAAAGAAGGAAGAGCCGGTGCGGGCCATGCCTCAGGAACCGTTAAAACGTCCGGCGCAGGAGGAGATGCAGCCTGTTGCCCAGACTATAAAAGAGCAGGTTCCGGCAAGAGAAGAAAAGAAACAGCCGGTAATGAAGGCCGTGGAACCGGCAAAAAAACCGGCCAGGAAAGAAGTTCCTGTTACACCTGCACCTGTAAAGAAGTTGGTTGAGCCGGAATTTACAGACAATGAAGAACTGCCGATGGATGAAATGGAAGAAGAGGAGATGGACATTGACGAATTCGCCAAATATGCATGCGAGTATGCCAGTGACATTGACTGTAGTATATCCGGCAAAAGCATGCTGGCCCTCTATGAGAGGATCGAAATCATGGAGGAGGACGGAATCGCCCTTACCAAGGAAAGTGCAGAAGACCTGATTGAGGAAGCTGCCGACAAGGCAGAGAATCCTTCGTTCTTTAAGCGAATAACGGGAATCTTTTCATCCAAGTATGACAAAGATGGTCTTCTCATATTAAAAGAGGAGCATTTTATATGAAATCCATAGGTTTGATAGCACTTGATTTAGATGGGACCCTGCTGGACAGCCGGAAACGTCTGTCCCCCCGTAATAAGGAGGCACTGATCAAATGTGCCCGTATGGGAATTCAGATCGTGCCAACAACTGGAAGGGCAGTGGATGGCATTATGGAGGAGATACGCATGCTTCCCGGTGTAAATTATGCCATTACCGCCAATGGTGGTACGGTGGCGGACCTGAAAAATGCCAGGTGCCTGCTCCGCCGTACCCTGACTAATGAAAAGACGCTGGAGATTCTGAGTATTGCAGATAAGTACAATGCCATGTATGATCCTTATATTAACGGCAGAGGAATTACCCAGCCTGAGTTCATTGACCACATGGAAAATTATGGAGTTTCACCCACCATTCAGAAAATGGTCAGGGCCACCAGGGATGTTGTGCCCAATGTGATCCGCTGTAATAATCCATTAGAAAGGAAGACCTCCACCCAATGCTCCGCCAAGTCCGCCTGTAAGCTTGGACATGGCTTCGCTGCTCTCTGCCTCCATCTGACGAAACGCTTCATTGGTTGCCGCCACGATCAAATCCTCCAGCATCTCAATATCATCCGGGTCCACTACTTCCTCGGATAATTTTACGGATACGACCTCTTTCTTACCTGACACTGTAACACTCACTGCCCCGCCACCGGATGCAGCCGTGTATTCCTTGGTCTCCAATTCCTTGGTTGCTTCTTCCATCTGGCGCTGCATACGCTGTGCCTGCTTCATAAGATTGTTCATATTGCCAGGCATTCCGCCTGGAAATCCGCCACGTTTTGCCATGGTGTGTTCCTCCTGTTATCTTCCTTTTTATTATATTCTTCTGATATAACTTCTAATCTTCATATGTAATATCCATATGAATCTTATCTTCCAATTCTTCCTCAGTAACATAGATCGTGTTCAGCCGTTCACCTCTGCCCGCCAGACGGGTCTTGAAGTAAATGGATTTGCCGTAATTGGTCTCCACGTACCGTTCCAGTTCACCGATGACCGTTGGACGTTTGCCCATATCATAGTTCATGGGATCCATAAACACTATGGTAAGGCATCCTTCGCCTCCGGGTTCCACCACGGTATCCCTGAGATAGGACTTTGCTCCTCCGCCCATACTGCGGACAATTCTGGCCCATTCATTGCGGACCAGCTTCAGATCCTCCAGCTGTGCCTTTGGAAGACTTACCCGCTCTGCCGGTATTTCCGGCTCTGCGGAAGCTGCCGCAGGACGGGCCGCCTGTCCGGCAGTTCCCGCAGCAGCGTATGCCGGAGCTGCTGCCTGTATGGTCATTCGTCCTGCCTCCAGGTCCTCCATCAGCATCTCCAGATCGCCCAGGCGCTGAAGGATGGAATCCAGATTAGGTTCCATGGCCGGACGGGTAAGTTTTATCAGCGCAACCTCTACCAGAACCCGCTTCTGCGTGGCATAGCGCAGTTGGTTGGACAACTCTGAAAATACCCGGATATAACGCATCAGGGTTGGTCCATCCGCCTTTTCCCCGTCTGCCTTCAGCTGTTTTAAATTCTCCTCCGACATGTCCAGCAGACCTTCTGCATCATCTGCGCTTTGGATGAGAAGGAGATTTCTCATATACCATATAAAATCAGTTACAAACTGTCCCAATTCCCGCCCCTGAATCACGATTTCCTCCAGGGCACAGATGCAGTCTTTTGTCCTTCCATCCACAACGGCTCCAAACATCTGGCTGAACACGCCGGCATCCACTGCCCCCAGAACTTCCAGAGCGTTGTCATAGGTCAGCACCTTGCCGTAATGAAACGCCACACACTGGTCCAGAAGACTCAGGCCGTCACGCAGGGATCCATCCGCCGCCTTGGCAATATACATCAAGGCCTTGTCTTCCACCTCAATCTGTTCTGCCTGGGTCAGTTCCCTCAGCCGGTCCGCTATGGTATCCAGGGAAATGCGTTTAAAATCATAACGCTGGCACCGTGAAAGGATCGTGATGGGGATCTTGTGCACCTCGGTTGTGGCCAGTATAAATATTACATAGGAGGGCGGTTCCTCCAATGTCTTAAGCAACGCGTTGAAGGCACCGATCGACAGCATGTGCACCTCATCAATGATATAGACCCTGTACCGTCCCTCGGTGGGAGGATACTGAACCTGGTCCCGGATATCACGGATGTTCTCCACACCATTGTTGGAGGCAGCGTCAATCTCCACCACATTCATGGATGAACCTGTCTGAATGGCCTTACATGTGGGACATTCATTACATGGACTTCCATCCACCGGGTGTTCACAGTTTACGGCTCTTGCAAATATCTTGGCAATACTGGTCTTGCCCGTACCTCTTGTCCCGCAGAACAGGTAGGCGTGGCCGATGCGCTCCGACGTTATTTGGTTTTTCAGGGTCTGCACAATGGGGTCCTGTCCCTTTACATCTTCAAACGAAACAGGACGCCACTTGCGGTATAACGCCGTATATGACATTTTAGTTACTCCTTGTTATTTATATCATTCATCACCAAAGCTGATTCCCACCATCTTGGCTTCCCGGATCATGGAACATTCCGGATCCACTGTCTTTAACTTTCCGGCTACCTCGGACAGCGGTACTTTGGTTATCTCATTGTTTTTAACAGCTACCATGTAGCCGTATTCTTTATCTGCAATCAGCCTGGCCGCAGCGGCTCCCAGCCTTGTGGCCAGAACGCGGTCATAAGAGCAGGGCTCTCCGCCCCTCTGCATGTGTCCCGGTACCGTCACCCTCACCTCGCTGCCTGTAACTTCCTGGATCCTGGCACCGATCTCATATGCCACTGACGGATATACCATGCCGCTTTTTTTCTTTTCCTTTAATTCCTTCTTGGTCATGACCGAGTCTTCCTTGGAAATGGCTCCCTCAGCCACTGCAAGGATGGAGAAACGCTTGCCTGCTTTGGAGCGCTTCATCAGAGCATCACACACCGTATTGATATCGTATGGAATCTCCGGCAATAAAATGATGTCTGCGCCGCCTGCAAGTCCTGCATACAATGTGAGCCATCCCACTTTATGCCCCATAACCTCCACAATAAACACACGTCCATGGGACGCGGCAGTGGTGTGTATACAGTCGATTGCATTGGTCGCAACATCCACAGCGCTCTGGAATCCAAAGGTCATATCCGTTCCCCAGAGGTCATTGTCAATGGTTTTAGGCAGGGATACCACATTAAGGCCTTCCTGGCTCAGCAGGTTGGCTGTCTTCTGGCTTCCATTGCCGCCAAGTACCACCAGGCAATCCAGTTTCAGCTTTTTATAGGTATGTTTCATGGATTCCACTTTATCCAAACCATTTTCATCGGGAATGCGCATTTGCTTGAACGGCTGACGTGAGGTTCCAAGAATCGTTCCACCCTGGGTCAAAATACCTGAAAAGTCTGAAGATTTCATAATTTGATAGTCTGCATACATCAGTCCCTTGTATCCGTCTTCAAATCCAATGATCTCCACATCATCA
>Ga0192277_1199_pt1 | contig 9560 bp, 7 predicted proteins | sample Koala_Koa24_J3_FD_131302 | JGI IMG/M metagenome (GOLD analysis project Ga0192277, IMG submission 131302) | Enriched cells from koala feces incubated with labeled cellulose particles, San Francisco Zoo, California, United States - Koala_Koa2-4_J3 ...
GGAAGTTGAAACCCTTGTCCTGGAAGACGACAAGCTGGCAGGCTGCCATGTTGACATTGCGAGGCCGGGTGAGTCGGTAAGGATCACCCCTGTAAAGGATGTGATCGAACCAAGGGTCAAGGTCAGCGGAGGCGGAGAGATTTTCCCGGGTGTGGTGGGCAAGGTAAGCCCTCAGGTGGGCGCCGGAAGGACCCATGCCCTGGAAGGATGCTGCGTCATAACAGCAGGCAGGATCGTGGGATTCCAGGAAGGCGTGATTGATATGAGCGGCCCTGCCGCGGATTACTGCCCCTTCTCCAAGACCAATAATCTCTGCCTGGTGGTGGAACCGGCCTACGGCCTGGAGACCCATGTGTACGAGAAGGCGGCACGCATGGCAGGATTAAAGGTAGCCGCCTACCTTGGCGAGGCAGCAAGGGACCTGGAGCCGGATGAGATCGTCACCTATGAGACAAAACCGATCTTTGAGCAGGCGGCCATGTATCCGGACCTTCCAAAGGTAGGTTACATCCACATGCTGCAGTCCCAGGGACTTCTCCATGATACATATTATTACGGAGTGGATGCCAAGCAGTTTGTTCCCACCTTTATGTATCCCACGGAGATCATGGACGGAGCCATTGTCTCAGGCAACTGTGTGGCTCCCTGTGACAAGGTTACCACATACCATCATTTCCACAATCCGGTGATCGAGGACTGCTTCAAACATCACGGCAAAGACATCAACTTCATGGGAGTGATCCTCACCAATGAGAATGTATTCCTGGCAGATAAGGAGCGCCATTCCGACATGGTTGCAAAGCTGTGCAGTTGGATGGGCCTGGACGGTGTCCTGATCACCGAGGAGGGATATGGAAATCCGGATACAGACCTGATGATGAACTGCCGCAAGGTGGAGAATGCGGGGACCAAGGTGGTTCTGATCACAGATGAGTTCCCGGGCAAGGACGGCAAGTCCCAGTCACTGGGGGATGTGTGCCGGGAAGCGGATGCGCTGGCATCCTGCGGTCAGGGCAATGCCACACTTATATTCCCTGCCATGGATAAGGTCATCGGCACCCAGGAATTTATCGAGATGCAGATCGGGGGCTGGGACGGGTGCAAGAACCCTGACGGCAGCTTTGAGGCGGAGCTTCAGATCATCATCGCCTCCACCATTGCCAATGGTTTTAACAAGCTGGCAGCAAGAGGATATTAAATCAATCAAAGGAGATGGAAACATGGCTAAATATAAAGTAGTACATTATATTAACCAGTTCTTTGCCGGTATCGGCGGGGAAGAAAAGGCCGACCATATGCCTGAAGTCCGCCAGGGCGCTGTAGGACCGGGCAGAGGGCTTCAGGCCGCGCTGGGAAGTGACTATGAGATCGCGGCTACTGTTATCTGCGGCGATAACTATTTTGGAAAAGCTCCGGCCATCACCACCGTGGATATGGCCAAGGCATGGATGAGTGAAGGACACCCCTTTACCTGTGACCATTCCGAGGAAGTATGCGCCAATGCCCTGAAGGTGCTGGAAGCAGGCCGCAAGGCAGGGGTTCCTATTTTCCATACCACCACAGGATATGTAGGCAAGCAGCAGTGGGATCTTCCCCGCTGGGATGAAAAGATCCCTATGAGCGCCCTGGATATCAACTCTGAGTGGCTGGAGATCGATCCAAAGCTGAAACCACTTCCGGAGGAGCCGGTCATCCATAAAAAATATGCGTCCAATTTCTTTGGAACCCATCTTGCCCAGACCCTGAATTTCCTGGGTGTGGATACCCTCATTGTCATGGGCGCCACCTCCTGTGCATGTGTACGCCATACGGTCATGGATTCCACCGGTTACGGGTTTAAGACCATCGTACCCGAGGGTACTGTGGGCGACCGTGTACCGGGCGTGATCGAGTGGAACCTGTTTGATATGGAAGCCAAGTTTGCCGATGTGGTTCCTGTAGATGAAGTGGTTGAATATCTGGAAGGGATCGATTCTAACGTTTACACCAAGCATGAAAGGTCCATGGATCAGTAATCATCCAATCCGGCCAAGTAAGCTGTCTGATCATGATACGCCGGTCCCGCGCCTGGGACCCGGGCGCATCATGTATCCATGAAAGGAGTTATCATGAGCCTTCTGATTAAAAATGGAACGATTCTCACAGCTACCAGTGAATTCACCGGCGACCTCTACATTGAAGGAGAGACCATCCGCCAGATTGGATCCAATCTTAATATGGATGCAGACCGTACCGTGGACGCCGCGGGCAAATACATCCTGCCGGGAGGCGTGGATGAGCACGTCCATTACGGCTCCTTCGGAGGCCGGCTTTTTGAAACCGCTGAAGCTGCGGCCGTGGGCGGGACCACAACCATTGTGGACTTTGCCCCCCAGGAAAAAGACGTGCCCCTGCTAGATGCCATCCGCCAACAGGCCGCCAAGGCAGAAGACATTTCCTCTGTGGATTTTGCATTCCATGCAGTGATCATGGACCCCAAGGAATCCGTATTTGAGGAAGTCAGGCATCTGCCTGAAGTGGGGGTGGCCACCCTGAAGCTTTTCATGGCATATAAGGGAACTGCTTTTTACTGTGATGACGAGGCGATCTTAAACGCCATGATGAACGCCAAAGAGGCAGGCGTTACCATGATGGTCCATGCGGAAAATGCAGATATCATAACCATCCTGACTAACCATTATCTGAGCCAGGGAAAGACCGCCCCAGTGTATCACTACCATGCCCGTCCTCCCATTGCCGAGGAGGAGGCCACCGGCCGCGCCATCGCCCTGGCCAAGGCCGCGGACTGCCCTCTTTTTGTGGTCCATGTGAGCGCAAAGGAAGCCATGGAGGCGATCCGCAAAGCGCACAGCCAGGGATGGCCTGTCTTTGGCGAAACATGCACCCATTACCTGACCCTTACCACCGACTATCTTGACCAGCCCGGTTTTGAGGGAGCCAAGTACATTTGCTCGCCGCCGCTGAGGCCCCAGGAACACGTGGACGCCCTGTGGCAGGCGGTGCGGGAAGGATGGCTCACTGCCGTGGGTTCCGACCACTGCGCCCTGGACGGCGGGTTTGAAGGAGCCAAAAAGAAAGGAACCAACTTTTCCAACATACCCAACGGCTGCCCCGGCGTCCAGGACCGTCTGGCCCTGCTGTGGACCTACGGCGTGTGCACGGGAACGATCACCCGGCAGAAATTTGTGGAACTGTTTGCCACCAATCCTGCCAAGGTGGTGGGCCTGCCCGGCAAAGGGGAACTGCGCATTGGCGCTGATGCGGATATTGTCATATTCGACCCTGAGTGGAAAGGTGTCATTACCAACAAGGACAGCCTTCATGGAATTGATTACGAACCATTTGAAGGATTTAAGATCCAGGGGCGCCCGGAACAGGTATACCTGCGCGGCCGCCTGGTAGCTGAAAACGGTGTTTTCGTAGGCGAGCGCGGCAAGGGAAAATGGCAGAAATGCCAGCCTTACGGATTGTGTTACGATTATTACCACAAATAAACGACCCCTGCATAAATCCATATGTCTAAAATAGGGTGTTGCAAAACGCGGCTTCCCACACTGCGCAGTATCTGCCGTTTCGCTGGTAAATATTCCGCTGTGGAGTCCGTCATCCTGCAACACCCCGTTTTATGTCCTGTGATCATCCTCCCCTTTCCCGTATTATGTTATCGCGTTCACATTCAACTGTATCCATTATAGCAAATATCCTGTACTGCTGCAACCATAATCGGAAATACGTTGTTTTTCCCCTTGTTTTTATGGACATCCCCCTGCTGCGGTGCTATAATGATACTGGTTTTTTGCGTCTCCACATTCAACTAAAAACAGATCATTCTATGATCAAAATCTCACGAGGTGCTTAAAATGACAGATACAAACCAAACAGCAAAATCACTTCCGCACTATCACATTGACCATACCTTATATCAGGGCCGCCCGTCTGATCTCACCGGCAGGCTCGCGAAGGAGATCCGCACATACGACCTGCTGGATTCCCTGGGGGTGTCCTATACCCGGGTGGACCACGATGCCCTTCCCACCATTGAAGCCTGCCTGGAAGTGGACCGGCTTTTAGGCTCCGAGATCTGCAAGAACCTTTTTCTGCGCAATGCGCAGAAAACGGACTTTTACCTGCTTCTCATGCCTGGAAATAAAAAGTTCAAGACAGCCCTGCTCTCCAAACAGATCGGAAGCGCCCGGCTTTCCTTTGGTGAGCCTGAATTCATGGAGGAATTTATGGACCTCACCCCCGGCTCCGTCACAGTCATGGGACTGATGAATGACAAGGCAGGCAGGGTCAGGCTTTTGATCGACAAGGATATACTGGACGGCAAATCCTTTGGCTGCCATCCCTGTATAAATACCTCCAGCCTGATGTTCTCCGTCAGGGATCTGATCGATAAAATACTGCCCGCCATGGGCCACCCCTATACGGTGGTGGATCTGCCTTATGCGGAGTGACCGATCTGTGTGATACAAAATAAAAATGACCGGCAGATACGATTCCTGATCAGCCGGTCATTTTTTATGGATCATGTTCTTTTTTCATGGACCATGTTCTTAAATCAGATACGTTCCCATGGTCTGATAGCCCAGTTCCTGAACTCCCATGAGTTCCAGGATCCTTTTCCGCCATCCCTCAGGCATGCTCCAGGACAGGCCGCAGCCCGCTGAAATCTGTCGTGGGACCGGGATCAGACGCCCGGGGATCTCCATTTTACGGCACACCGTCTCCATGGCTATGGCTTCCGCTGTTGTATGAAAGGTTATCACCAGTTTCAGTTCTTTTTTCCTCATAGCATCCTTTCCCGCTCCCTACTCAATGGTAAGCCTGATAGATATTTGTTATACGGCCAGCTCCCTCACTGCCTGTACTGCCTGGTCTATCTCTTCTTCCGTGTTGTAGTAGGACATGGAAAACCGGACCGCCCCCTGGCCGACAGTGCCCAGGGCCTGGTGCATCAGAGGCGCGCAGTGGGCTCCCGCTCTGGTATAGATCCCATAGTTTGCCGCCAGTTCATCTGATACCTCCCCGGAATCATAATTCCCTATATTCAGGGCCACCACCGGCGCATGGCGGTCCATATCGGAAAAATCACCGTATACAGTAACTCCGGGGATACCCAAAACCCCTTCATAAAAACGTCTCATGAGCATCAGCTCCCGGCAGCGGATGGTCTCCATCCCGGTGCTCCGTATAAACTCCAGGGCCGCATGAAGCCCCGCTATGCCGTGGCCGTTGACCGTGCCCGCCTCCAGGGCTTCCGGCATTTCCCCGGGATGGAATTCCTGATAGCTGTGGGTTCCGCTTCCCCCGGCCATCAGAGGCCGTACGGCAACGCCCTCCCTCAGGCATATCCCCCCTGTCCCCTGAGGTCCCATAAGGCTTTTGTGGCCGGTAAAGCAGAGGACGTCAATACCCATGTGTTCCATATGGATGTCAAATACCCCCGCTGTCTGGGACGCATCCAGGACAAACAGCAGGGATGCCTTTGTGCAGATCCGTCCCACCCGTTCAATATCCACCACATTTCCCGTAAGGTTGGATGCATGGGTACATACGATCCCCTTTGTGTTGGGCCTGATGGCTCTTTCCAGGTCCTCATACCGTATATTCCCCCGGCCATCGGCCCTGACAATGGTCAGCTCCACTCCCCTCTCCCTCATCATATACAGGGGGCGGAGGACGGAATTGTGCTCCATCATGGTGGTGATCACATGATCACCAGGTGAAAAGAGCCCCTGTATGGCCATGTTAAGGCTTGTTGTGGAGTTTGCAGTAAATGCAGCCCGGCAGGGATTTCCCAGGCCAAACAGGTCCGACACCAGGACCCTTGTGTCATAAATGGTCCTGGCAGCCCCCAGGGATGCCTCATGGCTCCCTCTCCCGGAGTTGCCCATATGTCGCATGGCATCAGCCACTGCCTGTATCACTGCCTCCGGCTTATGGAAGGTCGTGGCCCCGTTATCCAGATAGATCATATTCTTTTCCCCTTTCAATGCAGATGTTATAAGGTGTTTCAAAGACCATGCTCCCTTTGGTATGTCAGTGGATCAGGACCCGCTTATCTCCCACCATTTTCGTAATCTTTTTCTTATCCATGAACTCCAGCAGCTGTACCGCGTATTTGCGGGAAGTGCCGCACAGATCCCTGAACTCTCCCAGTGAGATCTCCCCGTGCACGGCCAGGTAACCCTTCAGGTCTGCAAGTACCTGATCATAGGCCCGGCTGTCCATGTAGGAGACCGGATTCAGTTTGATCAGTCTGCCGTTTTTATGCATGTCGGCAATGATCTGCCTGGCCCTGTTCTTATCCTTAAACCGGTCCGCCACCTCTGCGGTGAGAGGAGCCTCGATCCCCGCCCGGGCATACAGGGTCCCTATCTGTTCCAGCATGCCCTTAAGTTCCCGGGAATACGTGGTGGAAAAATCCTTTCCCGACACATACGCCCCCTGGGTCCTGACCACCATCCGCTTCACCAGCTCCGCCAGAAGAGCGGCGCCCTTCCTTATATCCTTTATACGGAATTGCTCGCTGAGCCTGGATTTAAACTCCTCCTTGTCCATGCCCTCGTTGATGGGGTTTTCCCTGTGGTATTCTGCCAGCAGTGCCTCCCCATAATCAGATATCTTCTTCCAGTGATCCATATGGATCACCGAGTCATCGGACAGGATCAGGATCCGCTTGCTTTCCTTTAATGAGCCCATAAGCTGGACAACCCGGGATTTGGGCAGATCCATATTTGCCGCGATCCGGCCTGCGCATGGAAAGTTCCTGCTCTCCTCCTTTATCATCAGCTCCATGACTTCCAGGTCCGTCCCCTTCTCCTTGATGCCCAGGGATTCCATCACCTGCGGATCCCCCCGCCTGTGTTTGCAGGGAGATGCGTCCAGCACAATGCCTCCCCAAAGGTTTCAACCGGCGAGAGGAAACGGATGATGAACCGGTCGTTCCTTTTAAGCACAACGGGTTCGTCAAACCTGAGCTGGGTGTAAGCGCTCTCGCCGCGGGCGATGCGGTCCTGGTCCATGAGCACTGCCTTGGCAATGGTCTGGGCGGAACCGTAGTTGAGATGGATCCTGTCCCCGGACTTAAGTTCCCTGTCACTGGTCTGAAAAATGGACAGTTTCACATCCACCAGGGCGGATGGGACAAGGGAGCCTGGATATGCCAGAACGTCCCCTCGTTTCAGGTCCTCCTTTTTTACATTCAAAAGGTTCAGGGCCGTGCGCTGTCCTGCAATCGCCGCATCCTCCTTCCGTCCGTGGGACTGGATGCCCCTTATCTTAATGGGGCGCTCCCGTGGATATACCATGACTTCCGCTCCTGCCTGAACCATTCCTTCCTGCAGGGTTCCTGTGATCACGGTGCCAAACCCTTCTGTTGTAAATACCCGGTCCACCGGAAGCCGGAACAGTTCCGGCTCCTCACACCTGGTTCCCAGATCGGAAACCATCTGGATGATCCTGTCATGGAGAAGATCTATGTTTTCGCCCGTGAAGGAAGATACGCGGATCACCGGCGCATGCTCCAGGAAACTGCCCTGCACCAGGTCCTCCACATCCGCCTCCACCAGTTGTGCCCACTCCTCATCCACCAGATCGCTTTTTGTCAGCACCAGGATCCCCTGCCTGATGTGAAGCATTTTTAGGATCTCAAAATGTTCCGTGGTCTGGGGCATGACACCCTCATCCAGCGCAATGACCATCAGTACCAGGTCTATGCCCCCTATGCCCGCAAGCATGTTCTTCACAAACTTTTCATGTCCCGGCACATCGATGATCCCTATGTGCAGTCCGGCATCATTGGGCAAATTGGCAAATCCCAGATCAATGGTGATCCCCCTCTTTTTCTCCTCCTTCAGACGGTCTGTGTCAAAACCGGAAAGCGCTTTGATCAGGCAGGTCTTTCCGTGGTCCACGTGGCCCGCTGTTCCCACAATGATATTCTGCATCAGGACTCACCGCCTTCCATGCCGGAAAATGCCTCCACTGCCGGCAGGAATTCCTCGTCTGAAAGGGTCCTCACATCCACCAGGACCCGGTCATGGTTTACCCGCACGATCAGCGGGACCGGCGCCTTTCTCAGCTTCCGCTCCATCCTCTGCGCGGACAGCCCTTCCTTCCACACCGCAACCCCGTACCCCTCCAGCTCACAGGTAGGCGCGCTTCCCCCGCCCACCTGGTCCCTGCAGGACTCTACCTGTACCCTCAGATCCGGGCAGGCAGCTTTCAGCATAACACCCAGCATTTCGGCCCTTTCCTTCAGTTCCAGGGGACTGGCACAGATCATCTTCAGCACCGGTATCTCCTTTAAGGCCGCCTCCTGGTCAATGTACTGTAAAAATGTCGCTTCCAGCGCCGCCAGGGTCATCTTATCCACCCGGAACGCCCTGGCCAGGGGGGTGCTCTTTCATTTTGTCTATAGATTCCTTTTTTCCTATGAGGATACCGGCCTGGGGGCCGCCAAGCAGCTTGTCGCCGGAAAACAGGCCCACATCAGCCCCTGATTTCAGGGCGTCTGTCACAGTCGGTTCATCCAGCCCATACCGTTTTAGGTCCGCCATAAGCCCATTTCCCATATCATAGATCACAGGCAGACCCAGTTCCCTGCCCAGCTGTGCCATCTGCTCCAGCTTCACATCCTCGGTAAATCCCACAATGCGGTAATTGGATGTGTGGACCTTCATAAAACAGCCCGTCACCCCTTCCTTATACGCACTTCGGTAGTCGGAGATCCTGGTCTTATTGGTGGTTCCCACCTCCTTTAGAAAGGCTCCGGACTCGCTCATCACATCCGGGATCCGGAAGGATCCTCCCACTTCCACCAGTTCCCCCCTGGAGACCACCACCTCTTTTCCCCTGGCCAGTGCTGCCAGGGCCAGCATTGTGGCGGCGGCATTGTTGTTCACTGCCATGGCGGCCTCGGCCCCTGTCAGCATTTTTATGATGCCCTCCACAATGGCATGGCGGCTTCCCCTGGTCCCTGACTTCAGATCGTATTCCAGGGTACAGTATGCGTCCATGATCTCCCAAACCGCGCCGGATGCATTGCTGCTGAGCCTGGCCCGCCCTAAATTGGTATGGAGCACCACCCCGGTGGCATTGAGTACCCTTCTCATTGTTCTTTTCTTTTTTTCACTTAAAATACCGGTTATCCTGTCCATGATCTCATCCCGGGACAATCCCCTGTCCACGGTACCTTCCAGGATCCCGTTCCTTACATCCCCCACTGCTTCCCTTACCGTGTCCACGATCAGCGGTCTGGGCATGGTTTCATAAAATAAAACGAGGCGCTCATCCTGCAGCACCTCGTCCACTTTAGGAAGCCCGCGCAGAAGCACCTGTTTGTCTCCCATTGGTCTACCTCCTTGTTTGTACCGAAAGGCAGGCTCACTGCCTGGCCGTTCCCAATACTTGCCGCATCATTCACAAACCGGAGGTGGTGGGAATCGAACCCACCCGTGAAGCTCTTAACTCCACACAACGGTTTTGAAGACCGCGGGGCGCACCAGCTGCCCAACTCTCTCCCTGATATTCCATATTCAGTGCCGGATCCCTTT
>Ga0192277_1049_pt1 | contig 9462 bp, 8 predicted proteins | sample Koala_Koa24_J3_FD_131302 | JGI IMG/M metagenome (GOLD analysis project Ga0192277, IMG submission 131302) | Enriched cells from koala feces incubated with labeled cellulose particles, San Francisco Zoo, California, United States - Koala_Koa2-4_J3 ...
ACGCTGACGCGCATTACGTTGAATAGCCATATTTTTCTCCTATGCTATCAGGGGGTTAGCCCTATTCTTTAATAAAATATAAATCCCAAACGCGGTGACCCAGTTTATGACCACGTTGTTCAAATTTGGTTAAAGGGCGGAAATCCGGGCGTTCAATATAATCGTTCGTGGTTGAAACATTACGAATTCCCACCGCACTTTGCACAGATTGTAACACACCTAGCATGTGTTCGGCATAATTTCCCCAGTCGGTAGCGAAATGAATAAAGCCACCGGTTTGTAATTTTTTCGCCACGGTTTCTACAAAAGCCGGCTGGACAATACGGCGTTTATGATGTTTGGCTTTTTGCCAAGGATCGGGAAAGAATAATTGCAAGCCTCCCAATGAATTTTCCGCAATACAGTCCCGCAACACTTCCGTGGCATCGTGGCACATGACACGCAAATTTTTAACCCCTTTCTCTAACGCATATGCCAAACAAGCCCCCACACCCGGTGTATGAACTTCAATACCCAGATAATTTCTATCAGGATGTTGTGCTGCCATTTCCACTAAGGATTTTCCCATACCAAAGCCTATTTCTAATACCACAGGATGACTATTGCCATAAATTTTAGCAAAATCAAAGAGTTCGTCTTGATAATCTACGCCATAATTAGCCCAGTTATCATTCATCATTTGACGTTGGTATTCACTTAATCGCCCTGTACGTAGCACAAAACTACGGACTTTACGCTTATAGCGACCGTCTTCGGTAAATTCGGCGCTTTCGACGGTTTTACGTTTTTGATCCGCAAAAGTATTTTTTTGTTCTGTCATAATGGTTTATTGGTGATAAATTTGGCAGCAATTATACGGATTTAACAGCGTGGTGCAAATTTTCTTGATGCTTATGGCGTTGTTCTTTTAGCGAGCTTTATACCAAAAAACACGATATTCAACGCGACAATTTGTAATAACACCACGGTAAATACCACACCTGACCAACCGAAATAGGTGTAACTTATCCCACAAACCCAAGCGCCAATACTGCCGCCAGTGTAATAACACATATAATATAGTCCAGACGCCAGTGAACGTCCTTGGTTAACATGTTGCGAGATATGGCTAATAGTGGTGGCTTGGCTAATAAACACGCCGGATGACATAATAATCAAGCCCACAATAATTAGCCATAACGGCGAACACAGGGTAATCAATGCCCCGATGATGGAACTCATAATCGCGAGCAATAAACTGTTGGCAATCCCGACATTGTGAATCAGTTTCGCCGTCAAGGGCGTAATTAGCATACCAATCAGATAAACCGTAAAAATATTCGCCAGATTAGCTGAACTGAGATAGTAAGGATCATCAGCTAAATGCAGGTTAATAAAGGTAAAAATACTGACTAGACTAAACAACACACAAGCCCCTAACGCACAAGCGGTTAGCACATGGGGATTTTGAATATGTTGCCGAAGAATATGCAGCGAAGACCGAAAATTTCCGCTCACCACAAAATTTTTTGATGCAGGCAACACCAACGCCGCCCATATTACCCCGATTAACATTAAACCGGCGAAAATTAAATACCCCGTTTGCCAACCCACTATACTATGTAAATAGCCGATCAAAAACCGCCCCGAAAATCCCCCCAGAACGGTTCCTGATACATATAAAGACAGCATCGATGCTAATCGGTCAGGAAATTCTTCGCTAATATAAGCGATGGTGACTACCGTAACTCCCGGCACAAATAAACCTTGTAAAAACCGCCATAATTTAATCTGTGTGATATTTTCACTTATGCTGAGTAAGGCAGTGGGGAACACGATAAGCAACATACAGATCACGATCAGGCTTTTTCGCCCCACGGCATCGGAAAACATCCCCATAACAGGCGACATGATAGCAACAGCCATCACTGTTACCCCCACGGTTAACCCTGCTTGCACTTTAGAGGCGGAAAAATGTTCCATTAATACCGGTAAAATGGCCTGAATAGAATAGACTTGCAAAAAGGCAAAGCCACCTATCATCATAATGGTGAGTTTTAACAAGAAACGGGAAGATTGCATTTTTTGAATCATAATAACAAACTATTTTGCTAATAATTATGGCTATTCTAACAGATTTAATGAGATGAATTATAGGAATGGGGAATAAAAATCGGCTTAAAGATGATAACGACATACTTTAAGCCGATATTGTAGATTAATTAAAATTCATATCGGAGATTGATACTATAATTACGTCCCGGTGCGCTATAAGCATCAGCATTCTCTTGTGAAATTGCTACCGAGCTATCGCTATTGGCCGTCATATTCGTACCACGGCTATTCCCCGCAAAATAGGAAATATCCGCCCAGTTCCAGTATTTTTTATCAAAGGCATTATTTAAGCTTGCACTTAAGGTGAGATCTTTAATTGGACGAATGTATAATCCGAAATCTACGACATTATAGGATGTGCTTGGATTGTACATTGAACCGTAAATATCTTTATCCGCTTTTGCTCGTACATGCGTGATGGTGCCACTGGCCCCCCAAAATTCATTTTCATAACTCAAACCAGCTTTCAATTTTAGCGGTTGAATGGTACTAATTGGATTTTTCTCACCGCTTTCATTATCTTTCATCTTACCTTTGCTATAAGCTAAACCACCAGTGAAATAGAAATCATCATAGAAATTCCATTTCCCTTCGGCATCTACCCCATAGATTTTAGCTTTGGCAATATTTTGATATTGATAAGCATAGTTGGCTAATCCTGTATTAGCTAGATAACGGTAATCGATAAAGTTTTTATAAAGGTTGTAGAAACCACTGACACGATAGTTAAAGCGTTCATTGTTACCTTTGAAACCCGCTTCAAAGTTATTCGCTGTTTCTGGTTTAAGATTTTGATTCCCCACAATCGCATAGCCATATTGTTGGCGACCATAGGATGTGGTAAGTTGTTGCGCTGACGGTGCTTTAAAACCACGAGAATATTGGACGTACGGCACAAATTCATTAGCAACTTGATAAGCTAAGGTTAATTTTGGTAAGAAAGCGGTTTTATGTTGTTTTTGTACGCCTGAATTCGGTATATATTGGGTAACCCAGTCATTATAGCCGTCAGCATCTGGGTTTAAACGGTAATGTACTAAGCCTAATTGCGGGGTAACTAACAAATCACCAAATTGTAATTCATCTTCGACATAAGCATGCAAACGGAATTGTTTAGTGTCTGCGGAAGATTGTGAAAGACTGGTATCTGACGTGGTATCAATATCATTGGTGAGATCATGATAGCTCGCGCTTAAGCCATAACGTAATACTTGCGGAATGGAACTATTAATAAATTGTGTCGCTTGAGTCGATAATCCGTATAACTTTTCTTTATTGTCCATGTTATCTATGCGTTCTGTTACCGTAGAGTTACCTGATACTGTTCTGGTTTGATGACGAACGCGGTAATTTTCTGTATCTGATTGTTGGAAATAGAGTTTACTATCTAGTTTAATATCGTTACCGGTGTAATTATGTGTGAGAGCTAAACGAGTACGTGTGACTTGATCATTGCTATGACTACTGTCAGTGGATGTGGTGACAAAAGGCGTAACGCTGGTTGAAATATCGGAAAGGTTATCGGTTTCAGTCCGTCTATGCACATATTCCACCGCTAAGCCGATACGATTTTGCTCATTGATTTGGTAATAATTTTTTACTAACACCGCACCATTTTTGTAATCCGCCGGGTTTGCTTCTGTACGCGTTGAACCGGTACCCGAATTATCGCCATTGGTTTTAGTTTCATGACCTTTACGTTGCGTACCAACCACTAAACCTTGATAATCACCATGTTGTAATGCGACCCCCATAGTGCCGACCAGTGACGTATCAACACTTTGATAGCCGGTGGAGAATAATCCACCGAACGCACGATTTTTCAATAAATCTTGTGGTTCAAGGGTTTGGAAATCAATTGCACCGGAAAGCCCTGATGCAGAACCAGAACGATCAACTCTGGCGGAACGCAATAAACTGGGTTCGACAAAATCACCGCGTCCAAAAGCACCGGCAATGGTGGTAAACAATTTGTTTTCTTGACTTTCTGGCAAAGGGATACCATCAACACTGGTGGCAACACGGTTTCCTTGCAAGCCACGGATATTCACACCATCATTTCCACCACGTGTACGTTGTAATTCGTTGACATTGACATCAATAGTATTTTCTAACATTTGTTTAATATCAGCCGGATTGGTTCTGGTGATTTGATTGGGCGTAATTGTCGTGGTTAAATCACTCGCTTCTTGTTCAACGACTTTAATTTCTTGCAGATTTTCATTAGATTTAGCGGTGTTGGCAACGGCATATTGATTAGCTAAGGCTAACACAATAGCACTTGCTAAAAGTGATTTTTTCATGAGCTTTCCTTATGAGTTAAAATATTAAAATAAAAATCGTTTGTATTATTAAAGATCGCCTGAGAAATGTAAATAATAATTTCACATTTCTATTACATTATCGCTATGCTAAAATTTTCTTTTTTCACCGCACTTTTACACTATATGACTGCACAATCTTGCTCAATCGCCCCTTTTGCTCAGGCTGTACTTCACTGGTACGACCAATTTGGGCGTAAGCATTTACCGTGGCAACAGGATAAAACACTGTATGGTGTGTGGTTGTCGGAAGTGATGTTACAACAAACCCAAGTGGCTACGGTGATCCCTTATTTTGAGCGATTTATCAAAACTTTTCCCAATATTACCGCACTTGCCAATGCTCCCCTTGATGAAGTGTTGCATTTGTGGACTGGTTTAGGTTATTACGCTCGAGCTAGAAACTTGCACAAGGCAGCACAGCAAATTCGTGATGAATATCAAGGGCAATTTCCTACGCAATTTGAGCAAGTGCTGGCATTGTCGGGTATCGGGCGAAGCACGGCAGGCGCCATTTTATCTTCGGTATTAAATCAACCTTATGCCATTTTAGATGGCAATGTAAAACGTGTTTTATCGCGTTATTTTCTGGTGGATGGTTGGACTGGCGATAAGAAAGTAGAAAATAAACTCTGGGCATTAAGTGAACAAGTCACCCCACAAGATCAAGTGGCGGATTTTAATCAGGCGATGATGGATATTGGGGCAATGGTTTGTACGCGTTCAAAACCGAAGTGTGATTTGTGTCCAATTAGTCAAAAGTGCGGTGCAAATTTAACAAATTGTTGGATGGATTATCCACATAAAAAACCGAAAAAGACCTTGCCAGCACGCACAAGTTATTTTTTAATTTTGAGCTGTCAAGGCAAAATTGCATTAGAACAACGTAAGCATTCTGGCTTGTGGGGAGGGCTGTATTGTTTTCCACAATTTCCTAGCAAAACAGAATTGTTGCAATATTTAGCTGCACAAGGTATTCGCCAATATCAAGAATGGACGGCATTTAGACATACTTTTAGTCATTTTCATTTAGATATTTATCCAATTTATGCGGAACTTCATGGCAAAAAATGTGACGAAGATCGCACAGACTGGAAAAAAATAGCAGAAAAGCCGGCGAAATATCAATTTACGGTATCAACCACAGATAAATATTGGTATGATCCTGATAATCCAGATCAAATTGGACTCGCTACGCCGGTCAAAAATTTATTAATTGAATTTCATAAGAGAAAATAACCATGGCAAGAACAGTATTTTGTGCATATTTAAAACAACAAGCAGAAGGATTAGATTTTCAGCTTTATCCCGGTGAACTCGGTAAACGTATTTTCGATAATATTAGTAAACAGGCTTGGGGCGAATGGATGAAAAAGCAAACCATGCTAGTTAATGAAAAAAAATTAAATATGATGAATGCTGAGCATCGTCAATTATTAGAACAAGAAATGGTGAATTTTTTGTTTGAAGGTAAAGAGGTACATATTGAAGGTTATGTGCCACAATCAAAATAAAATAAATATGAAAAAGATTTTCTTTAAAAAATTAGCCGTGTTGGCAATCATTTCTCTTTTGTATGCCTGTTCATCGAATCAAGAACGTAGTTATGATGAGACGTTTGCGAAAGATACGCATGGTTTAGATTTACTTACGGGGCAGTTTTCACGAAATATTGACCAAATTTGGGGGGTTAATGAATTATTAGTGGCGAGTCGTAAGGACTATGTAAAATATACTGATAGTTATTACACTCGTAGTCATATTAGCTTTGAAGAAGGGCAAATTAATATTGAAACACTTGCGGATTTAAATCGTTTACATAATGCCATTGTGCATACGTTGTTGATGGGATCTGATGCCAAAGGGATTGATTTATTTGCTTCAGGTGATGTACCTATTAGCTCTCGTCCGTTCTTAGTTGGTCAGGTCGTCAATAACTTTGGTCAACCGATTAGAGATCTCAATACAGCAAATAATTTTGCTAGCTATTTAATTCAAAACAGATTAAAAAAACGTAAACTCAGCAATGGGCGTGCTGTGCAGTTTGTGAGCATTCAAATGATTGCAAATCACGTTAATGTACGTGCTAGAGCCTATTTGCCGTTTGTACGCAAAGCATCTCGTCAATATGGCATTGATGAAAGTTTAATTTTAGGGATTATGCAAACGGAATCTAGCTTTAACCCTTATGCGATTAGTTATGCAAATGCCTTAGGTTTAATGCAAGTAGTACCACATAGTGCAGGGCGTGATGTGTTTAAAATGAAAGGGTTGTCAGGACAGCCAAGTAAAAATTATTTATTTGATCCGGCTAAAAATGTGGATGCTGGCGTGTCTTATTTATGGTTGTTGAGAAATGAATATTTGGCAGGGATTGAGAATCCAACATCCATGCGTTATGCCATGATTTCCGCCTATAACAGTGGTGCGGGTGCAGTGTTGCGTGTATTTAATCCTGATAAAGATCAAGCGATTTATCAAATTAACCGTATGCAACCGGAACAAGTGTATCGTATTTTAACCACGGCTCATCCATCATCACAGGCACGTAATTACTTGTTGAAAGTGGATAAAGCACAACAGAGTTATCGCAGAGTGAGATAAGACAACTCCCGTATTTTACAAGTGCGGGACTATTTTTAACACTTTTTGCATATTAAACAAGCAAACAAACACATTTTAGATTTTTTTGTAAAATAACTATTGACCGAAAGACGTAAATACGGTTTAATACGCCCCGTGTTGGCGCAGTGAGCGTTACGCCTCGATAGCTCAGTCGGTAGAGCAGGGGATTGAAAATCCCCGTGTCGGTGGTTCGATTCCGCCTCGAGGCACCATCTTTTCCTCCTTAGTTCAGTCGGTAGAACGGTGGACTGTTAATCCATATGTCGCAGGTTCGAGTCCCGCAGGAGGAGCCATATTTAGAAGCCCTGATGAGTGATCATCGGGGTTTTTGTTTATTTAGCGAATATTAAAAATCAAAGGTATCCCATGTTAAGCTATCGCCATAGTTTCCACGCAGGCAATCATGCCGATGTACTCAAGCATATTGTGCAAATGCTGATTATTGAAAATCTGCAACAAAAAGACAAAGGTTTTTATTATTTAGATACCCATGCTGGTGTGGGGAAATACCGTTTATTGAGTGAAGAATCAGAAAAAACCGCTGAATATCTTGCTGGTATTGCTAGATTGTGGCAACAAAAAGATTTACCAGAAGAAATACAACGCTATGTGAATTTAATCAAAAAGCTCAATTATGGTGGTAAAGAATTGCGTTACTATGCGGGTTCACCTTTTATTGCAAGTCTTATGTTACGTGAGCAGGATCGGGCGTTATTCATTGAATTGCATCCCGCAGATTATCCCTTATTGCGTAATACATTCAAAGACTATCAAAATATTAGCACCAAACGAGATGATGGTTTTCAACAGCTTAAGGCTACGTTGCCGCCCAAAGAACGTCGTGGTTTAGTATTAATCGATCCCCCTTATGAGCTGAAAGAAGATTATGATCTGGTGGTGCGAGCCATTGTGGAGGGTTATAAGCGTTTTGCCACCGGCATTTATGCCATTTGGTATCCCGTGGTGTTACGCCAACAAACCAAACGTATCATCAAATGTTTAGAAGCCACAGGCATTCGCAAAATTTTGCAAATTGAACTCGCCGTGCGTCCTGACAGCGATCAACGTGGCATGACCGCCAGCGGTATGATTGTGATTAATCCGCCGTGGCAATTAGAAAGTCAAATGAAACAGATTTTACCTTATTTAGTCAAGACCTTAGTGCCTGAAAATACGGGCAGCTGGAAAGTCAGTTGGATTACACCTGAATAACTTATTTGTTCCTATTGGTTAAAGTGCGGTGGAAAATTCGGAAATTTTTTACCGCACTTTTTACGCCAAATTCCCCTTGGTACACCATAAAAATGTGATCTTGATCACATTTTAAATGCTATCTATAAAATCAATCGTATTAATTTACCTTTTACCCTGAAAAATCAGGTAAAATAAAGAGCAATTCATATTCATTCAATCTCATTAAGCAGGAGTAAACAATGGCAACGCAAAAACAACTTGCAAATGCAATCCGTTTTTTAAGTATGGACGCTGTACAAAAGGCAAAATCAGGCCACCCCGGTGCCCCAATGGGAATGGCAGACATTGCCGAAGTCTTATGGCGTGGTTTCTTAAAACACAATCCAACTAATCCAAAATGGGCAGATCGTGACCGTTTCGTGTTATCTAACGGACATGGTTCGATGTTAATTTACAGCCTATTACATCTCACAGGCTATGATCTCCCAATTGAAGAATTGAAAAATTTCCGTCAATTGCATTCTAAAACCCCCGGTCACCCTGAATATGGCTATGCACCGGGTGTGGAAACTACCACTGGTCCATTAGGTCAAGGGATCACCAACGCCGTGGGTATGGCGATTGCAGAAAAAACCCTTGCAGGTCAATTTAACCGTGCAGGTCACGATATTGTAGATCACTTTACTTATGTGTTCTTAGGTGATGGCTGTTTAATGGAAGGCGTAAGCCACGAAGCCTGTTCATTGGCAGGAACGTTAGGCTTAGGTAAATTAATTGCATTCTATGACGACAACAATATTTCCATTGATGGTCATGTTGACGGTTGGTTCACTGATGATACGCAAAAACGCTTTGAAGCCTACGGTTGGCAAGTGATTCCAGCGATTGACGGTCACAACCCACAACAAATCGCCGAAGCGGTGAAACAAGCTCAAGCAGAAACTAATAAACCAACCTTGATTATCTGTAAAACCATTATCGGTTACGGTTCACCAAACAAATCCGCCTCTCACGACTGCCACGGTGCACCACTAGGTGACGATGAAATTGCGTTGACCCGTAAAGCCTTGGAATGGGATTATGCCCCATTTGAAATTCCTGCGGATATTTATGCGGAATGGGATGCCAAAGCTCAAGGTCAAGCAGCGGAGCAAGCATGGAACGACAAATTTGCCGCTTATGAAAAAGCTCACCCTGAATTAGCAGCAGAATTTAAACGCCGTGCAGC
>Ga0192277_1207_pt1 | contig 8872 bp, 10 predicted proteins | sample Koala_Koa24_J3_FD_131302 | JGI IMG/M metagenome (GOLD analysis project Ga0192277, IMG submission 131302) | Enriched cells from koala feces incubated with labeled cellulose particles, San Francisco Zoo, California, United States - Koala_Koa2-4_J3 ...
AGTAGTAGCAGTTGCGGAGAGAATCCCAGCCGATGTTGCAGTCGGGCTGGCTGTAGATGCGGTCACATTTACAGTTATGGATCCCTTTTTCGAGGCAGTCACAGGTACGTTTTTTTCGTTCTCTGGCAGCGGTACGGATGGGAGTGCCATCACCTGCAAGGGAAAGAGAAAAAAGATCGATCAGGCCGTCTGCTGCGGAGCGTTTGAGAAAGAGCGTGCTGAAGATCTCGTAGAGCTTCTTGCAAGGCTCCATATCATGCGGAGGCTCCTGTTCAAAGCGTTCGAGGAGTTCTTTGACAGTAACTTTCTCTACGGGAGCGGCTTTTTCCCCATTCTTAGAAGGCTTTTTGGGCTTCTCTTTCGGAGGATGGACAGGGTCTGCGATATTCTTCTTATCAGAAAGCCAGAGCCTCGATTGAAAGTCGTAAAAGGTAGCAGTACCGGGTGTGTCGCCAACGAGGAAGCCGGAAATGATGGCATGAAGATGATTTTCCTTCAGGTCAGCAGCCCACTTGGTATAAGAGACAATACCGAACTCCACGGAGACAAGGATGGAGCGGAGCATATCGGAAGGGAGCCTCGGCGCAGGGCCAAAGACAGAGTAGCGGTCCTGCATAATGGAATCCACTTCGGAGAGGTCAAGGTTCCAAAACTTTTCCATAACCTCCCATGTAGAAGGGGAAAGGGAATCCGGGGCATCAGGATAATATTTACGAAGCTGTGCCAGGACACGATCCTGGTAGGCGGCATGACCGCCGGAATTAACAGGTTTCATATGTGTACCTCCAATCAAGCGTGAAATATCTTCTTGATTGAAGGGCGCGCCTCGCAGCCTCTGGCGAGGCAAGGATAGCAAGGCGCGCCGCACATTTTGCCCCATTTGTCAATAGTTTTTATGAAAAAAGTGGAGGAATTTAAAAAATGGAGTCTCAAAAAGCCGCGTTTTTTGCGGCATAGAGATTCCGAGAGTCTATGCAATAGCTTCAAAAGGGTGGTCTGGTAATTATACCAGACCATATAAATACATTTCATTATGTATTCATTTTAGACCGGAGTAAGTTTTTAAATTTGCTTCTGTCTTTCTTTTTACAAACAATATAGTAAGTAACGTGAGCGCATTCATCCGTAATAGGCACAAGATTTCTGTCTGCTGGTGCAGGAGCACTTATCTGTGTGGTATCTGTTGCAAAGGAAGGTAAAATTGATGAATTGATTAATTCAGTAAAATCATAGCGTTCATTTTGCATAAGAAATCTGGAGTCTGGCATCTGATTTTTAGTCATCTCATACCAGAAACCAATCGCAGAAAATACAATCATATTCTCTCCATTCATATCAGAAAAGGACAGATTTTGGCTATTAGTTTTTGGGTGAGATTTCGGCAATGCAAAATATAAATTTTCATGACCAAACTCCTCGACAGTATAGTTGTTATCGTATGGCTTTTCTGGAAGAATGATACACTGATAAATGTCATCGTCTAATCCTTGTTTTAAATAGTCAAGATCCTTCATTTCGGAGGAAATTGCCATTTCAGGATAGAGCTTAGAGCAATGCTGCACCAATTGAACCATTGGCTCAGGAGCGCAGCTGCCAATCGAAATGGTGTGGCTTGCCCGGTCAAGAGCTCTTACAAGACGAAGCATATCGCTTGTCTGTTCCATTATTTTTCTTGCGTGACTTAATGCAAGAAGTCCGTTCTCGTTTAAGTCCATTTTATTTTTGGTACGAGAAAATAGAGGAACACCAAATTCCTCCTCTAATTTCTTCATGGTACGTGTCAGTGTTGGCTGAGATATATGCATTTTTTCTGCTGCTTCGGATAATGTACCGTTATCTGCAAATGCAATCAGTTGTTCCAGTTGGTATATTTCAATCATGGAAGCCTCCAATTCCTGGTATCGGATTATTGTTATGTCTCTGCTAAATATATCACGAAAGGATGCAGAATGGAAGATGTCAGTATTCATTTCGTTGATACTGGTATACAGCATTGATATTGTACTTATGAGAAAATCAACGATATAATAACATCAGAAGCAAGAGAAAACAAGCAAATAGTAAATAGCAAATAACGAAATGGAGGATTCAACTATGAATTATGTAACACTTAATAACGGAGTAAAAATGCCACAGGAAGGATTCGGAGTATTTCAGGTTTCAGATCCAGAAGTATGTAAGCAGAGTGTTTTGGATGCAATCGCCAGCGGTTATCGTTTGATTGATACTGCTGCTTCCTATGGAAATGAGGAAGCAGTAGGAGCAGCGATTAGAGAATGTGGACTTGTTAGAGAAGAACTTTTTATCACAACAAAACTTTGGGTACAGGATGCAAGTTATGAAGCTGCAAAGAAAGCAATTCAGACTTCTCTTGATAAGTTAGGAACAGAGTATATTGATCTTTACTTACTTCATCAGCCAATGGGCGATTATTTTGGAGCTTATCGTGCGATGGAAGAAGCTTACAAGGAAGGAAAATTACGTGCAATTGGTGTATGTAATTTCTACCCAGAGGTACTGATCAATTTCTGTGAGACAGTTGATGTTATGCCGGCAGTAAATCAGGTAGAGCTTCATCCATTCTTCCAGCAGGCTAAGGCTCTTGAGATTATGGCAGAGTATGGAGTGAAGCCTGAAGCATGGGGACCTTTTGCAGAAGGCAAATATGGCATTTTCACTCATCCGGTACTTACAAAGATTGGAGAAAAATATGGAAAGAGTGCAGCACAGGTTGCCCTTAGATGGAATGTAGAGCGTGGAGTAACGGTTATTCCAAAGTCTACACACAAGGAACGTATGGAGCAGAATATTGATATCTGGGATTTCGCTCTTACAGAAGAGGATATGAAGGAGATTGAAGCACTTGATATGGGGCATACTGAAATTGCAGATCATCGCGATCCTGTATTTGTAAAATATGTTCTTGGTTTTAAGATTCACGAGTAAGAAGAGGAAACCATCATGGTATTTTATTTTACTGGAACAGGAAACAGCCTATATGTAGCAAAACAGTTAGAAAATAATCCAATTAGTATTCCTCAGGTGATTCATCAGGACGAGCTTAATTTCACAGATGAGAGTATCGGTATCGTATGCCCGGTTTACGGGCATGAGATGCCGGAGATGGTAAAAGAATTTATCAAAATAGCAAATTTTAATACCGAATACTTCTATATTGTGTTAACTTATGGCAGACGCCATGGTGGGGCAGTGGAGCTTGCTGACGATTTCTTAAAATCCATTGGAAAGAAAGCGGATTACATCAATCATATTGTCATGGTAGATAATTTCCTGCCAGGATTTGATATGGATGAACAGATTGCTACAGAGTCTGAAAAAGAAATTGATAAACATATCGAGTTGATTAAGAAAGATATTCAGGAAAAAAAGAGTTTTCGAGTTCTTGTAACGCAGACAGATCGTGATGCACATCAGGAATACCTGAGCCGAACACCGAACGGCAGACCGGATGACTTCTTCGTAAAAGTTTATACCGTAACGGATGAATGCATTGGATGCGGAATCTGCAGCAGAGTATGTCCGGCGGGCTGTATCAAGATAGAGAAGCAGAGAGCGATTCATACAGGAGAAAACTGTCAGATGTGCATGGCATGTATTCATCATTGTCCAAAGAAGGCAATTACCATGAGTATGCCTGAAAAGAACCCGAATGCCAGATTTCATAACAGTCATATCAAGCTGACAGAAATTGTTGCAGCGAATGATCAGACAAGTAAGAAATGAGAATTGGGGAAAAATAATGGGAAAAAGAAGATTAGGACAGACGAATATGTATGTCAATCCAATAGGATTAGGATGCATGGGATTGTCACATGCCAGTGGTTATCCGATACCAAAAGAAGAAGCTGTTGAAATCTTAAAGAAAGCACATGAAATTGGTTATGATTTCTATGATACCGCAGAGTGTTATACGGGAGTCTATCCAGACGGAACAATAGCTAATAACGAAGAAGCAGTAGGTGAAGCAGTAAAATCTTTTAGAAATGAAATTATTTTATGTACAAAATTTGGTGTGACTCATAAAGGTGATCATTTGGAGTTTGATTCATCGCCAGAAAAAATCAGACAATCTATAGAAGGTTCTTTAAAAAGATTGCAAACTGATTACATTGATATTTATTATCAACATAGAATTGACCCTAAAATTCAGCCTGAAGTTGTTGCTGGCGTGATGAAGGAATTGATTGAAGAAGGAAAGATAAAGGCATGGGGTATTTCAGAAACTACAGAAGAATACTTAAGAAGATCACATGCGGTATGTCCGGTAACAGTTGTGGAAAATAGATATTCAATGATGGCAAGATGGCATGAAAATATTATAAAAGTATGTAAGGAATTAGGAATTACATATGTTGCATTTTCCCCGATGGCTAATGGCGCTTTGACAGGCATTTATACAAGCAAAAAGCAATTCGATGAAAAATCTGGACAAGATTTTAGAGTAAATATGCCACAATATAGTGCGGAAGGAATTCAGAAGACAAATGAATTATTAGGTGTGGTCAGTGAGATTGGAAAGAAACATTTAGCAAGTAATGCACAAATGTCGTTGGCGTGGATGATTAATAAATATGACAATATCATTCCTATTCCGGGAAGTAGAAAAGTAGAAAGATTAACATCCAATTTTGAAGCAGGCAATGTTGTGTTATCTGAAGAAGAATTGAAAGAAATTGATAACAAATTAGAATCAATGGAATTTAAAGTATTTGGTGGTCATTAGGATAGGAGAGGGAGCAGTTAAAGGAACTAATCCCAGATGCAACGATTGCAGAAGGCTTTACGATAAGTGCAAGCACAGATAATAATGAAGTTAGAAGCCAATTTACAGAATGGTTAGAAGAATAGGAGGACATATAATGAGTTTTAATTTTGCAGTAGCAACAAATGCACAATTTGGCGCAGGTAAGTTAAATGAGTTACACACAATGATCGGAGTGCCTGGAGCGCCTGTGCAGGGAAAGAAAGCGTTAATTGTTATCTCTAACGGTAAGTCCACAAGAGCAAATGGTTATCTGGATCGTTTGGAAGACCAGTTAAATCAGGCAGGTGTGGGATACGTCATATTTGATAAAGTATCTGCGAACCCTACCAAGCCTGTTGTAGAAGAAGGCGGAAAGTTTGCAAAAGAGAACGGATGTGACTTTATCGTAGCGCTTGGTGGAGGAAGTGTCATTGATGCTTCAAAGGCGATTGGTCTTATGGCAACGAATCCGAGTGACGATCTTTGGGATTATGTCATGTTTGGAACTGGTAAGAAACAGTGGCCCCCAGTACCATCTCTTCCAATTGTAGCGATTACTACAACTGCTGGAACTGGTTCTGAGACAGATGGAGGCGCTGTTATCACAAACCCGGAAACACAGGAAAAGACAGGTGTATTTGGCACAGGAACAATGCCGGTTATAGCAATTGTTGACCCAGAACTGATGGTGAGTGTACCTGCTTCCTTCAAGGCATATCAGGGGTTTGACGCATTATTCCACAGCACAGAGGGATTTATCTCAAATAAGAGAAATGAAATGAGCAAGATGGTTGCATCAGAAGCAATCCGCAATGTAAGCGCGAATCTGAAAGCTGCGATTGCAGAGCCTGAAAATATTGAAGCTGTGAGCAACGTTGCATTTGGCAGTTATCTGTCTGGTATTCAGATGTGTGTAGGATCTTGTACCAGTGCACATCCATTAGAGCATGCCTTAAGTGCAATGCACGAGAAGTTACCTCATGGAGCAGGACTTATCATGATTTCGAAAGCCTATTATCAGACTTTCATTGATAAGCATGTGATTGATGACCGTTTTGTAGAGATGGCTCGTCTTATGGGAATGCAGGATGCCGATAAGCCGGAAGATTTCATTACAGTGCTCACAAAGATGCAAGAGGAGTGTGGCGTAGCAGATTTGAAGATGAGCGACTATGGTATTACACCGGAAGAATTCCCAGGTATGTTACAGAACGCAAAGGATACACTTGGTGTGAACTTCTTAAATGATCCATGTGCCCTTACTGATGAGGAATATTTAAAAATTTATCAGGAATCTTATCGCTAATAGAAAAGAGAAATCTGACACCGCCTTGTTGTTATTTGCATGGCGGTGTTTTTGGAAAAGGGTGGTGTCGAGTGAAGAAAATACTTATTATTACATTGTGCGGAGTTCTTTTATTACTAACCGCGTGCGGAAGAACTGAAACGGAGAATGTAGAGAGTATTACGGGATCTTCATCTTCTGAATCGGAGCAGATAAGTAATGAAAATCTACAAAAGGTAAGTTTTGAAGAGATTCCGGAAAACTATAGACAGGAAGCAAAAAATGCAGGAACTATGGAGACGATATCATATCAGACTGATGATGGGGTAAAAGAGGCGTATGTGTATCTGCCTTATGGATATGATGAATCAGACGTTGAGACAAGATATGAAATTGTATATTTGATGCATGGTGGTGGTGGTGATATAGCAACTTATTTTGGCACACCGGATTCCCCAACTTATCTGAAATATGCAGTGGATCACTTGATAGAGGATGGAAGAATTGAGCCTGTGATTGTGGTGCTGCCAACTTTTTATCCGAACGGTGATAGCGATAGCAGTGTGGCCAATGCTGCATCACGAGTGGCGGATTTTCTATGGGCTCTGTTACAACATGGTATGTATTTCATGAGTTCTTAGATGGAGTTTCAACGTTTATGCCATCTAGTGGAGATTCATGGCTAGAAGGAGTGCAGGCTGGAGGAAGCGCGTCAGAAGAAACTGCGAAAAGGCTGGCAGAAGGTGTGCTCGAATCTGGTTATGGAGCGAAGGACTTTCAAATCTATGCGGCGACAGGTACAGAGGACATTGCGTATCCTATGCTAAATCCCCAGATCAATGCGATGAAAGAATTGTCAGATGTATTTGTATTCTCTGAGGAAAAAGGGCAAGGAAATCTGTACTACAATCTTGCAGAGGGAAGATCACATGACTGGAAATCAGCAGCAGACTATTTTTATGACGGATTACTTTTCCTGTATGGAATGGAATAATAAATAATTGGAAGACGCTGGTGCTGAAACTGGTGAGCGCGTTTAACGCGGTGAAGACTGCATTTTCCGCATTGAGCGCCGTGATGATGGCGAACCCGATCGCGCTGGTAATCGCGGCCACTGCGGCCCTGGTGGCGGCTTTCATTTATCTGTGGAACACGAACGAGGAATTCCGGCAGTTCTGGATTGACCTTTGGGAAAGCACCAAGGCGGTTGTGACGGCAGCCTGGGAAGCCATTTCCAGCTTCCTGACAGCGGCGTGGGAGTCCATCAGTGAGACGGCGAAAAGCGTGTGGGAGGCACTGTCGGAATTTTTCTCAGATACTTGGGAGAATATCCAGGAGATCGTTTCCATGGTGGTGGGCGCGATCCAGACAGTCATCACGACTGTGTGGAATGCGATTTTATCCGTGGTTACCACGGCGGTGAACGGGATTTCTTCCACGGTGTCAAAGGTTTGGAATACCATTTTGAGCACGGTTTCCAAAATCGTGAATTCCATTAAGTCTGCGGTGTCCGCAGCGTTTTCCACGATGTGGAACGGGATCAAGTCAACTGTCTCCGGGATTTATAATACGGCAAAGGACGGGTTCAACCAGGCGGTCAGTTTCATCAAGGGGCTGGCCTCTTCGGCGTTCAGCTGGGGATCCGACATTATCAACGGGATTGTGAATGGAATTAGAAGCTGTATCAGCAAGGTAAAGGATGCGGTTTCCAATGTGGCGGAGACCATTAAGTCCTACCTGCATTTTTCCGTGCCGGATGAGGGGCGGGAGAGCCGCGCATTTGTAGATCGTGCTTCGCACGATGGCGCGGCCTACGTCACCAATCCCTGCGGGATTGATGACAGATGCTGACGGATTTTGAGGACTGGATGCCGGACTTCATGGAAGGGCTTGCAGACGGCATTGAGAAGAGCCGGAGCCTGATCCGGGGCGCGGTGTCGGATGTGGCCGGGGATATGGTCATCAGCCCGCAGGCGGCGTCCATGCAGGGCGACGGGGGATCCGGCGGCAGTTCCGCAACAGCGGATACTTCCCTGTCTGGGATCCTGTCGGGGATCCGGGAGATGGCGGAGTCTTTTGGCGGGCAGTCCGGGGATATCGTGATTCCGGTTTACCTGGGCGGGACGATGCTGGATGAGGTGATTGTGAATGCCCAGCAGAGGGCAAATTTGAGGTCAGGAGGTCGGTGACATGGCGGCGTATGTGCAGTATCTGACGTTTGACGGGACGGCGCTGCCGTTCCCGGATTCCTATGAAGTGGATATGAGCGATGTGGAGGCGGATTCCGGCGGTAGCACTGCCCTGCGCGAAGCGCATTGGAATGGGCAGTGCGATTTGCCGCCGAGCAAAGCGAGGGGGCGTTTCCGCTGAGACCGAGGCCGTGACGACGCAGAGGGATGTGGTGCGGCTGGGCGTGCGGAGCATTGCGGTGAAATTCTCCGTCACGCCAAAGTGGCTGAAACTGCTGACGGGATTCAAGTAGCAGGAAAAGATTGCGGTGGATTATTTTGATACGGAGACGCTGGAGATCGTGAGCACGGAAATGTACATTGACGGCTACAAGGCGGTGAGGGCGCTGGACGTCCAGTGGACGTCCGTTTAGCGCCGACCGGAGTGAAGCGGAGACGGCAGATACGAGTTATAAGGGGCTGTGGGAAGTGAGTTTCACGCTGAAGGAATTTTAAAAACTGCTTTCATTGATGGATTGGGTATGGTAGAATGCGAGGGTGTACTTAAGTGTAAATCGGAATTGGGAAGGTGGCATTTGTATGAATATCCAATGGAACACAGCAGATTACACGAAAAATTTTGATTTCGTTCAT
>Ga0192277_1211_pt1 | contig 8728 bp, 7 predicted proteins | sample Koala_Koa24_J3_FD_131302 | JGI IMG/M metagenome (GOLD analysis project Ga0192277, IMG submission 131302) | Enriched cells from koala feces incubated with labeled cellulose particles, San Francisco Zoo, California, United States - Koala_Koa2-4_J3 ...
GATTGCCCCGCTATTACCGCTATTTGGGAGAGCTGATTGAAGAGGGTGTGGAGCGCATATCTTCCAATGAGCTGAGTGCCAGGATGAAGGTGACGGCATCACAGATCCGCCAGGATCTTAATAATTTCGGAGGATTCGGACAGCAGGGATACGGATATAATGTAAAGTACCTGTATGCTGAGATAGCAAAGATTCTGGGAATTGACCAGCAGCACAACCTGATTATTATCGGTGCCGGAAACCTGGGCCAGGCCATTGCCAACTATACGAATTTTGAGAGACGTGGATTTGTTATCAAGGGTATGTTTGATATCAATCCAAAGCTCATTGGTCTTGTGATCCGCGGAATTGAGATCCGGTCTGTGGATGATCTGGAGTTTTTTATCAAGGAGAACGAAATTCAGATCGCAGCCCTGACCATTCCAAAGACAAAGGCGTCTGAGATCGCAGACCGTCTGGTAAAGGCCGGCATTAAAGCTATCTGGAACTTTGCCCATACTGATCTGGTGGTTCCGGACGATGTGGTGGTGGAGAATGTACACCTGTCCGAAAGTCTGATGCGTTTGTCATACAGGGTTTGCAGTATGAACGATCAGGCGGAAATCGAAGGGAAAACGTCAAAGTAAGAAACAGCCGGCAAGCAAAGGAGAGTACCTTTTTGCTTGCCGGTTTTTGATTTCCGGGAGACCCCAATACGGTCTCTAAGTGCTCATAGCGAGCCACTCCACTAGGTTCGTGAGAGACCTTACCAAGTGGAGATGACATGCATCGCACGTAAGAGACCCCAATACGGTCTCTAAGTGCTCATAGCGAGGAGGTAAGCGGGGATGAGAACTTTGGTAACGGCAAAACAGATGAAGGCGATTGACGCCTATACGATCAACACCATTGGAGTGCCCTCCATGGTGCTGATGGAACGGGCGGCCATGTGGGTGGCCCGGGCGGTTGAGGAGACTGCCGGGAAAGCGGATGTGATCTGGGCCGTGTGCGGCACGGGCAACAATGGGGCGGACGGTGTGGCGGCTGCCAGGATGCTGCACCTGAAGGGATATAAAACCAGCCTGTTTGTGGTGGGGGATCCGGACCGTGGGACTGCGGAATTTCTGGCCCAGTCCGCCATTGCCCGGAACCTGGGAATGCAGATGAGGCCGTGGCAGGAAGCGGCGGGAGAGGACTGCGTTGTTTTGATCGATGCGGTATTCGGCGTTGGACTGAGCCGCCCCATTGAGGGGGAATACAGGCAGTGTATGGAAATGCTGGAGGCCCGGCATGCCGCCCATACAGTGGCGGTGGATATTCCCTCCGGGATCCATGGAGACACAGGCCAGGTCATGGGGATGGCACTGAAGGCGGATGTGACAGTGACCTTTGGATGGGAGAAGATGGGAACCGCCCTCTATCCGGGCCGTGCCTATGCGGGAACCGTCAGGGTCTGCGACATCGGTTTTCCGGAAAGCGCCCTGGATGCCGTGAGGGATCAGGAGGAGGGGTACGGGTATGGGCTTACTTATGAAAGCAGCGACCTGTGTCTGATTCCGGACCGCCCGGCCTATTCCAACAAGGGGACGTTTGGGAAGGTCCTGATCGCAGCAGGGTCCAAAAACATGTGCGGTGCAGCGTATTTAAGCGCCCTGGCAGCTTACCGCACCGGTGCGGGGCTTGTGAAACTGCTCACAGTGGAGGAAAACCGCCAGATCCTTCAGGAACGGCTGCCGGAAGCCATCATTGCCACCTACACCTCGGACCAGCTGATCCAGGGAAGGGAAGAGTTTAAGAAGATGATAGAGGAACAGATGAACTGGGCTGATGTGGTGGTGCTGGGGCCCGGGCTGGGAAGCGAACCTTATGTGGAGTATCTGGTGGAAGATATACTGACCAGTGCCTTTGTGCCGGTCATTATTGACGCGGACGGCCTTAATGCCATTGCAGGACATCCATATCTCACCACTTATTTTACGGAAAATATCATCATCACCCCCCACTTGGGAGAGATGGCCCGCCTCATCGGTGAGAGTATAGATGCCGTCAAAGAAAACCTCACAGGAGCCGCCCTGGAATACGCGGGACGTTACGGGATCACCTGTGTGCTCAAGGATGCGGCCACCGTGGTGGCGGGAAAGGACGGCACCCTCTATGTGAATTCCAGCGGCAACAGCGCCATGGCAAAAGCCGGTTCCGGTGATGTGCTTACCGGAATCATCGCCGGACTGGCCGCCATTGGGATGGAGGAGGAACAGGCCGCGCTTATGGGGGTGTATCTCCATGGGCGTGCGGGTGATCAGGCAGCAGGGAAAATAGGACAGCACAGCCTTCTGGCTTCCGATCTGGCAGATTGTATCGGAGCAGCCATGAAGTCCGTGGCGCATGAATAACAGGAGGCATTGAAAATGAAACCATACAGCAGAGTATATGCGGCCATAAACCTGGATGCAGTGACAGCCAACATGAAGGCCATGAGGGATAACCTGCCTCCGTCCACTGCCATGATGGGTGTGGTCAAGACGGACGGATACGGCCATGGGGCAGTACCCGTGGCCAGGACCATTGACCCGTATGTGGAGGGATATGCGGTGGCATCCATTGATGAGGGCATTATACTGCGCCGTCATGGGATCCGGAAAATGATCCTGATACTGGGTGTGACCCATGAGAGCCGTTTTGAGGAACTGGTCCACTATGATATCCGTCCGGCTATGTTCCGGTACGAGGAGGTGAGGAAGCTTTCCGACACCGCGGTGAAGATGGGAAAAAAGGCCAATATCCATCTGGCAGTGGATACGGGGATGAACCGGATCGGCATGAAGCCCGATGAAAGGTCCGCGGACATGGTGTACAGGATGAGCAGGCTGGGAGGAGTCTGTATCGAAGGGATGTTCACCCACTTTGCAAAGGCGGATGAGCTGGATAAGACCGCATACACCGCCCAATACAGGGCATATACGGATTTTGTGGACATGCTCTCGGCCAGGGATGTGACCATCCCCATCCGCCATTGCTCCAACAGCGCCGGGATTGTGGAATCCCTGGAATCCAACGGACTGGACATGGTGCGGGCCGGGATTTCCATCTACGGGCTCTACCCTTCTGATGAGGTGGGCAGGGACGCGGTAAAGCTTATGCCCGCCATGGAACTAAAAAGCTTTATCACATACATAAAGACCATTGAGCCCGGAGACCAGGTGAGTTACGGGGGAACCTTTGCGGCCGACAGGACCATGCGCGTGGCCACCATACCGGTGGGATACGGGGATGGCTACCTTAGAAGCCTTTCAGGCAAAGGATCCGTGCTGGTTCGGGGGCAGAGGGCCAGGATACTGGGACGTGTGTGTATGGACCAGTTTATGGTGGACGTGACGGATATCCCCGATGCTTCGGAGGATGATAAGGTGACGCTTATTGGAAGGGATGGGGAGGAATGTATTTCCGTGGAGGAACTGGCAGAAATAAGCGGCGGTTTCCATTATGAGATCATCTGCGGCATTGGAAAGCGCGTGCCCAGAGTTTATCTGAGAGACAATCGGATCATTGGCAAAAAAGATTATTTTAATGATATTTATGAAGGCTTTGGATATATGTAAAAGCCTACCATGCTCCAAATGAAGGTCTGAATCATATTATATCAGTGTGCAGCTGCAGTGCACTGGAAGAAATGTATACACAAGTCAAATATGGTCAATACTAAGGTTGAATAAATTGACGGAGTGTGAATGATGTGATTATCAGACGTGGAGATATTTATTATGCTGATTTAAGGCCCGTGGTGGGTTCCGAGCAGGGAGGGGTCCGTCCGGTGCTGATCATCCAGAATGATGTGGGCAATAAACATAGTCCAACAGTGATATGTGCGGCTATTACATCCAGGATGAACAAAGCCAAGCTTCCCACCCATGTGGAGCTGAATACCAGGCGGTGTGCCATGATCAAGGACTCCGTTATTCTTTTGGAACAGCTGAGGACTATTGACAAGCAGCGGCTGAAGGAGAAGATATGCCATATAGACGAGGAGCTGCAGCACAGGGTGGATGAGGCTCTGATGATAAGCCTGGAACTGCATACATAGGCAGGCGGTTCCAGACGGGGATGGCTGCATTCCCCGGTGCCGGGAGGGGCATTTCCCAAACACGCCCGGGCGCCATTGACGAAATATAAGAAAAATGTTATGATAAGCAGAGTTATGCCGTGAATTTAAGGGGCGTTGCTCTGTTTTTTCATTTCCGTGAAAGGCATTTTGGGAATGAAAAGCGGATGCAGCATGAGTATGAAAGGAGTCTTACTACAATTATGGACGATGGTTATTCGCCTGTCAGTATACTGGTTTTAATTGGTTTTATCCTGCTGGAGGCCGTGTTTTACGGTTTCGGCGCAGCGATCCAGAATGTAAACGAAGGCAGACTGGAGGATGAAGCTGAGGAGGGGAATAGGAAGGCGGCCCGTTTGCTTGAGATTGTCAACCGGCCGGGGCGTTTTGTGCACACCATTCAGATCACGACCCATCTGATCGGAATGATCACAGGAGCAGTTATTCTCCCTGTCCAGGTCAATGGTCTTATGAGACATGTCCATATATTCAAGCCTCTGGCCTGGTGGAAACCAGGTACGGCTGCAACCCCGTGGTATCTGGATTCCGCGTGGTGGGAGCAGATCCTGTTTATGGCTGTGGTGACCGTGATACTGCTGCTGATCATCATCAGTTTTGGTATTATCATCCCCAAGCGTCTGGCTGCAAAGGAGCCGGAAAAATGGGGCTATCATATGCTTCCCATTGTCCTCTTTACCGCAGGGATATTTCTGCCCCTGACCAAGCTGATCACACTTTTATCCACCCTGGTGCTGAAACTCTTTGGGGTGGAGATCACGGATGATGATGACAATGTAACTGAGGAAGATATTATGTCCATGGTAAATGAAGGCCATGAGCAGGGGGTCCTGGAGGCGGACGAGACGGAGATGATCACCAACATCTTTGAACTTGGGGACAAGGAAGCATCGGATATCATGACCCACCGCACCAACATGACGGCGCTGGACGGAACCATGCCCCTTAAGGAGGCAGTGGATTTTATACTGAACGAGGGGATTAACACACGCTACCCGGTGTACAGGGAAGATATTGACGACATTACCGGGATCCTCCATATGAGGGATGCAATGGTCTGCGTGGAGAAGGCAGAATACAAGGACAAGCCGCTGATGGAGATCCCCGGACTTTTAAGGGAGGCTAACTTTATCCCTGAGACAAGGAGCATTGATACCCTGTTTAAGGAGATGCAGTCAGGCAAGATACACATGGAAATCGTGGTGGATGAATATGGGCAGACTGCCGGACTTCTCACCATGGAAGACATCCTGGAAGAAATCGTGGGAAACATCCTGGATGAGTATGATGAGGAGGAAGATTTCATCACGGCAGCAGAGGACGGCTCCTATATTATGAGCGGCCTGACGCCTCTGGATGATGTGATGGAGGTACTGGACATTGAATTTCCTGAGGAGGACAGCGATACATATGATACCCTGAACGGGTACCTCATATCACGTCTGGACCGGATTCCTCAGGAGGGGGAGAATCCACGGGTGGATTTCGGCAGATATACCTTTGAGGTGATAAAAGCCGGCAATAAGATGATCGAGAGCGTCCTGGTGTTTAAGCGCCTGTCCCAGGAGCGTGGAGACAGTGAGAAAGAAAAAGAAAATCCCCGATCAGACAGATTGGGAAAAGGTTTGGTGGAAGATAAGTATGAGAGGCCTGACAGAGAGCACGAAGGAGATGTTTCGTGACAGCAGATTTTTGAGAAAGGCCCTTATGATCGCCTGTCCGGTGGCTTTGCAGGGCATGCTGAACACGGTGGTGAACCTGGTGGACACACTGATGATCGGCACCCTGGGAGCCACGGCCATAGCGGCCGTGGGACTGGCTAATAAGGTCTTTTTGTATTTTCCCTTCTGGTGTTTGGAATTGTAAGCGGAAGCGGAGTTTTGGCAGCCCAGTTCTGGGGGAGCGGGGATGTAAAGAACATAAGAAAGGTATTGGGACTTTCCCTGCTTTTGGCAATGGGGGGAGCCTTGTTTTTTGTGGTGCCGGCCATTGCCGCCCCGCAGTTTGTGATGCGCATTTTCACCACCAGTCAGGACAGTATCGCGCTGGGGGCAAAATATCTTAGGCTGGCCGCCCTTACATATCCCTTTATTGCCCTGACCAACGTGTATGTGGCAATGCTGCGGGCCGTGAACAAGGTGGTATTCCCTGTGATCAGCAGCTGTATTGCCATTGCCGTGAATATCTGCCTTAACTATGTGCTGATCTTTGGAAAGTTCGGGGCTCCGGCCCTGGGGGTGGAGGGCGCTGCCATAGCCACCTTTATTGCCCGTGTGATTGAGATCGGCCTGGTGCTGGGGTATGTGTACATTAAGAAAATGCCCATTGCCTGCGGGTTTACCCAATTATTTGGATGGCCGGCTGCCTTTGTCAGGAAGTTTGCAGCCACCTCGGCTCCTGTGATCGCCAATGAGTTCATGTGGGGGCTGGGAACCACCATGTATTCCCTGGCCTATGGCCGTATGGGGGATGAGGCGGTGGCGGCCATTACCATTGCCACCACCATACAGGACATTGTGGTGGTCCTGTTCCAGGGGCTCAGCGCGGCAACGGCCGTTATCCTGGGCAATGAGCTGGGGGCAGGCAAACTGAAACGGGCTGAGAAATATGCGACCCAGTTTTTTATTTTGCAGTTTATTGTCACCATGGCCGCAGCCATGGTGGTGATCGGGATCCGATGGCCCATTATCAGCCTTTACAATATTACGGCAGAGGTGGGGCGGGACGTGAATATGTGCATCCTTATTTTTGCCGCTTATATGCCTGCCAAGATGTTTAACTATGTGAATGTGGTGGGTGTGCTGAGAAGCGGCGGCGATACAAAGATGTGTCTTTTCCTGGACACCAGCGGCGTGTGGGTGATCGGAGTTCCCCTGGCCTTTCTGGGAGCCCTGGTGTGGCATCTGCCCATCTACGCGGTGTATGGCCTGGTGATGCTGGAGGAAGTGTATAAGGCAATCCTGGGATATATACGGTACCGGCAGAAAAAATGGCTGAGGAACCTGGCGGTGGAAGTACCGTAAAAGTGAAGACATCCATGAAGCTATGAGTGAGGATATATGCGAAGGCACACATGAGGCCGGGGCCCGGGATTTTTTGCTTGCCATATAAAAAAAATCATGTTAAGATAGAAAAGATGTGTATAAGATACGGCTTGGGCTGTATTTTCAAGTTGAAGAACCGATAAAAAGAAGAACAAGGAAAGGGTGTTTTACCAATGTCAGGACATTCAAAATTTGCCAACATTAAACATAAGAAAGAGCGTAATGACGCTGCTAAAGGTAAGGTTTTTACAGTGATCGGACGTGAGATCGCCGTTGCCGTAAAAGAAGGAGGAGCGGATCCTGCCAACAACAGCAAGCTGCGCGATGTGATCGCAAAGGCAAAAGCCAACAACATGCCCAACGATACCATTGACCGCGGTATTAAGAAGGCTGCCGGAGATGCCGCTTCCGTTAACTATGAAATCCTTACATATGAGGGATATGGACCAAGCGGGGTAGCCATCATTGTGGATACACTGACTGACAATAAGAACCGTACGGCTGCCAATGTAAGAAGCGCTTTTACCAAGGGCGGCGGCAATGTAGGTACTCCGGGAAGCGTGTCCTACATGTTTGACAAGAAGGGACAGATCATCATTGATAAGGAAGAGTGCGAGATGGATCCTGATGAGCTGATGATGATTGCTCTGGACGCAGGCGCAGAGGATTTCGCCGAGGAGGAGGACAGCTATGAAGTGATCACGGCACCGGATGATTTCAGCGCTGTGCGCGAGGCTTTGGAAGCCCAGAACATTCCCATGATGGAAGCCTCCGTGACCATGATCCCCCAGACATGGGTGGAGCTGACTGATGAGGAAGATATCAAAAAGCTGAATAAGACCCTGGATCTGCTGGACGAGGATGATGATGTCCAGGCCGTATATCACAACTGGGATGAGTGATTGAGAAATATGGAAATAAATGGAAGTATTGAAATGGGCTGATATAAAAGGCAGGGAACGCGCGGCAAATGCTGTGCGGGTCCCTGCCTTGTTTTTGCGGCAGAGGAAGAAGGCCGGATCTTCCGGCTGATCCCCCAACCGGCTTCCCTAACCGGCTCCCCTAGCCGGATCTTCCGGCTGATCCCCCTAGCTGATCCCGGTAATGGGAATTTGGATCTCTGTGATATATTCTTCCATGTCCTTTTCCAGGAACTGGTCAACGATATTAAAGTTATAGGTATCTGAGGATAGCCCCAGATATCCGTATTCCTGTCTCAGTTCTTTTATCTTCTCCCCAATGCCTATATAACTGCCTTTCCAGCAGACACACAGGAATTTCTGCTCCTCAATATACCGGACCTGGTCTGCAACAGCCGGGTCAATGTGGTCCAGGGTTTCCAGGTACGCCCCAAACGTGGTCTCATATTGGTCCCTGTCTTCCCTGTACGTATAGAATGCAATGGTGGGATAAAAATAGAATTCCTCTTTTGTATAGATGGATTCCTCCATGCCAAGGGGCAGGTAGGCCCGTTTTAAGTAATATCTTTGGGACACTTCTCCCTGCTTCATATTGCGCATCTTATGTTCCACAAAAAAGATCTTTCTCTGGATGACATCATCAATGTTGAGGATCTCCTCATACGCCT
>Ga0192277_1215_pt1 | contig 8501 bp, 5 predicted proteins | sample Koala_Koa24_J3_FD_131302 | JGI IMG/M metagenome (GOLD analysis project Ga0192277, IMG submission 131302) | Enriched cells from koala feces incubated with labeled cellulose particles, San Francisco Zoo, California, United States - Koala_Koa2-4_J3 ...
GAAGAAGGAGCAGGTGCTGGCTACGATTGAGGAGCAGGGCAAGCTGACGCCGGAGCTTCGCAGGCAGATTGAGGAAGCGCAGACTCTGGTGGTGGTGGAGGATCTGTACCGCCCGTATCGTCCGAAGCGCCGCACCCGTGCGACGATCGCGAAGGAAAAGGGACTGGAGCCGCTGGCGAACCTGATCTGGCTGCAGATGACAAAGCGGCCGTTGGAGAAGGATGCCGAGGATTTCCTGTCGGAAGAAAAGGAAGTGCGGACCGAGGAGGAGGCGATTGCGGTTGCCTGCGATATTCTGGCAGAGACGATTTCAGACGAGGCAAATTACCGATTTCGCATCCGCGAAATGACGATGCGCGAGGGGATGCTCGTAAGCGAGGCAAAGGACGAGAAAGCAGAGTCCGTTTATGAAATGTATTACCATTATTCGGAGCTGCTTTCGAAAACACAGGGACATCGGATTCTGGCACTGAACCGCGGAGAGAAGGAGAGGTTTTTGAGCGTGAAAATCGAAGCGCCGGAGGAAAAGATTCTTTCATATCTGGAGCGTCAGGTGATCACCCGCGAGAACCCTTATACGACACCGGTGCTGAAGGCGACCGTGGAAGACTCCTATCATCGTCTGATCGGGCCGGCGATTGAGCGTGAGATACGCAGCGACCTGACGGAAAAGGCGGAGGATGGCGCAATCGCCGTTTTTGGCAAGAACCTGGAGCAGCTTTTGATGCAGCCGCCGATCGCGGGGCAGGTGGTGCTTGGCTGGGATCCCGCGTTCCGCACGGGCTGTAAGCTGGCTGTTGTGGATGCGACCGGCAAGGTGCTGGATATGACCGTAGTTTACCCGACCGCGCCGACAAATGAGACGAAAATCCGCGCCGCAAAGGATACGGTCAAAAAGCTGATTGCCAAATACGGGGTGACCCTGATTTCCGTGGGGAACGGCACTGCTTCACGTGAGTCGGAGCAGATCATTGTTGAAATTTTAAAAGAGATCCCGCAGAAGGTTTCTTATGTGATTACAAACGAGGCGGGTGCGTCCGTTTACTCTGCGAGCAAGCTGGCGACGGAAGAGTTTCCGAATTTTGACGGCGGACAGCGCAGCGCAGCGTCCATCGCCCGACGGGTGCAGGATCCGCTTGCGGAGCTGGTCAAGATCGATCCGAAGTCCATCGGTGTCGGCCAATACCAGCACGACATGAACCAGAAAAAGCTGGGCGAATCGCTGGACGGTGTGGTCGAGGACTGCGTGAACCGGGTCGGCGTTGACCTGAATACGGCCTCCGTCCCGCTGATGGAGCACGTCTCCGGTATCACGAAAACCATCGCCAAAAATATTGTCGTTTACCGCGAGGCGAACGGCCGCTTCCAGAGCCGCCGCGAGCTTCTGAAGGTGCCGAAGCTCGGTCCGAAGGCCTTCGAGCAATGCGCGGGCTTTCTGCGCATCACGGGCGGCACGGAGCCGCTGGATACGACCAGCATCCACCCGGAGAGCTACGAAGCCGCCGGAAAGCTGCTTGCGGAGCTTGGCTATACAAAAGAAAGCTTTACGGCGCAGGGCGTGAAGCTGATTAAGATACGCGACTACAAAAGGATGGCGGAAAAGCTCGGCATCGGCGAGCCGACGCTGCGCGATATCGCGAAAGAGCTTGGCCGTCCGGGCCGCGACCCGCGCGATGAGATGCCGAAACCGATCCTGCGCACCGACGTGCTGGAGATGAAAGACCTCAAAGAAGGGATGATCCTCAAAGGAACCGTCCGCAACGTCATCGACTTCGGCGCTTTCGTCGACATCGGCGTTCACCAGGATGGGCTTGTCCACATCTCGCAGCTTACGGATAAAAAATTTGTGAAGCATCCGCTCGAGGTAGTGAGTGTTGGTGATATCGTAGAAGTGAAGGTACTCAGCGTGGATCTGCAGAAAAAGAGGATCAGTCTGACGATGCGGATATGAAAATGAAGAATTCAGGTACGGCTTCACTCACGGATTCCACCATAACGTCGGCGGATTATGTAAAACGACTTACGTCGTTTACTATAAGTATATAGATATAAGAAGTGAGAAACAATACGCCGTGTGAGGTGGAAAAGTGGTGGCAATATAAAAATACTTCATACGAGGGAGGAAGAGCAAATGAAAAAGAAAGTGGCACTAATTATGGCAACGATTCTGTTTGTGTCAGCACCTATGAGCATTGTAATCGCTGATGAGGCTGTGGACGAACCGGCAGTGCTATCAGAAGCTGAGGCTGCAGACGAACCAACTGTGACATCTGAGGATGAGGGAGTGGATGAACCGGCTGTGGCATCCACAGACGGAGAAACGCTTGATGCGGCGCATGTCCAGGACGCTGCTTTCAGAAGTTATATTTCTGCGAATCTGGATGCGGATGGCAACGGGTTCTAGGACACATAGGAGATTGAAGATACAACAGTAATTAATGTGGAAGATAAGGGCATAAGCAGTCTGGAAGGAATTCAGTATTTCACTGCATTAGTGGAGCTGCTTTGCAGATATAATGATTTAAGCACACTGGATGTGAGCAGTAATACGAAACTGGGATATCTGGGCTGCGCTGGGAATAGTCTGGGCAGCCTGGATGTGAGCAGTAATACGGAATTGTGGTATCTGGACTGTGATTATTGCGACCTGACGGAACTGGATTTAAGCAGTAATGCAAAGCTTACCAGATTGTTCTGTGCTGGTAACTATTTATGCAGGATAAAATTAAATGCAAGTGTATCTTTGGATTCAAGTTCGACCGCTGAATGGGGATAACAGACAAGAAAGGTATATGCGGTTCAGAGCGGCGACGAATGGGTGATTTCTCTGACAGAACTGTTTGATGAAGATGAAATTGGAAATATTGTACTAGATAACTCAAATGTTTCTATTTCAGGAAATTATTTTGTCCTCACGGAGCAGCCTGAGACGATACGATATACCTATATTATTCAGAATGTATATATGGGTGTCACACTGGAACTCGGATATATATCATCAGAGACGGAAGCTCAGACAGAAACGGAAACAGAGACGGAAGCTCAGACAGAAGCGGAAACAGAAACAGAAACGGAAACGCAGACAGAAGCGGAAACAGAGACCGAAGCGCAGACAGAAAAGCAAACTGAAGCTGCATCACAAACAGAGAAGCAGACGGAATCCGGAACGCAGACCGAAAGCCAGGCAGAGACGGAAAACCAGACGGAAACAAGCGTGGCAACGGGTCTTCAGGGACTTGCCATAAACGAGGAAGGTGTCTGGAACTATTATACGGATGACCAGGTTGACACTTCTTATAGTGGGATTGCAGAGTATAACGGAGGAAGATTCTTCGTCGCAAACGGTATCCTTTGCAGTGATGCGAATGGTTTGAATCTCTATGAAGATAAGTGGTATTTTCTGGCAAATGGTCAGATTCAGGAAGATTATACTGGTTTAGCGTTATACGATGGGGAATGGTTTTATATTACGGAAGGCGTTCTTGACATTGAGATGAATGGCCTGGTATTGTATGACGAACATTATTTTCTGGTAGCCGCCGGCAGACTTTTGACGGATTATAATGGTCTGTGGTTGAATTCGTCCACAATCGGCGGGGATGACAAATGGTATTTTATAGCAGCCGGTATGGTGCAGAATGTCTCACAGATAGTAGAGTATGGCGGAGAATTCTTTATTGTGGAGAATGGAGTTCTTGCCTCGGAGTATAATGGGATCATTGAATACGACGGTGTTGAATTTATAGTAGTAAACGGGCAGCTTTATGAGTCGTAAGGATGATAATAAAAGTCTTTTAGGTGAGATTAAAGAGGAAAGAAAAATGAAAAAATATGGACGTTTCTTATTATTTGCTTTGATACTGTGTGTGGGTTTTTATTATGTCCATAAGTCCTCCAAGATTTACCTTTAGCGATATTCATCGCCCTATTTTGCGCCCTGCCATGCCGCAGGCGCTCTTTTCCTATAATCTACTATAACAAATTCAGGTATTTTTGTAAATCTTCATTTATAAAACGATTCATTGTTTTTTTATATTTAAACAGCAACTTTATATTTTGCATATCACTTGTTTTCTTTTCCCATTTATGCTATTATGAGTGCCGTATTTAAATGCTTCCCCGGCTGATATTCCGAATGATATCGGGAGCGAATGATAAACGATGAACGCGTTGAGAATTTTCCTCTGTCCGCGCGTCACTGAGAATGGAGTAATGTTATGGATTTCATGAATCAGAATTACGATGATGAGTATACCTATGAGTCCCGACCCGGGCGCAAACGCGGCCCGATGGCGACTGCGGCGATTGTGCTCGGCGTCCTCTCAATCACGCTGAGTTCCATTATATATGTCGCGCTTCCCTGCGGAGCGATCGCGGTGATCTGCGCGATTCTCTCCCGGGATAGAAATTCCATGCCGGGTCGCAGCAAGGCCGGCGTGATCTGCGGTATCATCGGCATGGCCGCAACGACCGTAATCACAGTCTCCGCGTTCCGCTACGTTCTGACTACGGACGAAGGGCGCTCCTATCTGGAGTATTATTATCGGATCTATACCGGAGATTATGATTTTGATCTGGATGAGACGTTCGAAGAGATATTCCCATTCCTCTACGGCTCAGAAAACTCTGAGGGCAGCGGTTCTGATGATATGGAAATACCCGGCTCTGATGATTCTCTGAACGGTGACTCTGGCCACTCCGCTGGGGAAGATTACGGAGATTATAAGAACGGAAATTCGGGCGATACCGGCAGCGATGAACGATCGAATGGCAACAACGACTCTACTCCGCAGCAAAATAGTCCCGCAGAGGAAGGAGGCTTCATCTGATGGAAAAGCTTGATACAAAAGAACTGAAATGGTACGCACGAAGCGTCCTGAACGGAAAGCATGCGTCACTTGCCGGGATTACTCTCCTGCTTACCACCCTGAATCTGCTGCTGAGTTTTCTTTCCCTGGAAGCGGCGCCTTACGGGTCGACCATCCTCAGCATTCTGCTGTATTTCGGATGCTCGCTCCTGATCAATATGATTTATTTCATTCTGCTGTCCGGGCTTTACGGAATCTACCTGAACATCTGCAACAACCGTTCCTACCGCTGGACGGATCTGTTTTCCGGCTTTACACAGCATCCGGAACCAGTCGCGATTTATTCGCTTGTGCAGTACGCGCTGACTTATATCTGTTCACAGATCGGCGTCTGGTGGCTGAGTGAGGCGCTGAACCTGCTGTTTTATGGAGATATGGGAAACCTCCTGCTGGCGACCGTGGCCGCTGTCATCGCGGTGGTACTTTACGTTTTCCTGAAGATTTCTCTCTCCATGGTGCTGTTCGTCCATGCGGATAACCCAGACCTGTCTTTCCGGGCTATGCTGAAGGAAGGCTGGCTGCTCATGAACGGGAATCGCCTGAAGTTCTTCCATCTAGGACTCTCTTTCATTGGGGTATTTCTTCTGGCATTACTCTCTTTTGGGATCGGCTTCCTGTTTGTAGAACCATATATCTACACGGCAGAAGGGTATTTTTATAAAAAGATTTCCGGTCACTGAAGAAACCTGTAAGAACAATATAATCGAATTCAAAGAAAAGCAGCTATGTTTTCACGTTTCCGTAAAAAACACAGCTGCTTTTTCTATTACCTGATTCATGTACCAAAGTACATTCTTCTGCAAATTATCGCTTATTTCACATCAATCAGCGTCCAGTCGAAATATCGGCAAGCACCCCTATTCTTTCTCAAACAACACATCAATCAGCTTATACCCCTCCGGCCGGAAGATCCCGCTCTCCTTTGCAGTACGCTCACAGTAAAGCGCTCCATTCCCGAGCTTTTTCGTGCTGTCATACAGCAGATACGGAATGGGATCAGAGGTATGAGTGCGAATGCGGATCGGGGTCGGATGATCCGGCATGACCAGCATCCGGTATGGTTCGCCGGAAGCGTCCAGCTGCTCTTTTACGATACGGATAATCCGCTGATCGAGATTTTCAATCGACTGAATTTTGCGCTCCAGGCTGCCCTGATGCCCCATCTCATCCGGCGCCTCCAGATGTACGTAGGCAAAATCCGCTCCATCCTTTAAAAGAGCGTCCACCGCCGCCTGAGCCTTGCCCTCATAATTTGTATGCAGGCCGCCGTTTGCGCCTTCGACCTGGATGACCTGCATCCCGGCGCCGATCGCAATTCCTTTCAGCAGATCGACCGCGGAAATCATCGCGCCTTTTTTTCCATTCTTCTTCTCAAAGGAGTCCACCATCGGCTTCGTGCCCGCGCCCCAGAACCAGCAGCTATTCGCCGGATTCAGTCCCTTCGCTTTGCGCTCCAGATTGATCGGGTGATTGACCAGAATCTCATAGCTGCGCTTCTGCATTGCAAGAAGCATCTCGTCCGCCGGCAGATAAGGTCCGATTACCTCCGTCAAATGATCATGCGGAGGCGTCAGATCTTCAACCTTCCCGTTTGCCCAGATCACGCAGTGGCGATAGCTCGTCCCCACGTAAAACTGATAAGTCTCATTCTGCAGCTCGTCCTGCACCGCTTTCAGCAAAACCGCTGCGTCCTCTGTACTGATCTCTCCAGAGCTGTGATCCAGGATGCGCTTCTGCTCGTACACGCTTTCCTCTTCCGAAAGAGTTACCAGATTACAGCGCATCGCCACATCAGTATCTTTCATGTCCACACCGATGCTCAATGCTTCCAGCGGGGAACGCCCCGTGTAGTATTCACGCGGATTGTAGCCCAGCACAGCAAGATTCGCCGTATCGCTGCCCGGCGCCATGCCATCCGGGATCGTCTTTACCAATCCCACCTCACCAGCCGCAGCCAATACATCCATCGTGGGCGTAGCCGCCGCCTCTAAAGGTGTGCGCCCGTTAAGCGCCTCCTGCGGTTCGTCCGCCATGCCATCGCCCAAAATAACAATGTATTTCATTGTCAGCTTCCACCTTTCCTTTTTTGTAACAGTTCAAAACAGCATCGATGAGCCCCTGCCTGTTTTTAATTTCAGAAAACTGCTCACCCACGGATACGGATCATCCCAAGAATCTTTCCCTCAAGCTTTGCCGCGCTTTCCTGGTAATCTGCCTCAGACATCACCGGTGTGATGAAACCATACTCGCCCGGCAGATCTGTGTCCACCACAGAAACGGCGCCAAATGCACTTTCAACGTCTTCTTTCTGATTGATATCGCCTTTGACGCGAACGAAAAACTGCTTTCTGGTCTCTGCCAGCGGCTGCAGATCCTGTTTCTCAGGGCTCCATTCCGACATTACGCTGCGTCCCAACGTCTGTGCCTCTTCGATCACATCCGCTACCACCGCGCTCGCCGTCGCCTCTTTTCCGGCTCCCTGTCCGTAAAACATCGCATCGCCAAGCATGGTTCCGTGCACAAAAATTGCATTGAACACACCATTGACCAGATAGAGCGGATCGTTCTTCTGTACCAGGAACGGCGCTACCATTGCCAGGACATTCTCGCCCTCTTTTCTGCTGTGCGCCAGCAGACGGATTGCCATTCCCAGCTCTTTTGCATATCGGATCTCCGCCGATGTAATTTTCGAAATTCCCTCTGTATAAATATCAGAATAGTCCACGCGCTTCCCATAAGCCAGGGAAGAAAGGATCGCCAGCTTGCGGCAGGCATCATGGCCTTCCACATCCGCTTCCGGATTGCGCTCCGCGTAGCCCTTTTCCTGCGCTTCATGCAAAACATCATCAAACTCGGAACCCTCGTCCATCATTTTCGTCAGAACATAATTTGTCGTACCGTTTACAATACCCGTAATCTCATCGAGTTCATCCGAGCAGAGCGACGTCCGCATTGGCCGGATAATTGGGATGCCGCCTCCGCAGCTTGCCTCAAACAGATAGCTTACCTGATGTTCTCTTGCAATCTCCAGCAATTCTGTGCCATGACGAGCGACCAGCTCCTTATTGGAAGTACAGGCACTCTTTCCTGCCTCCAGCGCGCGCTTCGTAAACGGATAAGCCGGATTCAGGCCCCCCATCGTCTCGACCACAATACGTACCTCTGGGTCATTGATAATCACATCGTAATCATGTACCAGCTTTTCCTGTACAGGATCCCCCGGGAATTCCCGCAGATCCAGCACATACTTCACCTGGATATCCACGCCTGTCTTTGCCAGAATACTGTCGTGGTTCTTCTCCATCACCTTTACCACTCCGGAACCAACTGTTCCGTAGCCTAATACCGCTACTGCTACCATAATTTCCTCCTCAAATCTGCCGTTCCCGGCAGCCCGTCATTTATTCGCGCGCCAGTATTTTCAGATACTGCACACCATCTTTTGCCTCGATCGTCTCAATCATATTCGAGAGATCACCAGTCGCCGGAAGCACCTCTATGCTGAGTGTCAGCATAGCGACACCATTCGTCGGTATACTCTGATGAATTGTCAAAATATTCGCCCGATATTCCGCCACCACATGAAGAACATCCGAAAGCAAACCTGGCTCGTCATGCATCTGCATCAGAAAT
>Ga0192277_1216_pt1 | contig 8468 bp, 12 predicted proteins | sample Koala_Koa24_J3_FD_131302 | JGI IMG/M metagenome (GOLD analysis project Ga0192277, IMG submission 131302) | Enriched cells from koala feces incubated with labeled cellulose particles, San Francisco Zoo, California, United States - Koala_Koa2-4_J3 ...
CCAACATTGTGTTTTCCAAAAACACAATATTTGAGCGGATCTGGGGAGAAGACTCGGTTGGCAACACAGCCACGGTTACCGTACATATAAACCGGCTGCGGGAGAAACTGGATGATGATTCTTATGGCTTGAGGCATATACAGACCGTCTGGGGAGCCGGATACAGGTTCCACGTGGGTAAGTAAAACAATGAAAAAAGATTACTACAGCAAAATGCCGGAGGATTGGCAGAATAAGAAAAATAAAAAACGCAGGGCCAGACGCCGTCAGGTCCTCATTTATAAAATGTTAATAGTGTTTGTGTTATTGTTGGTGATGGTTGTCATAGTCTTGATTGCCTCAGGACAAAGATCGGAGGCAGATCACATACCAACAGTGCCGCCTTCTGAAACAGCCATGGAGCCAACTATGGAATCAGACCAGTTACTGGCGGCAACACCTTCCCAGATCGTTTTTCCAGTTGAGGAAACGGAGGAGCAGGATTCTTTGACCGGTTATGAAAATCAGGGGATTGCTGATGTATCAGATTATCTGAATATCCGGGAAGAGGCCCAAGACAATGCCGCTGTCATCGGAAGGATCCCCGCAGATGGTATCTGTGAAATCCTGGAGGAAGGTGAAACGTGGTTTCTTATCCGCTATGGTGATGTGGAGGGCTATGTTAACGGAGTTTTTCTCCGTACTGGGGAAGACTGAATCATAGAATAGCACCTAAATGAAGTTAGGAAGGTAACCATATGAACTACGAAGGAATCTTGACAGCTGTTATCTGTTTTGTATGTATCGGATTATTTCATCCTATTGTGATAAAAGCAGAGTACCACTTCTCCTCACGATGCTGGCCCTTCTTTCTGGTATTGGGCATTTTATTTCTTGTGGCTTCCCTTAATGTCCGTCAGGAAATTGGAGCGATCATCCTGGGGCTGTTGGGCTGCAGCTGTCTGTGGAGTATTATTGAACTCAAGGAGCAGGAAAAACGTGTGGCGCGGGGATGGTTTCCTAAAAACCCCAGGCGCGGAAGAAGAAAACATGACAGCAGTTCTATGAAAAACAGAAGGACAATATAAGAATAACTTATAAAAATAACCGAACTGGGCGTACAGGAAAGGGCATAAAATGAGAAAACAGAGTATACTGATGGTCTTTATTGTGGCCGCATCCATCGTCCTTAATTTTTCCATATGGGCGTCAGCGGCTCCCAAAAGTCCTTCAGTCCCGCTATGGCAGGGGGGTGGAGAGACAAGTATTACCATAAGAACCATTTCAGGGGAAACATTTGGGTTCTTTGGTGACCTGACGGTTATCCATGATGGGGCAGACGGACAGCCGGCTGAACTTGAATTGGATGGGTGGCTTGTGGGATATGATGACGGAAGTCCAGATACGGAGACAGGGATACTGTTCTTGGGGACTTCAGAAAACGGTGCGTTTTTGAATCCTGGGGTATATGATTGATAAAATCTAAGGGTTCCTTGTAATCTGCCTTTTGCCATGTTATGATGAAAAAAAGCGAGGTGGGATCATATGGAACTCCGGGTGTTAAAGTATTTTTTGACAGCAGTAAATGAAAACAACATAACCAGGGCCGCTGATATTCTGCATATTACCCAGCCCACTCTCAGCCGTCAGCTGATGGAATTGGAACGGGAGCTGGGGACCACTCTGTTTATCAGAGGAAAGCGTTCATTGGATCTGACAGATGACGGAATCATATTCAAACAGCGTGCTGAGGAAATTGTGGAACTCACGGAGCGCGCGGAACGGGAGTTCTTGGAAAAGGACAGAATCTCAGGCGTCATTGTGATCGGAGCTTCAGAAGCCAAGGGAAGCCTTATTCTTGCTAAAATGATGAAGCAGTTCGCAGACCGGTATCCTTTAGTTCAGTTTGATTTATATAATGAGATGGCAGATAATGTGAAGGACCGGGTGGATAAAGGTCTGGTTGATATCGGCTTTGTATTGGAACCCATAGACAAAACAAAATATGATTTTATGCGTATTTCCCAAAAAGAAACCTGGGGTCTTTTGGTGAATACAAAACACCCTTTTGCGCAACGGAAAACAATGACTGTGCAGGAGGCAGCAAAATATCAGCTGATAATGCCTAAACGTGAAAATGTGCGTAATGAAATATTGAACTGGTTTGGCCGGGATGAGAATCATCTGCATATTATTGCAAATTATACGCTGTTATCCAATGTAGTGCTTCTGGTTGAGGAGGGAATGGGATGTGCTGTTTGTCTGGACGGCGCCCTTGCCATAGGCAGCCGTCCTGGACTTCGGTTCGTCCCGCTCCTGCCGGAGCACACTACCCGAAGTGTGCTGCTGTGGAAGAAAAATCGTATGTTTAGCCCCGCAGCGTCTCTGTTTATCCAGATGATAAAACAGGGAGAGTGGATGGATGAAAATTGTTTTTAAGGATTTGACAGCCACAGGAGGCGATATTATAGCTTCCCTGTGGCTGTTGTTGTATTATGGAATAAATACACGCCCGGTCTTTCAGCTGAACATAGTTGATTTGGGTGATTTGGTTAAAAAACCATTCATTTCACGTATGATAAACCATATGACATAAGCATTAGACATTAAAACCTTGTCATAATAGAATAAACGTATGAAACATGAAACCGGCTAAACAGTCAAATGATTTCAAAGGAGAGAACTTTTGAAAATATAAAATCATTAAGGAGGAAACTAACAATGAAGATAACTTTCGGCTCTGTATTAGGTTTATATCCGATTCCTATAATCGGCAAATGCATGATATTTGGAAAGGGGGTGACAAATTCATGAAAAAGGTAAGTTGTATGATAATGGCACTGATGACCGCGGTTTCGCTTACTGGCTGCAGCACATTTGCGGCTGTTGGCACATCATCATTGCCAGACACAGCTGTGACAGACGGGACTGATCCGGCAGAGAGTACACCCATAGCGGAAACGGAAGCATTGGGGACATCTCTTGTGGAATCGGCGGCAGGCCGGAAAATCCTCATTGCCTATTTCACCTGGGCGGATAATACGGTTGTTGAGAACCCCTCCTCCGTGGATGTGGATGCAACCTCCTCGGCCAGCGTACTGCCCCCCGGTAATGTGGAGCAAATGGCATACTGGATTCAGGAAGAGGTTGGCGGGGATTTATTCTCCATTCAGGTGGAAGAACCTTATTCCAGCGATTATGACGAATGCCTGAACCGTGCTGCGGATGAAAAAGCGGATGGCGTGCACCCAAAGCTGACAGCTGCCGTAGAGGATATGGACGATTATGATGTGGTATTTCTGGGATATCCCAACTGGTGGTATACGGTACCCATGGCATTGTATTCTTTTATAGAGGAGAACAATCTGGCCGGCAAAAAAGTAATCCTTTTCTGCTCCCATGGAACCGGCGGCCTGGCAAGCAGTGTGCAGGACCTAACCAGGGCTATGCCGGAATGTGAAGTGGAACGCAATGTGATAGGCATATACCGCAATGATATACCAAATGCACAAGCAGATATAAAAAGCTGGCTGGCTGAAATCGGTTATTGATCAACCGGATGCAGCGGTGAAGGAATCAGCGGATAGGAGGGTGACAGTCAATAGAGATAAAAATCCATGAAGAAAATCCATGAAGATAATAACCAAAAGAAAGGGAAAAGACCGTATATGCACCGGAAGATGAGATTTAAGATTGCGCTGGATATCGCTATGACATTTGGGCTGCTGTTCCTAATGGGATATCAGCTTTGGGGAGAAGCTGCTCACGAATGGGTGGGCGCAGGCCTGTTTATCCTCTTTATCCTGCACAACATACTTAACAGGAACTGGTACAAAAACCTGTTTCGCGGCAGGTATACGGCCCTACGTGTCATGCAGGCGGCTGTTAATATGCTGCTGCTTATCTCCATGATGTGCATGATGTACAGTGGAATCGTACTGTCCCGTTATGCATTTGCCTTCCTTTCCATCCGGGGCGGCATGTCACTTGCAAGGATTTTGCATATGGCAGGAGCTTACTGGGGATTTGTCCTTATGGCGGTTCATTTGGGGCTGCATTGGAAAATGTTCCTGGGTATGGCGAGCCGCGGGTTTAACTCCAAAACGTTTCCATGGTCTCTTTGTATCCTCCTTCCGTTGGCCGGGACAGCTATTGCCGTTTATGGACTGTCGGTATTCATCCGGCGGGATCTGCTGACCTATATGCTGGTGCGGACGGAGTTTGTATTCCTGGATTATAACGAGCCGCCGCTGATGTTTTATTTGGATTACATGGCAATGATGGGACTGTTTATTTATCTTGCCCATTATGGAGCAAAACTGACGGCGTTGTTGGGAAAGAAAAAGATGGGAACGGAAATCAACAAGGAACAGGAACAGCATACGGAACCATAACAATATCAGAGGAGATTATAATGAAACAGAAACTTGCCGCACTTGCGGCTGCAATACAGAATGAAGCCAAGATCATTGGATAGACGGACTGGAAATCACCCCTTGATGACAAAACAGTGGAGGTACGTTATGGATAAGAACAGATTTTACAGTTTTTCGGTTTTTCTTCTGTCAGCAGTGCTTTTGGCAGGATGCGGTACAGGCACAGGAGATGCAGAAACAGGCGGTTCCCTATCTCCATCCCAAAATCCGGAACACCCCGAACCGTTGGAGCAATTGGTGACTTCAGGCAGCGCCGGTTCCGGACAGGGTATACAGGGGGAGATTGGTGGGGATGAGTTCATACTTGTAGCTGGTGGAAGCTTTGATATGGGAAGTCCGGAGTCTGAGGCCTGGAGAAGTAATGATGAAACGCAGCATTCCGTTACAGTAGATGATTTTTATCTGTCTCCCTGCGAAGTGACCCAGTATGAGTACCGGCAGGTTATGGGCGCCAATCCCAGTTCTTTTATTGGTGAAAATCTGCCGGTGGAAATGGTCTCCTGGCTGGACGCGGTTAATTACTGCAATACCCGCAGCGAAAAGGAGGGGTTGGAACCGGCCTATGAGATCGGGGATGGCACCATAAGCTGGAACCGTAGCGCTTCAGGATACAGGCTTCCAACCGAGGCTGAGTGGGAATACGCCTGCCGGGCCGGTACAGTGACCCCATTTAATACCCAGACTTCCATCAGTGCGGAGGAGACAAACTATTGGGGAGATTATCCCTATATGATTGAGGACAACTATTTTTCCCAGGGGAATCTGGAGACAAAGCCGGGCGTATACCGCCAGATCACAACGGCGGTGGGAAGCTTTCAGCCCAATGCCTGGGGATTCTATGATATGCATGGAAACGTAGGTGAGTGGGTGTGGGACTGTTACGGATCCTATGACAGTACCGACAGCGAAAATCCCACAGGGCCGGACAACGGGACCCGAAGGGTCAACAGGGGCGGAGGCTGGAATGACTTTGCTAAAAATCTCCGCTCCGCTTACCGCGCCGCAATGCCGGAGGACAATAAGAGTTATAACATAGGCTTCCGCCTTGCAAGAAATGCAGCGGTACTTTCCGGCGCGGCGGTAACGTCAAAAAGCCGGGAAAAGGAGGAGGGCGGAAGTGGAAGGGTGCTGATCGCATATTTTTCCTGGGGAGGAAATACCAGGGGGATTGCCCGGGAAATTGAGCGCCAGACAGGGGCGGATCTCTTTGAAATAGAATATGATCTCACAGGGAAGATTATCATTCCCTTTTGCAGCCATGGAGGCGGAAGGTTTGGGCAGAGCCTGACAGCTATTGCTAAGCTGGCCCCTGCTGCGGAAATCCGGGAAGGACTGGCAATTTCTTACTCCGGCGGTGACCGTATGCCTGGAGGCGTGACGGAATGGCTGGAACAAAACGGTATTGATACCCAGTAATATGAAGCCGGATGGAGAGAGGAGTGATTTCGGCAGCAGTGGAAACGGGGGCGAAAGCTAGGAATGGGGTAAAAATACTGATTGCCTGTTTCTCCAATACAGGGAACACCTTAAGGGTTGCAAAAGTAATCCGGCGGATAACCGGAGGAACCTTATGCGTGATATATCCGTGGCAGCCGTATCCATCGGAATATTGCAAACTCAAAAAGCAGGCAGAAAAGGAAATCCGGGAGAACCATAGGCCCAGGCTTCTGCCATTTGAGACAATACCGGAAGGATATGATGTAATATTTATAGGAACGCCTTGCTGGAGGGGGAGGATATCCCCTCCGGCGGCTTCCTTTTTAGAACGGATACAAACAGATGGCAAAATTGTGATCCCATTCTGTACCCACAGAGGGGAAGAACGTGGATGTGTGGAGCAGGATATTGCCGTATTATGCCCAAACGCACAAGTACAAGCTGGATTTCATGTTACCAATGCCGGTGGAGACAGAATGGCGGAAGAACTGGAGTCCTGGATTCAGGGGCTGCAGAGGCATTCTGTGATCTTTCCGGTATAGAAAAACCGGCAAGAAATGACGGTGCCCCATTCTCCATTGCTGATGAAGATCCGGGATATGACCCGGTTACCGGAGAGATGGTGATTTACCGGCCATGGGGCAGTTTTACGATTTTCTATGGAGATTTCCGTCACTCTAACGAACTTGTGCCTCTGGGGGTCGTGGAAAGCGGGCTGGAAGTATTGTCCGGGGAAGAGGATGACTTTACGGGGACCATTGAGTTTATGGAGTAAAGAGGAGGAGAAGATGAAATATACCAAACTAGGTAATTCAGACTTGACCGTATCCCGCATTTGCCTGGGATGTATGGGGTTTGGGGATCCACAGAAGGGCCAGCATAGCTGGACATTGGACGAAGAACGTTCCAGAGAAATTATAAAACGGGCGCTTGAACTAGGGGTCAATTTCTTTGATACGGCAATTGCCTATCAGAGCGGAACCAGCGAGCAGTTTTTAGGGCATGCGCTAAAGGATTTCACAGAGCGCAAGGATGTAGCGATCGCCACCAAGTTTCTTCCACGCACCCCGGAAGAAATCGCAAAGGGAGTCAGCGGACAGGAGCATATTCAGCGTATGATGGATAAAAGCCTGGAAAATCTGGGCGTGGATTATGTGGATCTGTATATCTACCATATGTGGGATTACCAAACGCCTCTTTATGATATAATGGACGGCTTAAACCGTGTGGTAAAAACCGGAAAGGCCCGGTACATCGGAATCTCCAACTGCTTTGCGTGGCAGCTGGCAAAGGCCAATGCACTGGCGCAACAGGAAGGTTTTGCAACATTTGTTTCCGTCCAGGGGCATTACAATCTGATTTTCCGGGAGGAGGAACGAGAGATGGTTCCGTATTGCAGGGAGGAAACAATTGCACTGACCCCTTACAGTGCACTGGCAGGAGGACGGCTGTCCAGGAGGCCGGGGGAAATTTCAAAACGCCTGGCAGAAGATGAATATGCCAGATTCAAATATGATAAGACGGCGGAACAGGATCAAGTGATCATCGGGCGGGTGGCAGAACTGGCGGACCGCAGGAACGTATCTATGACAGAGATTGCTTTGGCATGGCTTTTGACAAAGGTAACGTCCCCTGTAGTTGGTGCCACTAAGTTACAACATATAGAAGGGGCGGCAGCGTCAGAAAAACTAAGTCTGACTGATAAAGAACTGGCATATTTAGAAGACGCCTATGTTCCCCATGGACTGACGGGCGTTATGGCGCAGAACAGACCGGAAACACATAGTGAAACGCATGCTTGGTCTCTGGGGGAACAGAAAATCTGAGAAAGAATTTAGAGGAAGATAGTAGGAGGAAGAAAAAAATGAGAGATTTGCATGAGACAGATCCTGAGTTTATGGAACGCCTGGACTATTTTGCACTGGAGGAAGTGGTAAAGGAGAACGGGCAGCAGTTGGATGAACCGGTGCGTTATATGGTGATTCTGGCCTCCCTGATCGGGTGTCAGGGGATCGACACATTCCGGGAAATCCTTCCGTCAGCCCTGGACGGAGGACTGACACCGGTGATGGTGAAGGAAATCGTTTACCAGTCCGTGGATTATATGGGAATAGGAAGAATGCGCCCATTTTTATCAGTGACAAATGAAGTACTGGAAAGCCGAGAAGTCCCTCTGCCCCTGCCGGGACAGGCAACTACTACAATGGAAGACCGGCTGGAAAAAGGTTCCCAGGCACAAGTGGATATTTTTGGCGAAGGAATGCGGGACTTTTGGAAAAAGGGGCATGTAAACCGCTGGCTCGCCGCCAATTGTTTTGGGGATTATTATACCCGCAGGGGCCTGGATTTTGCACAGCGTGAGCTGATTACATTTTGCTTTCTGGCAGCCCAGGGCGGCTGTGAACCGCAGCTGATCAGCCATGCGGCAGCCAATATACGTCTCGGAAATACGAAGGAGTATTTAATGAAAGTGATTTCCCAGTGCCTGCCATATATTGGCTATCCACGCAGTTTAAATGCTGTTGCCTGTGTAGAAAAGGCATAATATTTTAAGGGCTGCACCGGATATTTATGGATATCCAGATGCGTTTTATGGACGGCATGAGTACTGCCGAG
>Ga0192277_1220_pt1 | contig 8297 bp, 10 predicted proteins | sample Koala_Koa24_J3_FD_131302 | JGI IMG/M metagenome (GOLD analysis project Ga0192277, IMG submission 131302) | Enriched cells from koala feces incubated with labeled cellulose particles, San Francisco Zoo, California, United States - Koala_Koa2-4_J3 ...
TTTTTCCTCTGATCGGTAGTTAAAACGCCGGAAGTTTTCATTCTCCTTGATATCTCCAAAATGTCCCTCTGTCTGGACCGAACGGGGATGACGTTTCAGAATCTCTTCTTCACTCTGGATATTTGTATGGGACTCTTGTCCGCATGAAGGTTGCTTCCATGTCTGTTTTGGAATAGCTGTTGCGGCCTTTCCCCATGATCTCAAAGCATTCCTTATACTCCATCAGACGAGTCCCGCATTCTTCCGGTTCCTCGTAAAGCTTCTGGATCTCCGGTTTATGCTTACCTTTCCCATAAACGAATCCGATGTCTTCTCCCTGTGCAATCTGCATCAGGTTCTTCTGCAGTTTCCGTGTCCTGTTTTCTTCAATGACTTTTAGAGATCTCGCCTTTATCTGGCTGACCAAAGGGCAGAAGCCCCGGAGAGATGTTTTTTTAAAGGAAAAAAACTGAACGGGAGAAGTCCTGGATGAACTGAATTACCAGTTCATGCGCCGTCTGGAAAAGGAAGGCCTTATCTCGCTGAAAGAGCTTTACATCGATGGAACAAAGATTGAAGCAAACACGAACAGATATACGTTCGTTTGGCGGGGCAGTCTCAATTATCATCTTGCCGGTCTGCTGGACACGATCGATGCTCTTTACACAAAGTATAATACATTTCTGCTTGAAAACGGATATGGCCCCAAATACAATCTCGGAAATGCCCGGATGTTTGTGATTGAAGGAATGGACAAAGTCCCTGTTCGGAACGATCCATTTCCCGACAGCCCCCTTTTTTGTATTTCAAGTAATTTGCGAAAGAATCTTGACATTCGTCAGGTTCAGTAGTATTATGAAAACCATAAGAGGGGAAACGTTTCACATAATATAAACAATCGGAGGTAACATACATATGGATTTAACAGGCAGATCGGGAATCGTAACAGGCGGCTCCAGCGGAATCGGCTTTACAATTGCAAACACGCTGGCTGAGGCGGGTGCAACCGTATATGCCGTAAGTAGGACAGGACAGCCAAAGGATGCAGAAAAAAGCCATGAGGGTGTCATTCATGTGGCAGCTGATGTCAGCGATTATGGTGAGATGGAAGGTCTGATAAAAAAATTGGGGAAAATAAGGGAATCGATTTCCTTATTAACAATGCAGGAATCACTGTGAAGTGCAGGGCAGAGAACTTCGATGACAGCGATTTTGAACGTATCATGAAGGTAAATGTAAGCAGCATCTTCAAGTTGTCGTGCCTATGTTACCCTTACTTAAAGAAGTCGGCTGGAAGGGGCAGGATTGTGAACATTACCTCCATGGCAGCACATCTGGGATTTTCTGAGGTGGTTCCATACTGCACCAGCAAGGGAGCGGTGTTGTCCATGACCAGGGGCCTGGCCGTGGAGTGGTCCGGTGATAATATCAACGTCAATTCCATTGCCCCCGGCTGGTTTCCGTCCAAGATGAGCCAGCAGGTGATGGATGCGGAACGCAAGGCAAAAATCCTTTCCAGGATGCCGGTGCATAAATTCGGAGACACAAGGGACATTGCGGAGATGGCAAAGTATCTGGTATCGGATAGCGCCGGATATATTACAGGGCAGGATTTCGCAGTTGACGGCGGGGCGCTGGCGTTTGGGTTCTGATAATCGTCCGATTAGAAAAAAAGGGAAAAGAGGAGTAAAACAATGAAACTATGGAATAACGAGAGCGAGAAATTCGCGCTGATGAAGGAAAAACTTTATACACCGGTGGTAGGTGATATCCTGGATAATATGGGGTATTACCACCAGTTCCTTCCCCAGGATATACGTCCTTTGAGGGAAGATATGAAGGTTGCGGGAAAAGCAATGACGGTTTTGATGATCGATGTGTATGGTCCCCAGAAAAAGCCGTTCGGTTTTCTGACCGAGGCGCTGGATCAGCTTGAGGAAAATGAGATCTATATTGCCGCGGGCGGCAGTAAACGCTGTGCATACTGGGGGGAATTGCTCACTGCCACAGCCAGGTGCAGAAAGGCAGTGGGAGCAGTGGTCAATGGCTGGCATAGGGATACGCCTCAGGTACTGTCACAGGATTGGCCCGTGTTTTCCTGCGGCTGTTATGCCCAGGATTCCAGCGTCCGCACCCAGGTGGTGGATTACCGCTGTGACATTGAGATAGGCCAGGTGACAATCCATGACGGCGACCTGATCTTCGGTGATGTTGACGGGGTACTTATCATTCCTAAACAGGTGGCTGATGAGGTGATCGAAAAAGCCCTGGAAAAGGCTGCCGGTGAAAAGGTGGTACGTAAGGCCATTGAGAGCGGAATGACAGCTACAGCTGCTTTTGAGAAGTACGGCATCCTGTAGGAATGGAGAGATGCTTATGATGCAGAGTGCATTTAAGATTGATGCAAGGGATAATGTGGCAACAGCGCTGGAAACCTTAAAGCCCGGTCCGGTCAGGATCCTGGGTGAGGCAGCGGATCCCGGGACAATGTGTACAGAGGAGATCCCCCGGGGCCATAAAATATCCCTGAAGGCGATTGGCCCAGAAGAGGAGGTCATTAAATACGGTGTATGTATCGGAAGGGCAGGGGCTGACATCGGACAGGGGAAATGGGTCCACCTGCATAACATGCACAGTGTATATGATGAACGCTCCAGCCATTTGGACGTCCGCACAGGGGCGCCTAAGGATATCAAGTATGAGTAGGAGGCCATGATATGGCAGATAAAACCTGGATGGGATATGTCCGCGCCAACGGTTCCGCAGGGATCCGCAACAAAATTCTTGTGATCTACACGGTGGAATGTTCAGCCTTTGTGGCAAAAGAGATCGTGAGGCTTGCAGATGACAGTGAGACGGAGGTGGTGGGTTTTTCAGGATGCACTGACAATGAGTACGCAGTGCGCCTTCTCATTTCCCTGATCCGTCATCCTAACATCGGCGGGGTACTGGCCGTAGGCCTGGGGTGTGAGTACGTACAGCCTCAGTGGCTGGCGGACATTGCAGCAAAGGAAGAAAAGGAGGCTGCCTGGATGTTTATTCAGGACCAGGGTGGTACAAAAAACTCCATAGACCAGGGCCTTGCACTGGTAAAACATATGAAAAAGGCCATGGAGAACACTCCCAGAAAACCTATGAGGTTTGGTGATCTGGTCATTGGGGCTGAATGCGGCGGAAGTGATTTCACAAGCGGCCTGGCTGGAAATGTAGTGGTTGGAAGGCTGTTTGACCAACTGGTGGATGCTGGAGGAACGGCCGTCTTTGAGGAGATCGTGGAGGCGGTGGGCCTTAAACATATATTGGTTGGCCGGGCGGCAGGGAGGGAGGCTGCAGAGGATCTGGCAGCCACCTATGACAAGGCGCTGGAATACTGCCGGTCCGTCCGTCAGTATTCCGTAAGCCCCGGAAATTTTATGGGCGGCCTGTCTACCATTGAGGAGAAGAGCATGGGAGCTGTGGCCAAAAGCGGAAGCAGGCCTATCCAGGGAGTGCTGAAGGTGGGAGGATGTCCTCCCAGGCCGGGACTCTGGCTGTTAGATTCCACCCCGGATCCTCACTGGATGCAGTTTGGGATCACGAATCCCAATGACAGCGAGGGTCTGATGGACCTGATCTCCTGCGGGTGCCACCTGGTGTTCCTGGTGACGGGCAGGGGGAATGTAATTGGCTCTGCCGTGGCCCCGTGTATAAAGCTTACGGGAAACTCAGACACTTACCGGCGCATGGAGGGCGACATGGACTTTGACGCAGGCCCGGTTTTAGATGGGACATGTACCATGGAAACACTGACCGGGCATTTAAGGCAGCTTGTTACTGGAGTTGCATCGGGGCATAAGTCAAAAAGTGAAGCACTGGGACACAAGGAATACTTCATCCCCTATAAATATCAGGAAAAAGAAGTGATCAGACCATGCGGGAGGAGAGAGAGATGACAGAACATGTATTTTCATTGGAAGGCCGCACTGCGGTAATAACCGGAGGGACCACAGGATTAGGCCTTGCCATTGCTGAGTGTATGGTAAAGGCGGGTGCCAGGGTGGCGGTATTAAGCCGCAGGACCAAGGAAGAAGGACAGTCCGCCTTAAAGGAAATGGGAGAAAAAGCCGTGTTTTACCACCATGATATAACGGATACGGGCCATGCCCCGGAACTGGCAGACCAGATCATCCGGGAAATGGGACCAGTCACCATCCTGGTAAACAATGCAGGGAATCATTGTAAGAAGTTTATTGAGGACATGACTGTGGAGGACTACAAACGCGTGCTGGATGTCCATTTGGTAGGGGCCTTCGCCCTGACAAAAGCATTCTTCGGCCATATGAAGGAGCAGGGAAAAGGGAGCATTATTTTCCAGGCCAGTATGACCAGTTACATTGGCCAGCCCCAGGTGGCGGGATATTCCACGGCAAAGGCAGGTTATCTGGGGCTGGTGCACACGTTGGCCGCTGAAGGCGGCGCTTACGGCGTGCGGGTCAATGCAATCGCTCCCGGTTGGATTGAAACACCTATGTACCACCAGGCTACTGACAATGACGAGGCCAGGAGGAACAAAATTATAGGAAGGATTCCCATGAAGCGGATCGGCGATCCAACAGACATTGGGATGGCTGCCGTGTTCTTGGCAAGCGATGCGGCCGGCTATGTCTCGGGAACATGTCTTCCGGTGGACGGCGGAGCCCTTATTGGTTTTTAAAAAGAAGGAAGGAGCAAACCATGGACCATTGTTTTTCTGAGGAACTGTTTCTGAAAAATAAAACAGGCAGCTATCTGTACCATACTTATGCAGAGACGCTTCCGATCGTGGACTACCACTGCCACTTGGCGGTGCAGGAGATATATGAAAATAAGGAATTTGAGGATATAGGCGAGATGTGGCTGGCCCATGACCACTATAAATGGAGGGCTATGCGGACATTTGGGATTGATGAGTATTATGTGACCGGCGGAGCGTCTTATTATGAAAAATACATGAAATTCGCGGAGATCCTCCCCAGGCTTATGGGAAACCCTCTTTACATCTGGTGTGCCCTGGAATTAAAGCGGTACTTTGACATAGATGAGCCCCTGAGTTTAGACAACGCCCGGGACATCTATAAGAGGACAAAGGATTTTATCAGGGAAAACCACATGACCCCAAGATGGTGCATGGAGCGCTCACATGTGGAGCTTGTCAGCACCACGGAGGATCCGGTGGATACCTTGGAATACCACTTTAAGCTAAGGGAGGAAGGATGTACAGGGCCAAAGATCATTACGGCCTTCCGTCCGGACAAGGCGTTTTACTGTGAGAATCCCGTTTTTCCCGAATATCAAAAGCAGCTGTCAGGAGCAGCGGGACTGGAAATCCACGGTTTTACGGATATGATCGCTGCTTTGGAAAAACGTCTGTCCTTTTTCCGGGATTTTGGGACAACGGTCAGCGATGATGGGATCGAGGATTTTACTTGGGAGGAGTATACGGTAAGTCAGGTGGAGGAGGTTTACCGGAAAGCCGCCAAGGGTGAGGCTCTGACCAGGAAAGAACAAAATCGTTTTAAATCTGCTTTTATGGTGGAGATGGGAAAGCTTTACAACAAATACGGTTTTGTTATGCAGCTTCATATTGGCACGTATCAGGATGCCAACCACAGGAAGGTGAGGGAAATCGGACGCTCCACAGGATTTGATTGTACCGATGACTCCACGGCTATTCAGTCCGTGGGAGCGCTGCTGAACCGTCTGACCGAGTTAGGGGAGCTTCCAAAGACCATTCTCTATCCTCTGGATCCTTCCAAACTGGAAACCTTTGCTGTTCTGGCCGCCGGTTTCTGCGATGGCAGTTTTAGAGGAAAGGTACAGCTGGGAGCGCCCTGGTGGTTTAATGACCAGCCGTATGGTATTGAACGCCAGTTTCATGCGGCCGGAAACCTGTACGCGGTCAGCCTGTCAGTGGGGATGCTCACGGATTCCAGAAGTTTCCTCAGTTATCCCAGGCACGAGCTTTACAGGAGAGGGCTGTGCAGCTATTTAGGGGAGCTGGTAGAGCGGGGGGAATATTTTTCGGATGAGAAATACTTAAAAGAAGTTATTGAGGACGTGTGCTACAGGAATGTGAAACGATTTTTTGGATGGGACAAACAACAGGGAAATGCCGCCCTGGAATGAGAAGGAGAGAGGAGTATTTATGAAGGTTACCAAATTTGAAACATGGTGGGTACGCCGGGATCAGTGCCTGTTTGATGAGAAGCGTCAGGGAGGCAGCGCCATGCCCTGGGATGTGGTTGTGCTGAAACTGACGTGTGATGACGGGACTGAGGGTATTGCCACAGCAATGGCGGCCCGCTCCGGCCAGGTGACGGAGGGGTATCTCCAGGAAACAGCCGCGCCTCTTGTTTTAGGGCGCGATCCCCACGACCGCGAGGCTATTTTCTACGATTTTTGGAACCTGGACCGTCATGAGGCCTTTTATCCTGTGTTCCTTCCTGGGCCGGTTGACGTGGCCCTGTGGGACATATGTGCAAAAAAGGCGGGTCTGCCCTTATATAAATATATAGGCGGTTACAGGGAGAGCCTTCCTGTTTATGCCAGCAGCCTGTTTTATGATGACCCCAAGGTCTACATAGACGAGGCATTGCACTACCGGTCAATGGGCATCAACTGCTACAAAGTCCACCCCTCAGGTCCTGTTGAAAAGGACATGGAGATCCACCGGAAGCTGAGGGAGGCAGTTGGGGACGACATGGGCCTGATGAGTGATCCGGTGGGAGAATACACGTTGGATGAGGCGATCAGGGTGGGGCGCCAGCTTGAGAAACTAAACTATATCTGGTTTGAGGAGCCTTTCAGGGATTTTGAGCTGTATAAATATCAGAAGCTGTGTCAGACCCTGGATATCCCCATTGCTGCCACCGAGACCACCAGAGGAGCCCATTGGGGCGTGGCCCAGTCCATTGCCCAGAATGCGGCTGATATTGTACGGGCCGATGTTTCATGGAAGTGCGGTATCACGGGAACATTAAAAATTGCCCATATGGCGGATGCCTTTGGCTTGAACTGTGAGATACATACCACGACCATGAACTACATGGACCTGGTTAACCTTCATGTTTCCTGTGCGATCCGCAATTGTAAATACTTTGAGTATTTTGTACCGGAAGACAGTTTCCGTTTCCCCATGAAAGGGGACCTTCCCATTAAGGATGGACGGATCTACGTTCCCAAGGAGCCGGGAATAGGCGCAGAACTTGACTGGGATCTGATTAAAGACAACTGTGTGGCTCACAAGGTGAAGACACTGGATCAAGACTTTATAGAATGAGAAACGATGGTTTGGTAAAAAATGGAGGTAGACGATGAGAGGACGGAATAGGATCCTGAGATTCCTTATGGTTTTATCTGTTGTATGCCTGGCAGGCTGTGCGGGCAGCTCCCAGGAGGACAGCCAGGAACAGGAGGACAAAAAAGAGGGCCGAGATCGTGTTAAAGGCCGGGGAGGTGAATCCGGAGGATAATATCAATACCCAGGTGCTGCACTACTTTGCGGACCAGGTAAAGGAACTGTCCAACGGCCGGATCATAGTGGAAATCTATGCAGGCGGTCAGCTGGGGGATGAGCGGACAGAGCTTCAGGCCGTACAAATGGGAGCCCTGGACATTTTCCGGGGAAATACCCTGACCATGGGAGACTTTGGGGCGGATAAGATGGGGATCTTTGGACTTCCCTATTTGTTTGAGGGCCGTGACCATCTGTGGAATGTGCTGAAAAGCGATTTGGGCCGTGATATTTTAGACAGCCTTTGGGAGGCGGAGACGGACATGGTGGGACTGGCCTATGTGGATGAGGGCGCCAGAAACTTTTTTGCTAAAAAACCCATTGAGAAGCCTGATGATCTAAAGGGAACAAAGATACGTGTGGCTGAGACTTCCATCCTTTTGGATACGGTGAGTTGTTTCGGGGCGTCACCAACTCCTATTTCCATGAGTGAGCTGTATACCTCCCTTCAAACCGGCGTGGTGGACGGGGCGGACCAGCCTTTATCCGGATATATCAGCAACAGCTTTGGTGAGATCGCGCCCCATGTCATTCTGGACAACCATACATACACTCCCGGCGTCATCATTATGAGCGGGTACCGTTTTAACAAACTCAGTGCCGGGGACCAGGATATTATCAGGCAGGCCGCCGAGGCTGCCGAGGACTATAACCGGGAGGTTGTGGCAACTGACGAAGCTGAACAGATCAAGGCGCTGAGAGCCCAGGGCATTGAAGTGATCGAAGTGGAGGATTTTGGCCCCTGGCAGTCGGTTGTGCAGCCGGTGTACGATCAGTATGCGGTGGG
>Ga0192277_1222_pt1 | contig 7688 bp, 8 predicted proteins | sample Koala_Koa24_J3_FD_131302 | JGI IMG/M metagenome (GOLD analysis project Ga0192277, IMG submission 131302) | Enriched cells from koala feces incubated with labeled cellulose particles, San Francisco Zoo, California, United States - Koala_Koa2-4_J3 ...
AGCCTCCCTCTACCCTATTATTATATGATTTACAAGTATAGATAAATGGTGCGGTTTTCTGAAAATTCAGTTGGTATGCAAATGGTAAAAAAACGAGAAAAGATTTGACTTGTAACCTAAAACAGGTTACAATGAAAAAAATGTCACAGGAGTGATCATTATGAGAGAAGAGATTGAGAAAATACTGCACCAGCCAGTGGATATTACGCCATATACCGGAATGGCAAAGCTGCCGCTTTTGTTCTATGGCCGGTATCATTTTTATGATATGGAACTGAATGGTTGTTTTTGCATATTGGCGGAACCGCAGGAAGATATTACACTCACCGTTTTAAGAAAAAATCATCGGGGGATTGAGCAGGCAATGGGACGCTATTGTGTATTTTATCTGAAGAATATGAAGCCTTATCCAAGGGCAAAGATGCTGGAAGAAGGCATTCCGTTTATATGGGAAGATCATCAGGCTTACCTGCCTTTTCTTGGGATAGTACTCAGGCAGAATGACGCAAGGGAAATAAAGCCATGCAACAGAATGTCTTTCCTGACGCAAAAAATGCTGCTCACGGCATTTTATGGGCAATGGGAAGAGGCTACGGTAACAAAAGTTGCTGATGCGCTCGAAGTTTCCAAGATGTCTATCACGAGGAGTTTTGACGAATTGGAAGCCATGAATGTACCTTTCCTGCAAAAAAGAGGAAAGACAAGGTTTTTGAACATGGATGGGAACAAAAAAGAATTGTGGGAAAAAATGCATCCTTATATGCGTAAGCCATTGATCAGGACGTTTTGCCTGGGAGAGGATATTGAGTATGAACTGATTTATAGTGGGATGACTGCGCTTAGTGAATATTCTATGCTTGCTGATAATCCATATAAAACTTACGCTGTCCTTAAATCCCAGCTTGAAGATTCAGGGATTAGAAAAATGAAGGAAATCCCGGCGGATGAACATCCGGGATGCCTGGTGCAGGAATTGGGGTATACGATTGATTACAAAGGGAAAGGCATGATAGACCCGCTTACAGTATTTATGCTGATGGAAGAAGAACGGGAAGATCCGCGGGTGGATCAGGCTATCGATGAGATGATGGAGGCAAATGTATGGTAAATGGGATAGATATATTCCGCAGTTATTTTAAGGATTATTCCGGACAGTACATTTTGATCGGCGGAGCAGCCTGTGATATTTCCTTTGGACAAAATGATGTTGGTTTCCGGGCTACAAGGGATCTGGATGTTGTTCTGATTGTGGAAGCATTGACGAAAGAATTTGGGGAAATGTTTTGGAAGTTTATACAGGATGGGAAATATCAGAACCGGGCGAAAAGTAATGGTCAGCCGCAGTTTTATCGCTTTGAAAAGCCGAAGGAAGCTGGATTCCCGACGATGATTGAACTGTTTTCCAGGTCAGAATGGGTGCTGGAAAGCACTTCCCATCTGGTACCGGTGCATATTGATGATACGGTATCCAGTCTTTCCGCCATCCTGCTGGATGACGCATATTACGAAGTTCTGCTTAAGGGCAGGGAGGTGATTGAAGGGATTTCTGTCTTAAAGCCAGCATGGCTTGTGCCATTTAAGGCAAAAGCATGGTTGGATTTGTCACAGAAAAAGGAGAGAGGGGAACATATAGATTCGAGGGATATAAAGAAGCATAAAAATGATATTTTGCGGATTACATCGGAATTAATTTTGGAACCATGTGTTTTACCAGATAGGGTACGATATGATATGGTAGAATTTTGCAATAGATTAATTGTAACGGACGATGAGCTTAAAAACCTGAAATTAAAAGGGATACATGAAGCTGATATAAAGAGAGTGCTAATGGAGACGTATAAGTTGGATCTGGAATCTTAAAAAGAAACGGCATCTGTAATTATACAGATGCCGTATTTATACTGCTGTTTATTGCATTCAGCTGTTATCTGCAAGTATCTGTTGCGCGATGTCGGATGCCAGAAATTCCCACTCAACTTTTAATACAATCTGGCGATAGATTATGTGCGTGAGTCAGGTGGGGACAAAATCGCCGAGGGTGGGGACAAATCTACAAACTGGGGACAAATCGGCGATAGCCGGTTATTTTTTTGCACAGAAAAACAGCCCGCTGCACTTTATCGGTGTCAGTAGGCTGTTAGTGTTTCAGGCTTTGATTTCTGTTCCGTCTTTGAATGTGAATCGGATGTCGTCCTTGCTGTAAACGGTAGCGTAGTCAACCAGAGTGTACCAGGCTTCTTCGTCGAATTTTGTCAGAAGCTGTTGTCTGGAGCGGAGTGCCTTTTGGAAATCGGTGAGCGCCGCTCGTGTAAGTTCCTTTTTCTCAATCTCCTCCGTGACCGCATCCAGTTTCTCTTTGGTGATATTGTAACGCTCAGACAAGGCATCGTAGCGTTTCTGGTATTCTGTCTGGTCGAGGGCAGTCAGGGCATTTTCCTTTATGGCTTGCTGCACCAGTTCTGCGACAAGCCCCAGCTCCTCGGTGAGCTGTTCCTGCTCGGCGGCAAGTTCAGTGGTGTCGTACAGCCTGCTTTTGACAAGCTCGATGTCAGCAATAATGGAATCTTTCTTCTCCAACAGCTGGTTGGCGGCAGATATGAATTTCTCCATAATCTCCTCATCGGTCAGGTGGGGAGTTGTACATTTGGCATCGCCCTCGAACTTGTGATTGCACTGCCAGATCACCCGGCGGTACTTATCGTTGGAATGCCAGACCTTTGAGCCGTACCAGCTTCCACACTCACCGCATTTGATTTTGCCGGAGAAAATGTGGATGCCACTGTGCCGGTTCCTGCCGGGAGTACGTCTGGCAAGCTCTCTCTGTACCATTTCAAAGGTGTCTGGGTCTATGATGGCTTCGTGGTTGTTCTCCACATAGTATTGCGGAACTTCGCCCTCGTTGACTTTGGTTTTCTTCGTCAGGAAATCTGTCGTAAAGGTTTTCTGGAGGAGCGCGTCGCCTTTGTATTTTTCATTTGAAAGAATACTCTTTACCGTCGATGCACTCCATTTGTCTTTTCCGGCGGGGGATTTTATCCCTTCGTGTGTGAGCTGAGTAGCAATGCCGCAGGGTGTTTTTCCTGCAAGGAAGAGCTGGTAGATTTCTCTGACGACAGCGGCTTGTTCCTTATTGACTACAAGGTTTCCATCGGGTCCTCTGTCGTAGCCGAGGAACCGTTTGAACGGAACTGTGACCTTCCCATCGGAGAAGCGTTTCCGCTGTCCCCATGTGCAGTTCTCTGAAATGGAGCGGGATTCCTCCTGCGCCAGCGAGGACATGATGGTAATCAACAACTCGCCCTTGCCATCAAAAGTCCAGATGTTCTCTTTCTCGAAGTAGCACTCTGTGCCGTTTTCCTTCAGCTGCCGGATTGTTGAGAGGCTGTCCACAGTGTTCCTTGCAAATCGGCTGACCGACTTCGTGACAATCAGGTCGATTTTCCCGTCCAGCGCATCGGCAATCATCTGCTTAAAGCCCTCTCTGTGACGGGTGGATGTACCCGTAATGCCTTCATCCGTGTAGACTTTCACGAACTCCCAGTCATCCCTCGCCTTAATGTAATTCGTGTAATAATCAATCTGCGCTTCGTAGCTGGTAAACTGGTCATCGTGGTCAGTCGATACACGAGCATAGCCTGCGACTTTCCTTTTTTTCTGCTCAGCGATTGGAGCAGAAGTAAAAGGTGTCCGTGTGGCTGGTATGGTTTTTACTTTTTTGTTGACGCCCAATATTTCTCACTCCTTATCTGCTTCATTCGTTCACTCATTGCCTGCCTGCGTTCAGGTGTGAAGCTGTCCCTGATTGCCTGGGTTTGCTTTTCTCTGCGTTCCTCCGTCCAGGGAGGCATGACCTTCTTCGGCTTTGTCCATTCCCTGCGAACTGTACTGCCGTCCGTGAAGTGAAAAACAAGTTCTGTAGCGGAGAGGACTGAGATGTGGTCGATGCGCTCCAGAAAAATGGAATTATCGAATTCAGGAATTTCAAGAACCTCGGCAATCATCTGCATCAGCAGGTCTTCACGCAATCCGACTGTGCCGCAGGTTTTCGCCGGAGCGGAACAACGCCAGTGTGCCACAGTTGAACCGTCTGTATGGCGCTGAGTCTGCTTTCGGAAGTTGCAGCCGCACTGTTCGCATTTGATTTTGGCGGTCAAACAGGATGAGCCTTTTGGATTCGTGCCGGATTTCCTTCTCTGCTTGGATACTCTTGCACGATATTCTGGTGTCCAGCAGTTCTGGTGACCTGTATTCTGACAATCCTTTGTAATCACACGTCCATCTGTCATGTGAAATTCCAGCGTATACCGTTTTGGCACATCAATGTGGTCTACTTCCTTCAGAAAAACGTCCTCGTCAAAAGTATCAATGCCGAGAACCTCTGCACACTTCAGTACGAGGTTTTTGTGGTTGATTGTGCCGCCGACTGGACAGCCGTCTCCCTGTTTCTTTTTCTTCTTGCTTCCACAGTTCCAGAATTCCTGATAGTTACCGTTTTTCGTGCGGCGACTGTGCATATAGCTAAAACCGCAGTATGGACATTTGATTTTGCCTGTAAAACAGCAGGTATTCAGGCTCTTATTTGCCAATGCACCAAGCTCCTTACGCCTTGCCATTTCATCCTGCACATACTGGAATGTCTCCATATCGATAATTGGCTCGTGCGTATTTTCGACAAAGTATTGTGGCAGCTCGCCACGATTCTTTTTCCGCTTCTTTTCAATAGGGTCGGAGATGTATTCCTTCTGCAGGAGCAGGTTGCCTGTGTAAGTCACGTTGTTCAGAATTGTTTTCAGATTGGAATCCCGCATTACGCAGCCGTTGATGCTCCGAATGCCCTCGGCTTCAAATTCCCGTTCCGTCTCCAGTCGGGATTTTCCGTCCAGAAAATTCTGAAAAACACGCTTCACGATTTCTGCTTCTTCAGGAACAATGACAAGCTGGTCACCCTCCCAGCGATAGCCAAGCACTCTGGGGTGTCCATTGGGGATGCCTTCCTGCATTCGCTTGCGAACTCCCCATTTTACATTGTTGCTGATGCTGATGGACTCCTCCTGCGCAAAGGATGCGAGGAGCGTCAGCATTAGCTCGCCGTCGCCGCTGAGTGAGTTGATTTTTTCTTTTTCAAACCGAACCTCAATGCCAAGTTCCTTTAGGTGGCGTACTGCATTCAGCAGGTCAACCGTGTTTCTGGCAAATCGCGAGATGGACTTGGTGAGGATGATGTCAATTTTCCCGGCTTCGCAGTCGGCAAGCATACGCTGGAATTCTGGTCTGTTCACGGATGTGCCAGATATGGCTTCGTCCGCGTAGACGCCTGCGTATTCCCATTTTGGATTGCTCTGGATCAGCTCACTGTAATAACTGACCTGTGCGGAAAGCGAGTGGTGGAGCCGCTCTGTTTCCATTGAAACTCGTGCGTAGGCTGCGACCTTTTTTCGCTCCGGCATTACGGGGACGGACGGCTTTAATTTCGTTACCTTCTTCAATAAAATCACTTCCTTCCGCTATATACATCACTCTAAACGCCGCTTAAGTCAAGCGATTGTCGCAGAATAATGTACCCAATAATGGCCGGTATTTTTCGAGCAGAATGGTATCAATTTGCTCGTATTCCTCCTGCGTGATTTTGCCGTTTTCGAGCATCTGCTTGAAGCATAATATAGATGCCTGATAGTCTTTTTCCGCTTCAAATTGCTCCTCATTCATCTGAAACACCACCTTTGAAGCGGCTGCGGATATAGCAGTCGTGAGAGCAGTATTTCCGTCCGGCATTGCCATAGGATTGAAATTCCTGACCGCATCCGGCACAGACGATAGTGTAATAGGCTTTTCGTGTTCCGCTGTCGGGATGTGCTTTCCACCAGGCTCTGCGACACTTCGTGGAGCAGAACTGTGGCTGCTTTCTCCCTTGAACAATAGGAATATACGCACCGCAGAATTTGCAGTGCAGAGTATCGGAGGCAGCAGTGGGAGCGGCAGGTATCGAGTGCCGCTGACAATGCTTTTTGATAGTGTCTCTTGATATTCCAAGCGCCTCTGCAATCTCCGCATAGATGTGAACACTGATGCTCATATCAATAATTTTTCTTTTTTGATATTCAGTCATGGGTTGTCTCCTAGAAAATCGTGGTAGGCAATATTCCGCCTTCACTCTCCACTGGAGAAAACCAGCCGTTTTGAGCGGACAAAAAAATAACGCCTGCCAGGGAAATCACTCCCCCAGCAGGCATTACTCTTGTCCGGCTTACTGCTTTTTGAGATATGTCCCACAGCAGAAGCCGGTGTATTTGATGTTGTTGTAGGTGACCTGAATGTAGAGCCACTTCACGCCGCTTGCAGATGTGTAGTAGCCGTAGTTTTGCACTTTGGTGTCCTTCGGCAAGGCCACAAGAATAGATTTTCCCGTTCCGGCGCCGTTGCGCACATTAACACCCGACGAAGGGCTGACCTTGTACGTTCCAGCCAGGGACTCAGAGAAACTCTTTGCCGGGTCGGTTGCCGTTTTCTCTGTCACTGTAGAAGTGCTGGTCGAGCCGGAGGATGCAGAGGAGCTTATCCCTGCATATTTATCATAATAGGTCTGCCCGTAACCGGCGCGTTTCGTCTGCACCGAAGTCCCCGTATCGGCGGGTATTTCGTACTTGGTCAGTACGATATTGGATGCCTGGAGGACGGAGGTGGCATTCTTCAGCGTGTCCAGCACAGCCCCATAGCTCTCGGACATCTCCTTGTAGAGAAACGCCAGCTGCATGGAGAGGCTGCCCACAGAGGCTTTCTGTGCCACGGCATACTCCAGCAGGGCTTTCTTCCTTGTGGAATAAGTCCACTGCGCCAGGCCGTATCCGGCGGAATCCGAAGAGACGGCGGTAGAGGAGCCGCTGTCCACAGCGTCCGTGTACTCCTTGTCTGTCATGCCCAGCTTGGTGTTGTAGGTGTTCTCGAGGTTATTGGCGATGAGCGCCGACTCCGCATAGAGGTTGCCCATCAGTCCTGCCACACCATAGGCGTTGCCAATTTTGCCGTAGAGGTAATCCCATATGGTTTTCTCGTCCGCCGCCGTAGTCTGCACCGCCAGAGAAGTCGCGTCAGCCGCCGTATCATCAGTGATATAGGAACACTGCGCCCAGTAATTCCAGTCAGACTGCTTGTAAGCGGTCTTGCAGACACCGCTGGCATGGTTCTTCGCTTCATAGACATAACCATCCCCGCCGTAAACGCCAACATGGGTAATATTTGAGGTGCTTGTGCCACGGAACACCAGCAGTCCCGCAGTCTTGGGGAAGGTACTGATTTTGTCCTTCATAGTCGCCGCCGTGACCAGCCCAGTTCCCGACTTGTCCTGGGAGGATTTGTAGGTCGGTGTGGAGGTCGCGCTGTCGCTCCAGAGATAGCCTTTAATCAGTCCGCTGCAGTCGTGCACCCGCTTTCCGTACTGGCTCTTAAAATCATCAGCTGTATAATAGTCGGGGTACTGCTTCTTCTTTGCAGACAAGAGCGAGGCATTCGCCGTCTGCCCATAGGTTCCGTACCAGTACGGAAGCCCCACCTGTGCCTTTGCGTACGCTACCAGTCCTGCGTTAGTTTTTGTTGCAGGGCTGGTATCTGTACTGACAAGCCTCGCCAGTTTAGATACTGTCTATGAACCCAGTGACAACGTAGAAGGCGATGAAACCTAAGAAAGCGCGGCC
>Ga0192277_1234_pt1 | contig 7555 bp, 7 predicted proteins | sample Koala_Koa24_J3_FD_131302 | JGI IMG/M metagenome (GOLD analysis project Ga0192277, IMG submission 131302) | Enriched cells from koala feces incubated with labeled cellulose particles, San Francisco Zoo, California, United States - Koala_Koa2-4_J3 ...
TACGCGCGATTCAGAAATAACGAGTAAAAAATGGGTTCCGGCAAAAAAGCCGGAACCCTCTTTCATTATTGAAATAGCTTTTCGAATATGGTAGAATACGGTTTGTTGAAGGTGCAGGGAGGATAAAAATGAAGCTTTTAAACTACCGTATTAAGACATTTTTCAAATACAAAGACTTGATTATTGAGTTCGTCAGCCGCGATCTGAAGCTGAAATACCGGCGCAGCTTTCTGGGGTATGCATGGACGATTCTCCAGCCCTTGCTGCTGATGATGGTCTGGGTAATTGTATTTTCGAATCTTCTGGGAAAAAATATTGAAAACTATCCGGTCTTTCTGCTATCCGGCCGTATGATGTATGACTTCTTCAGCCAGAGCACGACCGGGGCGATGAAGTCCGTGACAGGGAATTCCGCTCTGATCCGGAAAGTAAATGTTCCAAAGTATATTTTTACGCTGGCTCGTGTGACAAGCTGTATGGTGGATATGGTGCTTTCCTTTGGCGCATTGTTTATTGTGATGGTGGTTACCGGCGCGAGGTTTTACTGGACGCTGGTTCTGATTCCGGTGGTGGTTGTACAGATTTATATTTTCTGCTGCGGGCTCGGCTTTTTTCTGGCGCAGTTTAATGTGTTCTTCCGGGATACGGAACACATTTACGGGGCAATTCTGCGGGCGCTGCTGTATTTAACGCCGATTCTGTATGAGATAACCAGGCTGCCGGAGAATCTCCAGATTCTCATTAAGGTGTTTAATCCGCTGTACTATTATGTGGGGCAGTTCCGGGATATCGTATATTATGGGAACATACCGGGACCGCGCATTTTCTGGGGCGGATGGATCATCGCGTTTCTGATGCTGGCGATCGGAGTCTGGACATTCCAGCGCTCAAAGAATCGGTTTATTTTGTACATCTGAGGGACAAAAATGAGTAAAAATGTGATTGAAGTGGATCATTTAAAGATCCGGTTTAATATGGCGACGGGAAAGGTGGATAACCTGAAAGAATACGCGATTAAGCTTGCTAAGCATCAGCTGATGTTCCAGGAATTCATCGCGCTTCAGGACATTACCTTTCAGGTAAAAAAGGGAGAAGCCTGGGGGCTGGTTGGGCCGAATGGCTGCGGCAAATCGACGCTCCTGAAGGCAGTCAGCGGGATTTTGCAGCCTTATGAGGGCACCGTGAAGGTGAAAGGAAAGATTTCGCCCCTGATCGAGCTGGGCGCGGGATTTGATAAGGATCTGACTGCCAGGGAAAATATTTATCTGAACGGACTGGTGCTGGGACACTCCAAAAAGTTTATGGAGGAGCATTTTGACGAGATTGTTGAGTTTGCTGATATTGAGAACTTTCTTGATGCGCCATTGAAGAATTTTTCATCCGGTATGAAAGCGCGTCTTGGGTTCGCCGTGGCCACCGTGGTAAATCCGGATATCCTGATTGTAGATGAAGTGCTGGAGGTCGGCGACATGCGTTTCCGCCGGAAATGCAACGAGAGGATGCAGCAGATGCTGGACGGCGGGACGACGCTGCTCTATGTTTCTCATAACATTGAGTCTGTAAAAGGACTCTGCGACAAGGCGATCTGGATTGATCATGGGAAAATGCGCATGATTGGGAAGGCGCAGGAGGTCTGCGACGCGTACCAGGATGACCAGAATGAGTCGATCCGTACCCGCAAGAGAGAGAGACGGGCACGGCTGCGGGCGCAGGGGGTCAAGTATGATTACCTGGTGGTCGGAGCGGGGCTGACGGGTGCGGTGTTTGCCAGAGAGATGGCAAAAGCCGGGAAGCGCTGCCTGGTGATTGATAAACGCAGCCACGTTGGAGGCAATGTCTATACGGAGGATGTGGATGGAATCCAGGTGCATCGGTATGGCCCCCATGTTTTCCATACAGATAATGAGAAAATATGGAAGTATGTGAACCGGTTTGCGGATTTTAACCGCATGATTTATGCTCCATTGGCGTCTTACGGAGAGGAACTGTATAATCTTCCGTTAAATATGAATACATTCAACCGTCTCTGGAATTTGAAAAAGCCGCAGGAGGTAAAAGAAAAAATCGCGGCGCAGATTGTGCCGCCCGATGAGAAAAACGCTTTGCATTCAGATAGCACAGTTGAAGAGCAGGCGCTTTCTCTGGTGGGGACGGAGGTTTATGAAAAGCTGATCAAAGGCTATATGGAAAAACTGTGGGGCAAAGACTGTAAGGAACTGCCGGCCTCGCTTCTTCCGGAACAGCCGCTTCGCTTTACCTATGACAATCGCTGTTTTGATGACCGCTTCCAGGGGATTCCGGTCGATGGCTATACTGCTTTGGTGGAGAAGATTCTGGAGAATACGGACGTCATGACCGATACGGACTTTTTTGCGTATCGCAGAGAGCATCCGGAGATGTTTAAGCGGGTATTTTACACGGGAGGAATTGATGCGTATTTTGACTACTGCTATGGTCATCTGGAATACCGCAGTGCCCGTTATGAGACGGAACGAGTGGAAGAGGCAGATTACCAGGGAAATGCGGTGGTGCTGGATATGAACCGCGAGGTGCCTTATACCCGTGTGATGGAGTACAAGCATTTTGCCCCGGAGACGGAGGCGGAATGCCCGAAAGAGTATTCGATTATTTCCAGAGAATATCCGCAGGAGTGGCGCGTGGGAACGGAAACGAACCGGCTGCAGGATGGCGTATCGTCCGCAGAGAAAAACGATTTGCGTTTGCAGGATACTGTAGAACCATATGATCCGGTCAGGGATGAAAAAAATATTGCGCTGTATGAAAAGTACCGCGAACTGGCTGCCCAGGAGAAAGGCGTCATTTTTGGCGGCCGGCTGGGGACCTATCAGCATTTAGACATGGATCAGGCGATTGCTGCGGCGATGGAGCTTGCGCAGGAAGAGAAGCTTCGTTTCCAGAAGAAAAGAGGAAAGGATGTTTCGGATCAGGCAATGGATTAAAATGCTGCTGCAGAATGTTCTGCTCCCGCTGGTCTACCGCCTGTATTGCCGCAGGCCGGTGGAGAGCGGCCTTGTGCTGTTCGCGGATGCGCATCATGAGGAGATCCCTTTTTCCATGCGCAGGATGTATGAAACAGTGCAGGAGATGGCGGAAGCGACGCAGCAGGAAACAGCGCCGGATGAGAATCGGGGAACGCGCGGAACCGCGGATCAGGGCATGAAAGCAGAGCTTCGGATTGAAACATTTGTGGCAGATTTTGACCGGCTCTCGTTTTTCGCGATGGCGAAATATCTGCTTTGCTTTATGCGGCGGTATGCAGTCGCGGAGTATGTTTTTATCTGTGACTATTTTCTGCCGGTGTCCTCCTGCCGGAAACGGCCGGAGACAAAGGTGGTGCAGCTCTGGCATTCCTGCGGGCTAATGAAGCAGATTGCGTATGACACAGGGGAGGATATCCCCAAAGGCTACCGCGGCAGCATGTTTGACAATTATACGTATCTGACGCTGAGCGCCCAGGCCTGTGTGCCGGTGCATGAGCGGGCGCTGCGGCTTTCGCGGGACCATATTTATGCAACAGGGGTTAGCCGCACGGACGATTATTTTGACGAGAGCTGGAATGAGAAATGCCGGGAGAACTTCCGGAAAAAGCATCCGGAAGCGGCCGGGCGGAGGATTGCGGTGTGGGCGCCGACCTTTCGGGGAAACGCAGGACGGCCGCGGCTGGAAGGCCTGGAGGAGATCCGGCAGGTTGCGGAAGAATTAAGGGATGAGTGGTTTTTTGTTATAAAAGCACACCCGCATATTGATCGCCATGAACAGGTATCAAACAGTGCGATTCCGACCGAGGAATTATTTCCGGCAGCGGATGTGCTGATCACAGATTATTCTTCGGTTTTGTTTGATTATCTGCTTTTTCGAAAACCACTGGTGCTGTTCGCACCGGATCTGGATGAATATGAGAAAACACGGGGATTTTACATTGATTACCGGAGTATGCCATTTCCGCTTGCGCAAACCGGGGAAGCGCTTAAGAGTGCATTAAAAATGGGCTGGCGGGAAGAATGGGCAGTTGACCAGAAAGCACGATTAGCAATGGTGAATGGCGGGGCCGAAGATGGTGAGGTGAAAGGCAGCAGAGGAAAAGCGGACGCTGCGCATAGTGCGGATAAAATCGAAGCGTTCCGGGAGCAGTATGTCGGAGCTTGTGACGGGCACGCGACGGAGCGGATTTTGCGGCTGATCGGAATGCTGTGATGTGTCAGGAAATGGGTATCGGGGGTGTTTACGGATGAATATTGCGATTATTTTTGCCGGGGGAAGCGGCGTGCGGATGGGAGCGGGGATTCCCAAGCAGTTTCTGGAGATTAATGGGAAACCGATTCTGATTCACACGATGCAGCTGTTTCAGGAGCATGAGGAGATCGATCGGATTTACCTTGCCATGAGCAAAGACTATATGGACTATGCGGAAGCACTCGCCGGAGATTACCATATTGATAAGCTGGCGGCGATTGTCCCGGGCGGCGAGACTGCGCAGGACTCCATCTACAACGCGTTGATTCGTGCGCGTGAGGAAAATCCGGAGGATTCCATCGTGTTGATTCATGATGGCGTCCGTCCATGTGTAGAATACGACGTGATCAGTGAGAATATTGAAAGTGTGGAAAAATATGGAAGCGCGATTACGGCGACGCTTTGCTACGAGACCATTCTGGTGAGCCGGGACGGCCGGAAGGTGGACGATGTGCCGCTGCGCAGTGAGAGCTATGCGGCGCAGGCTCCGCAGAGCTTTTACCTGAAAGATATCCTGGAGGCGCATGAGAAAATTCGTGTGCGGGAGAACCGCTACGAAGGCATGGTAGACGCCTGCACGATTTACCGCGCACTGGGGCGTCAGCCGCATATTGTGCAGGGAAACCGGGGCAACATTAAGGTGACGACGCCGGAGGATGTCTATATGTTCCGCGCGCTTTTGCAGTATCGGGAGAATGAGCAGGCATTCGGGCTGACACAGCCGGATCGGATTGCGTCGAAGATGCGGCGGCTGCGGCGAAAGAACGAGAGGTGAGCGGTAATGGCAGAGCGAGTTTGGAGTGAGGATAAAATCCTGCAGGAGGATCTGGAGCGGATTGCGGCGTCGGAGGCGGTTGACTGGGAAGCGCTGCGGGGAAAGCGGATTCTGGTGACGGGCGCAACGGGGCTGATCGGGTCGCTGGCGGCACGGGCGCTGGTGTGCGCGAGCGTGGAGCGCTCGCTCGGTCTTCAGGTGGCGGCGCTGGTGCGCAGCCTGGAGAAAGGGAAAGCCATGCTGGGCGCTTTTCTGGAAGACGGGCTGGAGCTGGTGGTCGGAGATATTTTATCGCCGATTGCCGTGGACGGTCCGGTGGATTATATTCTGCACGGCGCGAGTGTGACGACTTCGAAGGATTTTGTGGATCACCCGGTGGAGACGATTCTGACGACGCTGAAAGGCACGGAGCACCTGCTTGATCTGGCGCGGCAGAAGCAGGTGAAGAGCATGGTGTATTTCTCATCGATGGAGATTTACGGCGTGCCGGATCCGGCGAACTACACGGAATTGCCCTTTTCTGAAGAAAACACTGCGCAGACAGCCGCAGTGCTGCGGGAGACGGATTACGGCTACATTGACCCGCTGCAGGTGCGCAGCAGCTATTCGGAGGGGAAGCGCATGGCGGAAGGGCTCTGTGCGGCTTACGCGCATGAATACCAGGTGCCGGTGAAGATGGTGCGTCTGGCGCAGACCTTTGGCGCGGGAATTCCGAAGAATGAGAATCGTGTGTTTGCACAGTTTGCGCGCAGCATTATGGAAGGCAAAGACATTGTGCTGCATACAGACGGGAGTAAGGCGCATTGCTATTGCTACACAACGGACGCGGTGCTGGGGATTCTGACGGTTCTCCTGCGCGGGGCGGACGGAGAGGCTTATAATATTTCGAATGAAGAGACCTACAGTACGATCCGCGGGATGGCCCGGATGCTGATTGAGAAATATCCGCAGAGCGGTTCGCGGCTGGTGTTTGATATTCCGGAGGATGCGAACAAATATGGTTACGCGCCGACCTCGCGGATGCTGATCTGTTCGGAAAAGGCGCGGGCGCTTGGCTGGAGGGCGCAGGTGGCGCTTCCGGAGATGTTTGAGCGGCTGATGAAGTCGATGAAAAGTGATTAAGGTCACAACCTGCCTGCGCAGCTGATGTGTGGCCGGGTTGCAAACAATAACAGAAAATGCTCATTTTTGAGGCGGGACAGGGGTAGTAAGGCTCATGCAAACGGATGAAACAGGCAGAAACAGGGTGCGTTTGGACGACACGTATGAAACGCTGGACGCCGACAGGCTGAAAACGCTGCAGAAGATTCTCCTCGCCACTTTGCTGGAGCTGGATCGTGTCTGCCGGAAGAATAATATCAAATATTTCCTGGCGGGCGGGACGCTGCTCGGCGCGATTCGTCATCACGGGTTTATCCCCTGGGACGATGATGTGGATGTGATGATGCTGCGCGAGGACTATGAAAAATTCCTGCGGGTGGCGGAAAACGACCTTTCCGACAGGCTTTTTCTTCAGAGAGCGAATTATAATCCGTACACAAGGCTGCGCGTCAATGGGACGGAGTTTGCCGGCTTTCCGATATCCACAGCGGCATTTTTCTGGCTATTTTCGCGCATGACCGCACCGCTTGTCATGGCTGGTCGCAGAAGCTGCACCGGATGGTCACGAAGGTGACCCGGTCGATTGTTTTTAATAAATGGGGCAATACAGAGATCAAAGGCGATGGCAGCCATCCGGTTATCCGCTGGATGGTGAGCCGGGTGAAAGGCCTGATTCCCATGAAGCTCGCGGTTCAGATGCGGGATCAGACACTGGTGCTTTTCCGAAACAGGGAAACCGGATATCTGTATGACGGCATGGGTCAGAATATGGCGCGCGGCGCCTTTCCGGAGAAGCTGCTGAACGAAGTGATATATGTGGACTTTGAGGGATATCCGCTGCCGGTGCCACAGGAGTATGACGCTTATCTTACCTGGCTGTATGGGGATTATATGAGCCTCCCGCCCAAGGAGCAGCGGCATCCGAGCCATGATACGGTGAAACTGGATTTTGGTGTGTATGAGAAAATTGCGCAGACACGAAAACGGGCAGATCAAATATTTTTGTAACAGTTCAGAACAGCATCGAAATGAAAAGACGGTCTGCGGCCTGCTGTTCTGAGCAGTTACATATTTTAAAGCAGTAAGGGGATGACAGAGAAGTGCTTTCCGTAATACTACCCGCGTATAACGAGGAAAAAATGATACAAAAGGCTTCCGCCCGGATTGACCAGATCCTGACAGCGGAAAAAATCCCGTATGAGATTGTTTTTGTGAATGACGGGTCAAAGGACAATACCTGGGAGGAAATCGAAAAGGCCGCACAGGAGAACCCGAATGTTACGGGGATCCGTTTTTCGCGGAATTTTGGCAAAGAGGCTGCGATGCTCGCGGGGCTGGCGGAGGCGTCCGGCGACTGCTGTGCGGTGATGGATTGTGATCTGCAGCACCCGCCGGAAACGCTGGTGGAACTGTATCGGCTCTGGG
>Ga0192277_1235_pt1 | contig 7491 bp, 7 predicted proteins | sample Koala_Koa24_J3_FD_131302 | JGI IMG/M metagenome (GOLD analysis project Ga0192277, IMG submission 131302) | Enriched cells from koala feces incubated with labeled cellulose particles, San Francisco Zoo, California, United States - Koala_Koa2-4_J3 ...
GAATTCAAATTTTTCCATAATCATTCCTCCTCATTGTCTAAAACGCTGCCATTTTTTAATTCCAGATAACTTAGAAAAGATTATTGAACTTTTCCGTTTAACAGGAATTTAAACGCAAAAAAGAATCCTTTACAGAAAATGTTTCGGAAAACATTTTCAATGGAGATTTTTTGTGAACAATAGTATAAACTCTCTTGCGATGAGAGAGTCAAGAGCGGAATTGAAAAAAAGAAAAGATAATGTTAAGATAATCGGCGGATGGCGGATTCGCATCCGGGAGGGAGGAGTGGATGTGAACTTACGTGAGCAGGAATATATTTGCGCGGTTGCCCGCTGCCGCAGCATTACGAAAGCGGCGATGGAACTGAATGTGACGCAGGCGGCTTTAAGCCTTTTTGTCCAGAACGTGGAAAAGCGGCTGGGAGTGGCTTTGTTTGAACGATATAAAAAAGAGATGATTCCGACCCAGGTGGGTGAAGTGTATATCGAATATGCCCGGCGGATTCTGACAGAGGGAGAGGCGTTTGAGGAATGGCTGCGCGATTATTTTCAAAAAGGAAAAGGGCGGATCCGTTTTGGGATTAACAGTAAGCGTTCGCCGCTGATTGTCCCGCAGCTATTATTAAAAATGAGGGAGCTGTATCCGGGAGTGGAGGTTTCTGTAAAAGAATCGGATACGCTTCAGCTTTCGGCTATGCTCCAGAATGATGAACTGGATTGTATTTATTCCTATGAAAAAATTCAGAACAAAGTGATTCATTCGGAATTTTTGAATTATGACAGAGTCGGACTGATTCTCAGCAGCGACTATCCGGTATTGAAAAATATTCATTATGACAGGAAAGATAAAAACAAATCTCTCGATCTGCAGGATTTGTAGGAAGAGACTTTTTTGCTGTATGAGAATGATGAGACGTGCCGCGAATTTGACCGGCTGACGATGGATGCGGGCTTTACACCGAAGGTTCAGGAATACTATAACGTAGAGACGATGCTGGAGCTGGCGGAGTTAGGCTATGGCATTTTATATATGAATGAGCTGTACGCTTATAATCATAATCGCACGGCGAAGGAAAAACCATTGGAGTTTTTTCTGACGGGAAGGCAGGACAACCGCGTCGAAGTATATCTTTCTTATCATAAAAGAATTCTGGAGCAGGAGTATGGGAAGATGTTTCTGGATATGATTCGGAATTCGGCTATGTAGATATCCATAAGTTTTTCAAATGAAATGGATTATAAAAATAAATTTGACAAAAAACAGTGTCTCCATGTAAACTAGCAGCAAGTTGATAAGATAATTTTGTCAGGGCAAAGGAGCTGCGTTACGTCAGTTCCTTTTTTATGCGCAGGGCTGCGTAAGGATTTTCCTGACTGGTTGCATGGACAGCTGCGTTTTTTGTAAAAACAATTCCAGAAGAGAGGAAAATGATTTATGAAAAATGTGATTGAAATTGGCTCTTTAAAATGTTTGCCCGGCGAAAAGGTTCGGGGCACTATGGATTTCGCGGATACAGGGATTTCGTCTCCGCTGACGCTGATCAATGAAAAAAAAGAAGGAAAAACGGTGCTTTTGACTACTGGGATTCACGGAGGAGAGTATCCGAGCATTGAGAGTGTGATTGAATTGGCGCAGGAGCTGCAGCCGGAGGATATCTGCGGCGCGCTGGTGATTTTTCACCCGGTCAATACGGAAGGGTTCCTGGAGCGGGTCAGCGGCATTTACCCGAAGTCGGGGGAAAACCTGAACCGGCAGTATCCGGGCAGTCCGACCGGTACCATCGGCCAGCGTTTTGCTTATGCGCTGACACAGGATGTGATACGGAAGTATGATTTTATGATTGATACCCATGGAGGAGATCTCCATGAAGTGCTACCGCCGTATGTGTATTATCCGGGTGTCGGAGATCAGGAGGTCGCGGAGCGTTCAAGACAGGCTGCGCTGCGGGTAAATGCCCGCTATATGGTGCGCTCGCAGGCGGATTCCAACGCTTACCATATGTGCAACCGCTACGGGATTCCCAGCATGCTGATTGAAATGGGCGGCCGGGGATTGTGGTCAAAAGAAGAGGTAGACGATTACAAGGAAAATATTTTAAATGTACTGCGCTACCTCGAGGTTCTGCCGGGCGAAGCTGCGATGCCGCCGGAACCGGCTTATGTGATCACAAACGCGGCTTATATTGACGCCGCGCAGTCCGGCTGCTGGTATCCGCAGGTAAGCCTGGAGCAGCGTGTGAAAAAGGGAGAGCTTCTGGGCGTCATTAAGGATTTTTTTGGAAATACACTGGAAGAGGTTTACGCGGAATTCGATTCCATTATTCTGTTTTATACGGTTTCGCTGGCGATTAAGGCCGGTGATCCGATTATTACTTATGGGATATAAAAAGCTGTAACCGTTCAGGAGCATACGGCCTGCTGTCGATTGCTCTGGACAGAAGAAGGAGGGAGAAGCTATGGTTGGAAAAGTGGATGAGAACTGGCAGTTTGCGACAAAACTGCTGAATGAGGGCGCGTATTTTAATCTGGACGCCAGTCACCCGGAGGCGTTGCCCATTCATCTGTCTACCGCGCATAATGTCAACGACCTGACGGATCTGGAGGCGCGATACAGCGTCAGCGGATATTGCTATAACCGGAACCGGAATCCGAACCGAACCGCGTTGAATGAGCTGATGACCCGGCTGGAGGGCGGGGAGGCGTCCATTGCCTGCTCTTCCGGAATGGCGGCTATTTCCAATACCGTCATTGCCTGCACGAAAGCGGGTGACCATATTTTCTCAGACCGCACCCTGTACGGAGAGGCAATTGAGATATTCCAGGATATTTTATCGAAATATGGGGTGGAGACTACCTTTGCGGATTTTACGGATCTGGAGGATGTCCGCTCGAAGGTTCAGCCGAACACCGTGATGCTCTACACAGAGACGGTGTCCAATCCGCTGATTGCGGTTCCGGATCTGGCGGCAATCGCAGAAATCGCCCATGAAAGCAACTGTATTTTAGTGGTGGATAATACGTTTATGACCGGGGCTCTTGTTCAGCCTTTGAAGCTGGGAGCTGACATTGTGGTCAACAGCCTCACCAAATTTGCCAACGGCCACTCGGACGCTGTCTGCGGCGCTGTGACCGGAGACGCCGGGCGGATTCGCGAGATCTATAAGCTTCAGGTGCTGCTCGGCACACAGGCGGATCCGTTTTCCTCCTGGCTGGTCTGCCGCGGGATCCGCACGCTGGATCTGCGCGTGAAAAAACAGAGTAAAAACGCGGCGGCGCTGGCGGCGGCGCTGGAAAAATGCCCGTATGTCAGAAAGGTAAATCATCCGAGCCTGGCGTCGCATCCGCAGCACGCGATCGCGGAAGCGGAATTCGGCCCATACTACGGCGGTATGCTGAGTTTTGAAATTGACGAGACAAGGGAAAAGATGGATCTGTTTTTGCGCAGTATGAATCTGGCTCATTACGCAATGACACTGGGCGGTTACCGCACGACACTTTCCTACCCGCCCCTTTCGTCCCATGAAAATGTGCCGGAAGAGGAACGGCTGGCCATGGGAATCAAAAACAGCCTGACATTATAAACGACTTCCTGAATGCGCTGGAGATCGCTTACGGAAGCGGCCAGGTGTGAGACGAAGAGAGAATAACAGGATAATTTAGAAAAAGAAGGAGTCAATGCCGACGTCACAGGGCATTGATTCTTTTTTTACATATATTAAGTAATGCTGCAGGTAAATGTTTGCTTTAAAAAGAGGAGGAAAACTATTATGAAAAAATTAACAAGAAGAGACTTTCTGAAGGGTTCAGCAGCTGGCGCGGCGGGGGCGATCCTGTCAGGAATTGCCGGCACTTCGGCCATCGTGGCGCCGCTGACGGCGTATGCGGATGAGGCGGGGAGCATTGCGGATGAGATTGTGATTGGAATTGCGGCTTCCATCACGACGCTTGACCCGGTATTGCCGAGTCTGACCGCGGATATCCAGGTGATTAACCTGATCTGTGAGGAGCTGGTAACGACCAGCGACGATGGAACAGAGATTGTGCCGGGGCTGGCCGAATCATGGGAAACCAGTGATGACGGGCTGACCTGGACGTTCCACCTGATTTCGGGCCTGACTTTTTCCGACGGTTCGGCGGTTACCCAGGAGGACTGGCTGTTTTCGTTTGAGCGCGCGATGACGACCGAGGAGAGCCAGTGGACGTTTTCCGTATCGAATATTGATTCTGTGGAAATGACCGACGATGAGACGCTGGTGATTACTTTGAAGGAAGCGTCCGCGAGCCTGCTGTCGAATCTTTCCTGTTTTAATGTCGCGCTGCAGTCCAAAGCGCATTATGAGGCGACGAATGGCTATGAGGACGGCGGCAGCTATCCGATCGGAACCGGTTCCTATGCGATCAGCGAATGGGTGCAGGACGACCATCTGACCCTGACTGCCAACGAGTATTTTCACGGGGATGCGCCGAAGACCGGAACCATTCAGTTCCTTACTGTGTCGGACGACAATTCCAGAATTATGATGCTCAAGGCCGGTGAGGTGGATATTATCACTGACGTTCCTTACAGCAGTATGTCCGAGCTGGAAGCGGCCGATGGGATTACAGCCGTGGGGATCGCTTCCACAGGCAATAAATATATCACCTTTAACGAGACCTCCAATGAGGCGCTGGCAGTGAAAGAGGTCAGACAGGCGCTTCTTTACGCGACGGATAAGCAGACGATCGTGGATATGGTGCTCTATGGCTATGGCGAGCCGGCGGTTTCCTTTATGCCGAAGAACGGATTGTACTGGAACGATACGATTGAGGCGGCAGACTATGATGTAGATAAGGCCAAAGAGCTCCTGGAAGAAGCGGGCTATGCCGATGGGTTTGATGTTGAGGTTCTGATTCCATCCGGAAATGAGACCTATTCACAGATTGCGGTCATTCTGAAGGATATGTGGTCGCAGATTGGCGTGAACCTGACGATTACTTCTATGGATCAGGCGGCGCTTTACGAGGAAGAATTTGCCATGCAGCATGAGATCATCTTCGGCAGCTGGTCGGATGACATTGCGGATCCGTCTCAGCTGGGCGATTACTGGTGGAATTATTCAACCTCTTCCTGCTTCTACACTGGTTATAACAACGAGGAAGCGCAGGCGATCTTTGAGGAAAGCCAGTATGAGCTGGATGAGGAAGCAAGAGAGGCGCTTTACTTTGAACTGCAGGAGATCTGGTATGAGGACGTTGTCGCAATCAATATGTACCACGCGGAGGCGACCGTGGCGATGTCAGACAGTATAGAGGGATATGTTCAGACTCCGCTTTATGTGTATCGCTTCGATAACCTTGTGAAGACAGTGGAGTAAAAAAGCCCGGGGAGTAGTTTTTTACAATTGCCGCAAAGCGCGGGGCAGGATGGCGCGGCTGTCCCGAACGCAGCTTTGCGGAAACGCAGTGTAAGGAGACGGTTTGCATGGATGTTTTAAACTATATTATCAAGAGAATCCTGCAGATGATACCGGTATTTATCATCGTGACAGTGATCATTTTCTTTATGATTCGATTGATACCGGGAGATCCGGCAGCCGTCATGCTCGGAAGCAAGGCAACGCCGGAAGCCATCGCGAGTATGCGGGAAAAGATGGGGCTGGATGAGCCGCTGGTAAAACAGTTTCTGATTTTTGCCAACGATCTGCTTCATCTCGATCTGGGTACCTCTACGCGATACAATCAGTCGGTGTCGTCTCTGATTGGGTCAAGGCTGCTGGTAACGGCGGCCCTGACTCTGGTGTCGACCATTTTTTCAGTTCTCATCAGCTTTTCACTGGGATACATCGCGGGCATGAAAAAGGACGGGTGGCCGGATATGATTATCCGGGTGCTGTCTCTGTTCGGACTGTCCGCTCCGACGTTCTGGGTCGGTCTGCTGCTGCTGTCGGTGTTTGCCGTACAGCTGAAATGGCTGCCGGTCGCGGGCTGGGGAGATACGCTGACAGAGCATATCCGGGGGCTGATTCTGCCGGGGATTACGCAGGCCCTCGGGGTTTCCGCTGTTATGATACGGAACCTGCGAAACAATGTTATAGAGATCCGCGACAGCGATTACGTAGAGTTTGCGAAAAGCAAGGGACTTCGAAATAAGGTGATCAGCAGCCGGCATATTCTGCGCAACGCCATGATTCCGACGACAACGCTTCTTGCGCTGAAAATTGCCTATATGCTGGGCGGCAGCGTGATCATTGAATCGGTCTTTTCGCTGCCCGGTCTGGGCGCGCTGCTGGTAAATGGGATCAATGCCCGCGATTACGCGGTCGTGCAGGGCGTCGTGCTGACATTTGTTGTTCTGGTTATGCTGATCAACCTGATCACGGATATCATTTATTCTGTTCTGGATCCGAGAGTCAAGCTGGACTGATGGAGGTGTGTGCATGTCGAAAGCAAAGAAACTCCTGCACTTTGTGCAGGACAATAAACTGTTTGTCTTAGGTCTGGTCATAGTTTTGCTTTTTGTGCTGATTGCCGCCTTTCCGTCCCTGTTTACCAGTTATGATCCGGATTCTATTAATGCGAAGGAAATGCTTTTGGCGCCGTCCGCCAGCCACTGGTTTGGAACGGATAATTACGGGCGTGATCTTTATACCAGAGTCATCTATGCGGCAAGGGTGGATCTTTACATTGGCCTGGGCGCCATGATTGTTCCGTTTATCATCGGTACAGCGCTGGGGCTGGTGGCCGGGTATTATGGCGGTAAGGTGGACAGCCTGATTATGCGGGTTGTTGATATATTTATGGCGTTTCCTTATATGGTGCTTGCGATTGCCATTGTCGCTATTACGAAAGCCGGTATTAACGCCTTGTTTATTTCCATGTGGCTGGTAGGATGGAAGGAATATACCCGTCTGGTGCGCAGTGAGACGATTGTGGTCCGGCAGCAGGAATATGTGGAGGCGGCCAGAGTGCTGGGATATGGAGATCTGAGGATTATGCTGCGCAACATTCTTCCGAATGTTTTAAGCAGCGCGATCGTTTATGGAGCCTCGGATGTGGTGATGTGCATGCTCTCCGGCGCGGCTATGAGCTATCTGGGACTGGGCGTCCAGGCGCCGATGTCAGAGTGGGGCGCGATTATCTCCGAAGGCAAGACCTATCTCTCTCAGGCCTGGTGGATTACGCTGTTTCCGGGCATGTTTCTGATGATTGCGGGCTTTGGGTTCAGTCTGATAGGAGACGGACTCTCTGATTTACTGAGGGCGAAGAGGAGGTGAGTGGCATGGATAATCCGGATAACATTCTTGAGGTAAAGGATCTCAGGGTAGAATTTCCTTATAAGCGAAAAAGTCTGAAGGCTGTCAATGGCGTCAGCTTCGAAATGAAAAAAGGAGAGACGCTGGGGTTTGTCGGTGAGAGCGGCTGCGGAAAGAGTACGACGGCAAAGGCCGTGATGCGCCTTTTGCCGGAGCAGGCGCAGATACCATCCGGGCAGATCCGGTTTCAGGATCAGGA
>Ga0192277_1236_pt1 | contig 7486 bp, 8 predicted proteins | sample Koala_Koa24_J3_FD_131302 | JGI IMG/M metagenome (GOLD analysis project Ga0192277, IMG submission 131302) | Enriched cells from koala feces incubated with labeled cellulose particles, San Francisco Zoo, California, United States - Koala_Koa2-4_J3 ...
ACAAGGCATTCGATTAAGACCAGCACCTATATCATGGCGCCCATGATGATGGGTATGGCGTTTACGGCGGACGCATTCATTCCGCTGCTGCTGACAGACAAAGGGTCGCCGTGTATCCCTTACCTGCGGGTATTCTGCGTGGTGCTGCTGTTTCGCCCGATCCATACCGCGAACCTGAATGCGATTAAGGCGATGGGGAGAAGCGATCTGATCCTGAAGCTGGAAATATTGAAAAAGATCACCGGTCTGGTTTCCATCTTCGTGGCGATCTGGTGGGGGCCTCTGGCTGTGGCGTACAGCTTTCTGGTCACGTCCGTGCTGAACCAGCTGATTAATACCTGGCCGAATAAAAAACTGCTGGACTATGGGTATCCGGAGCAGCTGAAGGATATCCTCCCGGGAATTTTGCTGGCGGTATTTATGGGTTTCTGTACCCTTCCTGTCACCTGGCTGGGGCTGTCGCATCTTGTGACACTGATTCTGCAGATCGTGATTGGTGTGGCAGGGTATCTGGGCGGATCTGTTCTGACAAAGATGGAATCTTTTTATTTTATATGGAATACTCTGAAGCCGATGCTGAAAGGACTCGCAGGGAAGAAGGAAGAAAAGGAAGGATAAGGATAGACAGAAAGTGATGGAAGAGAGAAATATAACGGACGAATTTGTGAACCTGCTCTTTGAGAAAAACCAGAGCGAACTGCCGGAGCCAGTCCTTGAGAAAGCCAGATGCTGCCTGATGGATTATGTGGGGGTTACCCTGGGCGGAAGTGCAGAGAATAAAGAACCGATGGACAGGTTTCTCACAGAAAATGTCTGTGTGGGCAGCTGCCATATGATCGGATACGACCGTACGGCGGACTGCCGTACTGCGGCGCTGGTGAATGCGTACAATTCGCACACGCTGGAGCTGGACGATGGGCATCGTGCAGCCATGTTTCATCTGGCAGCGCCGGTGTTTTCTGCCTTGCTGAGTGTGGCAGAAGAAAGGGACTGTCTTTTGCCGGATCTGCTGCGCGGCGCGGTGATTGGTTATGAGGCCGCGATCCGAGTCGCCTGCGCGATTCAGCCGGAGCATAAAAAAAGAGGCTTCCACGCAACCGGGACCTGCGGAGCGATTGGCAGTACGATGGCGGTCGCGGCCATGCTGAATTACAGCATGGAGGAGATGAAAAACGCACTGAGCGCGGCTGCTACTTCGGGAGCCGGCCTGCTGGAAGTGATCACTGGAGCCTCCAGGCAGAAGCCCTACAATGTGGTAAATGCAGTCTCCGCTGGTATCAATGCCGCACTTTTTGGAAAATATCTGCAGGGACCCCGAGACGTCCTCGGAGGCCCAGAGGGTTTCTTCACGACTTCTCAGACGGCTCTGGAACGGAGCAAATAGTGAAAAAGGACGCTTCTTTTGCAATAGAGGGAATCTATATGAAGCCCTATGCGGCATGCCGCCATTGCCATGCGCCTGTGGAGGCAACGTTAAAGCTGCGCGGGGATGAGACGGAGCACAGGGATATGGAATCTGTAGAGTCCATTCACGTCGCCACCTATGGACTGGCAGTTTACGGGCATGACCATACACAGATTGACGGCAGTAATTCGGCAAAGATGAGCATTCCTTACAGTGTTGCGGCTGCGTGGCTGTATGGACAATGCGGGCTGGAAATGTTCCGCGAAGACAAGATACATTCCAGACAGCTCCTGGAGCTGGCAGGAATAGTGCGGGTTACGGAGGATCCAGAATTGTCCGTTCTGGTGCCGGAGAAGAGAGCAGCAGTTGTGACCGTGTTTTATAAGGGCGGCGAAAGCCGTGCGTACAGAGTCGATTACCCGAAGGGGGAGCCGGAGAATCCTATCTCCTTTGAGGAATTGAAAGATAAATTCACTTCGATTGCGCACACTGCAGGAAGGCAAAAGGAGTGGTGTGACCGTGTGGTGGACGGTATCTGGAGTAATGCGTCTGTGAAAACGCTGATCAGTAAATGAGGAGGATGGGGCGATGAAGGAAACGAGAGCTTTTTTGAAATCAATGGGATTGCCGGAGGGGGATCTGTACAATCTTCCGACTTCTGAAAAGCGATTCCCGGACGGGGGGGCAGTACCGCTTTGAGGTTCCTGGCATTCAGGGGCCAACGGTAATGGAGGTATTGTTGGAGACGGTCGACAGCTATGGCTTGTGGCTGCACCGTGTAACACAGACCAAGGGGATTATGCTGCTCACAGACAATGAAATAATGAAAATGGTCAGCCTGGCAAAGGAAGCGCAGACGGATCTGATTCTGGCCATCGGCCCGAGAGCGACGACGGATACCAGTGCTTCCGTACATACGGAGGAGGGCGTCCGTATGGGCTACCGCCTGCGCGGACAGGAGCAGATTGTACGGGCAATCGAAGACGTCAAACGCGCGGCATCCTTTGGCTGCCGTTCCTTCCTGGTCTATGATGAGGGCTGCCTGTGGGTGCTGGATGAAATGCGGAAGGCAGGGGAAATCCCATCCGACTGCCGGTTTAAGGTGTCCGCACATGCGGGGCATGGGAATCCCTGCTCTGCGAAGCTGCTGGAGAGGATTGGCGCGAATTCCATAAATCCGGTCCGCGACATTCAACTGCAGATGCTGGCAGCCATGCGCGCCGCGATAGAAATTCCGATTGACATTCATACGGAAAATCCAAAATCCACCGGCGGTTTTATCCGTCACTATGAGGTGCCGGAGATGATTCGGGTAGCCTCCCCGATCTACCTGAAAACCGGCGGCTCTGTGGCAGGAACCCATAGCTGGGAGAGTACGGAAAGTGATGCGAGAAAGCGGGCGAAGCAGGTCAGTCTGGTGAAAAGAATGATAGACCAGTATTACCCGGATGCAATACAGTCGCCAAGAGGAAGCATCGTCTGACACAAAAAATATTTATTCGCTTTCTGCGCAATGTGCCATGATTCTGGCCAGGGTTTATCCGGGTCTGGAGGAAATGTCAGGGCGGCAGAAGCTTTGGGATTGAGAAAATGGAGAAGAAAATCAACGAAAAAACGGCGGTTGTGCTGGGCGGTACAGCTCCGCATGCGGAATTGATCAGAAGACTGAAAAACAGGGGATATTACACGATTTTAGTGGATTACCTGGATCATCCCCCGGCAAAGGCGGAAGCGGATCTTCACTTACAGGAGAGTACCCTGGATCAGGAAGCGGTGCTTCGGCTGGCAAAAGAATATCATGCCGATACTGTCATCTGTTCCTGCATTGACCAGGCAAATATTACCGCATGTTATGTAAATGAACAGCTGGGGCTTCACGCGCCATATTCTTATGAGACTGCAAAAAAGATCACAAACAAGGGATATATGAAAATGGTCATGCGCGAGAACGCGATCCCTACCTCGGATTACGTTTACGTGGATGAATGGAACCAGGACAGGCAGATTCACCTGAACTTTCCCGTGATGGTAAAGCCTGCTGACAGTAATACTTCCAATGGAGTAAAACGGGCTGATACGCAGGAAGAGCTGGAACGTTACCTGGATGAAGCGATTGCGATCAGCCGGAATCACCGTGCGGTGGCAGAATGTTATGTGGACGGACGGGAAATCAGCGCCTATTTTTACATTTCGAAGAAAAAGGCGCATCTTTAGCTCACGAACGAGCGCTTCAGCCGCGTGGAGGGAGAGAACCAGGTAATCCGCTGCTATTCCATCGTCTATCCGGCTCGGATGTCTGAGAAGGCAAAGGCCGGGGCGGAAAGGATTGCTGACCAGATCGCGCAGGCTTTCCAGCTGGATAATACGCCTCTTTTTTTTCAGGGAATTCTGAATAGGGATACCATCCAGGTGCTGGAATTTGCCCCCCGGATTGGCGGTGGGCTGAGTTATCGGGCGATTGAAGAGAATACGGGGTTTGATATCCTGTCCGCTTCTATTGATTCCTGGCTGGGGAATGAGGTCTGTGTAGAAATTGAGGAAAAGGAACAGATTACGGTGACCAATGTTGTCTATGCAAAAAGTGGTATTCTGGGAAAGATCACCGGAACGGAAGAGCAGATTGCGGAAGGGCAGATGGAAGACTATGTGCCCTACAAGGCCGAAGGAACGGAAATCGACGATCATTTTAACAGTTCAAGCAGGGTGGGGGCATTCACGGTAAAGGGAAAAGCAATGCCGGAGGTACTGCGAAAGATCCGGGAAATCTATGAGAAGATCGATGTCCTAGACGTGAACGGAAGAAGCATCCTGCGCAAAGATCTGTACCTTGGCAGTGCAGATGACGTAATGTTCTGAGAGGAAGAGAAGGAGAAAAGGGAAGCAAATGAGACACCATAAATATAATCCGGATTACCGATTCCTGAAAGCACCGGAGGATTTCAATAAGTATACCGACCGTTCGGACCTGCAGTATTGTCTGGGCGCGACGATGTATATGCCCGGGACAAAGGATTTTTTTGAGGCGATCCTGAATTGTAAGTATCCCGGCCTGACGTCTATGGTGATGTGCTTTGAGGACGCCTGTGACGAAGCAGATGTTCCCAGGGCAGAAAAAAACTGCATTGAACTATTGGATAAGATAAATGAAGCGATGGATAAAGGGCTGTTTGACTATGCGAATCTTCCCCTGCTGATCTTTCGCGTAAGATCGGTAGAACAGTTTAAAGAATTCGCGAGGATGCTGCGGCCGGAGCATATTCACCTGATTACCGGATTTAATTTTCCGAAATTCAACGCGGTGAACGGAGCGAGGTATTTTGGCCTGCTCGAAGAATACAATGAAAAATTCGGCGAAATCTTATATGGGCTTCCCATCCTGGAGGACAGGCGTGTCGCGTATAAGGAGACGCGCACGGAGGAGCTGATCGCGATCAAGCGGATTCTGGACGAGCGGAAGGAGCTGGTCCTGAATATCCGTGTAGGGGGAACCGACTTCTCCTCGATCTTTGGAGCCAGACGCGATATCAATTACACCATTTACGATATTATGACGGTTCGGGATATTTTGATGGATATTCTGAACGTTTTTACGCGGGATAACGATTATACGGTTTCCGGGCCGGTATGGGAATACTTCCGCGTGAATAAGAGCATGAAATTTCAGAGCAAGCTTCAATCTGTAGATTTAAAGGAATCCCTGCTTGGCAGGAAGCCGGTGGTGAATGACGCTGTGGACGGCCTGATGCGGGAGCTGATTCTGGATAAGGCGAATGGGTTTGTCGGGAAGACAATTATCCATCCGTCGCATATTGTGTATGTGAATGGCATGCTGGCTGTCACCCGGGAGGAATATGAGGACGCTTACCAGATTCTGCACGCACAGAGCGGTGGTGTTGTGAAAAGCAGAAATGGCAATAAAATGAATGAAATAGCGCCGCATCACAGGTGGGCGGAGCGCATTTTACACAGGGCGCGGGCCTACGGCGTGATAGAAAATGAGAGTGCTTATCTGAAGCTGTTTGGAGTCGCACAGTAGAGGAGGAACCGGGATGGTTGTAAACGGTGGGAAAAAAGAGCGCATAAGGATTGCGGTCAGAAATGTGACCGATTATGTTCCGGCATTGCGCCCGCTCGCGAACAAAATGGTAAAGCCGCTTTACCTGGATTCGTTTCCAAAGTATGAAAAGCGGATCGAGCAGATGTATGGCGATAACAAAAAGCTTATGGAGGATGTAAAATACTGGAGTGCCTGGCACGGCTTTACCCCGGTGGAATACAACTGCTTTGAGTTCGAACGGATGCCGGTCCGTGAAAGAAAGCAGTGGATCTCCTATGAATATAAGGATCGGATGTGCCTGAAGCTGGGCAACTTTTCTGAGAAATACATCAATCTTTTCATGAAGAAGTATGAGACTTATAAATTCTACCGCCCATATTACAGGAGAGAGGTGATCTGTGTTTCGGAGGAGAAGGATGGTCAGGTGTTTGACTCTTTTTTCAGGAAACATCCACACTTTATCATAAAACCGGCGGCGGGAAGTCATGGCCATGGCATCCGCACTGTCAACGAAGCTACACCGAACACAGAAGCCGGGAACTGTTTTGCTCTATCCTGTCAGAAGGCGAAGCCATCTGCGAAGAGTTTCTGGTGGAAGCAGATGCGCTGCAGAAGCTCAATCCGGGGACGCTGAATACCATCCGGGTCACTACTTTCCATATCAAATCAGAAATCACGGTTTTCCTCCCGATCATCCGGATTGGCAGAAAGGGGATGGTAGTAGATAACGCCAGCTCAGGCGGAATATTCTGCGCGATTGATCCGCAGACCGGTGTGCTGATATCGGATGGCTTTACCTACCAGCATGAAACCTTTGCCTCCCATCCGGATACGGGAATTTCCTTTCGGGGCTTCCAGATACCCAGATGGGACGAATTGCTCGCACTTTTGCCGGAGCTTCTCGCGAAAATCCCGGAAATCCAGTACATAGGATGGGATTTTGCCCTGACTGACGAAGGGTGGACGATCGTGGAAGCGAACATAGGAAGCAACCTTGGCTCCGGTCAGATCGCCCACGGGGGGGGGAAAAGCTGGCGGAACTGAACGCGATGGTGAAGCAGTGCACCTATGGGCTGAAATAACTATGCGGATAGAGCTTATGCTTTCTGAATATAGGCGAAAAAAGTCTGGAGGTTTTGAAAATGGAGAAAAATGTATACCTGGTTCGTTCTCATGGAAGCTTGATTGAAAAACTTTTGGAGGCGAACGGATTTCCTTATCAGACAGGTGACGGTGTTTTTCATCCGGAGCTGCTTTCTCAATGTGAGGTGCTGCTTCCGGGCGGAAGGGTAACGGTAAACGAGGAAATTCTGAATCAGGCTCCCGGCCTGCGTCTGATTGTGAAATCAGGTGCAGGATATGACCGGATTGACGTCGAGGCCTGTACGCGCAGGAAGATTTATGTAGCTAACACGCCAGATACAAATTCGGTTTCAGTGGCGGAACAAACGCTGATGCTGATGCTGGCAGTGGCAAAGAGGGTTTATCCGATTTCCCTGTATCTGCGCGGTGACGACCCGGATTTCTGGTGCCGTGACAGATATGAGGGTATGGAGCTGCGTGGAAAAACACTGTGTATTGCAGGACTTGGCCACATTGGCAGAAAAGTGGCCAGGCTGGCGGATGCTTTTGAGATGAAAGTAATCGGGTACGATCCGTTTGCACATCAACCGGATATTCCTTCTTTTTTGCAGGTCTATAAAAGTCTTGACGACGCGCTTTCAGTGGCGGATTTTGTTTCGCTCCACGTACCCGGAGGATCGGGCACCTTTCATATGATTAACGCTGTTTCTATGGACCTTATGAAGAAGAACGCGATTCTTATCAATGCTTCCCGTGGAAGCGTTGTGGATCAGGAAGCCTTAATCCGTGCGCTGCAGACGGGGAGAATTGCGGGAGCCGGGCTGGATGTATATGAGAATGAGCCTCTCAAGCGGGATAATCCTCTGATCAGGATGGAAAATGTCGTCCTTACCCCTCATTGCGCGGGAAATACGGCCGAAGCGCATCAGCGGATACAGACC